>Ga0307479_10007546_pt1 | contig 10027 bp, 10 predicted proteins | sample atmos_gasesECM4C_FD_203743 | JGI IMG/M metagenome (GOLD analysis project Ga0307479, IMG submission 203743) | Hardwood forest soil microbial communities from Morgan-Monroe State Forest, Indiana, United States - atmos_gasesECM4C_515 | ecosystem: Environmental > Terrestrial > Soil > Temperate...
GCGACGTTGCTCGAGATTGCGCGCAGCTAAGGGGTCAGCCTCTCCACGATTTCGAGGCTGCAGGCTCGACGATCAATGACTTACTCAGCAAGTGGGCTTATTCTTCGTCGAAGCGTTTGATAGCTCGCCATAAGGTCGTTCAACAACGCGAGCAATTTTGCAGCCCGCTCGACGATCTGGCCTTTCAATTTGCATTTCTCAACCAATTCAACTTGCCTGTAGGTTAGTTCTCTAAGTTCAGCTATGTGGCCGTCTATTCTGTCCAACCGCTGGTGTGTCAGATGAGACTTTTCCGCCTCAAGCAACAGCAGCTTGAGCAGCCTGGAGCGCGTGATTTCGTCAGGCTCGTTTTCTAGCTGGCCACGGAGACGTGCCACGTGCTGCGCGGCGATTATGGCGGAGCGAGTTAATCGCTCGACACCACTTAGATTTTCACAAGGGATAAAGTCATCCATGGGGCCGTCCCTCCGTACACGGCCCACCCCCCGTATTCATGATGCGCCTAATGCGCGGAGCGGACATGGCGACTGACCGGCAAAATTCTGCTTCGGACCCATTCAGGACGTTGAGCATCCTGTGATGCACAAATCCTGTCCATCGATCTTTGGATTTAGCGCATCCTTCTAATGCCAACCTTACGTCACCGATCGGCCACCCTTGGCCGGCACCATGTGATTGAGGGTGGTGACGATGTTTTGTCGTGGTCGTGCGCTCGGGTTGCTAGCACTGGCCGTCGCGAGCTCGGCCGAAGCGCAGGGAAACCTGGATCAAGGCAAGACCGCGGCCCAACTTTACGTATCAGCGTGCGCAACCTGCCACAAATCGCCGCAAAGCGTTTCCAAGGCGAAATGGCTTTTCGGACTGGAGAGCTTTCTGCGCGAGCACTATACGTCCAGCTCTGAATCGGCCTCTACTCTCGCCGCCTATCTGAAAGGACAGGGGAAGCTGTCGGCCGACGCGCAACGCGGTCGTGTCGCCAGCCACGCCACGCAGGCGACGCCGTCTGGGCCGACGCTAACTGATTTTGGAGAGGAGATCCTCAGACCTCCTGCGGACATACCGGATGTCAGACGGTAGGAACGCATGCTGTTGCCGCAGGAAGCTGCCGGGAAAATGGATTAACGATCGGATCGCCACTGCTAACGGCGGTGAAGTGGCAACGGACTCGATGTTTTTGTATAATCAAGCACCGAGGGCGAAGGGGCCGGGGCTGCAATTCGCCGAGTGTTCTCACATTCGAGCAACGGAGGTCCACCATGAAAGTCAAAGACGCGATGCATAAAGGCGTCGATTGGGTCAGCCCTGACACTCCTGTGACTGAGCTTGCAAGATTGATGCGAGACCATGACGTCGGCGCCATCCCAATTGGCGAAAACGATCGCTTAGTCGGAATGGTCACCGACCGCGACATCGTGTGCAAAGGATTGGCACAGGACAACTTCGACCCCGTCACTACGACGGCGCGCGATGTGATGACCGCGGAAATCCATTGTTGCCGCGAGGACGACGACCTCGTGAAGGCGGTGCGGCACATGGAAGAGCTGAAGGTTCGCAGGTTGCCGGTTATTAACAAGAACAAACGGATGATCGGCATACTCAGTCTCGGCGATGTCAGCCATTCGGCGCCCGCCGAGCTCCTGTTGGAATGCATCAAGCAGGTTTCGGCGCATCATTGAGGGCCGTGTGATGGGTACTCACGCGCGGCTCGGGCCTCAGCCGGCCGGGCCGCGCGCTTAGCTGAATTGAATCCATCCGGAGATCGGATAGGAGGCGCGGCAATGTCCGCTGATGACCCAGAGCGACATCTGGCCGCCTCTGGGCGAGTAGCACTTCACAAATACACGGCAGACAACTTCTCGATGTGACCTCCGTTGTGCTGTGTCGTGGCCCCGGCTCTGTTGTCGAGCCAAAGTGCCTATGGCTTTACCGATCATATTGGTGCAGCATTCTGTACCGCTGCGCCGAAAACATCGCCGGTCAGTGCGATAGCGGCAACGTGCGAGGGAGTACGCCCGTGATACCCGCAGCCTTCAGCTATCACCGTCCCAAGTCCGTTCAAGAAGCCGTCGCGCTGTTAGCCAAACTCGGCGACAACGGCCGTGTGCTCGCCGGTGGCCATAGCCTCATCCCGATGATGAAGCTACGCCTTGCCTCGCCGGGAAACCTCGTCGATCTCGCCGGCATCGACGAACTCAAAGGCGTGCGAGCTGACGGCAACGACATTATCATTGGCGCCATGACCACACAGCACGAGCTAATGGCACCCAATCTTCTCGCCGACAAAATTCCGCTGCTTCGCGAGACCTCACTGCAAATCGCTGACCCACAGGTCCGCTATCTCGGCACGCTGGGTGGCAACGTCGCCAATGGAGATCCAGGGAACGACATGCCGGCCGTGATGATGTGCCTCGGCGCGTCCTATAACCTCAGCGGCAAGAGCGGCGAACGGCGGATCGCGGCGCGCGAGTTTTATCAGGGCGCTTATCTCACTGCACTCGAAACCGGCGAAGTGCTGACGGCCGTACGCATTCCGACGCCGACCGCAGGTCACGGTTGGGCCTATGAGAAACTCAAACGCAAAGTTGGCGACTATGCGACAGCGGCGGCCGCCGTGATGTTGAGCATGAAGCGCGGCAAGGTTGAAAGCTGCTCAATCGGTCTGACCAACGTGGCCGACACGCCACTCTGGGCGCAGGAGGCGGGAACAATCTTGACCGGGTCGACGCTGGATGCCGCCACAATCAAAAGGGCGGTGGCCGCAGCGGAAGCAATCACATCGCCCGCGAGCGATAGCCGCGGACCGGCGCAATACCGCACGAAAATGGCGGGCGTCATGCTCGCCCGCGCGCTTGACCGCGCCAAGTCGCGCGCCCGGGGCTAAGGGAGCGCACAATGGCCAAATCCCAGATCGAACTGAAAGTGAACGGCAAGAGCGTGGAGGCTTTGGTCGAGCCGCGCACGCTGCTGGTCCACTTTCTCCGCGAACAGCTCAATCTCACTGGCCCGCACATTGGTTGCGAGACCAGCCATTGTGGCGCCTGCACTGTCGATCTGGACGGTAAGTCAGTGAAGTCATGCACGATGTTCGCAGTGCAGGCGAACGGCGCTGATTTGCGTACCATTGAAGGCATCGCCAATGCTGACGGCACGTTGCATGCAATTCAGGAAGGTTTCCGCGAGATGCACGGGCTGCAATGCGGTTTCTGCACCCCGGGTATGATCACGCGTGCTTACCGGCTGCTGCAGGAAAACAAAAATCCTTCAGAAGAGGAAATCCGTTTCGGCATTTCCGGCAATCTGTGCCGCTGCACCGGGTACCAGAACATCGTTAAAGCGATTCAATTCGCCGCCGCCAAGCTCAACGGCACACCGTTCCAGGAGGCAGCAGAATGAACGACATGACCCCCACCTCCGCCGAGCGCGCAGCCAAGCTCGAAGGTATGGGCTGCAAGAGAAAACGCGTTGAGGATATCCGCTTTGTTCAGGGGAAGGGCAATTACGTCGACGACATCAAGCTGTCCGGCATGCTCTATGGCGATTTGGTGCGCTCACCCCACGGCCATGCACGCGTGAAGAAGATTGACACAACCAGGGCGGCGGCGTTGCCTGGCGTCGTTGCAGTGATCACAGCCGAGACACTCAAGACCGTCAACCTCGCCTGGATGCCCACGCTCGCTGGCGACACGCAAATGGTGCTCGCCGACGGCAAGGTGCTGTTCCAGAACCAGGAGGTTGCATTTGTTGTGGCGGAAAGCCGCGAAGCGGCGGCCGACGCTGTCGAACTGGTCGAGGTGGAATACGAGTCGCTGCCGGTCAATGTCGATCCGCTGAAGGCGATGACCGACGGCGCCCCGATGATCCGCGAGGATCTGAAAGACAAGGCCGACGGCGCCCACGGCAAGCGCAAGCACTACAATCATATTTTCTCCTGGCACGCCGGCGACAAGGCTGCGGCCGATGCCGCCTTCGCCAAGGCCGAGGTGACTATCAAAGAGATGATCATTTATCCCCGGGTACATCCATGCCCGCTCGAGACCTGCCAATGCGTCGCCTCGTTCGACAAAATTAAAGGCGAGCTGACGCTCTGGGGTACCTTCCAGGCGCCGCATGTGATCCGCACTGTGGGCTCGCTGATCTCCAAAATCCCCGAGCACAAGATCCACGTCATCGCGCCCGACATCGGCGGCGGCTTTGGCAACAAGGTCGGCGCTTATCCCGGTTATATCTGCGCGATCGTGGCTTCCATCGTCACGGGGCGGCCGGTGAAATGGACTGAAGACCGGATCGAGAATCTCTCGACTACCGCTTTCGCGCGCGATTTCTACATGGACGTTGAAATCGCCGCGACCAAGGACGGCAGAGTGACCGGTCTGCGCTGTTACACAATCGCCGATCACGGCGCGTTCGATGCGTGCGCTAACGCCACCAAATGGCCGGCCGGTCTGTTCTCAATAATTTCAGGTTCTTACGATTTCCCGGCCGCATATTGTCTAGTCGACGGCGTCTATACCAACAAGGCACCGGGCGGTGTCGCCTATCGCTGCTCTTTCCGCGTCACCGAGGCTGCCTACTGCATCGAACGCGCCATGGACATCATGGCGCAAAAGCTCGGCATGGACCCGGCCGAGTTTCGGATGAAGAATCTCATCCGCCGCGAGCAATTCCCATACACGAGCGCGTTCGGCTGGCAGTATGATTCCGGCGACTACCAGACGGCGCTGAAGAAGGCGATGGAGTCGGTCGGCTACAAGAAGCTCCGCGAAGAGCAGAAAGCCGAGCGCGAGGCATTCAAGCGCGGCGAGACCCGCGAGCTGATGGGCATCGGTGTCGCGTTCTTCACCGAGATCGTCGGCGCCGGACCGTCTCGCGCCTGCGATATTCTCGGCATCGCCATGTTCGACTCGGCCGAAATCCGCATCCACCCTACGGGCTCCGGCATTTGTCGGCTCGGCACTAAATCGCAAGGCCAGGGCCACGAGACAACTTATGCCCAGATCATCGCAACCGAACTTGGATTGCCGGCGGACAGCATCACGGTGGAAGAGGGCAATACCGACACGGCGCCTTATGGTCTCGGAACCTATGGTTCGCGCTCGACCCCGGTATCGGGCGCAGCGACTGCCATGGCCTGCCGCAAGATCAAGGCCAAAGCGCAGATGATTGCCGCCTACATGCTTGAGGTACACGATGACGATCTCGAATGGGATGTCGACCGTTTCCGGGTGAAGGGTAATCCCGAACGCTTCAAGACCATGACTGAGTTGGCTTGGGCCGCCTATCATGAAGTGCCGCCCGGCATGGAACCCGGACTGGAGGCGATCAACTACTACGATCCGCCGAATTTCACCTACCCGTTCGGCGCTTATATCTGCGTCGTCGATATCGACGTTGATACAGGTCAAACCAAGGTGCGCCGCTTCTACGCGCTCGACGACTGCGGCACGCGGATCAATCCGATGATTATTGAAGGCCAGATTCACGGCGGATTAACCGAAGCCTTTGGCATCGCCATGGGCCAGGAGATTCATTACGACGCCGAAGGTAACGTCACCACCGCCTCATTCATGGACTACTTTCTGCCGACTGCGGTCGAAACGCCGCATTGGGAAACCGATTGGACCACCACGCCGTCGCCCCATCATCCGATCGGCGCCAAGGGCGTCGGCGAGAGCCCCAATGTCGGCGGCGTGCCGTGCTTCTCCAACGCCATCAATGATGCGTTTGCGTTCCTCGGCTCTACGCACATTCAGATGCCGCACGACCACTGGCGCACCTGGACGGCGGCCGAGAAGCTCGGGTTGCACGCATGACTTTGTTCCAGCCGAATGGGCGTAGCGAGTGACGCCCGGATTCCATAATCGCCGTCGTCCGGCGATGGCGCGAGCGGAACAGAATTCTTATGTTTCTAATTATGGATTCTGGGCTCGCCGTTTTGCGACGCCCCAAAACTCAGCATGACCCTCAAGCGCGGAGAAATCGCAGACAAACTCACTGCCGTCGGCTATGTCGCCGATCACGACATCGCCACAGCATTGTGGCTGATGGACTTCCTAAAACGGCCGCTTTTGCTCGAGGGTGAAGCCGGGGTCGGCAAGACCGAGGTGGGCAAAGCGCTTGCCGCCGTGCACGGCGCCGAACTGATCCGCCTGCAATGTTACGAGGGGCTCGATCAGAACGCCGCCCTGTACGAGTGGAATTATCAGCGCCAGCTCCTTGCTATCAAGGCGCGCGAGGGCATTGGCGAAAATGCTGATACCATCGAGGAGCACATTTTTTCTGAAAAGTATCTCCTGGAACGTCCGCTCCTCGCGGCCATCCGTCGCGATCAGCCCCCAGTTCTGTTGATCGACGAAGTCGATCGTGCCGACGAGGAGTTCGAGGCTTTTCTGCTCGAGCTACTCTCCGATTTCCAGGTCAGCATTCCGGAGCTCGGAACGATCAAGGCGACGGCGGTCCCGCGCGTCGTGCTCACTTCGAATGCCACCCGCGAACTTTCCGATGCGCTGCGTCGACGCTGCCTTTATCATTATATTGATTTCCCTGACGTCGACCGCGAAGCGAAAATCATTCTCACGCGCGTGCCGGGCATCGATGCCGCGCTCGCGCTGCAGATCGCACGCATGGTGGCAGCCGTCCGCAAGGAAGACTTGCGCAAAGTGCCGGGCGTCGCTGAAACGCTCGATTGGGCCGCGACGTTATTTGGCCTCGCGATGCACGATCTGCGTCAGGAACCGGAAGCTATCTACGAGACGATGATCTGTTTGCTCAAGACGCGGGAGGATCGCACGCGCGTGACCCGTGAGGTTAGCGAGCGCCTCCTCGGCAAAGTGGCGTGACGGGCAGCCTTCAAGAAATCCCCGGTCCTCGTGGGGGCCCAGCCCTCGATTCCCGTTTGCGTAGCGAGGAATGGAGCGAGTCCCTCAGCGCGCCGGCGGGCCGACATCTAGCCAGCTTCGGCAGGACGCTGCGAAACAACGGCTTTCGCATCGGCCTCGCTGAGACCCACGACGCGTTGGCCATCCTTGCGTCGCCCGCCGCCGTCCGGCCGGCATTGCTCAAGCCGGCGCTCCGGGCGCTGTTCTGTGCGACTCATTCCGATTGGGACCGCTTTGACGAAATCTTCGATGCTTTTTGGCTGGGCCGTAATATGCGGCAGCGACAAGTACTGTCAGGGAAGGCGAGTGCCCCGCATGCGCCCGCGCGGCGGCTCGCCGAAGCCCATGTGCCGCAAGAGGCCCTCGGTCTGCCAGATCATGTCGAGCGGCGGAGCGACGGCAATGCCGAGACGCCTGCCGATGGCCGTGGACGCCGCGAAGGCGCATCTCGCACGGAAGTCCTGACCGCGACCGACCTTCGCCACATCGTCGATCCCGACGATATCGCTGCAGCCCACGCGCTCGCTTCTCGCCTCGCTCGCACGATGCGGATCCGGCTGGTCCGCCGCGAACAGGTCCGAAAGCGCGGAAGGCGGCTTGATCTGCGCCGTACCATTCATCGCAATATTTCGCATGGTGGCACGTTGCTGGACCTCGCCTGGCGCCGGCGTAAGATCAAACCGTTACGGCTTGTTGTGCTGCTCGATGCTTCTGGCTCGATGAATTTGTACACCGCATTTTTTGTCCGTTTTCTGCACGGCGTGGTCGATGCATTCCGTGAGGCTGAAGCTTTTGTGTTTCACACAAGACTTGCCCATGTCTCACCGTCGCTACGCGATCGCGATGTGACGCGCGCTGTTGAAAAGCTCTCGTTGATGGCGCAAGGCATCGGCGGCGGCACGCGTATCGGCGAAAGTCTTGCCACGTTCAACCGATGGCACGCGCGGCGGGTCATCAATTCGCGTACCGCGGTGATGATTGTTTCCGACGGTTACGACACCGGTGAGCCCGACCAGCTTGGTCAGGAAATGCACCGCCTACGCCGGCGCTGCAAAAGAATCATCTGGCTCAATCCGCTGATCGGCTGGCGTGATTACTCGCCGCAGGCGCGCGGCATGCAGGCTGCTTTGCCGTATGTCGATCTATTTGCGCCTGCACATAATCTTGCGAGCCTCGCCGCGCTGGAACCTTATCTCGTGAGGATCTTATGAACCGCGCCGACGACATCCTTAACTCCATCGCAGCACGCAAATCCTCAGGCGAGCCGTTCGCTGTGGCTACCGTCGTGCGGACGGTAGCAGCAACCGCTGCCAAGGCTGGCGCGAAAGCCGTGATCCTCCCCGATGGCACGATTTCGGAAGGCTGGATCGGCGGCGGCTGCGCCCGGGCGGCGGTCTTGAAGGCGGCGCGCGATGCGCTGGCCGATGGCAGGTCACGTCTGGTCTCTGTGCAGCCGCCCGAGGACCTCGAAGGCCATGGTCACAAGCCGGACGAGGAACGAGGCGGCGTGCGCTTCGCCAAGAACATGTGTCCGAGCCAGGGCACCATGGACATTTTCGTTGAGCCTGTCTTACCGCGCCCTCAGGTAGTGATTTGCGGATCGAGCCCCGTGGCGGTCGCGATCGCCGACCTGGCAGGGCGCTCCGGATTCGCGGTGACCGTCTGTGCGCCTTCCGCCGAACAAGCGGCCTTCGCTGACGCCGATCGTCGCATTGAAGGTTTTGCGCTGCCTGTTAATGAGGCCGCGGCGCGCTACGTGGTCGTTTCGACGCAGGGGCGGGGTGACGAGGCGGCTCTCGCAGCAGCGCTAGCAGCCGATATCGATTACATCGCTTTCGTCGGCAGCCGCAAAAAAGCCGAGGCGCTCAAGTCCTCGCTGGTACAGCGCGGCGTAACCGCCGAACGGTTGGCCAAGCTTAAGGCGCCCGCTGGGCTTGATCTAGGCGCGATCACACCCGAGGAGATTGCGATCTCGGTCCTGGCAGAAATCGTCGCGGTGCGACGCGGCAAGCTTCGAGGTGACCCGCGGGGGAGTGCCGCCATCAGCTAGTGGGCCGGCGGCAGGTGACGGTCTTCGCCCGATGTACCCTACGAGCCCGAGCAGGCCTTGCCGCGCGATGCAATCGAAAACTTTAGATACTTGTACGCTTTGTCCGTGTGGGAAAAACTGGGACGAGCCGACCGCGAAAAGTCTGGCAGGGTGGTGAATGGTAGTAACCGATGGCGCAAAGTGAAATCGATGCGATCCGAGCCTTGCTCACATCGAAACCCCGTCCCGCCGGATGGACGGAGCGCCGCCAACGTCTTGACGAGGTAGGCTCAGTCTGGCCGGTGGCTGACGACGTTGAGCTCATTGCGGTTGATGCTGACGGTATTACAGGCGAATGGTCGAGTGTTGCGGGAAGCGACCCTTCTCGAGTCCTCCTATTCTTTCATGGGGGCGGATACTGTTCGGGCTCCATCCGCAGCCACCGACGCATGGTATCGGAGGCCGGCCAAGCCGCGAAGGTGCGCACGCTTGCGATCGCTTATCGTTTGGCACCTGAGCACCCTTTCCCCGCGGCGCTGGACGATGCGCTTGCAGCATGGTTTTTTCTCCGCCAAACGGGAATTGCAGCGGCTCACATTGCGATCGGCGGTGACAGCGCCGGCGGTGCCCTCACGGCGGCACTGATCAACTTCCTAAACGCGACTGGAGAAGAGCTGCCAGGGTGCGCGTGGCTGGTATCGCCGTGGGTCGACCTGACCATGTCGGGTTCAACACTCACGGCCAAAGACATCGTCGATCCCCTAATTCACAAAGCCTATCTCGAAGAACTTGCTACTGCGTACGTTCCAAAAGGGATCGATCGCAAGGATCCGAGAGTTTCACCACTCTTTGCCGATCTAAAAGGATTTCCGCCGACGCTTATTCAGGTTGGATCGGCGGAAACATTGCTTGCTGATGCCGCTCGTTTTGCTACTGCCGCAGGTAATGCGGATGTGGCTGTAACGCTCGAGATCTGGCCCCATATGATTCATGCGTGGCATTTGTGGAACGCACACCTGGAAGCCGGCAGACGCGCGCTGGCTAGTGCCGGCAAATTTATCTGCGCACATCTGTGATTCATCAGGCAATGCCCGTCTTTGCCGCGACGTCCAAATGTGGTCAG
>Ga0307479_10007547_pt1 | contig 10027 bp, 9 predicted proteins | sample atmos_gasesECM4C_FD_203743 | JGI IMG/M metagenome (GOLD analysis project Ga0307479, IMG submission 203743) | Hardwood forest soil microbial communities from Morgan-Monroe State Forest, Indiana, United States - atmos_gasesECM4C_515 | ecosystem: Environmental > Terrestrial > Soil > Temperate...
GCCGCCCAGCAACAGAAAACCTCCGGCCTTCAATGCGTAGTGAAAGAACGGTATCAGTTTCTTTTGAGCGGCGGTTTCGAAATAGATCAAAACGTTGCGGCAGCTGATCAAGTCCAAGCGCGAAAAAGGCGGGTCCCGAAGAACATTCTGCCGGGCAAAAACACATAAATCTCGGATGTGTTTGTTAATCTGATAGCCACGCTCATTTTTTGAGAAAAATCGGCGTAGACGTTCTTTCGAAATCGCACCCCCAATGTTTGCATCGAAGATCCCTTTCCGCGCAATCTCCAGAACCCGGTCACTAACATCGGTAGCAAATATCTGGATGGGAGGCGACTCTGGACGATTATCGAAAAACTCAGTCACAATGATCGCCAGCGAATAAGCTTCTTCGCCAGTCGAACATCCCGGCAACCAAATCCGAATCGGATCATTGTGTGCGCGCTTCTCCAAGAATCGAGGTAAGACGGCCGTTTTCAGCACCTCGAACGTCTCTGGTTCGCGAAAAAAGCCGGTTACATGGATCAACATTTCACGGAAGAGAACGTCGACTTCCTCCGGGTTTCGTTTCAGAAACGTGAAATAATCATCTATCCCATCCAGCCTGTGCACCACCATACGACGTTGAATGCGGCGGCGGACGGTTGTTTTTCGATACAGACTGAAATCTACCTCGGTTCGTGAACGAAGCAGTGCAAAGACGTTTTTTAATCCGTTCTCGGGTACCGAACGTTTCCTCGTTCCTTTAGCTGGACGGTCCTGCGCTAAACGAGTCAGCTCCGCCGCGATCTTGCGTGGAGTGGTCACAATGTCGACGTAACCAGATTCGATTGCCGATGCCGGCATTGACCCATGTTGCGCCGACGGCTCGTCTTGGGCAAAAGTAGTTCCTCCCTGCTCCTTAACGGATTTGAGCCCGGCAGAACCATCGTGCCCCATGCCGGAAAGGATGACAGCCACTGCCTTACTGCCTTGCTCTTTAGCCAAAGAATGAAAAAAGTAATCGATCGGCAAATGCCGTCCCGCACTCTCGGTTCTGCGTTCCAGGATCAGCATTCCGTCTGACAAGGTGATATCACCTCCGGGCGGCATGACATAAATACGGTCCCGCTTCATCCGCAGCCGATCGCTGGCGACTTCAACCAGCATGTCCGTTATTCGAGAGAGAATGTCGGTTAACCGGCTGGTTTGACGCGGCTCAAGATGCTGAATGAAAACAAACGCCATCCCTGTCTTACTCGGAAGATGCTTCAAGAGTTCAGAAACTGCTTCCAAGCCACCGGCAGAAGCTCCGATGCCGACCACCCGGGAAGGAGCGTCGGGATCAGGCACGGCAGGCGCCTCTTTAAGGTCAGTAGTTCCAGGATTATTACTCATCTTCCGCAGAGTCTAATCCAGCCGAATTGATCGGAAGAATTGAAACTTTAATGTATAGAGAGATCAGGTCCTACGTCAATGTAAGAGCCTCAGCCAGCGCAACGATTCCCGGGCTATAAATTCCATCGTCGTTCGCAATTAAGATACGCATGACAACCGCAGATTACCGCAGATCCAGGACAGAGGAAAAACGAAGAGAATCGTACAGAAGATTGGATTTTAATAAAACGGAAGGCTCGCTAGCTGGCAGGTTGTGCTAAGATACCTGCTGCCCCCCTGGTAGATGAGCACCGTTTTACGGATCTTGATCATAGAGAACCACGAGGTCACTGCGTCATTTATCTCGCTCTTTCTCAGGCGGGCAGGTCACGAAGTGATCGTAGTCCCGACTGCACAGGCAGCACTGGGTCGCGATGATCTCGCGAGTTTTGATGTCATTCTGAGCGATATCGGCCTGCCGGATGTGAACGGATGGGACCTCATGAAAAAACTTCGTCCCAATACCAGCGCGTTCGCGATTGCCATGAGTGGATTCGGAGGCGAAGCCGATGTGCAACGGAGCTTGGCAGCCGGCTTTCAGCATCATCTAGTTAAACCCTTTGTCCCGGCCACGTTGGAAGACGTGCTGCGAAAGGCCAGCCCCGAGCGCCAGTGACCGGCCGACTCGGGCGAAGGACGCAGGCGGCACTACGCCAGAGAAGATTGAATGGCCGCGAAAAGGCGCAAAAAACACAAAAGAAAAAGTGCGAGGGTTACGTAGATAAGTCTTGGGTCACATTCAAAGCGGGCGTCCCTTCTTCGCCTTGCGCCTTGCCACCTTTGTTTACGTGAGTTTTAGCCGCTTTACGTATCCCGAGTGTGAACTTCCGCAGGCGGGCTAGTGACTTCGATCGCAGTGAATGGAGCCAAAATCTTGTACCGGTACAAAAAGATAAAGAATGTTAGCCGCCCTAACCTGAGGGTTAGGACCTATCATTTTGACCTTCGCGCTTTTTTTGCGTTTTTTGCGCCTTTTCGCGGCTATTGCCTTGTCCTCGTCTTCCCTTTGCGCCTTTGCGTCTTTGCGTGAGATTTTTCTGTCAGTTCTCTCCCGAGGGGCCAAATGCTCTCGACAAGTGTCTATGGCAGTGCCGGAGTTCTGCGCTCAATTTCATGGCAAAGCCGTGCTGCGACCTCAAACGATCGCGTCGCAAAGCGAACGGGCGAGACATTCATCGGCGGTGAATCTTTTATTTTTATCCATCCAACGCAGTACGTCCTCAAATGTAGACCCGGTACGATCAGCCACCTTGAGCCCTATGAATCTCGTCGCCCGTTGCCCGGCGGTTGGGCGACTCAGATTAATCGGTTGAAACTGCATGTAGGCATTCGGACGCATTAAAATTTGATCAAAAGCCAGAGCTATCAAGATCGCGTCACTCGAGCATTGACCAGTGATCAGAACCAGCGATCGAGGCTTGGGAGCCGGCCTGGCCATTAGATAGTCATAGATGATCCAAGCATCAACCACAGATCCGCCGCCTGAATCTAACATCGTGTATAGGACATCATGATTTCCGAGTTCACTCAGAGACTTATTAAAATCATGGCCTCTGAACCCATGATGCTGTCCAAGCCCGCCTTGGATGCTAATGACGGCCATCCTTTGACCCTTATGGGTTAGAAGCTGGGCTTTTAGTGATTTCGGATCCATGTGCTCACCAAACGCTCGAGAACCTATCACCTTGTTAGATTCAATCCAAGCAAGAGCTTTTTGGTTTTAGCCTCGACAAAAGCTGATGCCTAATCGAATCCAGACAGAACCAACGGATGAGCAGAAGCTCATCCTTACCGATTCCGCTCCACAGCAGACATTTTGAAGTTTGTCATTTTTCATGAAGATTTTAACGGAAGATGAATCTAATTGATCTGAACGGTGACACCGTGCGTCACGAGATTCATTGCGCGAACCGCGTCCCAATTCGCCAGGCGGATACAGCCATGGCTGGCGGACCGGCCAATCGAGCCGGGACTATTCGTTCCGTGAATTCCGATCCCTTTTTTGTTCAGACCGATCCAAACAACTCCCACCTCATTCCTAGGTCCGGGGGGGATGCTGCGGAAATCGCTGCTTCGGCGACCGTGCAATAACATCGATTTGTCCCAGCGGAACCAAGGTAAGGTTGTTATCTTGACTACCTGCCAGGTTCCAATGGGAGCCGGAAGCTGTTTCGAGCCGGGAGTAATCGGAAAAGCAGCCAGTACACTCTTCCCGTCAGTTACCGTTAGCACCTTATTTTTGGTATCAACCTCGATGCTATGCGTTTTTAACTCCGGTCTTGGCGGGATATCGTCGGCTGCCTTCAACCCTTCAACCTCCAACGGCGGCACATTAGGAACCTGTACGGCGTCACCGGGGTGCAAATTACTAAGGTTCTTCGCATGGTTCAGCCTGGTTAGAAAATGCACACTGGTGTGAAAGCGTTCAGCCACGAAGTCGGCCAGTGACGGGTAAGGCATGAACTTAAGCTTGGCTTGAGCGCCTGGCTTCTGGGGCGACTTACCAACCCAATCCAAATCGCCCGGTTTGATCTGATAACTAATATATTCGGGAGCTAGATTACTTAATTCTTCCTTCAGCTGAGCATCGATTTGCCCGTCCGCACTGCGGTCGTTGGCCCTTTGATAAAGCCGTAGCGCGTTTGCGCAGAGATCACTCCAGTGATCATCAATTTCTCCAGGTCCAAACGAATGCTGATCCAAGAGAATCTTGAGGCGAATAATCGTGTCAGGATCGGAAAGAGACGCATTGTTTGGCGAAACCGTTGGCCGTGGGGACGGAGTTCGGCCCGAGGCCAATCGCGGAACGTCAAATGTGAAAAGCCCCACAAAGATACTCGCGCAAAGCAAAAATCTCCGAAGCATATGCCTGTAAGTACTTTCGGATCATTTAGGATCTTCGGCTGTATCGGGATTTTCTTGGATGAAGCTACTGCTCACTGGTTACTGATTACTTCAAAAATCATCCCTCCGACTTATCCAACACCGACACCAACCTTGGCGGCCGTTTACCACGTAGCAACGTTCCGGCAATCGGGACATGATCCAGCATACGACTGGCAGCCGCACTTCGCAGCAACAGACCGCCGCGGCTCATATCTCCTCGCCCGACGAACTCAAGGGGAAAATGTAAATTCTCTCGAAAAATTGGGAGCAAATGCTCGGTGTATTTTCCAGAAGCAACGCTTCCGAGCAGGACGATGGAACAATTCCCGGGCATAGCGCCACCCAGCGCCGACGCAGTGCGCACTAACGGGTCACTATAACTTTTGTTCCGAGCATCAATGGCATCACCCGAAAACGAATCGAGCTCTTCGGCGGTTATCAGCGTTTCGACGGGGACTAAGCCGCGATTGCTGGTAATAACATAGGCTCCGTCTAGTCCCGCAGGAGGATGCGCAAACGTCCGGGCATAAGCCAACTTGCCTCGGAAATAAAGCCCGCTCATAAAACTAAAGGCCTCCCCTAGAGTCACCTTACCCCCAGTGTGGAGGCGGCGAGCAAGTTCAAACGCAGCTTGTGTGTTCAGCAACATCTTAGCGCGTTTCCCGGCAACATTGGCGGGCGACAGAAGAAAGACACGGTGGGTCTTGAGAACTACTTCCATTGAACAGGTTGAGTCTGATTGCAGCAATCCGCTTGGCTGACGCTACGCGAAATTAATCCGGACGCCAGTTTGGCGATAGCTGAGAAATTTTATGCTCTGGACTATCTTTGTTATCCTAGTTGGCGACCATTCGATACAACTTGATAAAAACAACCACTAGCGAGTTAGTGCCACACTAACTTCCTTGGCAGCACGTCGACCGCTCTCGATTGCTCCATGAACGGTGGCATTCCGCTCTACCGATGTCGCCTCACCGGCAAAAAAGAGGACGCCGTCGATTGGGTACGACAGGACTCTTCTCAGCCCGGCGGCTCCTATCGGACAAAATGAGTAAGCCATCTCAATATATGGTTCTCTCTGCCAGTTAAGAACCATTCCGCTCGTATAGTTGGCCTTGGCCTGATTCCCGAACAACTGGTTTAAATCCTCCAAGGCAATCTGGATAGCAGCATCATTCCCGAACTTAACGAGTCGGTCAGCGAGCGTGGCGCCGGCATAGGCCGTCAGTACGGGCGCCTCATTCGAACGATTCCAGCCTGGACGCCACCAAAAGCCAGTGCGCTTATCGGTGACGAAACATTCCATGCGGGCGGGCCAAAATGGATCTTCGAATTGCAGAACGATCTTGACGATGTGCCCTGCGCCCAACCGATTTATGGCGTTCTGCTTATCTGGAGTTAACGGTGGTTCGAATCGAATCGCATTTTGTTGCAACTGCGCCAGCGGGACAGTGATAACGATTTTTCGGGCCTCCAGAGTAGCTCGTGACGCGGTCGCTACGCGGGCTCCAGCTGAGTTCCATGTTACCCTGTCTACTGGCTCTGCCAGCCGAATCTGCAGCTGCCGGGCGAGATGATCACTCAATGAACTGTATCCTTCTGCGATGCGAAAATCAGCATCGCCGTCACCTTCGTAGGATGTCTCCACCAAACCATAGACGCCGAGTTGCTGTAAACCGGCTGCGTCCAAACCTTCAAAGGAATGGCCCACGATTGGATAAAATTTCGGATCCAACCCCACGCCATTTGCCTTCAGCATTGAACTCAGATCGGTGTCTGGTTTCCGTGATTTTACCCAGGCCTTAGCTAAGTCATAGACGCCAGGGCGGGTACTGATAAATTTAAGAGAATCGCTGCCTGGCAATTTGGCAGCCTGGGTAATAGGGAGAAACTGACCTGCTACATCAATGAAGAAATTGTCGCCCTCTTCGAGAGCAGACAAGGTATGCAACCCCCATCTACGGATAAGCTCCCAGGTAACGACATTTTCACCATGGACGAATTCAGCTCCTCGCTCGATCGGATGTGACGTAAATTCATAGTTGGTATCCACGCGACCGCCGATTTTATCTCGAGCCTCCAAGACAAGAACATCGAGGCCTAGCGCCCGAAGTTCGGACGCGACGGATAGTCCTGCCATTCCCGCTCCTACGACAATCACGTCATGATCCACTCGTTCTCAACTCGCTCGAAGCTCGTTGGATGACAAATGGCAAATGACAGGTGACAGATTTCCGGAAACGCTGACAACACCCGACACCTGCTTAAAGGGACCCCTGACACTACCCCTCTTTAAGGGATTCACCTGATTGCCGAGCGGCCAGTTATCGAGTTAAACTGCCGTTTCGCAGCAGCCAATGCAATTACCCCATAACAACGCTACGGGCCAGATTGGTGAGCTGGCCCTATTTAGCCTGTTGTTGCAGCTTGAACCGCAAAGCTACGAAGCCACGCTGGACAATGAAGTTCGATTGGTAAACTCGAAAGCCTCGGCAGTTTTCAAGCGCAGCCGGCCCATAGTCGTCTCAGACCCCCGGTATATCGAGTAAGTCTCTGCGGCGTGAACTGCCATGGAAACGAGCGCGAACGTATCAGGGCGGCCAGGTTTTCACACACAGTTGCTTGGCAGCAGATCGCAGCCATGACATGTTTTGGCTTCGTCCTTCTATGTACGAAGCGGTAATATCGGCATGCAAAACGCTGGATGAGTTCGGACTGCCCAGAGCTGTCGGCAGGTTCGATGCAGACCGGCTTATTTTTGCCAATCGTTCGTTCCTGGACGCGATCGGCCTCGAGAAAGACGAGGCAGCGGGTCTGGCTCTCTCTCTGCGATGGTCAAAATCCATCTCGGCTCACCCGAGGCGGCAAAAGTTGGACGGCTGGTCCCGATTACGGTCCGCTCCCCGCTAAAACAAATTATGATCAGCGGCCACGCAACTTTCGGCGAAGACGGGTTAGTTTTCTTGATGCTGGTGCTGCCGTCCGAACCAAGCGCGGAATTAGAAGCTGCTATGGCGGTAAAGAGAGAACAGGAACGCCAACAGATTGCGAATTACATCCATGAACACATTGCTCCGGAACTCATGTCGGTGGTGTTCACCATCGAATCGATTCGTCTGGAATTAGAAGACCAACACCTACCGGCTGCCGCCAAATTCAGAGAGCTCGGTACCCGGTTAACTAAGCTGATCGAACCGGTTTTTCGGGCGGATTCGTAAAGGTTGACCTGAAAGGTAACTCTAACGCCCCATTGCGCCTGTCCCTCGATAACTTACCAAGTTGATGGCGAAATCGGTCATTTCTCTGGCACTAGATAATTCAAGTTTCTCTTTAATGTGAGCCTGGTGGGTCTCCACCGTTTTGACGCTCAGGCCTAATTCTTTCGCGATCGAAGCGGTGCTTTGGCCCTTTCCGATCATAACCAACACTTCGGCTTCTCGATCCGTCAGCTGGCTTAGCATCGACTCAGTGTCATACAACACCCTAAAAGCTGGATTACGGCGAAGTCTCGAGCTTAAGAAAATTTCACGTTTGTCTATGGCATCCATGGCCTGAAGAAGCTCTCGGGGCGGATCCGTCTTGATCACATACGCTTGAGCGCCAGCCTTAAAAGCTCGTAAGACGTTCGCCAGATCATCGTGCATCGACAAAACAATGATAATCAGATTCGGCAGCTTAGCTCTAATCTGGGTTATTAGTTGAATGCCATCGGTGCCACCCAACGACACATCAATGACTGCGGCATCCATGGAAAGATCGTGGACTGATTGCAAAGCGATCATTGGAGAATCGGCGTGCACACAAATCAATCCCTCGTGGTGCTTCTTTAAAAAAGCCTCCAGCCCGTCACTGAAGATAGGATGATCGTCCACCAATAAAATCAGCTTCTTTGCGACTGATTTTGGATTCTCCGGCGCCTTCATCACCATCTTTGCTAATATTAGCTCACGATCGGCTTTTTGAAACATTTCGAAATTGCTGGATCGCGGCGGGTTTGAGCCGTGCGTGCTCTAGGCATCGTCCAGCCGCTGTGCCGTATAGGTCTTGGAGGGTTTCGAGTTGCACGGTATTTGAGATTCGCACATCCAAAACCAGCCGGATTCCTGGGATTTGAACGGTTAGCGTCCGATTTTGCGCTCGAATGCGAAGTATGAAGTCTAAAGGATCCGCAAAACCGGTCGACCGGATCGTATAGTTTGGGCGCTCTTCCCCAGAGATCCCGGGCTGGTTGATTGTAGAAGGTAATCAAACCCTCGACATCGCAAGTGTACGCCGGCGCCGGCAGATTCTCGAGCAGCCGCAGAAATTCTGATTCACCCTCTGCTGGTCTCCAACTTAGGGGCCATCTCGTTCTCCTTGGAAACGTAAGACGGCGTCAGTCCTCCGCAAGATACGGTGAATTTAGGCAGCCCTCACGAACGTACGCGACCAGTCACAACCAGTTCGATGTAACCGGCTACCCGGATCTTGGGCCGGCTGCGATCGTGACCATACCGGTCACGACCGCATGGTTGGCAGCAAGCAATCAGATCATTTCCTGGACCGGAGCTAATTGATTGAACAGTTTCTTTTGAGCGAGCTGCAGGCGCGTCTTAACGGTGCCGAGAGCAATCGATTTGCGAGCCGCGATTTCGCGTTGACTCAAACCTTCAAAGAATGCGAGCTGCACAACTTCCTGTTGAGGTTCAGGGAGCGTACCGATCACGTCCTGCAGAAGATCTGTCAGATCCGAATTCGGCGGTTGGAAGTCATGAAACCTGACTTCATCTGTGAGTTCCGCCTTTAACTCGTTCTCAAAACGATCAGTGGCCCGCCGGTAGGCCAGGCGGCGGCGTAACCTGTCTAAAGCCCGCCGACGAGCCAAAGTTACGAGAAAGCCGTGCAACCCCTTCTCTGGGATAAAACGATCTGCATGTTCCCAAAGCTGTAAGAACACATCGTTTAGGGCGTCATCAGTTTCGCCATCTTCATGCAACACGCTCTGGATGACTGCGCGAAGCGTTGATTCGTATCGCCTATAGATTTCTTGAATCGCATCGGCCTCGCGTCTTACAACCGCCGCCATCAGATCCGCGTCGGACATCGATTCTAGGGTTGTCATTGTTTCTGCGACCATGGTTGTCTCCTTCACCAAAACGATAACAACATCCTGGGAACTGAAAATCGGGGCGCGCCATGCCTGTTCTGTAAGGGGAAATCAGGGCATCCTGATCAGGGGAACCCTGAATCTAGCTAGTGCAATCAGGGGTAACACCCAGGGGCCCAGGCAGTTGGGAAGATGTCCCGGTATCGCACTCAGGTGTTGCCCCGATCGACACCCTACGTGCTCAGAAGGCGCTTCGTTCTCGTCCTCGTCCTCGGATCCGGCCACGCGGAGTGATGGAGTGATGGAGTGATGGAGGACTGCGCCAATTGGGAATTGCGCCCCGCGTAGCGGGTAGGGATGCTGATGGGTCAACAGGAGAATGAGGCCCACACGTATCGTTTTGCGACATGAAATTCCGACGCTGGCTTACGTACGGCCTCCACGATCTTCCGCCCCTTCAGTTTCCCCAACCCCGCGGACGCGGGGTTCAATTCGGACTTTGCACAGTATTCCAATACTCATCACTCAGCGTGGCCGGATTCGAGGACGAGGACGACGACGACGACGAGAACGATGCGCCTCACGAGCAACCCCAACCCGCTACGCGGGTGCAATTCCGACTTGGCGCAGTACTCCAAC
>Ga0307479_10007548_pt1 | contig 10027 bp, 7 predicted proteins | sample atmos_gasesECM4C_FD_203743 | JGI IMG/M metagenome (GOLD analysis project Ga0307479, IMG submission 203743) | Hardwood forest soil microbial communities from Morgan-Monroe State Forest, Indiana, United States - atmos_gasesECM4C_515 | ecosystem: Environmental > Terrestrial > Soil > Temperate...
GTCGACGATGGTGCCGTGCTCATTGACCGGCTGCAGGCGGAAGGTCTTGAGCGATTGGAGCGCGGTCACCGGGGTCTTCGACCGCAGTTCCGGTGGCACGAGCGACCCGGCGCTCACGCCCTCGAGCGCGTGGTTCGGCGTCTCGCCCACCTGGTCGAGATAGTTCAGGTAACGGCCCAGCCAGCCGTCGCCGATGCCACCCTGGACACTGGCCGTTTCCCAGATCGACATCGAGGCAAAGTGCGACAGGTTCGGGTTGGGGTAGCCAACCCCCTGGACGATGGCGAGCTGCCCGGCATCCCAGCTGGCCTTCAGCCCCTTCAGGTTGGGATGCAGCCCGAGCTGGGCGCTCAGTGGCAACACGCCCTGGTCCTGGCGAAGCGTGGGACGCGCGTCGTGATAGGCGCCGTCCTGGAAGGGGATGAGCGTGTTGAGGCCGTCGTTGCCCCCGGCCAGCTGCACCAGCACCAGGATGCGGTCGTTCGGCGTGGCGTTGGGTGCGTCCGCCGCCGCGGCCGCGACCCCGTTGGCGAACACCGATGGCACGGCGGAGCCGGCGAACACCGGGAGCAAACCTTGCTTGACGAAATCGCGACGGCTAAACATGGGTGTTCATCTCCATCAGTTCAGCTGGAATTCCGGGGTCGCCAGCACCATGAAGATCAGGCCGGCCTGGTCATCGGGATGGGCGGCCGCGAAGGCCTGCAGCCCGTCCCGGGTGGTGGGACTCACGTTGGCATCGACCAGGGTGTCACTCAACTGCGCCAGGGTTTGGCTGGCCAGGGTAGCCCGGCTTCGCTGGGTGGCGGCGTTGGCGAAGTTGATCCGGGTGAGCAGGGTCGAGCTGTTGATCCACGAGCTGCCCCCCGGCCAGCCCGCGACATTGGGCGGGTAGAAGAGGACCTGGCCCATGGGGGCCATCGCGGCCGCTGCCGCGGCGTAGCTCTTGCCCGTGGCGCCGGTCGCTTTCAGCGTTTGCGCCACCAGCTCCGCCGGCGTCTTCACCAGTGCCCGGTACGCCTTGTCCGAATAGAAGGCGTCCATGGTGAAGATCTCGCGCACCACCGCGCCCACGTTGTAGCGCGACTTCTGGAACGTGTCCGCCAGGTGGTTGACGATCCCCGAATCCGGATTCGGGTAGGCGAAGAAGCTGAAGAGCCGGCTGCTGAGCCGCATCGCGGTGGCCCGCAGCGGCACCAGCATCTCGACGATGTCGTCGCCGGTGAAGTTGCCAGTCTTGCCCATGAAGGTCTTGGGGCCGGCGTCGTGCAGCCGCGCCACGAACAGCGAGGTCGTCGCGTAGCGCAGTTGCTTCGCTCCCGGTAAGGTCCAGCCGGTGAAGGCGCGCGCCGACTCGCGCACGTCGTCCTCGGTGTAGTGACCGATGCCGGTAGTGAAGAGTTCCATCAACTCCCGGGCGTAGTTCTCGTTGGGCTTGCCCTTCCTGTTGGTCTCGGTATCGAGGTAGACCATCATCGCCGGGTCCTTGGATACCGCCTTCAGCAGATCGTCAAAATTTCCCAGCGCCAGGCCGCGATAGAGCTGGTTCTGGGTGAAGAGCTGCGCCGTTCCGGCTTTGTCCAGCCCGCTGGTGAGCAGGCCGTGCCAGAACAGCGTCATCTTTTCCTCCAGCGGCCGACCGGTCTCGGCCATTCGCTGCAACCACCACCCCTGGATGGCCGCCGCCGCCGGCTGCGTTCCGGTGCTGAGATCGATGGTGGGCAGCTGACTCTCGAGCGTGGTGTTCGGGGTTTTCGAATAGTTCAACAGCGCTTCGGTCGCCGCCGTCTGGCCCATGGCGGCGTAGTGGTCGAGCTCGGTCTTGCTGGCCCCAAAGCCCGCGCGCCGAAGCAGGTGCGCCACCCGCACCCGTTCGCTACTGAGGGGGCCCTGGTAGCCATGGGTCAGGTCCCGGACCTGGTTGAGGATCTGCGACAGGTCGTTACCCTTCCAGAGCACGGCCAGCGCGGCGGCCGCGGCCCCGGTCGCGCCGGTGGCGAGCACGGCCCGACGAGATACGGGCCGCTGCCAGATCGGCCGCTTCGCCGGCGCGGGCGACGTCGTGACAGGCGCGTCGTCCATGGTGATCAGGCTAGGCGGGCGGTTTGAGTTCGCCCTGAGAGGCCCCTTAGAAGGTTCTAACGCGAGTTCGCCGGCTGGTCTGGCGCGACCGTAAGGCTGGGCTAGTAGCTCCCGTACGAGGCGGGCCCGGGAGTTGGCGACGTCAGCCGGATCTGCGCTGCACTGGGCGCCTGATTGAAGTCGAAGTCGTTCGCGAGGTTGCCCAGCTGAGGGGCGGTTTCGCGCACTCCCGGCCGCGGGTCCGGCCGGCCGTCGGTCTTCGGGTCCAACCGCTGGCCGCCCAGGAAGTCGTCCTCGATGAACTTCACGTAGGCGTCGAAGCTCAAGGTCTGGTGGTCGATGTACCCGTGGCGGGCGTAAGGGCTGATCACCAGGCCCGGCACCCTGAGTCCATAGCCATTGACGTCGACCACCGGCGGCTTGACATGGTCGTAGAAGCCGCCCCAGTCGTCCCACGAGAGGAAGATGGCGGTGCTGTTCCAATCGGGACCCTGCATCGCGGCATTGATCAGGCCGGTGACCCATGCCTGCCCGCGGCTGACCAGCGCCGGCGGATGCTCGCTGTCCGGCCCGCTGGGCGCGATCCACGTCACCGCCGACAGGGTGCCACCCTTAGCGGCCTTGTAATAGTTGGAGACGTCGGTGACGTTCTGCAGCTCGCCGTCCTGCTGCACCGTGTCGAAATACGGGAGCGGGTTCCAGATGCCGGGCGTTTTCGCCCGCTGCAGCACCGGCGCGCACGCCATCGCGTCATCGGCGCAGTCGGGCTGCGTCCCGCCCTCCACGTAGTACTTCCAGCTGATCTGGTTTTTGTGCAGCAGGTAGGTCAGGTCGGTCCAGGCGTAATCCGGTGGCTGGACCAGCTTGCCGTTGTGTTTCTTGAAATCCGGCGGATTGCCCGGACTCTGCAGCGCGTTGACGCAACTCTTCGGGTCGCCTTTGACCGTGCAATGCGCCGACCACTCGGACACCATGAACAGATGCTCGGGCAGGCTCCAGGAAGCGTTCGGCTCGAACATCCGGTCCTGCAGCACGTATCGCTGCGCGTAGAACCAGTAATTTGGAATCTCGCGCGCGTCGTGAAAGCCCATCACGTCCGTCTGGTCCCCGCCGCACGCCGGGTTGTCGGTTTGCGAGCAATCCTTCATTCCCTTCTCGGCCTGCGCCACGAAGCCGTCCATGCTGCCGCCGTTGATGTCGGCGACGGCGTCGGTCTGCCCGTGCGGTCCGCCGCCGTTCAGGTCCTGGCTGTCGTGATACGGCTTGACGCAGCCGCCGCTCGCCGGGTCCGGGACGCAGATGTTCTTGGGCAAGCCGTTGGCGCCGGGAAAGGTGCCAAAGTAGCTGTCGAAGCTCCGGTTCTCCTGCATGATCACGATCACGTGCTTGATCTTGTGGATCCCCATCGCCTGCGGGCTGCCAACGCCGAGCGAACCGCACGAGCTGAACAGCAGGGCGATCCCGCTCAAAAAGGACAGCGGCCGGATCGGTGCCGCCAAACTCCGCATCAGGAGGTCAAACGGGCCCTCGCGTGGGAGTCTTTCGGTTGCGACGCAGCGTGGCCGGCGGTCGGGGGCGGCTCAGTACCCCGGTCTTGCGCTGGCGGCTGGGGACCCGTTCGATCCGGAGCCGTAGGAAGCGCCGCAGCCGGCCACCCCGAGCACCAGCAGCAGGGATCCCAGGATGACGACCAATACGCGTCTCATATCAGTCGTTACGAGACCCGGTTACGGCTCGCCGCCGCCGTATCCCTCCATATACTCAGGGTAGGCTTTCCGGACCGGGGTTGACCGGCTTTCAAGGAGGCACGGATGGCGGTCGAGCAAGCTGGTGGTATGGGGCTGGGTCCGATCAGCCGCATCGGCATGGCGCCGCAGCCCATGTCCCGCGAGTCCAGGGAGAAGAAGCCGCGCATCCGCGATGCCGACAAGGCGGTGCCTTCCGTCTGTCCCTACTGCGCCGTCGGCTGCAGCCAGCTCGTCTACGTCAAGGACCGCCGCATCATCGACATCGAGGGCAATCCGCAGTCGCCCATCAACGAGGGGACGCTCTGTCCCAAGGGCGCCTCAACCTATCAATATCTCGTCAACCCGAATCGGGTGACCACGGTGCGCTACCGGGCTCCCCATTCCGATCACTGGGAAGACCGGCCGCTGGAGTGGGCTATGGACCGCATCGCCAACCTGATCAAGCAGACGCGCGACGAGACCTTCGTCGAGCGCACCGCGGAGGGCAAACTCGTCAACCAGACCACCGCGATCGCTACCCTGGGCGGCGCCACCATGGACATCGAAGAGAACTACCTGATCAAGAAATTGTTCAGCGGCGGCCTGGGGGTCGTCTCGATCGAAAACCAGGCCCGCATATGACATAGCTCCACTGTCCCCGGTCTGGGGACCAGCTTCGGACGAGGCGGGGCGACCACCTTCCAGCAGGACCTGGCCAACGCCGACGCGATCCTCATCATGGGCAGCAACATGGCGGAAAACCATCCGGTGGGATTCCGCTGGCCGATGCAAGCCAAAGAACGTGGCGCCACCCTGATCCACGTCGACCCGCGCTTCAGCCGCACGTCGGCCGTGGCGGACCTCTACGTTCCGATCCGGTCGGGCAGCGACATCGTTTTTCTCGGCGGACTCATCAACTACGTCTTGACCCACGACAAGTGGTTCAAGGAGTACGTGCTCGCCTACACCAATGCGTCCACCATCGTCAGTGACGACTACGTCGACGCCGAGGACAACGGCGGGATCTTTTCCGGCTATGATCCGAAATCCGCGACGTACGACAGCAGCAGCTGGGCCTACGCCGGACCGCGCGACGAGACCCTGCAGCACCCACGCTCCGTGTTCCAGATCCTCAAGCGGCACTTCGCCCGCTACACCCCGGAGATGGTGGAGCGCGTCTGCGGAACGTCGCAGGCGCAGTTCCTACAGGTCGCCGACGTCCTCACCAAAAACTCCGGGAGGGAGCGAACCAGCGCCATCTGCTACGCGGTTGGCTGGACCCAGCAGAGCTACGGCGCGCAGATCATTCGCGCGGCCAGCATCCTGCAGCTGCTGCTCGGAAACATCGGCCGCCCGGGCGGCGGCATCATGGCGCTCCGCGGTCACGCCTCCATCCAGGGGTCGACCGACGTGCCGACGCTGTTCGACCTGCTGCCCGGCTACCTGCCGCATCCGGCCGCGTTCAAGGGCGACGACACGCTCGAGCGCTACCTGCGCGAGTCGGCCCCTCGCGGCGGCTACTGGTCGAACGTGCCGAAATTCATGGTGTCGCTACTCAAGGCCTGGTACGGCGAGGCGGCCACCAGCGAAAACGAATTCGGCTATCAGTGGATTCCCAAGCTGACCGGCGACCATTCGCATATCTCCACCTCGGCGGCGATGGCGGATGGCAAGGTCAAGGGCTTTGTCGTGTTCGGCCAGAATCCGGCGAACGGCAGCCCGCACAGCGGGCTGCAGCGGCGGGCGCTCACCCAGCTGGACTGGATGGTCGCCATCGATCTCTATGAGACCGAGACCGCCGCCTTCTGGTATGCCGCGCCCGAGGGATGGAAGCCGGCCGACATCAAGACCGAGGTCTTTCTCATCCCGACCGCGGGACCGCCGGAAAAGGACGGCACCTTTACCAACACCCAGCGGCTGCTCCAGTTCCACGACAAGGCGGTCGATCCGCCAGGGGATGCCCGGTCCGACCTCTGGTTTCTCTACCATCTCGGCCGGCGACTGAAAGATCTCTACCGCGGGTCGACGAATCCGCGCGACCAGGGGCTGCTGAACCTGACCTGGGATTACTTGCCCGAACAACCCGACCCCGAGTGGCGGATCGAGGACGAGCCATCCGATGAGAAGGTCCTGATGGAGGTCAACGGCTATGCGGTCGCCGACCACCGGCAGGTTCCCGACTTCGAGCATCTCCAGGCGGACGGCTCCACCGCCTGCGGCGTCTGGATCTACTCGGGAGTCTTTCCCGCGACGGGAAAGAACCTGGCGCGCCGGCGTAACCGAACCCCCGAAAATTACGTCGATCCCGAGTGGGGCTTCGCCTGGCCGGCCAACCGGCGCATCCTCTATAACCGCGCCTCCGCGGACCCGGCCGGGCAGCCCTGGTCGGAGCGAAAGAAATACATCTGGTGGGACGCCGCGGCTGGCCAGTGGACCGGCAAAGACGTACCGGATTTTCCGCTCAAGAAGGCGCCCGATACGGCGCCGAAGGAGCAGGGTGTGGGGCTCGAGCTGCACTCGGGCTCCGATCCGTTCACCCTCAAGGCCGACGGCCGCGGCTGGCTCTTCGCCCCCAGCGGGCTGAAGGACGGCCCACTGCCCACCCATTACGAGCCCCTGGAATCGCCGGTCGCGAATGCGCTGTATCCGCGCCAGGACAGCCCGGTGGCCAAGCGATTCCCGCGCAAAGACAACGCTGTCAGTCCACCCGGCGATCCCCGCTATCCGTACATCGTCACCACCTACCGGGTCACCGAGCAATACACCTCGGGCGCGATGTCGCGATGGAACAGCTGGCTCAGCGAGCTGATGCCCGAGATGTTCGCCGAGATCAGCCCCGAGCTGGCCGCCGAGAAGGACATCGCCAACCTGGATTGGATCACAGTCTCGACACCCCGCAACCAAATCGAGTGCAAGGCGCTGGTGACCCGGCGGATCCGCCCCTTCCGTCACAACGGAAAGCTGATTCATGAGGTGGGGCTTCCCTACCACTGGGGCTACAAAGGCCTGGTCAAGGGGGCGATGGCCAACGACCTGGTCGCGCTCTCCGAAGAGCCGAACGTGTACATCCAGGAAGACAAGGCCCTGACCTGCAACCTTCGCAAAGGACGATTGCCGTGATCGACGCCTACAAGCGGCTGATGAACATCGAGGAACCACCGCCGCCCAAAACGGCGAAGGGATTCTTCACCGACACCAGCCTGTGCATCGGCTGCAAGGCCTGCGAGGTGGCGTGCAAGCAGTGGAACCAGCTGCCCGCCGACGGCTTCGCCATGACCGGCAACAGCTACGACAACACCGGGCACCTGGGGGCGACCACCTGGCGGCACGTGCAGTTCATCGAGCAAGCCAAAGCCAACGGCAACAGCCAGGAGCAGCGCTGGCTAATGATGTCGGACGTCTGCAAGCACTGCGCCAACGCGGCCTGCCTCGAGGCTTGTCCCACCGGGGCCCTGGTGCGCACCGAGTTCGGCACAGTGTACGTCCAGCAAGACATCTGTAATGGCTGCGGCTTCTGTGTCCCGGCCTGCCCCTTCGGTGTCATCGACCGGACTCCCAAGCAGGGTCATTTCGAGGCGGGCACCGCCCACAAATGCACGCTCTGCTACGACCGGCTTAAGGACGACATGACGCCGGCCTGCGCGAAGTCCTGTCCCACCGCGTCGATCCAATTCGGCGATGTCGAGGAATTGCGGACCCGTGCGCGCCGCCGGCTGGGCGAGCTGCAGGCGCGCGGCGAATCAAAGGCGCGTCTTTACGGCATGCCTGAGGGCGAGGAAGCGGCCGAGGTCGGTCCGCTGCATGCCTTCTTCCTGCTGCTCGACGAGCCGCAGAAGTACAACCTGCCGGAAGTGCCGCGTCTGCCCCGCCGGACGATGGCGCAACGCTACGGGTGGAGCGCCGCGGTCGGCCTTGGGTTCGCGCTGCTCGGGGCCCTGGTCTTCGGTGGCCGCCGATAATCTCCCTCCCCCGCCTGCGGGGGAGGGTGGGGGCTACTACGACTACCCGGTCGTCAAGCGACCGGTCTGGACCTGGGAGGTGCCCGCGTATTTCTGGCTCGGAGGCATGGGAGCCGGCGCCTATATCACCGCCGCGCTGGCGCAGAATTTCGGCTCCGCTGATGACAAGCGGGTCGCCGCCGGCGGCTACTACGTGGCGGCCGCCGCGTTGGTGCCGTGTGCCCCGCTGCTGATCGCCGACCTCGGTCGTCCGGACCGTTTTCATCACATGCTGCGGATTTTCAAGCCACTGTCTCCGATGAACCTGGGCGCCTGGACGCTGACGAGTCTCACGCCGGTCGCCTTCGCCCGGGCCGCCTCGCACGCCGCCAGCAGTGGCTTGCTTCGCGGTCCGCTCGGCGCGTTGGCTCGGCTGGTTCCGACCAGGCTTGCCGATCTGGCCGGCGTGATTTTGGGCCTGACCCTCGCCGGCTACTCCGGGGTACTGCTCGCCGCCACCAACATTCCGTTGTGGGCCAAGAGCAAGCTGCTCGGCGGATTGTTCATGGCTTCCGGACTGGCCAGCGGCTCCGCGGCGGTTACGCTGCAGGCCGCCCGCCGCGGCGTTCCTGATGCGACACTGCACCGGCTCGGCCTGCTCGAGACGGCAGCATCGGCCGGCGAGCTGGCGATCCTGACCGGCTACCTGGTACAGACCGGCAAGACCGCGCGCCCCCTGACCAGCGGCCGATTCGCGTTGCCATTCTGGCTCGGCGCGGTGGGCGCGGGTTCAGTGCTTCCGCTCCTCTTGCACCGAGTCGCAGGACGTCGCCAGGCCCGCGCGCTGCGAACGCTGTCCATCGCAGCTGCCCTGTGCACCATCGCCGGCTCCCTCGCTCTACGCTGGAGCATCTTCGAGGCGGGCAAGGATTCTTCTGCGGATCAGCGCGCTTCGTTCGACCTGTCTCGCGACTGACCCATTCGCCGCCCTACCATCAGCGGGTGCGGCAGCTCGATCTAAACGCCGACGTCGGCGAGGGGAATCCGGACTCGGATGCGGCACTGCTGCAAGTCGTCACTTCCGCAAACATCGCGTGTGGCCTCCACGCCGGTGACCCGCACACCATGCGAACGACCGTGGCGCTCGCGGTGCGCCAGGGCGTCGCCGTCGGCGCCCACCCCGGCTTCGATGATCGGGAGGGATTCGGGCGGCGACCGGTTCAGCTCAACCCCAACGAGCTCGCCGATCTGATCCTCTATCAGCTCGGCGCGCTGGATGCGATCGCCCGCGCCGAAGGCGCGGTCCTGCATCACGTCAAGCCGCACGGCGCGCTCTACAACCAGGCCGAACGCGACGAGACGCTGGCGGTCGGCATCATCGCCGCCATTCGGATGTTCGATCCGCAGCTGCGCCTGGTCGGGCGCGCCGGCTCCGCCATGGCGCGGGCCGCCAGCGAGCTCGGCCATCCCTTTACCGCCGAGGCGTTCGCCGACCGGCGCTACCGGGCTGATGGATCGCTCGCCCCTCGTTCCGAGCCCGGGGCGCTGCTGACCAAGCCGGACGATGTCGCCGCCCAGGTTCGCCGGCTGGTCACCGACGGTGAAGTCCTGGCAGGTGACGGCACCCGCGTACCGGTGGCGTTTGAAACCCTGTGCCTGCATGGCGATACCCCTGGCGCCGAAGCCCTCGCGGCTCGGATTCGCCAGGAGCTGGGGGCGCTTGGCGTCAGCATCTCGGCGCCGCGGTTGGTGGGCGTCGATACTCTCCCACCCTGATCGCCGGCCTGGTGGTGCTGGTTATCGTGGCGGCGTTCGCCGGTCACCAGCTGGGCGCGTTGCCAGGAACAGTCTCATTGGCGTCGCGCACTTCCCTCACTGTCGACAATCCCTACGCCGCCGGCGGCGACTGGTACAAGGGCAACCTCCAGATCGCGTCCGTTCGGGGGATCGGTAAGGATCTGCCGTCGGCCATCAGCGACTGGTACCGCGGCCACGGCTACGACTTCCTCGGGATCAGCGACCAGAACACCTACACCTGGGCCTCGGAGTACGGACGGCCCGGATTCACCGGCATGCCAACCGTCGACGCCAGTTACCCATTCGCCGATGTTCTCGCCATCGGCATCGATCACTGGTTGCCGGCGAACAACTTACAGGGCGCCATTGATTGGATCCGGCATGACGGCGGGCTGGCCGTGCTCGCCGCGCCGCTGGCGCCGGCAAAGCCGCAGAGCCGGCAGCAACTCCTCGCGCTGCACGGGCTCTTCGGCTTGGAGGTCT
>Ga0307479_10007549_pt1 | contig 10027 bp, 9 predicted proteins | sample atmos_gasesECM4C_FD_203743 | JGI IMG/M metagenome (GOLD analysis project Ga0307479, IMG submission 203743) | Hardwood forest soil microbial communities from Morgan-Monroe State Forest, Indiana, United States - atmos_gasesECM4C_515 | ecosystem: Environmental > Terrestrial > Soil > Temperate...
ATCCGACTGGTCTCGAGGCGGATCCTCTGCTTTTTCGTTCCCTGCGCCTTCGCCCCCATAAGACACTACCGGCATGGAACTACACGATCACTCCCAATCTGTGAAGTTAATTTTGTGTGGGCCCTAAATCCCGTAGTTCGCATCGTTCCGAGTCTTGAGATCACCTTGAACGAAGCGCATTGATAAGGTTTCAACGCCAGGGTCCGCCGCGCTTCCACGTCTTCGTGAACGAATGTCCTTCCTGGACGGTGCGGACCGGGAGAGCGAGAAAGTTTCGGATCGCTTCCATCACGGCCTTGAATTCAGCCTTCTCGACGTAGGACTTGTTCTTCGCGCAAAACGCGGTCCATTGCCGTTTCTTGTTTACGTCGTCATAAAACTCGGACGTGAAGGAGACGGGTAGACCTGCCAACGGAAGGTCAGTCCCACGTTTTTGAAAGGTGTTTTGAATCGCCTGGGCGAGAGTTTTTCCTTCGAACGCGAACGTTCGAGACAGGATCTCCAGATCGTAAAAGTCTTTCATGCGGGTATTGGCGATTCCGAGTTTCACAAGTGCTTCGAGTTTTTCGGCAACGACCGTTTCTTTCGGATAGGCCAGCAAACGCGGGCCAGGGAATTCCAGGAGCGTGGGATAGTCGGTCCTGGAGGGTGCGGGTGTGACGATGTCGCCGAAGCCGATGTCAATTTGAATGGGAATCTTTGCGCGTTCGAGATACGCAACGAAGGTCACCCGGACGCCTTCGTAGTCGGCATCCTCGGATATGCGTTTCCGCTTCGACAGTCTCGGAATCGAAGCGCAGGCCGTCCTCGTCGACTTCCAAAACGCAGAGCTCCCGAAAGATACGGGCGAAGCGCTCCGGGGCGTTGTCACCGCGAGCGAGGAAATCAGCATCCCTTGTCGGACGATAGCGTTGTTCCGTCCACAGCTCGAAGAGAAGCGCGCCTTTCAGAATGAAAACGTCGCGGTGACGGGAGCGGCTCAGCCGGAAGAGAATACGTTCGAGCCCGTACTTGACGAGGATCAGTCCGAAATCTACGTTGCGCTCGCGCGCTAGGTTCGCGAGCTTCTGGCGGACGGAAGCGGGGAGGTTCTTTGGAGCCGGTTTTGTCAACTAGAGTGACTCCAGATACGGACGCATGACGTTGGCGACGCGGCAGACTTTGGCGGCGGCAGCGAGTTCGTCAATCGAGGCTTTCTTCTGCTGGCGACATTCCTTGAGAGCTTCTATGGCGACATCGAGGCCAACCTTGCTGCGAAACTTGAAGCAGTCGGCCACCGTCTTTGCCGGGGAAAACACTCGAAGAGTTGTGCCGGAAATAGAATATTCTTTCATTCCAAAGTGAAGGGCAGGCCCGGACATGCGCACGATGCGAACGGGGGGAGAGGAAACTTTGGGAGCCCAGGCTTTGTGATCGATCGCCATCCAGACCTCGTGGGGAGACTGGGTGGTGAAATTGTGAAACCGGAGCGCGGAGAGCAGGCAAACGATTCCCTTGGGGATTTGGTAGGCCGCTTCGATGAGGGAGGTGTTCTCGGTTCCGGAGAAATCCCGCGAGGAATAGAGACCGCGGCCGACCTTTTCCAGGTCCCCCCGGCGAGCCAGCCGCGGGAGATACGTTCGGGGAATGCCGAGTTCCCTCGCGTCTTTGGCCCTTACGATCTGGCGTTTCGACGCCAGCTTGCGGAGCTTTTCGGCTTTTGAGTCTTGCATGATGCCCTCGGGAACAGTGTACCAAATCCTCGGCAGATGTAAATAAGTGCCTAGAGTATGTAACATAGGGTCTCTTGCGAACGGCAAGGAGGTCGGCTGGGCGTCTGTGTCATTCATCTCAACACAAAACAGGGTCAGCGCACCTGGCTGCGAAGTAGGTGCGCTATCTACAGCAGTCTAGGGAACCGTTTGAGCTTCCGCTGACAGAATTGTTAGAAGCACCTTTCGGTATCGCACCGAATGCTCGAATGCTCTCTGACCCGCAACGGTGTTTGAAACCGTTGCCAAAGAGCGCGAGCACCTGTTCTAGAGAGGTTTCGCCGACGGCAACGGTCTGGGGAACTGTCACGTTGCTGGCTCTGGACAGCTGTTTGAAGCGTAGCGGCCCGAAATGCGAGATAGTTTGAAATCGGTGCGAGGAATGGTTAGCGACTCGTAGTCTTGCTTCTTTCTTCAGCAAGCGCTCTTGCGCTCTTGCCGGCCTTCTTAAGAACGGTTTCGAGGATTTGAAGCTCTTTGGGGTTGGCATCGGCAAACAGTCTGCCGATTTCCGCGGAATGCTTGCGAAAATCCGCGCGCCTACCCGGAACGTACCGCTTCTGCGATGCGGGATACGATGCAGGTGTACGAATTGTGGAAACCATTGGAGATTCTTTCAGCATTTGATCCTTTCTGCGCGGCAGGCAACACCTGCGACCGGGCGATCGTTCCTCACCATGTCAAACTCAATCGAACAAGAAATACATCCGCGCCGCGTTCATTCTTCACCACAGCAGCGGTCAGAGGGTTCCAGATGTGCTGATAACTTGGAATCACTCTGATTGCTGGAGTAATCGCGAAATCGTAAAAGACCTCGAGCCCGTTCTCGTTCTTGGGAGTGGCTGTCGCTCCAGTGAGCCGCGTGATATCGTCCTTTAAGGGCCGACTGATTCCGTTGTGGTAGATTCCCAATCCAAAACTGTCATTTGGCCTCCGGTCAGAGAGGCCGTTGGCAAGCAACGCCACGCTCCCATCGCGTGTGATAGGGTTGGTTTCCTCGGGAGCATATCCGATGCGGCCGAACACACCAATTCCTCTGAGCGGCTGACCGCTCCCGAGTTTTTCAGCGACTGCCCCGGAGGGATCTTTCACAAAGAGATACTGCGAAAAGTTTCCGATCGTAACCCAACTGGTGGACTTGTAGTTGATCGGCACTACCTGAGGTGACAAGACACCTAAGAGGGCGCCAACGGCTTCCGAATTCGCACCAGATGGCAACTGCCCGAACGGTACTTCCAAATCGATCTTCGGTTTGTTGGTCCAATTGAACTGCGCCCAGGATCCGCCTGGCAAGCCGCCGATCTTGTATGAAAAGATTGCAAAACCATAGATGTTTACCCGATCGAACGCCTTCTTGGCCAAATTATTTGCTTCGCTATTGGGATCGAACACGCCGGCAGCAAGGGTTAGCGGTTTTGTCGGCGTCCACACGCCGACTGCTGCCAGCGAAGTGGTGTTGTAAAAATTGAGGGCCATCGGGTTCTTGTTGAAGTTTAGGTTCGCGAAGTAATACTTGTAGCTGTTGCCGAACAAGGTTGGGTCGGCGAGGTTGAGTACGTTGAGCTTGCCTAAGACGACGGTGAATTTGGGCGTCAGTGCCTGCGCTAGGAAATATTCCGTCGGAAGGACATCATGGACGAAGTAGGGACCCGGAAAGGTTAGCCCGGTGTACTGAGGCACGGTCGCGCCCACGGTAAAAGTATTTTGCGGCGAGAAGCTTCCATATCTAGATTCCAAAGTGACGTGGAATACGCCGCCCGGCCAGAGTCCGGCGCGCCCCGTATCTACATTGATCGAAAGTTGGGTGTTTTGGATGAAGGCACTATCAGTTTTGAGACCACCTGACGCTACGCCTTGGTAGGCACTCACGGAGTAAAGATCAAAGAAAAATCCATGACGAGCTAGATCCGTGCGAAGCCCGCCCCAATCACCGCTCAATTGGGTGCGGCGGCGGAAATCTCCCGTCTCAGTTCCTGGCAGCCCGAACAAGGGTCCGTTATTGAAGTACGGCAGGAGAAAGGGTGCCAAATTAGCGAGAGAAACCTTTTCTGTTGCAACCGGGCCCCAAGAGTCAGCTGCAGTCACGCGGGAAGACGTAGTTTTTTCCTCGCTCGGATCGTTGGTATCGGATCCGCTGATTGGGTTGGCGATCTGGTTCGCCGGCACATCAGCCTCTTTCCCTCTCTCGGATGTGGCAGGCGTTGGCTGCGATAGGGACTGCGCGTTCCCGCGCTGCGAAGAAAACAGCGTTACTAGGAAGAGCGCGGCGGCTGAAACGTATCTTGCGGTTCTCTGGTGCATCATCACATCTGTTCCTTTTTCGAATTCACTGGGCCGGCAGCAGACTTCTGCTGCGCGGCCCAGCTGTAGGGACTCGTTAGTCGTTTACGGGTGCGACCAAGGGCCGCTCTTGGTGAGCAATGGGAATCGCGATCAGGGTTGGACCATCCGCCTTCAGCGCGTCGGCGAATGATTGTTTGATCTCCTGCGTGGTCTTGGCCCAAACACTCGCGCAGCCAAAACCTTTCGCGGCGGACACAACGTCCAAGCCCGGAATATCCAAGGCAGGAACATTCGGCGTTTTTTCCAACACGGCAAATTCCTTGAGGATGGCGTATTCGCCGTTGCAGGGCACCACGAAGACAAGCTTTAGCTTCTGTTGGGCTGCGGTGTATAGATCCTGGATCGAGTATTGAAGGGCTCCGTCTCCAATGACGGCGACGACAGGACGGCCCGTTCCCTGTTTCTTTTCTGCGAGAGCAATGCCTACGGCTGCTGGTGAACCCCACCCGAGCCCCCCGCTTCCAAACGTGTAGTACGAATCCGGCTTTTGGATCGGCCAGCACTGCGCGAGATCGGCAAAATTTGAAGCCGTCTCATTCACGAGGATGGCATCCTCGGTCCGCAACTCGCTCAGAGCCGAAAACGCTTCGAGTGCAGTCAACGGGCTATTCGGCGAAGCGGGGAGGTTCTTCTTGATCTGCAGAGGGGCCGGCGCAGTGCGCGACGTAACTGCTGGAATGGCTCCTGCCAGGGCTTCCAATGCGAGTTTCGCGTCGGACAACAGACTTTCTCCGACAATTGCTGCGGCCGCATCATGGGGATCGTTCGTCACCTGCAAAAGCTCGGCACCTGCCGGCAGGTAGTCACCGGCGACGAAGGGATAATGACGAAACACTTCCGCGCCGACCACGATAATAAGGTCGTGACCACGAAGCTTCTGGCTGAGCGGTCCAATCGCAAAGGGAGCCATGCCACGGAATTGCGGGTGGGTCTGCGGAAATGACGCACGGTCCGATAACGAGGCGAGATAGACCGGAGCTTTCAGACGTTCGGCGAATTTGATGCCGGCATCCCAGCCGCCCGCTCGTTCAATCTCGGGTCCGTAGATCAAGACTGGATTCTTGCTTTTCCGAATCCGTTCAGCGAACAGCGCAACACGGTCGGGATCCGGCGAATACCGCGAACTCACGCTTCGAACGACTGCTTCTCCGAGTGCTGGTTGGTCCCAGTCGTCCAAAGGAATTGAGACGTAAACAGGTCCAGCCGGAGGCTGCAGAGCAGCGGCATACGCGCGCATGATCGCTCCCGGAACGTCCTGGGCTCTTACCGGCTGATACGCCCATTTCACCCACGGCCGCGGCAGGACGGTCTCATCGCGATTCGTAAGGTAGGCATCGTAAAGAAGCATCTCGCGTGTCTGCTGACCTGCGGTGATAATCAGCGGAGTTTTGTTCTGGAAAGCAGTCATGATGTTGCCCATGCCGTTGCCGGTTCCCGCGCAGGAATGCAGGTTCACGAGGACGGGCTTCTTCGTGGCTTGCGAGAATCCATCGGCCATTGCTACAACCGACGCTTCCTGAAGTCCAAGAACGTATTGAAAGTCCTTCGGGAAATTCTTGAGAAATGGTTGTTCCGTCGACCCTGGGTTTCCGAAAATCGTCGTCAAACCGAGCTTGCGCAAGAGGTTATACGTAGCCTCTTGAACGGTCATCTGACCCTCGGTTTGCTGGTCCTGGCTCATCTCCACAACTTCGGTTTGGGTGTCTTTGCTCATCGCTACATCTCCTTTATGTAATGTCCTTGGCTCGGCGTTGGATCGTTGTTGTGCGTCTCCAATTACAGACGAATGATGGCAAGTTCGCGAAATCCTGAGAATGTGAGCAACGGTCACCTCACAGTGATGGATCTCACGGAATCGTTACGGATAAATGGGGAACAGGGAGAAGCATCGAGATTGAGCTGACGGAAGCGAGCAGATCGAGCAATCGACGGGGACAGAAAAGGACTTCAGCGGAGGGCGTGGTCCAAGTAGGTATCAGAAGGCTCGGCGTCTCTGAGCTCGGGAAGAAGGCGCCACACAACTCGCAGCGTGGCGACGAGCGGAATGGAAAGATAGATACCCACGATTCCACCTACCGCTCCTCCGACCATGACGGTAAATATGGCGAGCGGCGATGAATCTCGAGCTCATGCCCTATCACGCGGGGTGAAATCCCGTAGTCCATGCATACTCGCCAGACTCCAAGCAAAGCGAGCATCCAGATCCAGTGCGAGTGCGTCACCACCCCAAGAGTGGTTATGGTTGTTGCGGCAATTATCCATCCGGCGATCGGAATGAACTCCAGCATCCCCGCGATAGCCCCAAGCGCCAGCCAATGGGGGAAGCCGAGCGCTAGCAGAGCCACAGAAGAAAACAGAAACGAGAGCATCCCCAGAATCACTTTTGCGCGAATGTAGCGTTGTAGCATCACGTTGAGGTCGGCGACGAGTGAGCGAACGGCAGATCCATCGGAGCTGGTGGGAATGAGAAGGATCAATTGATTTGCGAGCTTCTCTCCGTCGCTCAGGAAAAATATGGCCAGAATCGGAATAACAAGAACAGCGCTGGCCATTTGCAGCGCAGAGCGCTGTACGGTTTGCTTTGCAGTCTCTATATCGGACCTGTGTCCTTGAAGAAAAGTCCTGAACCTCACGGTCTGCGCGTCGCTCCAGCCCAGGTTCTTCCCAAAGTTGTTCGCGATTTCCCCGCTGGCCACGCTGTCAGCAAAGGCCGGAAGATTGGCTAACGCACCTGGACGGCTACGGAAGTCGGGAGTGAATGCATGCACGAGTAAGGCAAGCAGAATGAGAAATCCCAGGTAAGCCTGAAAGATGTGAGGGCCTTTCAAATCTTTGAACAACAGGGAGTACCGCTGCAGGACTCTCACCGCAGGATTGATCAGGTACGCGAAGAGGATGGAGAAAGCAAACAATACGAGAATAGTCCGCACGACGTAGACGAGTGCGACCGCTAAGACAAGGACGAGCGTGGTCAACAGGACGCTATCGTGCGGCGATCCAGCATCTGTGGTGGTCTATCCTTTCGCGAGTCAATCGGTCTGGGCTTCGAGTCTCTGTTTGATTGTCGCAAGTGCTCGTTCGAGCGAAGAACGCGTTTTGTCGACGGCCACTTTTCGCACGAAACCGCCCTTCAAGCCGGTCAGGCCCGCCTGCTGAGAACCTTTCACTGTGATGAGATAGAAGCCCGGTCGCACCCGATTTTCGGTTGCCGGCACACAAAACGTTAGATCGAGAGCCGTCTCGAAGTAGTGGCTTGCATAGAGTTGTTTGACAGCTATGGCGTATGCAGGACCCGCGTTAGCGTCCCGGTAAACGATCGCTTGCACCACGCGGACGGTGGGCTTGAGTCCGAAATTGACTTTCTCCCAATAGAATTTCGACTGGATGTGTTCCGAGGGAGCATTCGGGTAGTCGAGGAGATAGCGATTAAGCTCAGGCAGGTAGACTGGAAGCGCCTTGGACCGGCTCAACAGGGACTGAAATGTGTCAGCTACGACGGATGGGTGAGCCTTGTCGCGGTAGGTGCCGAGGGCGGCGTTACCCCCTTGCTGGTATCGAGTGATGGCCTCGATCATCATTTTCTTTGCCAAGTGGTTCACTTGGTCCGCCGCGTCCGGAGACGACCAATTCACTGATTGTTGGAAGCCATCGATGGCTTCTGACGGCAACTGAACGTCACAGTGGGCCGGTTTGCACTTCTTGAGCTCCTGAACATCCTGTTCGCTCAGAGTAAAGCCTTCGATGTCGGAGAGCTGGGGCGGGCTGCTGAACTCCTGGATCGCGAGATAGTTCGGAAGTTGGCGGAGTGAGTCGATATTCGATGCAAGCTTGAGATACTCCTCTGGAGTTGATTCCACATATACTGCTCCGAAGACAAATACCTCATCGGGTGTACGTGATTCGAGGACAAGCGCTAGGGCCTTCCCCTTTCGAATTGTGGCGATTTGATCCTCATTCAAGCCAATGTACTCTCGAAAAAATCTATGTGGTTCCGGAGTGTCGTCCCTTCCTTGGGGGGAAGCTTCGAGAACAATCAGAAGCGTGAGGAACAGGAGGGTAAGAGGTTTGAGTTTGAGCTTCATGTTTTTCTCGTTTTCTGGTGAATCCTCGTCCTGACGACATGCCAGGACGAGACTTCTCCTGTGGACAAAAAGCGCCAATCACACGGAGGCGTTCGGAACAAGAATCAACTTCCTGTTCACAAACTCTTCAAGGCCGAGACTGGAGAGTTCTTTTCCATATCCGGAACGCTTGATTCCGCCAAAAGGTAGGTCTGGAGCGCTCACGTCGGGATAGTTGATGAAAACCATGCCGGTTTCCATACGACTCGCGACCCTCTTGCCCCGTTCGATGTCCGTCGTGTACACCGATCCGCCTAGGCCGAATGGCGAGTCGTTAGCGATCGCGATGGCCTCATCCTCGTCCTTCGCCGAGAAAACAAGCGCGACGGGCCCGAAAAACTCCTGTCGATAGGCGGGGTTGTCAGGCGTGACGTTCGTCAAAATCGTCGGCTCCAGAAAGGCGCCAACCTTGCCGGCTGGGCCGCCGCCAAGCACGATCTGAGCTCCATGATTCGTAGCTTCCTGAATCTGGCGAAGGATGAGTTGAAGGGCTGCATCGGAGGAAAGAGGTCCCAAGGTCACACTTTCGTCGAGGGGATCCCCCAGTTTGAGTTTGCTGGCTGCATCGATAAACCGTGGAAGAAACTTGTCCAGGACGGACTCGACTACGATGAAACGCTTTGCTCCGATACACGTCTGACCGTTATTTCCGAAGCGGCCGAGTACGGCCATCGCAACCGTATGGTCTAGATCAGCGTCCTCCAAGACGATGAAGGCGTCGCTGCCTCCGAGTTCCATTGTGGACTTCTTTAGGTTTTTTCCCGAGCGTGCGGCAAGAATCTCGCCAGCACGTTCGGATCCTGTAAGAGCAATGCCTTGTACGCGCGGGTCGTCGATCAAAGAGCCGGCTTGGTCGTTGGTCAGGAATAAATTGGTGTAGACACCCTCGGGTATGCCGGCTTCCAGAAGAACTTCCTCAAAGGCTAGCGCACATTGGGGAACTCCCGGGGCGTGTTTTACAAGCATTGTATTGCCAGCCATGAGATGTGGCGCTGCAAACCGTGCCAATTGATAATAGGGATAGTTCCAGGGCTGAATGCTCAGAAGAACGCCTAGTGGCGAGTACTCGAGATGGGCATCACCCATAATCGAATTGAGTTTCTTCGGGGCAAGGAAGGCTTCTGCGTTGTCCGCAAAATATTGCAAGATCGAAGCGGCGAGTTCGACCTCGCCTCGACTCTCAGCAATCCTCTTGCCCATTTCGAGTGTGGCGAGACGAGCAAGTTCTTCCTTCTTTTCCAAAAGTATCTGAGCGGACCTTCCAATGATTCTGGAGCGTTCACTGAAAGGTCGCCCTGCCCAACTTCGGAAAGCCCTGTCCGCCCCAGACAACGCATCCATCACTTGGTTGTCCGTATGTTCGGCAAAGGTCTTGAGTACTTCTCCGGTCGCTGGATTAACGCTGCGATAATGCATGTTGGATTCCTCTTTCTTGTCGACATGAATACTGGCAAACGGCTGTGAAACCGAAAACGTGAGTAACCGCTAGCTCACCGTGATATAGCTGGATCTGCTTATTTGGTTTGATCGGGATGGACTCCCATTTATCTGTTGCAAGAGGCGTCTCCCGCGAAACAGTCGCGCTTTGTAGGTTTCTGGAAGAACACCGAGGGCCGAACTTGCCTCAGTGACCGAGAGTTCGTCGTAGTACGTCCTCACGACTGCTTCCCGAAGCAGTGGATTGAGTTCCTTCAAGTGAGCTTCGAGAATTTCATAAGATTCTGCTTTCGAATACGCCAGCTCGGGGTTGGGCTGGATATCCGGGACTGTCTCAGTGAAAACAGACATGGCCGCGTCCGTTTCGTGGGACGC
>Ga0307479_10007551_pt1 | contig 10026 bp, 10 predicted proteins | sample atmos_gasesECM4C_FD_203743 | JGI IMG/M metagenome (GOLD analysis project Ga0307479, IMG submission 203743) | Hardwood forest soil microbial communities from Morgan-Monroe State Forest, Indiana, United States - atmos_gasesECM4C_515 | ecosystem: Environmental > Terrestrial > Soil > Temperate...
TGAGATCTGGAAGAGGCATTCGGTCCCGAAGCCGCGCACGGCGTGATGCCACGAAGCAACAGGATAGAAAACCACGATTGGTCTCGAAAACCTCCATTCGTGGGTTCGAATCCCACCCGCGCCTCCAAAATTTCCGGTTTGTTTTCAACGAGTTGCGGCAGCCGCTAGTTGATCTGTACCCGTTTTGTACCCGGTATTTTTTTCACGGTCGCCAGTTGCGTCTTTGGATTGAGCACCGGATCGCGCTCCCATGTCCGCGCAACATCGGCCTCGAGCTGCTCCTGGCGCGAGCGCACCCAGGGGTTGTAATGCTTCTCGGTGATGCGCACGCTTTGATGGCCGAGCAGAATCGAGACGCGCTCGATCGGCACGCTGGCGAGTAGCAATTCCACGGCGAATGTGTCTCGAAAGCGGTGAGAAACCGCATTGCCAGGTCCCTTCGCGATGCCAGCCTGAGCAAATAATTTCTTGAGCCGCTTCTCCCACAGGCCGGCGACACTCGCGTGCTTGGACTCGCCGCTCCAAAAGTAATTCTTGGCCGTGACGCGCGGCGTCGCCTCGAGCGCCCGCAGCACAAAATCGGGCAGGACCGTGTAAACAGGTACGCCGGTCTTTTGCGTGTAGAGAAACAGCTTGTTGCCGTCGAGTCGGTCAGCCGTCATCGTCACGGCGTCGGAGATGCGCATTCCCGAATAGCGCATGAGGAGCACGAGCGTTTCGAGCCGCAATGCATTCATCTTTGCTGTCCGCGACTCCGATTGTTGCTTCGCTGAACGCGCCGGGGTTCCGGGCTTGGCGGATCTCGAGAACAGGCTAGGTTCGCACTTGGCAAAAAGTTTGAGCATCTCGGCCTGCGTCAGCGGCATGGTGGGACGGAGGGAAACCTTCGGAAGTTTGAGGCGAGCGGCCGGATTGCGCTCAACCCAATTACGGTCATGCGCAAAGCGGAAGAAAGCGCGCAACCGCTCGAGCGTCTTTGCCGATGTGCGCGGGCCGTCTTTCCACGTCGAGCGGAATCGGCTCAACGTGTCCACGTTGAAATCTGAGAGGAGGCTCAATCCTTTGTCCGTTGCGAAGGCGGCCATGCGCGACTTGAGCAGCTTGTACTTGCGGATCGTTTCGTAAGAGAGTTTTCGCGCTTCGAGATCCGCAAGAAAACTCTCCCAGGTGTCCGCGAGGGAAACCGGAGCTCCCTGCTCGCTCATGCGCTCGGCTGCTTCCCACTTCTGAACCTCGCGGTTCGCTTTCGTCCAGTCGCGAGTGCGCATTGAGCGGCGGATCTCGCGGCCGCCGAGGATGCCATCGGCCCAGATCGCGCACTTGCAGTGATGAAACTTCCGGCCCTCGGAGAAGTGCGGGCAAGTCGGCTTGTGACGGCGATAGAGTGTCAGCATCGAACCTACCTCGCCTCGTGGCGCTTGAGATATTCCGCGATCGCGCGGCGGGCAATCTCGGTGATCGCCGCGCCGGTCCGATCGGCAACCCTCTTGAGCGATTCGCTTTCTTTCTTCTCGAGATAGATCACTGTCCGTATCTTTCGCATGGGCACAACTGTGTACAGTTCTCTGTCAAGCCTGTCAAGCCCGGTTTCGCGTGCTGAGGCGGCGATACACGCGCTCCGCCACAGACTCGGGAATCCGCATGGTGCGGCGCCGACGCTCCGAACCTTTTTCGGGGTTCTCGAAAATCAGCACGCCCGGCTCACGCTCGAACATCCGGCGAATCGTCTCGACGCTCAAACCCCAGAGCTGGCCCAGCTCCGCCGGCGAGTAGTGCTTCACCGCGAAGGCCGGCGGACTTTCAGCGGGCGCTCCGGCGAGTTGTGATTCGAGTTTGAGAACCTTCCCCATTCCCAAAACATCACTCTCCCGAAAGATCTGAAGCGCGAAAACCCGCACTGATTCCACTCGGCTTAAGCCAGGTCCAGAGACGATGGATCTTGGCAACGTGGGTCATCGCTGCTTTTCGCTACAGGACGATCGATTCCCGTTCTTGACCAGAATTGCCATCAGTCCGGGTACTGCTTTTTTTGCCACGCCGGATCAGGCGAATTTGGATTCGTATTTTTCTGCTCCCCTATGGGAGAGGTTGAGCAGAAACGATTTTCCGGTATGAAATACCGGAAAGGATTACCCTTCTTGCCTTCCCCGATTCTGCTCAACAGACCGTCCCGGACAAGTTTGTCGATTGCGCGCTGAGCTGTTGGCTTGGTGATGTCCGCCCTCTTGGCGAGTTCGTCGATGGCTACTGCTTCAGCTTCCAGATGCGGCGCGATCCGGAAGATTGCGTCCTTGGCCTCCTTGAGCACAGTTTCTCGGCGCTCGCCGATCGCGATGTAGCCGGCATCTGTTAGTTCGATGAAGAGAGCCTTTGGTGTTTCGGAAAAACGGGACAAGGACTGGAGTAGGCGACGGTTGTTCGCGGGATTGCCTTCGGGTTTGCGGAGCGAGAGGACGATATCGACGACGCCGGCGAATGCAGAGCTGCCACGGCCCGAGTCGCCGACGTCGCCGCCTGATTTCCGTTCGTGGCGGTTAAGCAGAATCCCGATGCCCTCAGCGACGGCCGCCTGTAGGGGTTGCATCGCTTCTAGTGCGTCGCCTGAATTATTCTCGCGATCGCCGGTCAGTCCGGCGAACTGCGGCAGGGTATCGACAATCATGAACACGGCGTCGACTCTTTTGCATTCAGCTACGGCCGCGGCAGCAACCTGCGGCCAGGCTATCCCGCGCGTCTCGCTGAAAAGCAGTGAGTGAAAGTCTTCCCGGCCGAGCAGTCGCGCACGCTCCATCGCTTGACGAAAGGAAACTGAAGGCTGCTCGGTGAGGTAGACAACTGGCGTCTTCAGCGTCGGCTGGTCCAAGAACCTGCCGCCGTCGAGGATCGCGCGAACCATCTCCATGACGAAGGTGGTCTTGCCGGCTTTGACCTTGGCGCCGAGCTCCGTGATCGCGCCCCTGGCAACTAGACCCTTCGCGATCCATACGACTTCGGATTCCGGGCTAAAGGCCAGGTCCACCCCAGTTTTGAAGCTCAAGATTCGTTTCTGCCCAACCTCTTCCCTCAGGGGAGCAGAAAGAATAGAAACTTCTCGAAGCACGTCGGACGCATCGCCGTTTGCAGCTGCGAGCTTCTCGCCCATGAGCGTACAGAGCGCTATCCGACGACGGATAGCCGCCTTCGTCTTGATGATCTCCGCGTAGTGGGCGAGGTTTGAAACCTTCGGGATTCCATCTACGAGGCCAGCCAGGTACGCAATGCCGCCGACTTGCTCTAGCTCGGCAGGAGTCAAGAGCTCAAAGAGCAACACTATGTCGTTTGTCGGCTTTCCGTCGCGCTTAAGCCGTTGGAAGCTCCGGTAAAGGGCTTGGTGGAACGGAAGGAAAAAATCCGTCGTCTCGAGCTCCGGGCCGTCACCGCCGAGAATGATTCCGCCAAGATACGCGCGTTCAGCGTCCAAGCTGTGGGGCAGACGCGGATCGGTGCCTTGGCTCACACGCGCACCGCCGAATCGCCGGTGTGTGATCGCGGCTTTCGTGCCGACAAAACTTCCCCGCCAGTTGCGGCCTGTGGTAGAGTGCAGGTCATTCTAGATCTCCAAAAAATTCAAGCCGCGGCCACCCTCAGCGGCCGTGGTGTGCGCGGAAGCATATCCAGGCACTTTGAAAACGGAGAAGCCCACGAACATCGGATAAGCCCTATGTTGAGAGCGTCGCTACATCCTCAAGCAGGTCAGTAAGTTGCAGCCACAGTCCACTGCTGCAAAACGAGGCAGGTCTTACGCTATGTGAGGAGCGTCGGAAAAACTCGCGCTTTCAGCGACGAACTAGGAATCCGCTGGGCGTCTTTTGAAACTCGCGGATCAATGGAGGATCTTGCTGCAAGGAATTTAGGGCGAGCGAGATCTCGTGAACCGTGACCTGCAACGCGATCTGTTCTTGGATCGATGCAACAGAAAATTCCCGCTCTTCGCGCTGCGTGGCCAAGAGGAGCCCGCAGAGGATCAATGGCAAGCGGGACATTGACGCGAGACGATTCAGGAGAGCCCGCGGGCAGCGCGTGAGCGGCGCCACAGAAGCCCTTACGATGTGCGAACGCTGAGTGTTACCTCTGCCCGAAACGGGAGGGTTCAGACCCGCGTGTCCGCGTAGCGACTGATAGCTCAGCTCACCGCCAAATTTCTCCGCCACTGCCGTTAGCGCTTGAACGAGTCCAGGCTGCTTTTCGCGATGAAGCAGCAAACGGACTGCCGTCAGATCGTGCGAATCGAGCAGCTTGGGCAGTTCCGGCACCTGGTTCTTGATGGTTGCCAGAGCGTGAGACGCCGAGGAGTCGGGATCGTGCGCCGAATATCCCGCCGCGAGATAGGCATCTTTCTGCTTCGTTCCCGTCGCCAGATTTTCGACAAATTTCACCTGGCGAGGCGTGAGGTTGCGCTTCTTCTCGTGATCAAGAATGGCTGAGACTTCCTTGTCCAACTCCGTCCGCCGCGGATGCCAGCAAGCTCTACACTTTCCGCCCCACGTTCCTCCGGTCATTTCTTCGATCAATGGAACGGCGAAGCCCTGCTTCTGATTCTGAAATTCGAAGAGGGCGCCCGACCACTCACGCGTGTCCTGCGCATCGACGACTCGAACGTGCGTGAGAGCCAAACGGTCCACCAAATTACGCTCACCGGACCACACGCCCGTCCGCCCTTTGCGACCCGTGCTCCTTCCTTGCCCGACGAGCCAGTGCTCCCAGGCGAGGTTATAGAGAAGCCTCAACGCCCGCTCGGATCTGCCTCCCACGGCGCCGGCTTTCGGTCCCGTCCTGCTCAGCTCTTCGAACAAGCTAGCCGGCCACTCGACAGTGATGTCGTATCGGTCGAGCAGCCCTTGAAAATTTGAGCGACGCTTCCCATTCCGCAACATCTTGGAGGACGTAGGAACGCATCCGCTCGCACAGATCGCAGCCAAGAAATAGGGCGCGGGCACAGGGAAAACGGTCGCTGCATTCACGTAACTCTTGAGCAGGCGACGGATGTGATCGTCACTCACACCGTGAACATTCGACCAATGCGACCAAAGCTCGTTCAGGTTCACCGCGTGATCGAAGTCTTCCTGAAAGTGTCGGTCTACGAGAGTTGCAATCCCACCGCGCGCCTGAGCCGCGGCCTTAAGGGTGGTCTTGCCCGCTTGCTTTCTGTGATCGCGAGGTGACTTACAGAAAAACAGATAGTCAGTCGGCCGATCCGCCTCGCGTAGCCGGTCAAGCACTTCTTTGCGAAGTTGATCTCGCTCATCGCCGAAAGGAATCAGTCGAAGCGGCCGCGGCCGGCCTAGCCAACTTGGTTTCACGAGAATGCCCGCAGAGCTGATGTCTTGAACGCGGATGTTTCGCAGTTCTCCCGTTGAAAGCCCGCATCCGACGGCAAGGGCCCGGACCAACTCCGACAATTCTTTAGGCGGATTTGGTACCGGGCGCCGCTTGACCGCCGAGATCGCCGGCTTCGAATCGCCCCGTCTGGAGACCGAATCTTTTAGGACGTCCTTGAAGAGCTTGTAGTTTTCTTCGGTCCAGACGTTGCGTTTCACAAGCAAGCGGCCGGAGATTTTCCTCTCATCTTGGTCTTGTTTAGCGGACAAGCCCTCTCGTCGTGGGAAGCTCCCCAGCCAGGCTGGTGTGAGATCCTGCACTCCGGTCAGTCGATCTCGTTCCGCACAAAGGAGGATGGATCTCACGGAATATCGCCAGGTGGATTTGCTGCCCGGCGAAGCGATCTGACCTATGAACCTTCGCAACCCACTTGGCCCGAAGAACAGTTCACGCGTCCACGGCATTGCGAGTTTCCGTTTCCGTCCCGGCTGGAAGCGACGGCCACCTCTTGCACCTTGGGCATGTGGGGAAGTAATCTGCGGCTGCGTTCGCACCTGCTTTCCTTTCGGCCCCGGTTGCAGCCGGGGGCTTTTCTTTTCTGCAGTAGATTCTTCCACATGGAGCTTGACGGGTCAATGGAAATATGCTACACGCTAGTAGTGTATGGCAAATCTCTCCACCCAAGACGTTGCTCGGCAAGTAGGCATCAACCGCGTAACGCTTGAGAGGTGGCTTTCCAGCGGCAAGGTGAAAGCGCCGAGAACGGTCCAATTCGGTAAGAGTGAATTTCGCAATTGGACCGCAGAAGATGTGGCGAGGGTTCGGAAGTACAAGCAGCAAAACTATCGCAAAGGGAGAGGTCGCAAGCCGAAGCCGAAGCGGTAGACAAAAGAGCGGGCCACCGCGCAGTGTCATCTGCCCGGCAGCCCTAATCACCAAGGAGGGTGAACTCCATGGCAACTCAGCAGACCGTACCACAATTCACCGAACAGTCGAAACCACGCGAGAATATGATCCGCTGCTGTCTCTATGCCCGCGTCAGCACGAAAGACCGGGGGCAGGAAGTCGAAAACCAGCTTCGGCAACTGCGCGAGTTCGCCGCGCTGCAGGGATGGACTGTCTACCGCGAGTTCATCGATCACGAGACGGCAAAGACGGATGACCGCGCCGAGTTTCAATCCATGTTCCGGGATGCGAGCACGCGCCGCTTCGACGTGCTGTTGTTCTGGGCGTTGGACCGGCTCTCGCGCGAAGGCGTGCTCGAGACGCTTCAGCACTTGAACCGGCTGACGTCTTACGGCGTCGGCTACCGGAGCTTCACCGAGCAGTACTTCGATTCGTGCGGGATTTTCAAAGACGCAGTAATCGCCATCATCGCCACGGTTGCGAAGCAGGAGCGTGTTCGCATTTCTCAGCGGGTGCGAGCTGGTCTGGAGGTAGCTCGCGCCAAGGGCACGCGCCTAGGCAGGCCAAAGGTCGTCGTGGATGTTGCCAGGATTGCCCGTTTGCGAGCACAGGGACGCTCTTGGCGCGAGATCACGGGAGAATTGGGTATCGGCAAGGGAACGGCTCAACGGGCACTCGCAAGCTTGCCCAAAATCGTATGATTCACGGTCGAGCTCGCTCTTGGCTACTAAGTTGCGGAAATCCAGTCAATTACGGGAAAAAGCAAGGTTTATTGGGCGACAGCTCTGAACACGGACACTGATTGGAAGAAGAAGAGCATAGCGGTGCACGTACCGGCTATTCCAGTCCACTTAGCCTGTTCGGATAAACTGTCGGACATTTTGAAGGCATGATACATCAACGATAACCAGAGTCAGCTCGCAGGCGCGAGATGCGGAACCCGTGATGACGGCGCCTGCTGCAAAGCCTGCCAAATCCTGCTACGGACGCGTCGCCCGCTTTTTCATAGGCACCTTAATCAGAAGGTCGCGGCGGAATCTTTGTTTCGTGGTCGCGTCAAGATCGATGGGCGCGCCATAGGCAGCAACTTGAGCAGCCCACGGCTGTTTCCAGAATGCGTCAATTAGGCCATCCTTCGAAAACACAGTGCGCAGGTTTTGGTCGCCGAAAATCCTGAAGTAGGTACGCGACGCGAGAACCTGCGCTTGGAATGAACGCTCTAGGCCGATATCATCTCGGTCGCTCTCAGGATATTTCTCAAGTCCCGCATCTAAAGGGTTCATGTGCTCGATATTCCCACGCAGTTTGTAAAGCTCAAGCAATAGGTTGGACGCTGCTGACGAGTTTCCAGCGAAAAGCTGGCACCTATGGGCGAATTGCGACGTGCTTCTTGCAATATCGGTTTTAGCTATTGCTTCAAGCGAGCGGACGAATTGGTGAAGTCGATCCGCTCCATAGAGCTCCTGCATCCCTCGCATCCAGCCGTGGAATCCGCGGCCCAATCTGGATGGCTCTTCGCCGGTTACGAAGGTAGACAGAATCCCCTCGACGATGGGCGGAGCAGCTAGCAGGTTTTCGCGGCCAATCGTTTCGATTAAGGCGCCTGGCGGGCGATAGTGCTGTTCCAGATTGCTGACGGATCGTATAGAGAGAGGGTTCTCGCGCCCTTCAATCATGGCTCCGGAGATCACCATGGCCGCGTCGTAATGAAAAATCTGCGCCAAAAGGAGCGCATAAAAGAAACACAACGCTCTACGCTCCAGCGTTTGGTTCTCGCCATCGAGTATTCGAGCGTCATGGATGGAGCTACTGTGAGAAGGGCAAGGTTGCACTCGGATACCAGTTCACTCCGAATAGATCCGAGCCATTCCTTCCAAACGCTATCAAGGCCGAATGGCGGGCCAAATACCGCCCATAGGCCTGGCGAAACTTCCAGAGAATCTTTTAGCTGGCGGTCTACACCCGCAGTGCGAAGAGCAATGCATCCGAACTTGTGGTTTTGAGGTATAACGAATGCCATATCAAACCTACCCCCTATCCTTCCGCAAATTTAACGCGGGATACAGAATGTAGCGGACAATGTAGAGAGAGTTCGATGCAGTTATACAAGGCGGAGTTCTTGATGAAGTTCATCGAAGGTTGCTCTCACGACAGTCAATTCAGGTTTGCGCTCCTTGGCCCAGCCGCGGATTTGTTGTTCGTGCGCGTCCGACGTTCGCATGCCAAGAATCACTCGTGTCAGCCAACGTGGATCATTCATTTTGACCGTGCTCCCCTTGCCACGCGGAAGGATGAGCCGCACCTCTTCCTCGTTACTCCACTCCGGGCGTTTGTGCACTAGAAAAATCGCATCTCTTCGATTCGCGTCATTGAGGTCGAAAGCTGCGTATTCTCCGTAGATAACTTCCACGGCCTTCTCAAACAACAAGCCCTCGTTTGCAAACTCCAAGCAGTAGCCGGTGTGATCGGCCGCGTACTTGGCCCACAGGCTAAAATTGTTGAAGCGTTTCGACAGGGAATATATGCGGAATTCCTCAATTTGGGCATTGAGGAGCTTTGACAGTTCGCGTTGAAACCACTCTAGGCCCTGAATCCGAATGCTGGTGCGAATCTTCAATTCCTCTTTTTGCAGTTCATTGAGCGCCAGCACTGAATGACGCCTTATGCAGTCATTGCGGAGGAACGTCACCATCTGTTCATCTGACATCGGTGCGATTTTTGGCCTGCAGTCGACGGGATCGTTCAACTGCCCAACGCTCGGAAGATACAGCACGTGTGTGAGCATGATGGTCTTGAGCCGATCAAGGTGTTCAGCATTCTGATATCTATAGAAATGAGGAACCGCCGGCCTGGTTGGCGCAAAGACAGTCATCGAGTCGATTGAAAATCTGCCCCTTACGTTATCCAGAATTTAACTCGGAAAGAACTGCGCACGCTGGCAACGAATTTTAACTCCGTGATAAAATAGCGCCCTCTCTCCGAGAGGTAATAGCATTGGACATCCAAGCCGCGCCCTCTGTCTTGGGAACTGCTCTGTCGCTTGCCTCCGTTTTGGCCGGCTGGTTACTGCACGAATTCTCCGATTTTTTCAAAATCCAAAGGGAAGACCGCCGCGCCGTGGGCCGAGTGCTCGCTGAACTTTTGGAGGTTCGCACTCGTCTTCTTGCCATTCCCCGTATAGTGGAAGAGATCCGTAAGAAAGTTTCCATCGCTCCTCACGACGAAATTATGTTCCGTCAGGCCCTAGACACTCTTCTTCCCGGAGTCGAGCAACTTCAAAAAAGATATAACGAGACCATCGACGGAATGGCGGGACGACTTCCCTTGCTGGCGTTTAGACTGCGGTCGAAAGACATCGTCACGCCCCTGCTCACCCAACTTCGTATCCTTGCTTCGAGCGACCCTCAGTCTGTAACAATTCTGGGCAAGGTGGAAGACAAGCTCGTTAAGTTCATATTGCCCCAGTTCGATGAACTTGCTCTGAAACTGGCGAGGCTCCATGGATGGAGGACATGGTGGAAGGCACGATCGGTAATTAGGCAATCAAGCGAACCGGTCAAGGAACTTGAAGATTTCCTTTCGGAGGTCATAGCGGAAACACAGAATACCGCGGCCAAGCCCTCCTGCGGTTCGTAAAGCCATAAACACTTGCGCCTGAGAGTTTCAGTCACCGGGCTCAATTACGAATATCTTGGGCAGGCGCATCGGTAAAGCCTAAGGTCAGTGAGCCACCGTGATTGCGAACCCAACTGCTTTCCATGT
>Ga0307479_10007552_pt1 | contig 10026 bp, 6 predicted proteins | sample atmos_gasesECM4C_FD_203743 | JGI IMG/M metagenome (GOLD analysis project Ga0307479, IMG submission 203743) | Hardwood forest soil microbial communities from Morgan-Monroe State Forest, Indiana, United States - atmos_gasesECM4C_515 | ecosystem: Environmental > Terrestrial > Soil > Temperate...
TTATAAGGCACCACCCCTGCTTCGAACTGCGGCCGTCGATATTTAAGCTTTAATGTGGCAACTGGCCAGGCCGCGCTTCTCCAGATACTGCTGGTGATAATCCTCGGCGGGGAAGAACGTCACCGCAGGAACGATCTGGGTGACGATCGGCTTGGAATATCGGTGGGCTTTTTCCAGAGCTTGCTTCGATGCCTGGGCAGCAGCCCGCTGTTGCGGTGTGTGAAAAAAGATGGCGGAGCGGTATTGTGTACCCCAGTCCGGGCCCTGGCGGTTAAGCTGCGTGGGGTCGTGGTTCTCCCAGAAAACTTTCAGCAGGTCGTCGTAGCTGACCCTAGCGGGATCGAAGTCGACTTCCACGGCTTCGGCGTGGCCGGTGCGGTCGGTGCAGACTTCTTTGTACGTGGGATTGTCGGTTTGTCCGCCGGTGTAGCCGACCCGCGTGCCGAGCACCCCCGGCATCGCCCGGAAGGTGGCTTCGACGCCCCAGAAACATCCCGCTGCGAATGTAGCTTTCTCCATGGAATAAATTCTCCCGTACTAGAATCGAGTTGCGCGTCGTAGCGCCGCCATCCCTTCGACTTCGCTCAGGGCAGGCCCGGCGGCTGTCCGCGGGCGTCCTCGCCCACCGCGCTGACACGCCCCTATTAGATGACGAATTCGTCAGAAAGTCACGCTTCCGATCCCCTGGCCTTCTCAGGCAATTGACGCTGTGAACCATTTCACGATAAAGTGCGTCCAACGTTATCGCAGTCGCTGTCGTGGTAGGTGTCCCAGGAGAAGTCTGTGGTTCGAAGATCCAGCCGCGCCGGAAGTGCGCCCAAGGTTGCTGCCTGCCTCGTATTGACGCTGGCCACTGCCCAGGCGGCGCTCGCGGTTCCGAATTTCAGTCCCCAGCGTCGCGTCGGCTATAACTCGGGCGATCAATGGGAGCCGGCGCTGGCCGCCGACGGCCACGGACACATCTACATCCTTTTTCCGCAGTATGGCGCGGTCAGGGACTGTCCGGCCTGCACCGCTCCTGCCATCGCGCTGCTGGTTAGCAACGACAATGGACAGACGTGGCAGGCGCCGCACGCGCTGGTGCCGTCTGCGACCGGGCAGTTCGATCCGCAGATTGTGGTTGATCCCGTGGACCGGCAGACGGTCTATGCCTCCTGGCTGCAGAACAACAAGCGCGATGTGATGGTGGCACGCTCGCAGGATTTCGGCCGCACCTGGTATCTCGCGATCGCGGAACACTCGCAGGAGGACTCGGACAAGCCGGTGTTGGCGGTGCATGGCGCGGACGTGTACGTGGGATTCAATCACGAGCAGCAGGTTGTGATTGCAGCGTCGCATGATTATGCCCAAACCTTTTCTGCGGTGACGGTGAATCCGAATGCGGAGCCAGGCTGGTCGCTGGCGGGTGGCGCGGCCACCGGCCCGTCGGGCGAAGTTTACTTTGCCTGGACGGCCTATGCGCGGCGGGAACTGAGCACGCGGCCGGTGAACATCTACGTGAGCCGGTCATCCGATGGGGGCCAGAGCTGGAACACCGTGCTGCTGGATGTTTCGAGCGCGCCGCCGGAGTGCGCGGCTCAGGGCTGCGAAGCCGGGTTCCTGGGCGCGCAGATTGCGCTGGCTTCCGACGCAGCGGGAACCGTCTACGCGCTGTGGAATGCTGGGAACATCCATGGAAGCCCGGAGCGAATTTATTTTTCGTCTTCGACCACGGGCGGAGCGAGTTGGTCGTTGAAGACGGACGTTTCCCTGGCGGAAGGGCACGTGGAGCATTGCTTTCCTGCGATCACCGCCGGGGCTGCCGGAGATGTACGCATCGCTTGGATGGACACGCGCCACTCTCCGCTGTGGAATGTTTTCGAACGGAGTTCCAGCAATGGAGGCGCGACTTGGTCGGCCGAGTCGCAGATCTCAGGCGGGGCGCCAGGCTACGATTACGTGCTGCCGGATGGTTTCCGCTTTCCTTTCGGAGACTATTTCTCCATCGCCATCGACAACCTTGGGATCACCCACGTGGTATGGGGCGAAGGACGGAATTACAAGTCTCCGGGGTCGATCTGGTATACGCACGGGCGATAATAGAGAAAATTGTTGATTGATGATTGAAACCCGCGCCAGGTTTTTAATCATCAATCAGAAATCAACAATCAGCAATTCATCGCCCCACTCCCCACGAAAAGCCTGCGTTACTCCAGAATCATGCCGCCGATCAGGTCCGCCAAGCGGGTCACACCGTGGTCCTGGCACCAGCGCTGCAGTTCGTCCACAATTTTTTCCGTGGCGCAGGGATCCCAATAGCTGGCGGTGCCGATCTGCACCGCGGTTGCTCCCGCGAGCATGAATTCCACGACATCGGCGGCGGTTGAAATTCCTCCCATGCCGATCACCGGAATGTTCACAGCGTGCGCAGCATCGTAGACCATGCGCAGAGCAATGGGCTTGATGGCCGGGCCAGAAAGTCCGGCGGTGACGTTGGCGATGCGCGGCTTGCGGGTGTCGGCGTCGATGGCCATCGCGACGAATGTGTTGATCAGCGAGATAGCGTCGGCGCCAGCTTCCTGCGCGACGTGGGCCATCTGCGCGATGCTGGTCACGTTGGGCGAGAGCTTGACGATCAAAGGCCGGCGGGCAGTGCGCTTCGCGGTGGTCACCACTTCATCCAGCGAACGCGGATCGCTGCCAAATTGCAGCCCGCCCTCGGTTGTGTTGGGGCAGGAAACGTTGAGTTCGTAGGCCGCGATGCCTTCGCCGTCGTTGAGAATCTCGATGGTTCGTTCGTAATCCTCCCGAGTGTAGCCGAAGACGTTGGCCATAACCACGACGTTTTTCATCTGCTGCAGCTTCGGCAGCTTCTCTACGAGAAACGCCGTTGCACCGATGTTCTGCAGTCCGATGGCGTTTAACATGCCGGCTGCGGTTTCCCATAGACGCGGAGGTGGATTGCCGATCATCGGCTCGCGGGAAAGCCCCTTGACCACGAAACCGCCCAGTTTGTCGAGATGCACAACATCTTCGAACTCCACTCCGTAGCCGAACGTGCCGCTGGCGGCGATGATGGGATTCTTGAGTTCGATGCCGGCGAAGCTCACGCTCAGATCCAGTGAAGACTTGCCGTTTCCCGAGGAAGGCGTCACTGCTGTGGTCCTCCAGCAGTTTCTGCATGATGCGGTGGGGCAATCGCTTCCGTGAGCACGCGCCCAACAGCATGGGTCGGGGCGTTGATGCCAAGCAGCGAAGCCAAAGTGACGGCCAGGTCCACCGGTTCAGCGTGAGTGCGATAGGTTCCAGGGCGAAAAGGCAGCCCGTAGAAAGCCAGCGGCACGTGCGTGTCGTAAGTATAAGGCGAGGCGTGGTCTGTGCCTCTGGAGGAGCCTACCGTGTAGATTTCGGGAACTCCCAGCACGTACCAGCCGCCTTCGGGTGTGTAGCTGTGCAGGAACTTTTTGCCGAGAGCGGTATTGGGGACCGCGCCTTCGGCTAGTTGAGACTTTGTAAAGTAGTCGCGCATCCCCGCCTGCTTCATCGCTTCACCCACGGCAATTTCAGCGTCGCGCTCTTTTACATGAGCCGCGGTGAACGCATCCTGGTCGAGCCATGCGTCAGGATAATCGAGCTTGATATAGTTGGCGGCGTGGCCGGAAGAAAATTTTGCCGACAATGTTTCGTTGATCTGAACTTCAAGTTTGTGCGAGTCCAGATTGGCTGCGGGAATGCGCAGCTTCTTTCCGGCATCCGGCAAGACGGAAATGCCGTGGTCGGCCGAGAGCGCGATCCAAGTGTTCGCCAGGCCAACTTGATGACCAAGAAAGTTGAAGAAGTCGGCGAGTTCGCGATCGAGCGCGAGCGCCATGGCCGCCATCTCGGGCGAATCGGGACCAACCTGGTGGCCGAGAATGTCATTTGGCGACAGGCTGATGGCGAGCAAATCCGTGTCCTCGCCGGCGCCGAGCTTTTCGTAGACGACCAATTCCTTCGCGAACTCCAATTCGTACTCGTTGGCAAACGGCGTAGCGCCGATCACCTCGTAGAAGCCTGCGTCGCCGCTGTCTCTTCCCTTGCGGTGCGCGGTCGAGCGCATTACATCGCCGTTGCTGTTCTTCCAATCGCGATCCCAATAGTTTGCGGCGCGATTCGCGGCGTTGAAATCCTTCGCCCACTTGGGCAGGTCGGGACGGTAGTAGGTGGAGGTGATCCACTCCCCGCTCTTGGGTTCGATCCAATAAGCTCCATCAGCTGCGAAGCCGCCGGGCAGGATGGCAGCACGATCTTTCAGCGAGACACCAAAGACTCGCGACTTTCCTTGTGTAGCTAGTTTGAGTTCATCGCCCAGGGTGTCGGCCAGAAGATTGTGTGGCGACGCGCCCAGTTTATCTTTCGTTTGATCCGAGGGTACGCCCACGAGTTTTGTGTCATCGTCCTCCACCGACGTAACCATTTTCTTTTTCTTCGGATCCCACCACTCGTTCGCTGCGATTCCGTGGTCGTTGCTGTAAGCACCGGTAAATAAAGTGGCGTGCCCGGGAGCAGTGCGGGTGTTAGCGTAATCGTAGTTGCAATCGGTGAAGTTCGCCCCGTGGTCGAGGAAGAGGCGAAATCCACCATCACCAAACTGCTCGCGGTACCGCTCAGGATAGTCGCCGCGGAACTGATCGATGATAATTACCACGACCAGCCTGGGATGGGCATTGTAGGCGGAGGCGTTGGCGGGAATTGATGTGAGAATGAGAACCGCTATAAGACCCAGCGGAACACATCGGGATGGCACAACGGAGCGGGGAGAGAATCTCATTGCGAAAGTAGTTTACACAGTCGGGCGCTGCAGGCGAAAGCGCTTATAGTTCATCAAGATTCTCGATTCGCGTGCAGCGTGGACAATACTTCCCCCGCGGATAAGTTTATGCTCGACAGGTCGGCACAAGTTATGTACGATTTCCTGCCCTACCCCGGCGCATTTTTGCTGAGAGGTACTTAGCCGTGCTCACGCCAATTTTGCCCCAAAATGCCCGCTTTCTCTGTGGACAGTGTATGAGAAGAATACCTTTGGTTGTATTAGCCGGTTTGTTTTGTGCGCTGACCGGCGCCTCCGCCGGCCAGCAAGCTGCTCAAGATGCAGTGTTGGGCGTTTTGACGAAGGAGTTGCACCGCTCTTTCGATAGTCTGAAAGGGACGGCGACGCCAACCTATTTTCTTTCCTACCAACTGACTGACAATCGTGCCTTCACCGTAACGTCGTCGTTTGGAGCGTTAACGGATAGCAACGAGCGCCGCACACGGCTTTTAGATGTGGACCTACGCGTGGGCGACCCGTCGCTCGACAACACGCATCCCCTGCGGGAGGGGTCCTTTTCGATGTCGGAGCTGACCGATCAACTTCAGGCCACAAAGATGCCTCTTGAGGACGATCCCGATGCGCTGCGCATGGCCCTCTGGTATGTAACAGACCAGAAGTACAAGCGCGCTGTGGAGCGCCTGCAACAAGTAAAGACCAACGTTGCGGTAAAAGTGGAGGCAGAGGACAAATCGGGAGATTTTTCGCAGGCGCCGGCTGAGACTTACTCCGAGCCAATTGCGGCTTTCTCATTTGACAGCAAGGCCTGGGAACAAAAAGTTCGCCAATACACAATGCCGTTCAAGAACCATGCGGAGATTCTTGACGCGAGTGCGGAAGTGATCGCGGAGAACGAAACGCGGCGATATGTGAACAGCAATGGGAGCGCCATCCGGATTTCCTCCCCGCTTTACCGGATAATTATCTCAGCTTCCATCAAGGCTGATGACGGCATGCAGTTGCCGCTGCACCAGACCTACATGTCGTTTCATGAAGACAACCTGCCCAGCGATGCAACCGTCCTCAAAGATGTGAACCGGATGGTGGAGAATCTGCTGGCCTTGCGCAAGGCGCCTCTGGCCGATGCTTATACGGGACCGGCGATTCTATCGGGACGCGCCAGTTCGGTATTCTTCCACGAGATCTTCGGACACCGGATCGAAGGGCAGCGGCAAAAAGACGAAGGCGAAGCGCAAACCTTCAAGAAGAAGGTGAACCAATCGGTACTGCCGGATTTCCTTTCTGTGTACTCCGATCCCACATTGCGGCGTATTGCGAACACCGATCTCGTGGGTTATTACCCGTACGACGACGAAGGGGTGAAGGCGCGCCGCGTGCCCGTGGTGGAGGACGGGGTTCTCAAGAATTTCCTCACCTCGCGCTCTCCAATTGAGGGATTTCCGCGATCGAATGGGCACGGGCGACGCCAGCAGGGATATCAATCGACGGCGCGGCAGGCAAATCTCGTCGTAGTTTCGAAAAAGAGTGTAACTCGCTCCGAACTTAAAAAGATGCTGATCGAGCAGGCAAAAAGCGCAAACAAGCCTTACGGGCTTTTGTTCGACGATATCGAAGGCGGCTTTACATTTACCCAGCGGGTTCTTCCGAATGCCTTTAATGTACGGCCGACTATGGTTTATCGCATCTACCTGGACGGTCACGAGGAACTGGTGCGCGGCGTAGACCTGATTGGAACTCCGTTGATCGCGTTCAGCAAGATCGTGGCCGCGGACGATGACACCGAGGTCTTCAACGGAATGTGCGGGGCAGAATCGGGATGGGTGCCGGTCTCGGCCAGTTCACCGGGCTTACTGGTTTCGCAGATCGAAACGCAGCGCAAGGAAAAATCACAGGAAAGGCTGCCGGTTCTGCCGCCACCGGCTTCGGGGAATTGAGGGGCGCATTAACACGGGAGCGACGACCGACCTCAGACATGCCAGCGCTCTGGGGTGGAGGGACGAAATCGAGGAGTAAACGATGAATTACGGCAAAAGAACCGGACTGGCGGGGACCAACTGATTTCTGATCCTGCTGTTGATAAGTTCATGGCACGGCGCGAACGCGCAAGACATTGTCACCAAGGCATTGCACGATGAATTAGCGCGCTCCGTCGGGCAATTGCAAATGCAGGGAATGCAGAAGCCCTATTTCGTTGCATATCGCGCCGATGCCATTGACGATACCAGAATTTCAGCTTCGCTAGGCAGTCTGACGGAGGAATCGCCTTCGCACCGAAACCTGCTCGGAGTCGAGGTCCGAGTGGGCGATTACAAGCTCGACAACAGCAATTTTTTCTCGGCGCGCAACTTCGCAGCGGCCCGAGGGCGCTTCGCCAGCAGCCTTACCCAAGGTCCTCTCGATGACAATTACGCCGAGATTCGCCGCCGCCTGTGGTTGGCAACGGACGCGCAGTACAAAATTGCGGTGGAAGACTATTCCGGGAAAAAGGCAGCCCTGGAGCAGCGCAAGCAGGGCGAAAATGTGCAAGACTTCAGCAAAGAATCTGAGGCGCATCTTTCCGAAGCGGCTCTGCCCTCCAAAGTTGATCTTCCAGGTCTGGAGAACCTAGCGCGCAGTGTCTCGGCCGTCTTCAAGGAGATGCCTGAGATCTACGGATCTTCGGTGGAAGTGGAGTGCCACAACGTTTATACGCGCTATGTCAACAGCGAAGGCACATCGTTCACCCGCTGGCAGCCCTATTTGCATCTGGCCGTAAGCGCGGAAACCCAGGCGGCCGACGGGCTGCCAATCAACGAATCCTTTGATGTCTACCGGCGGTCGGTCGCGGAGCTTCCAAAGGAGAGCGAACTCGTGGAGCGGGCCCGGCAGTTGGGATTGCGGGTGGCGAAGCTGCGCGAGGCGAACTACATGGAGCGCTACAACGGCCCTTTGCTGTTTGAGGACGAGGCCGCAGCGGAAATTTTTGCGCAGGTTTTTGCTCCGGCGCTGGGTGCGGTCCGCGCACCGGTGAGCGACGACCCACGATTCGAGATGTTCTTTGATCAGTTCGCCTCGCAGTTTACAGGCGGCTCTTTGTTGCAGAAGATTGGGGGGAGGGTATTACCGGAGTTTCTGAGCGTTGCAGACAATCCGCAACAAGACGGCTACAAGGGCGTGCCGCTACCGGGGGCGTGGAAAATTGACGATGATGGCGTCATGACCCGGCCAACCCAATTGGTGGAGAAGGGCACACTCAAAACGCTGCTCACCACGCGCGACCCCGCTCCCCCGCTCGACCATAGCAGCGGCAGCCGCCGAGGCTGGGGGCCTGCGCCGACCACTTTGACACTCACCGCCGACAAGACCATGACTCGTGATGAGATGCGCCAGGAACTTCTTCGACGGGTAAAAGATCGAGGACTTGCCTACGGTGTTGTGGTGCACACAGTGGGTGGCGGCGGCTTGACGGGGATGTTTCGTATGTTCGCCGCGATGGCCACATCTCCCGGGTCAATGGCAACGAACTCACTGACCGAGGTTTACAAGTTGTTTCCCGATGGGCACGAAGAACCAATCCGCGGAGCAGATCTTTCTAGCATGACCACGGCATCGTTTCGTGACATTGTGGCAGCCGGCGACAAACCAGTGTTGTTCAACGCCGTGTTCATCCCAAAATTCAACGCGCTGTTTTCCATGGGACTGTCGGGGGCTGCCGACTTGCCGGTGGCATCCTACATCGTGCCTTCGTTGCTTTTTGACGACGCGACGTTGATTAAAACCACGGGATCGCGGCCAAATCCTCCGGCAACGAGATCGCCTCTGGCGCGACAATAAGAAGCTGTCGACCTGGCGGGCTGGGGTGAATCTAGCGCCCCGAGACTCGTCGCTGCCAGCCGGCGAAGTGTCTTGTCGGAGATGTGACATTCCTCGCTTTCCGATGTGGGACGTGCATTTACGTGCGCCTTTCCTTTACATTAGTGAGTCCCATGCTTGATCTGAATTTTGTTCGCGACAACCTGCCCCGGGTGGAGGAGATGCTGCGCCAGCGCGGCGCGGATCCGGCTGCTGTGCTCAAGGATTTCCGCGACGTCGACACGCGGCGCCGGCAGGCCATCCATGAGGCCGAGACACTCAAGGCGCGGCGGAATAAGGCTTCTGAGGACATCAACCAGATGAAGAAGGCTGGGCAGGACGCGACGGCAGCAATTGCCGAGACGAAAAACCTGCGGGAGGAGATTCAGGCTCGAGAAAAAACTGCCGCCAATCTTGACGCCCGCTTGCGCGATATTCTTGCCGGCATTCCCAACGTTCCGCATTCCAGCGTCCCGGTCGGCCACAGCGCCGAGGAAAATGTGGAAGTGCGCCGGTGGGGTGCGCCGCCGCAGTTCGATTTCACTCCTAAGCCGCATTGGGAACTCGGTGAACAACTTGGCGTGCTCGACCTGGAACGCTCCGTCAAGCTGACCGGCGCCCGCTTTGCCGTGTACTGGGACCTGGGCGCGAAGCTCGAACGCGCACTCGCCAACTTCATGCTCGACCTTCACACGCGCGAGCATGGCTACACCGAAGTGCTGCCGCCGTATCTCGTCAATTCTGAATCTATGTATGGCACGGGACAACTGCCCAAATTCGCCGCAGATTCTTTTCGCGTGCCGCACGGTGAAAAAGATCTCTGGCTCATTCCCACCGCCGAAGTGCCGGTTACGAATCTCTACCGTGACGAAATTCTCGACGCCGCGCGGCTACCGATTTCTCTCACCGCGTACACCCCCTGCTTCCGCAGCGAAGCAGGATCGTACGGCAAAGACGTTCGCGGCATCATCCGGCAGCATCAGTTCCAGAAGGTAGAACTGGTGAAGTTCACGCGGCCAGAGAATTCTTATGAAGAACATGAGACGCTGACAAGCAACGCCGAGACCGTCTTGCAGAAACTCGGACTGCACTATCGCACCGTGACCCTGTGCACGGGCGACATGGGCGCGGCTGCCGCCAAGACCTACGACATTGAAGTCTGGCTGCCGGGGCAGCGGTTGTTTCGCGAGATTTCTTCGTGCTCGAATTTCGAGTCGTACCAGGCGCGGCGCGCAAATATCCGTTACCGCCCCGAAGGCAAGAATAAAACTGAATTCGTGCACACGCTGAACGGCAGCGGGCTAGCGGTGGGACGGACCTGGGTAGCGATTGTGGAGAACTACCAGCAGGCGGATGGAAGCGTCGTAATTCCCGAGGCGCTGCGGCCTTACATTGGAGCCGAGCGC
>Ga0307479_10007553_pt1 | contig 10026 bp, 12 predicted proteins | sample atmos_gasesECM4C_FD_203743 | JGI IMG/M metagenome (GOLD analysis project Ga0307479, IMG submission 203743) | Hardwood forest soil microbial communities from Morgan-Monroe State Forest, Indiana, United States - atmos_gasesECM4C_515 | ecosystem: Environmental > Terrestrial > Soil > Temperate...
GGCCGTTTTGTGACCGAGACCGCGCGACCCAAAATGCACACCCACCCAGATGCGGTTCTGCTCATCCGCGAAAATGTCGACGTAATGATTTCCGCCGCCGACCGTGCCGAGCTGATCGGCCGCCATCGATTTCAAATCACTGATCGGTTTAATTTGCCACGCCGGATCGTCGAACAACTCGTGATCGATCCTCGTTTTGCTTTTGCGGCCAATGCCGAATGAAATGTCGTGAACCACGTCGTCCATGATCTTATTGATCTTCGGCGCGATCTGTTCCCGTTTTGCGTCGGTCAGGATGGCGAGATTGCCGCAGGCAATGTCAAAACCGACTCCGCTGAGCGAAATCTCATCTTTGTAAGCGACAACACCACCGATCGGCTGCGCGTAACCTTTGTGACCATCGGCGCAAAGCACCCCACGTTCACCGCCGGTCGCGACGCAAGTTTCGATTTGCTTGATCGTCGCCGGATCGTGCTCGCCAAAGATCTTCGTTTTCGCGTCCATCGCCAGAGATAACGCTCCTCTCGGGCGGAAAAGATTTCAATGCCTTATGGACGCAGCGATTTCTTAGCGATGATCTTCCATTTTGCGACGTCGGCGCCGGTGCGCACCGGCAGGGTCAGGCGCGCCGCCGCGATGGAATCGAAAACAGCACTGCGGAACGGAAGCTTGATCACTACGGCGAGTTGTTTCTTCACATCCGCCGGAATCTTCTTGTAAAGCAAACTTACATGCGGATCAGCCGGCGATTTGGCCGGTCTCTTCGCGGCGCGACCGAGATCGGTCACGAGCTTTCGAAGAGCAGAGCTCGATTTGAATCGAACGAAAAGTGTTTTGGTAAACGTCGCCGAGTAAGCAACACCACGAACATTCAGGCGAAGCGGTCGCGATCGAAAGGCTCGCAAAGCCTTCTTCGGTGAGTGACGATCCTTTGGGCTGACGAACAGTGTGAGGTGCGGCTCAAAGTTCGGTGCGCGAAATCCTCTTCGCAGAATTTGCACGAATTCGCAAAAGAGGTCCCGCTCCGGTTTTGCCGGAAGTAGCCAGTAAACGATAGCTGTCCGCTTCATGTCAAAGGTGGGAGGCGACGGGTCAAGAACGAATCGTAAAACAGAACCGATGCGAATGTCGATCTTGATAGCTCTGAATGATTTGGCACTCGGCTCCGCTTGGAGCAGATTGTCCTATGCACAAGGCGGCCAGGAGCAGCGTCGATTGGTCCGCGCTTCGCGAGGATTTCCCGATCCTGCGCGAGCGCGTAAACGGTCATCCGCTGATTTATTTCGACAGCGCGGCCAGCTCGCAAAAGCCAACTGCGGTGCTGGATGTCGTCCGCAATTATTACGAGCACGAAAACGCGAACGTGCATCGCGGTTTGCACACGTTGAGCGCCCGAGCGACCGAGCACTACGAAAAATCGCGTCAGCGCGTGGCCGATTTCATCGGAGCAAAAAGCGCGGACGAGATTGTCTTCACCCGCGGAACCACGGAGAGCATCAATTTGGTTGCGCAAGCGTGGGGCGGAAAATTTCTGCGCGGCGGCGACGTGATCCTGCTCACCGAGATGGAGCATCACAGCAATCTTGTTCCGTGGCAGCTCTTAGCTGAGCGAATCGGTACGCGGTTGCGGTTCGTTCCGGTTCGCGATGACGGCACGCTCGCTTTAGAGAAACTTTCGTCATTGCTGACGCCGGAAGTGAAACTGTTCGCTTTCACGCACGTTTCCAATTCACTGGGCACGATCAATCCCGTGGCCGAGCTTTGCCAAAAAGCCAAACAGGTCGGGGCGGTCACGCTCATCGATTCAGCGCAAAGCATCGGTCACATGCCGCTGAACGTTCAGGATATCGGCTGTGATTTTCTGGCGTTTTCCGGTCACAAAATGTGCGCGCCCACGGGCATCGGCGTTCTTTACGGACGTTTCGAAATTCTCGATGCCGCGCCGCCATGGCACGGCGGTGGCGAAATGATCGTCAGTGTGACGTTGGAAAAGAGCACATTCAAAAAACCGCCGCACCGGTTTGAAGCCGGGACGCCGAATATCGCTGGCGCGATTGGTTTGGCCGCGGCCATCGATTATCTCCAAGGAATTGGCCGAAAGGAAATCTTCGAGCACGATGTCGATCTTGCACAGTACGCCCTGGCACGAATGAAAGAGCTTTCGGGGTTGCGTGTAATCGGCACGGCGAAACAGCACGCGGGCGTAATCAGCTTCGTCATGGATGCCGCTCATCCGCACGATCTCACGACCTTCGCCGATCGATATGGCCTCGCGATGCGCGGCGGCCATCATTGCAATCAACCACTGATGCGCCGATTCGGCGTGACCGGCTCGACCCGGGCCAGCTTTTATCTGTACAGCACGCGGGAGGAAGTTGATCGAATGATCGACATCCTTCAGAAAGCGATTCGATTTTTCAAATGAACGTGGAACTTGGCGAGCTCGAAGAGCTTTATCAGGAAGTGATCCTCGATCATTCGCGACGTCCGCGGAATTTCGGCGAGTTGCCGGACGCTTCGGTCAAGGTGCACGGCGACAATCCGTCTTGCGGCGACGAGATTCATCTCGCAATCAAGTTCGACGACAACGGCGGATTGCAGGACATCAAGTTCACCGGTCACGGGTGCGCCATCAGTCAGGCGTCGGCATCGCTGATGACAATGAAATTGAAAGGAAAGAAACGCGCCGAAGTCGAGGACATGCTACGCGCCTTTCACGACTTGGTTACGACTGAGAATAATAACGCGGCCAAGAATCTCGGCGATCTTCGAGTCATGCGCGGTGTGCGCAAATTTCCGCAACGAGTGAAGTGCGCAATGCTTCCCTGGCGCGCAGTCGAGCAGGCGCTTCGGCAAACCAACGGCGAAGCCACCGTTTCCACCGAAGAGCCTGAGTTTGATTGATGCCAACGAACGTTCTTGGCACCGACCTCAAGTGCTGTTGTCGCGATCCGATGACTGGATTTTACCGCGACGGTTTTTGTCGAACCGGTCCCGAGGATGTCGGGTTGCACACGGTTTGCGTGAAAGTGACTCGCGAATTTCTCGATTTTTCAGTGCTCGACGGCAACGATCTGGTGACGCCGGTTCCGGAATGGGGATTTCCAGGACTCAGGCCCGGGGATAAATGGTGCGTTTGCGTCACGCGGTGGAAAGCAGCGCTCGACGCCGATCGCGCCGCGCCTGTCGATCTCGAAGCTACGCACTCGTCCGCCCTCGAATTTGTCACCCTGGAAGAACTAGAGGCGAACGCGCTGAAATAATTCGCATCGACTTTTGGCGCGAAAAGAGCTTTTTAGGCGGGCGTGCTACGCCAGGCCGCCTTAACCTCCGTTGCCGCTGTCGCGGCGATCGCGTTTTCTTGCTCGAATGCATCTGCTCAGCATCCGCGGGAAACTGTCTACCAGTCGCAAACTGCCGATGCTGGCGTGCCGCTCCAACCGTTCACGTTTGATCGACAACCGCAGAGCGCGAGAGCAATTCAAGTGGCGTATTACGTTCCGCCCACTCAGCGGGCGCAGCCGATTTATCGCGACGATTCCGAATCGGAAGAGAGAACGCCCGGATTCGATGTTGGCGGTTCGCATCCAATGGTGCGCGGCAACCGCGCGGTATTACGCAACGGCATTGCCTACGCGCCTTCGAATGCGCCCGACAGGGTGAAGCAAGCGATCTGGGCAGTGAACAGCATCTGCCGTCGCCCGTATGTTTGGGGCGGGGGACATGGTTCCTTTCATGATTACGGCTACGATTGCTCCGGCACAGTTTCGTTCGCGCTTCACTACGCCGGACTGCTCGACTCGCCGCTGCCTTCAAGCGACTTTTTGCGTTACGGCGAGCGTGGCCGCGGACGTTGGTTCACGATTTATTCCCGACACGGTCACGTGTTCGCGAATATCGCGGGTCTGCGACTCGACACGACCGATCTGCGCTACGGCAGCGATGTCGGTCCCCGCTGGCATCTCGATGGACGCGACACCTGGGCATTCCAGGCGCGCCATCCCGTTGGGTTGTAAACAAACGCTTTCGCAGCCAACATAACGGCGATTTGAAACTGCCGTTTAGCTTTTTCCTGGCCCTGCGTTATCTCAAGCCGAAGCGCACTTTCCTTTCCATCATCACGCTGATTTCCATTCTCGGCGTCACCCTAGGCGTCACCGTGCTTATTCTCGTCATCTCAGTCATGACCGGCTTTGATCGCGAGCTGCGGCAGAAGGTGATCGACTTCGACGCGCACATTCTGGTTACAAGCGAAGACATCTTGCGCGACTGGCGTCCGTTGAAACAAAAGATCGACAACGTGCCGGGCGTACTCGCGACTGCGCCTTACGTGCAGGGCCCGGTGATCGTTGAATTCCAAGGCCGACGACTCGCGCCGATGATCCGCGGCATTGATACCAAACAAGAAGAGAACGTCGTCCCGCTGCGCAAGTTCGTTAAGTACGGCATACTCGATCTTGATGGGGAATCGGCGGTTCTCGGGATCGACATCGCGCGGAAACTACAGATCAACGTCGGCGAAAAGCTGACAATTTATTCGCCGGGAAATCTCGGCCAGATTCTGGATGGCATTAGAAAACTCGAGAACGCGAAAGGCGAAGAAGAGAAAGCAGCGGTCGATGAATTGCGCGACGTAATTTTGCCGAAAGAGCTGACCGTGACCGGAATTTTCGAGACCGGTCATTACATTCACGATTCGGAATTTATCCTCGTCCCGCTTTACATCGGCCAGGAACTTTACGGGCTGGGCGATGCGCTCCACGGCATCACCGTCAAGACCGACAATCCTTACGGCGCTGAGCGCGTGAAGAACGAGATCGAAAATTTTCTCACGCCACCGCAGTTCGCGGAAACATGGATCGACATGAATCGCCAGTATTTTGAAGCGGTGCGGCTCGAGCGCACCGTAATGTTCTTTTTGCTTTTCTTCATTGTCGTCGTCGCCGCTTTCGGGATCATGAGCACGCTCATCACCGTGACGGTTCAGAAACGGCGCGAGATCGGAATTGTAAAAGCACTCGGCGCGAACATTTCGCAGATCATCTGGGTATTTTTGGGGCAGGGAACAGTGGTCGGACTTTTCGGAACGCTAACTGGCCTGGGCCTCGGCATGGCCCTGATTCGTTACCGCAACGAATTTAGCCATTGGCTCGCGAGCACTTTACACATCGAAATTTTTCCGCGCGAAGTCTACCAGTTCTCTGAAATCCCCGCGCAGGTCATTCCATACGACGTCACAATCATTTGCATCAGCGCGTTCCTGATTTGCTCGATCGCGGCTCTGATTCCCGCTTACTTCGCCGCCCGGCTCGACCCGGTGAAAGCGCTCCGCTACGAATAATTATCGTCGGCGTCGGGCGATTTTCATCCGGCTCAACAAAACGTCGACTGCCCGAAGCGCGTAATCGTAGGCGCCGGCCCACTCACTCGCGCGCGGACCAGCGATGTTCAGTATTTCAATGTTGTGATCGACGACGAACGCTACCATCAATGTCGCCGCATCTTCGGGAGAATACTTGGCGGCGTCGATCAATCGATGCGGTTGCTGCTGTTCAATGCAGCAACCCACGGTATAAGCGGTGCCGCCGCTCAACTCGTGAAAATAAATCACGATTGTGCCGTCCGAATCGTACACGTTGAGCGCCGTACGTTCGTCCGGTCCGCCTTTCTTCAGTTCGGTCATCGGATAGCGATCGGGAATCTTTCCCTCTTCATCGAGTCGGCCTTCCGGACACCAGCCGCCGCAGGCAATCCGATGCTTGAGCGCAACATCCAGCGCTGCGCGATCCACTCCAGTTTGGCCGCCGGAAATAATCTTCACTGAGTTCTAGACAGGATTAACACGATTCTGAGGATTGGAATCAGAAAAAATCCTGTAAATCTGTCTAATTCGGATCAACTGTGACGTGGCACTCTAATCGCCCGTGGGAACAATGTCGGCGCGTTCGATCATTAGAATCACGCAGCGCTCCGGCGCGCGGGTTCGGTGCCGAACCCCTTTGGGGACGACAAAGCCCTGGCGCGGTGCAAGCTCAACCGTTTTATGTTCGAGATCGATCAGGAAATTTCCATGTAAGACAAAAAAGAATTCATCGATGTCGTGATGCTCGTGCCAGTGATATTCGCCTTCCAGCACGCCAACTCGCACTACCGAATCGTTCACTTGGCACAGCGTCTGGTTGTACCACTTGTCCTTGCAAGCATCGGCCAGCTTCTGAACGTCAATCAACTCCAGCGGCCCATGGAGAATGTTCAGATAAGTCTTGTATGGAAAATCTTCGGGTTTGTTTGCGCTCATGACTGCTAGACAGGATTAACACGATTCTGAGGATTGGAATCAGAAAAATCCTCTAAATCCTGTCTCGTTACTCTTCCCCGTCGAAATACTCGGTCTCCGGACCTTTAATCACGACACGATCGGCTGCTGATGTTTTGTTCGCTTTCCACTTCTTGCTGTCGGGATAATACGCCGATTCACCGATTGGATTATCGGCGATCACATAATACACAAGATCGACATCACCCGAGTTCGTAATTTGATGCGGTTCGTCCGGGCCAAAAATGAACGCATCGCCTTGGACAACGTCGGTTGTTCCATCTTTGTGCCGGACCATTCCTTTTCCGCTGATCACGAGATACATCTCCCACTGCGCCGAGTGCGCGTGAAATGGGAAATTCGGTTTTCCCGGCGGCACGCGATTCAATTCCACGTCGAAAGCCCATCGCTTCGACAGATCGAACGACTGCGGATCGCGGCCGAGCGCTTCCGAGATTCCTTTGAACGAGACCGCGTATTTGCCCTTGGGCGATTGCCACGGCTCTTCCTTGATCTCTTTGATGTTCACTTTCTTCACAACAAATTGCTCACGACCGGAGAAACAGAAAAATCGCCTTTAATTGGGTGCAGCGTCACGCTGCTCTTCGCCGTCGAAGTAATCGGCTTCTGTGCCTTTCACGATGACTTCTTCATTGCCTTCTTTCCAGACCGCAAACTTGCCGCTGTCTGGATAAAAACAGGAATCGCCGCGCGGATTATCGGCAATGACGTAGTAAAGGAAATCTTCGTCGCCGGCGTTAGTGAGCTGATGCGCTTCACCCGGCCCGAAGAAAAATGCGTCGCCCGGATTGACCTCAGTCCATCCATCCTTGTCTCGAACGTTTCCTCGACCCGAGACAACGAGATAAAGCTCCGATTCGCTCGAATGCGAATGATACGGGCACAGCGATTTTCCTTTCGGAATGCTCACCAGCGCGAGATCAAACGGCCATCGCTTCGCCAAATCGAGCGACTCCGGATCGCGCCCCAGTGCAATCGAAATGTTTTTCGATCGCCGCCCAAATTTTCCATTCGGCGACTGCCGCTCCTGCCAGTCAACATCTTTTAAATTCACTTTGCGCATCGTTGCCGACTGTTAGGATTTCTCTTCCTCGAATGAGATTTGCACATCATGCGCTGGCAACCGTCGCCGCAAATAGTCTGCAACGACGCGAGCGGTAGCTCGAACGTGTTGCCGATTTTTCTCAGTCATCGGAAATCTGCCGGACTTAAACGGCGATTCTGACTCAAAAAACGTCAGGGTCGCCTTTTTCCTGTCGATCCCGACCGTGCATTGAACAAAGGAATCCTTCGCCGGCTCGAAAACGTAACTTAAACCATAAACGCGTTCGCCGCTCAGGTACCATCCGTAATCGTATCGCTTTCCATGCGCTTGAGCCCAATATTTTCCAGGCCAACGAAATCCTTCTCGAGCAAAAATCGTGGTCAATCCATCCAGAATGGATTCAATCTCTGTGTATTCTTGATCATGCCGAACGTTTCCCGTGATCCCAACCGCGTGAATGTAAGCGATTTGTCGCGACGCCGGCGCGATGCTGCACGCATTCATTGTAAATAAGCAGCCGGCGACGATTGAAGTTGTCGCCGTCAACCTTATTGAAACGAACCAAGTGTTCTCTCTACGCACGGTCATAACTCTTAGCCGCGGAGATGCAAGGTGCACGAAGAAAAACCTTCTGGACCTTTGCGCCGAGCGACTATGACGAGGCGCTTATTTAGGCGCTGGAAAAAGAATCAGGGTGATGTTGCCTAATCGCCGGCAGCAAAGAACATGGCGGCCGTCCGGCGACCAACGCGGGTTGGTAAATTCCCCCTGTGCATCGGTGAGCTGACGCACGCCGCTGCCATCGCGATTCATGACAAAGACCTGGAACGCTTCTTTGACGCGACGGCAAAAGGCGATGCGTTTGCCATCGGCGGACCAGGCCGGCCAGCCATCGAGAGTCGAATTGCCGGACAGATTATGATCCTTCGAACCATCGGCGTTCATCAGGAAGATTTGCGATTTCTCGCCCTGAACGCGCCGGTGCAGGATCGACGTCCCGTCAGGGGAAAACGACGCATAGGTATAGCCGCCTCCTGTAGTCATCCTTTTCAGATCGTTCCCGTCCGGCCGAATCGTCGCCAGGTCCATTTTTTCGTCGATCTTTTCTCCAACAACTTTGTTTACGCTTGGCTCATTGCGACCATCGGCCGCAGTCGCGGCCACGAAATGCGTTGTGTTGAAAAGAATGCGTGAACTATCCGGTGACCACATCGGGTGAATGTTTTCAGCGGTGCCAGTGGTGAGCTGGCGCTGATCGGTGCCATCTGCATTCATGACGCAGATTTGTGAGACGCCGTCGCGGATCGAGACGAAGGCAATCTTCTTTCCATCTGGCGACCACGCCGGCGAATCATCTTCGGACGGGCCAGTCGTTAGTTGTCGCATTTCGATTGGTGGCACCGTGGCATTTGGATCCGAGGCGGCCACCGCATCCATCACGTGCACTTTCATCCCACCGTGCCGGCTTGAGATCAGGACAATGTCGTGGCTGTCCGGAGACCAGAACGGTTCATAGTCGACGACGTAGGTGAACGGTTTGAGTTTCTTAAGTGGGTAATCATCGGCCGCAGCAATGAGTGCCACTGAGAAAACTGCGAAACCTGCAAATGTTGGCCCGGGCTTAATAAATAGAAGCGCGAGTGCTTTTCCGTTCCGCTGCAATCTTCGTCGATCACTATTCAAGTTAACCTGCGCGGTTTTTGGTTCATCATCAGCATAGACAGATGATCGCCTGTGTCTGATACGACATTGTTCAGATGATCTGTGACTTCTCGACTGTGCGTTGGACACAAACGGCCGCGTCTAAAGCGTCCATTTCTTCGGCAGTTTTTGTTTGAGTTTCTCGACCGGGGCGAAGAGGTCGCCCATTTTTCTCACGCGCTCGAGAGTTTTATCGGAACGAAATTTCAAGAAATCGGCTTTTTTCTTTTTCAAGCAGTTGGCAACTTCGTCCCAGGCGACCGGCGTTGAAACGGTCGGTTCCTCCTTGGCGCGCAAACTGTAAACGCAGATCGTCGTTTTGTGTTCGTCGTTCTGGCTCCAATCGACAAAGATTTTTCCTTTCCGCACAGACTTCGACATGTTCGAGGTGACAAGATTACCGTGTTCCTGTTCCAGAAGTTGGGCGAGGGTGCGCGATAAATCTTTGGTTTGATCGAACGTGACCGGAGTGTTGAGCGGCACGTAAACCTGCAATCCTTTCGACCCGCTGGTTTTAGCGAACGATTTTAATTTCATCCCGCCAAGTAAGTCGCGCAGCCAAAGCCCGACCTGGCAGCATTGGACGATGTCGGCCGGTTTGCCGGGATCGAGATCGAACACCATCATGGTTGGACGAACGACGTCGCTCTTTTTTGCGAGGGAGGTGTGCAGTTCAAGATCGGCGAGGTTCGCCGCCCAGACCAGGGTCGGCAAATCCTGCGCCAGGCAATAATCCATCATCCGATTGTTGCCTTCGCTCCAAATTTTAGCCGTCTTCACCCATTTCGGGCGATGGGACGGGCAATTCTTTTCGTAGAAGAATTCTTTGTCTACGCCGTTCGGGTAGCGCTTCATCGTAAGCGGCCGGTCGTTGAGATGCGGCAACAACACCGGCGCGATCCGGATGTAATAATCGATCACCTGGCCTTTGGTGAACCCGACT
>Ga0307479_10007554_pt1 | contig 10025 bp, 7 predicted proteins | sample atmos_gasesECM4C_FD_203743 | JGI IMG/M metagenome (GOLD analysis project Ga0307479, IMG submission 203743) | Hardwood forest soil microbial communities from Morgan-Monroe State Forest, Indiana, United States - atmos_gasesECM4C_515 | ecosystem: Environmental > Terrestrial > Soil > Temperate...
GATGGCAGGGTGCCGGGGAACTTCGTTTTCTACATGCGGGCGCTCGACCCTCACCGCCAGTTTCTGGTGCTGCGGAAATCGCTGTACGTGAATGACGTGCGGCCGAGCGCCAGCAGCCAGGAACTGGTGCACAGCCGTGAGGACGTCATGGACCTGTTCAAGAACTTGGGCATCCGTTTCGTGGTGGTGTCGGAGGAAGATCCGGAGTTCAATTCGCAGCGCATCCTGCGGGATTTCGTCCAGAGCGCGCAATTTCAGTTGCTGGGTCGTTTTCCCGTTGCCAGCAACCAGGCAAACTGGAGCGGATACAGCCTGCTGCTCTATGAAAACAAGAATTGGACTCCGCCCGTGAACCAGTGGCTGACGATCCGCATGCTGACGCTAAACCACGACATCGTGGTGCCGCTGGATCGATTCGACTTCGTGCACAACGCAGTTAAACCGACAGGCATGGTGGGGAAATGAATCCAGAGCCACAAGTTCCGCTGAGGGGCCTCGCGGCCCTGCGCGCGAAGAGGACCACGCTGGCTTACCGCGCCCTGGTCTTGTTTTCCGCCATCTATTTCCTGCGGCCGGAGGACTTCATCCCCGGGCTGGTGGTGGTTCCGATTGGAAAGATTGCGGGGGGGATCGCCCTGCTAGCCCTGATCTTCGGGACCAAGCCGAAGGAAAGGGGCAAGCTGCCGATCGAGTGCAAGCTACTGCTGGCCCTCCTTGCCCACATGATGCTGACGATCCCGTTCGCGTTCTGGCGCGGGGGCGCGTTCGACACAGTCGTCAACAAGTTCTCTAAGGGAGTCATCGTTGCCCTGCTTATCACTCTGGTGGTGACCCAGGTGAACGAGCTACGCAAGTTGCTGTACATCCAGTCCGCCGCGGTCGCCTTCGTCGCAGTGGTCTCGATCCTGGCGAACCACACGGAAGAAGGACGATTGATGGGTATCCAGAAGGGAATTCTGGAAAACCCGAACGACCTGGCCATCAACATTGCCATTAATTTTCCGCTGTGCCTGGCCTTCCTGTTTGCCGCCAAGGGTGGACTGCGCAAATTCCTGTGGACGGTGGGCCTGCTCGGCATGCTGTACGCGGTGGTGGCGACGTACTCGCGCAGCGGCATGATCGCCATGCTGATTACCGGCGTGATTTGCCTGTGGGAGTTTGGGGTGCGGGGCAAGCGCATGCTGCTGCTGCTGAGTACGGCCATCATTGGAGTGTTCGCGGTCGCGGTTATGCTCGCGACGCCGCATTACCTGATTCGGCTGGAAAGCCTGGTTCGAGGCAACATCGAGGGTTCCGGGGATAAAGGGTCGCTGGAAGCCCGCACCGAGCTGCTGCGCGACAGTCTGAGTCTGATGGTGCACCACCCCATCTTTGGCGTCGGTCCAGGAAACTTCGGGGTGATCACTGGGGCGTGGCGGGTAGCGCACAACACCTACACGGAGATGGGAGCGGAGACGGGACTTCCCGGCCTGGTCCTGTTCTGCGCAGTGCTGTTCAGCGCGGTTCGCCGAATCCGTCGACTGCGGAAGCTGCCTGGCTATGCGACCAACGAGCACATCCGCCTGTGGGCGAGCGCGCTCTGGGCGGCGCTGGCCGCCTACCTGGCGGGAGCCATTTTTGCGTCGACGGAATACAACCTGTTCCCATATTTCATGGTGGGCTACATCTGCGCTCTGTACCAGATTGCCAGCCAGCCCTCTGAGCAGAACAGCGCGGGGAGCGGGAACGCCGCGGGCGGAGGCACGAAAGAACTTGGCCATGGTGGAAGCAAAGAACGCGAACTTGCCTGGAGTCGCTGAGGAAGTTCTGGCGATTCTGCGATGCCTGGATTGTCAGGGCAGCCTCAACTCGGAGGCGAACGGACTGGTATGCGCCGGATGCGGGCGGCAGTATCCCCTGCTGAACGGCGTGGTGCGGTTCGTGGGCGCGCAGGAGTATGCGGGCAGTTTCGGTTTCCAGTGGAAGCTGTACGCGCGGACCCAGCTGGACACTGAGACCAGCCAGAAGTCGGAGCGCGCGTTCCGGCGGCGCACCGGCTTCAAGCCGGAGGATCTGGCAGGGAAACTGGTGCTCGACGTGGGTTGTGGCATGGGGCGCTTTGCCGAAGTCGCGACGCGCTGGGGTGCTCACGTGGTCGGCATCGACTTAAGCCTGGCGTCGGAAGTGGCGGCCAAAAACCTGGCGGACCGCGATGCAACAATCTTCCAGGCCGACGTTTTCAAGCTTCCATTCGCCGCCGAGAGCTTCGACTACATTTACAGCATAGGCGTTCTGCATCACACGCCGAACTGTGAGCGGGCGTTCAAGTCTCTGCCGAGACTTCTGAAGCCGGGCGGACGGATCGCCATCTGGCTCTACAGCGCTTATAACCCCTGGTACCGGGTGAGCGATGTCTACCGCAAAGTCACGCGGCAGATGTCGCCGCAGACGCTGCACATGCTGTGCCGCGGAGTCGTGCCGCTTTACAGAATCCACCAGGTCCTCAAAAAGATCCCCCTCTGGGGCACAGGGGCCAGCAGCGTTCTGGCGTGGCTTGTCCCCATGTCATTCAGCAAGGATTCGACCTGGCGCATTCTGGACACGTTCGACTGGTACTCGCCCTGGTACCAGTCCAAGCACACCTATGAGGAAGTGTTCCGCTGGTTCGAGGCGTGTGGCCTGGAAGATTTGCGGGTGATCGAGCAGCCGATCGCGGTGCAAGGCACGCGGCCTCCGCTCGGCAAGGGAAGCTCCACCGCGGAAAAGCTCGAGGTGTCGCAGTGTGCGGAATAGCCGGCCTGGTCGGGCGTCGGGACGAAGTGGTCGAAGCCTCTGACGTCCATCGCATGTGCCAGACGATTGTGCACCGCGGGCCCGACGACGAAGGCATCTACGCCAAGGGACCGGCGGGCTTGGGAATGCGGCGCCTGAGCATCATCGATCTCGCCGGCGGGCGGCAACCCATTCACAACGAAGACCAGACCGTTTGGGTGGTCTTCAACGGGGAGATCTACAACTTTCCAGAGTTACGGCGCGAACTCGAAGCGCGCCGACACAAGTTCTATACCCACAGCGATACGGAAGTGATCGTCCACCTCTACGAGGAGATGGGCGCGGACTGCGTGAAGAAGCTGCGCGGCATGTTCGCCATCGCCTTGTACGATGAGCGCAAACAAGCGCTGCTGCTGGCGCGGGACCGGCTGGGCAAGAAGCCTTTGCACTACGCCCTGCACAATGGGCGCCTGCTGTTCGGTTCGGAGATCAAAACCATCTTCGCGGTCGCGCCCGAGTTGGCGGAGGTCAACTCCGAGGGGCTGTTGCAGTATTTCTACTTTGGCTACATTCCCGATCCGCAAACGGCGTTTCGCCAGATCCACAAGCTGCCTCCCGGACACCTGCTGGAGTACGCCAGCGGCGAAATCAAGATCCGCGAGTATTGGGATGTGCCGGAGTACGGGACACATCCGGCGATGTCGGAAGATGAGTGCCTGGAAGACCTGGAGCGGCGATTGGAAGAAGCGGTGCGGATCCGGCTGGTCAGCGACGTTCCGCTTGGCGCGCTGCTGAGCGGAGGCGTGGATTCCTCAATCATCGTGGCGCTGATGGCCCGGGTCAGTTCCGCTCCCGTCAAGACGTTCTCCATCGGATTTCAGTCGGAACAGTTCAACGAAGCAGAGTACGCGCGCCTGGTTGCCGAGCGCTTCGGGACCGACCATCACGAGTTGATGCTGGACCCGAACCTGGAAGAGACGCTCACTTTTTTATCGCGCATGCTGGAAGAGCCTTTCGGCGATTCGTCGATGTTGCCCACCTACTACGTCTGCCGGATGGCGCGCCAGCAGGTTACCGTTGCATTGTCGGGCGACGGTGGAGACGAGCTGTTTGCGGGATATGACCGCTACCTGGTAGCGATGGAGCGCAAGAAATTCGACCGGGTGCCGCGCTGGCTGGGACAACTGTACCGCGAACAGATGCACGACCGGATTCCGGCGGGAATGTACGGGAAGAATCTGGCGTGGAACGCATCCCTGGCGCCACGGGACCGATATCTGGATGACGTGTCGTATCTTCCCGTGCTGCATCGGGAGCGGAGACTCTTTACGAAAGAGTTTCTGGAGAGCTCGAACCAGTTGCCCGATCCGCTGCGGCAGTGGCAGCGCCTTTACGATGACGCCCCGGCCAGCGACGCGCTGAGCCGACTGCTCTATCTCGACACCAAGACTTACCTGACCGCGGATATCCTAGCGAAGGTCGACCGGATGAGCATGGCAACGTCGCTCGAAGTGCGGGTGCCGATGCTCGATCATGAGTTCGTGGAGTGGGTCGCCGCGTTGCCCGTGGAATGGAAATTCCGCACGGGGACGCGAAAGTACATTTTGAAGAAGCTGGCGGAACGGCTGGGGATCCCAGCGGAGTTGCTGCATCGGCGGAAGCAAGGTTTCCAGTTGCCCCTGGTTGATTGGATGCGGAACGAAATGAAGGGCCAGTTTCTGCGCGTGCTGCTCGAACCGCGAACGTTGCAGCGGGGCTATTTCAAGCCTGAAGCGGTGCGCGCGCTGGTGGAAGAACACGCGCGGGGGCGCCGGAACCGCTCGGGCATGCTGTGGCGCATGCTGGTGCTCGAGTTGTGGCACCGGAATTTCATGGAAGCGGGCGCAGGTTGGAAGAACACGCCGGCGGCACCTGCCGTATCGTCGACGGAAGTGACCCGGGCAGAGCGCCGGCCAGTGGAAGTGGACGGCCCCGGAGTGGGTGTGCGTTAGCAAGGGCGCGGGAGATCTGAACTTTATGCAGGGTCCAGGGACAAGCGTGATGCCAAGCAAGCCGCTAAGCGCGAGCGCACGCAGCAAGGCTCCGGTGTTCGTGCTGGGATGTCCGCGGTCCGGGACGACGTTGCTGTACCACATGCTGCTTTCCGCGGGGAACTTCGTGGTGTACCGATCGGAGTCGCAGGTGTTCAACCTGCTGGAGCCTCGCTTTGGAGACCTGAGCAGCATGCGCAACAAGCGCAAGCTGCTAGCCACCTGGGAAAGCAGCGACCTCTTCCAGAAAACGGGACTCACCGCGGCGGTTGTCGAGCAGGAAGTGTTGGCAAATTGCCAGAATGCAGGCGACTTTCTGCGCATCGTGATGGAAGCGATGGCGCGGGCGCAGGGGGTTGGGCGTTGGGCGGACTGCACACCGGAGCACCTGCTGTCGCTCACCCGCATCAAACAGACGATTCCGAATGCTCTGGTGATCCATATCATTCGCGACGGCCGGGACGTGGCGCTGTCCATGGAGAAGCAGAAATGGATTCGGCCCTTTCCCTGGGATCAGGGGAAGGGGCTGTTAGCAGCGGCCCTGTACTGGGAATGGATCGTGAAGGAGGGCCGGGAACAAGGAGAGGCGCTGGGGGCTGACTATCGCGAGGTCCACTACGAAGATTTAGTAAGCCATCCCAGGGAGACCCTGGCGCGGCTCGGAGACTTCGTGGACCAGGAACTCGATTACGACCACATCCAGCAGGTGGGCATCGGTTCAGTGAGCAAGCCCAACAGCTCATTCAAGGCGGATCCCGGCAGCGGAGAATTCAAGCCCGTGGCGCGCTGGAAAACATCGTTATCAAACGATAGCTTGCGCGATCTCGACTGCGTGCTTGGGCAAACGCTGGCGCAACTAGGGTACGCCGTGGACAGCGCGGCTGCAGATGCACCGAACCGCGGCGCGCTCGAAAGAATGCGCGGCCTCTATCACGGGTACTTTGAAGGCAAGCACACGCTCAAGACCAGGACGCCGCTGGGACGGTGGTTTGCATCCCGCGATCTGTCGTGGGTGTAGTTCGCGGCAAAACCTATCCAACATGAAAGAGCCCGCCAAGGTATTACAGATTGGAAACTATCCCCCGCCCATGTGCGGGTGGGCGATCCAGTTGAAGCTGGTGACGGAAGAATTGCGCCGGCGTGGGCAGGTCTGCGAAGTTTTGAAGATCAACGAAGGCCGGCAGATCAAGAGTGCAGAGTACGTCGATGTTCAGGGCGCAGCCGACTACCTGAAGAAGATATGGCGTTACGCACTGCGCGGGTACCGGCTGAACGTGCACGTCAACGGGATGTCGAAAAAGGGATACGGACTGGCGCTCGCCGCAGCGGTTACGGGCCGGCTGGTGGGCCGGCCGGCGCTGGTCACGTTTCACGGAGGCCTCGCGCAGGACTTTTTTCCGCGCCACGACAACAGCCTCTGGCACTGGGCGTTTTACACGCTGTTCCGCCTCGCGGGGCAGGTCGCCTGTGACAGCGAACCGATCCAGGACGCGATCGTCCAATACGGAATCGAGCGCGACAAAGTCCAGTCGATCGCCACGTTTTCTCCACAGTACCTGCAATTCGCCGCTGCTGCGCTGCCGGACGAAGTAGAGACCTTCCTGAGGAACCACTCGCAGGTGTTTCTGTCGTATGTGTCATTCCGTCCGGAGTATCGGCTCGACGTGTTGCGCGCGGGGATGCGCCTGCATCGCGGACGGTTCCCGGGAGCGGGATTTATCTGGCTGGGGTTCCCCGGCAGAGAGCTGCCTTCCGCAAAAGAATTCGTCCGGGACTGGCCGCAGGAAGAGCGAGACAGCTTGTTGCTGCTCGGCAACCTGACCCATGACCAGTTCCTGACCCTGTTGCGGCGGTGCCTGGTGTACCTGCGCACGCCCGCGTGTGATGGGGTCGCGGCGTCAGTGCTGGAGTCCCTGGCATTGGGAGTCCCCGTCGTCGCGAGCGAAAACGGACGCCGGCCGCAGGGCGTCGTCACCTACAGCGACACGGACGCGGCGGACATGGCAGAGAAGCTGCGCTACGTCGTCGAGCACCTCGACGACGTGAAGTCCGGTCTTCATCTGGATACGAGCGACGACAACGTGGGCCGGATGGCAGACTGGCTGGCCGGCGAATCTACGGTGGAGGCCACCCAGCACGCCGTGGCCATCCGTTAACGTGCGCCACGTCATCATGGGATTTCTCGGAAGAGTTCGAGGAGGTAGTCGTGCGTCGTTTGGGAGTCGCACCCGTTCTGGTTCTATCTTTGGTGCTGGGCTCGGTTGCGGCGAGTGGGCAGGAATCGAAGCCGGCGCCGGCGGGACAGTTTGACGGTCCGGCCGAGTTGCCGCGGGAGTACGTGAAGAGCTCGCTCGCGGATACGCCTGCCCCGGGTAAAACCGTCCTGGTCAAGAACAGCGACGAATTGAAGTCGGCCCTCGACAAAGCCAGTTGTGGAGACACAATCCGGCTTGAGGCCGGTTCGGTGTTCGCCGGAGATTTCAAGTTTCCGGCGAAGGCCTGCGATGATGCGCATTGGATTGTTCTGCGTACCGGTGCGGCCGACGGCGACCTGCCTCCGGAAGGAACCCGCATTACGCCCTGCTCCGGGGGAGTGACGTCATTGCCGGGACGCCCAGCCTTCCGCTGCCCAACGCCAAAGAATGTCATGGCGAAGGTGGTGGCGAACGGCAAGGGCAGCGGACCGATCAGCTTTCTGGATGGAGCCAACCACTACCGCCTCGTCGGGCTGGAGATCACCCGCGATTCGCCGGGATCGGTCGTCTATAACCTGGCGTTCCTTCCAGGAGGAGGAACGGCGGATCACCTGATCTTCGACCGCGTCTGGATGCACGGAACGGCGCAGGACGAAACCACCCGCGGAATCGCCTTAGGCGGCAGCCGCTACGTGGCAGTCGTGGATTCCTACTTCAGCGATTTTCATTGCGTCGCAGTCACCGGGGCCTGCGTCGACGCCCAGGCGATTATGGGCGGGCTGGGCAACCGTCCGATGGGTCCATACAAGATCGTGAACAACTTCCTTGAAGGGTCGGCGGAGACCATCTTGTTTGGGGGAGGACAGGCGACGCTAACGCCAGCCGACATCGAAATCCGCCACAATCATATGTTCAAGCCTCGCGCCTGGAAGTCGGGGGAAGCGGGATTCGTAGGCGGGACGTCGGGCAAGCCGTTCATCGTGAAAAATCTCTTTGAACTAAAAAACGCGCAAAGAGTGCTGCTGGACGGTAATCTCCTCGAAAACACCTGGGGAGGATTTTCGCAGGCCGGGTTTGCGATCCTGCTGACCCCGAAGAATCAGAATAATCAATGTCCGCTGTGCCGGGTTACGGATGTCGTGATCCGGTTCAACCGCGTACGCCACATGGCGAGCGGGTTGCAAATGGGGACAGGACTGTCAGACGCCGGGGGCGCTTCCAGTGGCGGAGAGCGGTACAGCATTCACGACAACATCTTTGACGACATCGACGGCAAGACCTACGGTGGGTTCGGAGCGTTTGCCCAGGTCGCTTCGCACACACCGACCCTGCGCGACGTCCATATCATCCACAATACGGCGTTCCCCCCGGTCGCGCTCTTTATTGTCGGCGTGGGAGTGGAGCGGGAGAAAATTCCTAATTTTGTATTCGCCGATAACCTGGTGAGCGTGGGCCAGAACGACTTTTTCTCCACCGGCGGAGGTAACACCAACTGCGCCTTCGGCGCGACGCAACAGGGTCCAACGAACCTCCTCAAGAACTGCTTCGCCAACGCCGTCGCGACCCACAATGTGCTGGTGGGATCGAAGGGCGGATGGCCGCAGGGGAATTCGTATCCGGGGGATCCCGAATCGATTGTGGAGGATTTCCGGCGAGGGGACTATCGCTTGTGCCGGGGAGGCAAAGAGGCCAAGTGCAAGAAAGGGGCTGCGTTCTCAGGGAAGGCGTCTGACGGAAAGGACCCGGGCGCGGATGTGGACGCCGTAAACCGCGCTCTCGCACGAGTCGAGTGAGGCCGCGCCAGATCATTTTCTTCAAGCCTGAGAATCCATCCGCACTGGGGACGCTGGAGCGATTGCTGCTGCGGTGCTGCGCGATCGCGGCGCCGGTCCTCGGCGTGTTGGGGATTGGGCGCCTCCTGCGACTCGACGAAGCGAATTCGGTCCTGATCGCCAGCAGTAACCTGGTTCGCATCGTCGAATACCTCCGGAACGACTACAAATTGCCTGCCTATTACGTGCTGTTGCATAGCTGGATCGGGGGTACGGGCATCTGCGAGACGGCCGTTCACCTTCCCTCCGTTGCTTCTTACTGGCTGGCCATCCGGGTCACCTACAGTTGGGATCGAAAGTATCCGGCGAAAAATTGGGCGGCCTCTCGAGCGCACTCTCTTACCGGGTGAGCTTTCAGGCGAAATCGCGATTCTCCCAGCAGCTGCGAGCGACAGCTACTTCAGCGTGACCAGCTTCTCCACCAGCTTCGAATAGTCTTTCTTCTCTAGCCCGTGGACCTGCTTGTTGTACTCGTCCACTTTGGACGAGTAGTTCATCGAGCAGAATTTCGGGCCGCACATCGAGCAGAAGGCAGCTTCTTTGTAGTAGTCGTCGGGCAGGGTTTCGTCGTGCATGGCGCGGGCGGTTTCGGGATCAAGCGACAGCGCGAACTGCTTTTCCCAGTCGAACTTGTAGCGCGCGTAGCTGAGGGCGTCGTCGCGATCGCGCGCGCCGGGACGGTGGCGGGCGACGTCGGCCGCGTGGGCAGCGATCTTGTACGCGATGATGCCGTCTTTCACGTCCTTCTCGTTGGGCAGGCCGAGGTGCTCCTTGGGTGTGACGTAGCAGAGCATGGCGGCGCCGTGCCAGCCAATCATGGCGGCTCCGATGGCGGAGGTGATGTGGTCATAGCCGGGCGCGATGTCGGTGACCAGCGGCCCCAGGGTATAGAACGGGGCCTCGGAACAGAGTTCGTTCTCCTTGTCGACCTGCTCCTTGATCTTGTCGAGTGGCACGTGGCCGGGGCCCTCGATCATGACCTGCACGTCGTGCTCCCAGGCGACCTTTGTAAGTTCCCCCAGCGTCTTCAACTCGGCGAATTGGGCTTCGTCACTGGCATCGGCGATACAGCCGGGACGCAACCCGTCGCCCAGCGAAAAGCTCACGTCGTACTTCTTGAAAATCCGGCAGATGTCCTCAAAGCAGTCGTAGAGGAAATTCTGTTTGTGGTTGTAAGCCATCCACTGAGCGAGTATGGCGCCGCCCCGGCTGACGAT
>Ga0307479_10007556_pt1 | contig 10024 bp, 8 predicted proteins | sample atmos_gasesECM4C_FD_203743 | JGI IMG/M metagenome (GOLD analysis project Ga0307479, IMG submission 203743) | Hardwood forest soil microbial communities from Morgan-Monroe State Forest, Indiana, United States - atmos_gasesECM4C_515 | ecosystem: Environmental > Terrestrial > Soil > Temperate...
AAAATAGAAAAGAACCACTCCGAAACTGACGTGCAGTTTACCAACTTCGGTTCGCCGTCGCCGGTCCACGTAAAAGTAAAGAGCGGGATGTACCCGGCGAGATTGGCGAACGATCGGTTTTGTTCCAAGTAATCAATCAAGTCCGGTCCGGATGCGGCAACTTTGCTTTGCCCGGTCGATTCGGAGCTGGCCCAAATTGCGTAAAGCCGATCGGGGTGCGCGTAGGGCAGCGGCCGAATTAGCACATCATGGACGATGCTCAAGATCGCGGTGGTCATGCCGATACCGATCGCGAGCGTCATAATCGCGACAACTGCGAACACCGGCTGTTTCGTCAGCGTCCGCATGCTGAAACGCAAATCCTGCATTAGAATGTCCAGGAAATTCCCGGCGATCGCTTCGCGACATTCCTCTTTGAGTCGTTCTTGCGGTCCAAACTCGATCCGCGCCCGGCGTTTGGCTTCAGTCTGCCCCAGTCCAAACTCTTCGAGCTCCTTCGCGCGCAGTTCGATGTGCGACTGGAGCTCTTCTTCCAACTCGTTCTCTGTCCGCGACCGACGAAAAAATCGCGTGGCAAGCGAACGAAAGTAAGCAAGCACGCTCATATCTCTTGTGGTCTGGCGGCGAGCGCGGAGGCGATGGCTACAGCGAGGCGATTCCATCCATCCGTTTCTTCGCGAAGACGCTTCCTCCCCTTCGAGGTGAGCTCGTAAAACTTTGCTCGCCTATTATTGTCCGATTTCCCCCACTCCGTTTTGAGAAGTCCTTGCCGGACCAAACGGAACAATGCTGGATAAAGCGCTCCCTGTTCGATGAACAAAGCCTGCCCGGAAATTTGCTCGATTCGCGAAAGAACGGCATAACCGTGGAGCGGACCGAGCGAAACCGCTTTTAGAATGAGAAGATCGAGCGTGCCCGGCAAAAGTTCAGCTTCGTCATTCATCGGTTCTCCTAAACTAATTAGGAGACTCGCACACTCTCTCCTAAGCCGTCAAGGAGAACCATTACTACCGCTGATTGTCGAAGCGGATCTCGGGCAAACCCGCTTGCTTCAATTGCCCGTTCAACGCCGGAAGATCGACATCGAGAAGTTTCTGCCACGCTTCGAGCGCCGGCGCGATTTTTGTTTGCACATCTGCCGCCGCGGCCTTGATCGCGGCCGTAGGGGCAGCGTCGGCGTCCTGAATTTCGTCGAACAACCGTGTGGTCGATTCCAGCACAAACAAGGATGGTGGCGCGCCCGGTCGCGGATGCGGCGGTCCGAACTTGGTTAACGCCTGCGCGAACTGTTCAAGTTTTTGCGTCACATCGGGGCGCTCCGCGGCCCGCGCTTTTAGTTTGGTCAGTTGTTCCGCGATATCGTCGAATTTCTTGCCGATCGGCGCAAGCTTGAGCCGCAACTGATACAACTGCGATGAAAGATCGAATTGTTCCTGAAAATCGGCGGCCGAAGCTTTCACCCGCGGATCCATTTGCACGGTCAGCGGTTGAGTGAAACTCTTTCCACTCACCGTTAGCACTACCGTATAATTCCCAGGCTGAACCCAAGGCGAGGTCGCTGACGGCGCCGTGTTGCGGTAGGTCGCCGCCATTGGATACGCCGGCTCAACATCCGGAACCGGCGTATAATGCATGTCCCAAAGAAACCGATGCATGCCGGCTTTCGGGGAGACCGTTTGCAGCGGGCGAATCCAATACTCCGGAATCCGCAGCTTTTTCGGGTCCGGCGCTTCTGGCACATCAGTGCTCGAATATTTCCGCACTAATTCGCCCTTACCGTCTTTGATCTCGATTGTCACGAGACCGCTTGCGTCTTTTGTTAAAGAGTAATCGATCATCGCGCCTTCCGGCGGATTTTCACCGGCGGGTTCGTCTGGCGGCAGCGGCGTGTCCGGATTCAAACTGGCGCGCACTCGCAACGCCGTCTCCGGTTCGAACAGCCGATTTTCGATCTTACTTCGATCGAGTTGCCGCAGCGGAGTGATGTTGTCCAAGATCCAAAACCCGCGGCCATGCGTCGCCACGATCAGATCGTCACCTTTAATAATGAGATCGCGCACCGAGGTCGCCGGCAGATTCAACCGAAGCGGTTCCCAATTCGCGCCATCGTCGAACGAAACGTAAACGCCTTTCTCCGTTCCGGCGAAGAGCAAACCTTTGCGCACCGGATCTTCGCGGACTGCATTTACAATCTGGCCGCCCGGGATTCGGTTCACAATTTCCGTCCAGGTCTTGCCGCCGTCATTCGTTCTTAAAATGTGCGGCCGCAAATCGTCGATTCGTAATGTGTTCACCGCGGCGTAGGCGGTGTTGGCGTCGAAATGGCCGGCATCGATCAAAGAAATCTTTTGCCAGGCGGAAATGCTTGGTGGCGTGATGTTGCTCCACGTTTTGCCGCCGTCAGTCGTGAGATAAAGCAATCCGTCGTCGGTCCCGCACCAGATTCGAGCCGGCTCGATCGGTGATGGCGCCACGGTATAAATCACTCCCCGCCGATGCGCCTGCTTGGTTGCGTCGTCTTTGTATTTTCCCACGCAGGCAGGGAGATCGTATTTCTCGCGCGATAAATCCGGACTGATCTTTTCCCAGTGATCGCCGCGGTCGCGCGTCTGCCAAAGAGTGTTGCCGCAGAAGAACAGCAGATGCGGATCCTTTGACGAAAATATTATCGGCTCGGTCCGCAACATCCGGAAATCTTCCGTTTGCACCGGCACCGGTAGAATATTTTGGTGTTGGCCGGTACGGCGGTCGAATCGTGTCAATTTCCCGCCGATGACGATGTCCGGATCGATAGGATCGGCGACGACGTAACCGTATTCTTCAGCCGCGACCGGTTGCCAATCGCGAAATGTGATTTCGCCCGCGTCGCCGCGGCTCTTGATTCCGACCGAACCGCTTTCCTGTTGGCCGCTGTAAAGACGATAGGGAAAAGTGTTGTCCGCGCTCACGTGATACAACTGCGCGGTCGATTGGTTATACCAGGAGCTCCAGGTCTTGCCGCCGTTCACGGTCACGATCGCGCCCTGATCGGAGCCGAGGAAAATGATGTCCGGGTTGTTCGGATTGATCCAAACGTTCTGGTAATCGTCGCCACCGGGCGCGCCGCGCCAGCCTTCCCAATTTTTCCCGCCGTCGGTCGACTTCCAACAAACCACGCTTGCCGAGTAGACGATTTGCGGATTTTTCGGATCGAACCGCACGACCGGCAAGTCGCCACCACCGATTCCAAGGCCTGGCCGCGGATCGTCGGTCGTTCCAGTCCAATTTTCGCCGCCGTCATCCGATCGATAAAGTTTCGCGATAGTTTTTGTCCTGACCGCGGCGAACAACGTGGATGGTTTGCTCGGCGCGATCGCGATGTTTGCCTGAACGATTCCGGGCGGCAGACCTTTGGTTAACTGGTTCCAAGTCTTACCGCCGTCGATCGATTTAAAAATCCCGCCGCCATCTCCATTGAAAACTCCGTTTTCCCACGGTGCTTCCCGCGATTCCCAGAGCGAAGCGTAAACGATGTTCGAATTGCTCGGATCAATTTGGACATCACTCGCACCCACATTTTCGTCGCGATAAAGCACTTTTTCGAAAGTTTTCCCGCCATCGAGCGATCGATAAACGCCCCGCTCTGGATTCGGCCCATAAGGGTGACCTGCGACGGCGACGAAAAGGCTCTCCGCATTTTTTGGATCCACAGTTAATTGCGCGACTTGTTGTCCGTCCCGCAATCCCAAATGGGTCCAGGTTTTGCCGGCATCGGTTGATTTGTAAATACCATCGCCAACCGAAAGATCCGGGCGATGTAATCCTTCGCCGCTTCCGACATAGACGATGTCGGGATTTGAAGTGGCCACCGCAATTGCGCCAACCGACGCGGTTGGCTGATCATCAAAGATCGCCTGCCAAGTTCGGCCATAGTCGGTGGATTTGAAAACGCCGCCATTGACTGGCGCCATGTAAAAGACATTAGGTTGCGACGACACGCCACAGATCGCGCGTGTCCGTCCGCCGCGATACGGTCCAATATTTCGCCATCTCAATATCGAGTCGAAGTCGCCTGCCCACGACTGGCCAACTTGGAGGATCAAGACAACGACAATTACCGATGTAGAAAACCGAAGCGATTTCAGCATTGCCGATTTCAGCGTTTCAGCTTTTCGAGCCGAACGCTTCTTTATTCACCACATAGGGCATCTTGCTCGGATCCCCGTTATAATTTCCTTCCAGCACGTCGATCAATCCCTGAACCGTGCGGCCGGCCATGCCCTTATCCGGATCGACATCCAGCCGGGTGATCTGCGCACCGCTGGCGAAGTGATGAAACACGCGGCAACGGTCCGCGATTTCAGGGTCGAGCAACGGCGAATCAGGTGGCAGCGGTTCCTTTTCGAAGACGTCGAGGGCTGCGCCGGCGATGACTTTTTCTTTCAGCGCTTTGGCCAGCGCTTTTTCGTCTACGACCGGGCCGCGTGAGCTATTCATCAGATAGGCCGTCGGCTTCATCAGTTTGAGCGTTTTCTCGTTGATCAAGTGGTAGGTCGGCTTGTCGGTTTCGCCTTCCCGCAACAGCGGCACGTGAATGCTGACGTAATCGGCGCGGCGAAGCGCCTCCTCGAAATCAATGTACTTAATATACGTCTTCTCCTTCTGAATCCCCTGCGCGTGGCGCAGATCCATCAACTGCTGGACCGAGGCGATGTATTTGTCGTTGTGATACGCCGGGTCGTAGCAAAGCATGTTCATGTCGAACCCCGAACATTTCTTGATCATCGCCAGACCAATTCGGCCAGTTCCGATGATCGCGATCGTTTTGCCGGTCACTTCATCGCCGAGAAACGGCAGGAACGGATGCCAGGATGGCCACTTCTGTTCCCGCACCAGGCGCTCACTTTGCCACATCTTGCGCGCCAGCATCCCCATCATGAAAAAGGCAAACTCCGCCGTTGCTTCGGTCAGCACGTCGGCCGTATTCGTAAACGGAATCTTGTACTTGTTCGCGTCGGCGCGGCTAATGTTGTCGAAGCCGACCGCGATCTGGGCCACGACTTTTAGCGTCCCCTTCCCCGCTTCGAAAACTTCGGCATCGATCGGATCGCGCAACGTGGTGATCAACGCGTCGATGCCACTCTTCACCTTTTCGATAATTAATTTCTTCGGCGGCGCTTCAGGGCCTTGGAAAACTTCCAGCTCGTAACCGCGCTCACGCAGACGGTTCTCGGCTGGATCTCCGATCCGCGAGGTGGCAAAGATTCGTAAACGTTTCTTGTCGTTAGGCATCATATTGAACTCAATCGAACAATTCGCCTAAACTGCTAAGCTCTTTCGGCGGCTGTGTTTCTGAAAGGAAGTGTTGAAACTCGGGCGAATATGCGTGTTTTCGACTGGGCCACCAGACCCGTCGCACGCCTTCGGCATGGTAATATTTTCGAAGCAAGCTTTCCCATCCCAGCCAGTGGGCCTGATCAAGAACACCTGTCTTCTGTTGATACCAGGCGTTCTCCAATAACTTGAAGAGAGAAAACAGAAAATAATGCGCGATGATCCGCTCTTCGCGAGTGGCTGAACTCCAGTCGGTGGTGGCCTTAGAGAGAGCAGATCCAAGAGCGGGCGATTCCATCGCCGGAACATTGATTGAGGTAATCGCTGCTGCCAGGGAATCCACCACCAGAGCTTTCTGGGACTTTGTATTCTGCCGGATGGTTATGATCAGCATTACCAGCGTTAAAACCACGGCCAACGCGCTGACGATTTCGGCGAGTGCAACTAACACCTGTAGGTCCATGGCTGGAGAAGAAGCTCTCACGAAAGCAGGAACTCAGGAAAAAACTAGACGAATTACAGAATCAACAGGATTCGATACGATGACAGAAAACCTTCCGCAGCCACGAGTTGGAAGGATTCGTAGCTCTTAAAGCGTCACGGTGCCGCGCAATATCTCGACGGCATAGCCGCCGACGCGCACATTGGTGACCTGCTCGCCGCTTCGCTCCGCGCGCACAAAAATCTCACTCGGCCGATTCATCTCCACACCCTGGCGAATCAGGACTTGCTCGTCGCTTTTTGCGATGCCGTATTTCGCCATCCAGCTGGCGGCGCAGCCGGCGGCCGAACCGGTGGCCGGATCTTCGCCGCCATAAAAAAACATTCTCGCGCGCGCTTCGAGGCGATTTTCGCTGCGCTCAATCGAAAGAAAGTAAATGAACTTGGCGTCGGTGCCTTGGAGCAACTCCTCGGCAAAAAAGCCGCCCTTGAGTTTTTCGAGTATTTTCGAATTCCGCAAAGGCACAACAGCGAATGGCAAACCTGTCGATACCACCTGACTTGGCCAGTCCGGAGCAATTTCATCGACGCCGAGTCCTACCGTGCGAGCAACATCTTCGCGCGCCAAGATGCGGCCGAACTCAGGATCACGCTGACGCATCTCCCCAAAACTGGCCCCATCAACGCGCCCGGTTGCGATCTCTCCATTTCGATCGACCCGCACGGGAATTTTTCCCACTACAAGATCGAGAATGATTTGATTCGACGCGGTTTTATCCGCCGGCTGCGACGCATGGAGGTAAAGCGCTGTGCCGAGCGTAGGATGACCGGCGAACGGAAGTTCCTCGGCAACCGTAAAGATGCGGACTTTTTTTCCGTCCTTCCCTTCGATCGCTGCGTCCCGCGGAAGAATGAAAGTCGTTTCGGAGAGATTCATCTCCTTGGCCAAGGCCTGCATTTCAGCGTCGTTCAACCCTCTTGCATCAATAAAGACGGCCAGAGAATTGCCTTGCAGACGCGTCCTGGTGAAGACGTCGACCTGAACAAAATCGTAAGTGCGCTCCATTTTCCGGCCGAGGCGGCTCTAAAGGTTCTTATTTGCCCATGCACTCATACGCTCGAGCGCTTTCTCGATGTTCTCGATTGAGTTGGCGACGCTGAAACGCAAATAGCCTTCGCCGAAATCGCCAAACGCCGTCCCGGAAAGGGCCGCGACGCCCGCGTCCTCGAGTAAAGCGTCGGCTAATTTCTTCGACAGCCAGCCGGTCTTCGTGATATTCGGAAAAACGTAGAACGCGCCTTTGGGCAAGCGACAGGAAAAACCTTTGATTTTGTTGAGCCCGGCGACCATGACGTCGCGCCGTTTCTTGAACTCGACGCACATTTTTTCGACCGAATCCTGCGGTCCGCGCAACGCTTCGATGCCGGCAACTTGGGTGAAGCTGGCGGTACAGGAATTGGAATTAGTCATCAACCGGGCGACGTGCTCCGCCAGGTCTGGGCGCATTACACCGTAACCGATCCGCCAGCCGGTCATCGCGTAGGTCTTGGAAAAACCGTCTAACAAAATGCAACGCTCCTTTATTCCATCGACCGACATGATGGAATGATGCTCGCCCTCGAATATCAGGCGGCTATAGATTTCGTCACTCAACACCATGATATTGCGATCGCCGATCGCGCGGGCGATGCCGGCGATGTCGATCTTCGTCAGCATGCCGCCGGTTGGGTTTTGCGGCGAATTCAAAATGATCAGCTTAGTGCGGTCGTTTACCAGACCGCCGAGCTCTTTGACGTCGAGGCGGAAATCCATCTCTTCGCGCAACCGAATCGGCACCGCTTTGGCGCCGACATAATTGATCATCGATTCGTAAATCGGAAATCCCGGATTGGGATAGATGACCTCATCGCCTTCTTCGGCCAGGGCGAGAATGCTGAAAAAAATGATGGGTTTCCCGCCAGGAACAATGACCACTTCTTCGGGCATAACGTCTACCCGACGCGTCTCGCTCACGTGCTGAGCGATGACTTCGCGCAACTGCGGCAACCCGGCCGACGGTCCATAGTGTGTGAAACCTTTGTGTAAGGCGTCGGTCGCCGCGCCGATGATGTTGCCCGGCGTGTCGAAATCGGGCTCACCGATTTCGAGATGAACAATGTCGCGGCCCTTTGCCTCCAACGCTCGGGCCTTCACCAGGACTTCGAACGCGGTCTCGGTGCCCAGACGCGCCATGCGCTTGGCGAGGCGAAGTTCGCTCGTCTTATTCATCTCAGTGAATCAAGACTATGCGCGAACCAAATCGTCTCTCAACTATCAACCATCAATCATGCCGCTCTGCGGCAGTTCTGCTGCCCTGCAGCAATCCATCAGCGGGTGTCACTCTAAACGCACTAGCAGGGGCGCGTAATCCGACCGGTCGGGCTCAGATTTGATACACTAGCGGTTCGCAGGCGCGAGCGACGCCGCCCTGCGGCAATCTAATATTAATGGGAACATTCTGCGCGAACTAGCGGGAGCGTAACTTTACGGCTGGAGGCCGCGAACTTCAGGAGAGTCGGTCTAGGGAAATCACGCCGCTCTGCGGCAAACCGAAAACCAGGGAACAAAACAGATGCACTAGCGGGAGCGTAAGCTGGGGACTCGGTTTTGGCGAGAAACCGAGGGTGAGCGTAACTCTCAACTTTTTTTCAGGTCGCGCAGCGCCGCTTCTTTGGAATGAATTGCTTCCCATGGAACGCGGCGGAGACCGCTGGCCAAACCGAGCTTCGACAAAGTCCAGATCAACCATTTGGTTGGGTCCCATTGCCACGGCTTTACGCCGTTACGATAATCGTGCTGAAATTCGTGGTGATAATTGTGATAGCCCTCGCCGAAAGTGAATATCGCCATCAAAAAAGAATCGCGCGCGCTGCATCGGGTCGAATACGGCTGGCGCCCGAGCGTGTGGCAGGCGGAGTTAATCAGGAAGGTGCAGTGTTGAAGCACGACGATCTTGGCCACGCCGCCAATTAAAAAGCCACCGAGCGCGCCGGCCCAGCCGTCCCACCATGCGCCGAGCAATGTAGGCAAGCCAAAACTCATCAGCACCGCGAGCAGGTTAATATGTCGATGTTGCCACATCACCAGCGGATCTTTCTTCAGATCCGGAACGTTATCGAACGGCGGTTGCGGCCAGAGCTTAAATAGCAGCCAGCCGATGTGCGCATGGAAAAAACCTTTGGTAATATCGTACGGGTCTTCCTCGTGATCGACGTGTTTATGGTGGCGCCGATGTTCGCTCGTCCACATCAACACTGAATTTTCGAAAGCGGCCGCGCCAAAAATCAGCGTGAAAAGACGAATCGGGAGCTTCGCACGGAAAGTCGCGTGCGCGAACAGCCGATGGTAGCCCAGCGTAATGCTGAAGCCGGTTGCGGTCAGCAGCACTCCGGCAACGACGAAATGAAACCAATCAAATCCGAAGTACCACAAGTACAACGGCACCGCGGTCAGGGTCAGGAAAAAAGTGCCAATCAGGAACGAGCTTGTGACCCAATTGATACGGTCGGTCGGAATCCGGAAAAGCACGGGAAAGGGGGACTTTGTCAGGAAAGTGCGAGTGCAGCTCGCATACCAAAGCTTATTGAAGGGGGCGACCGAGCACTACGTCTTCTTTCGTCCAGGTGTGAACGCCACCGCAATGCGCGCAGGTGAATTTTTGTGCTTTCACCTTGACGGTCGGCCAGAGTTTTTCTTTTACGGTGCGTCCGGTATCGGTCAGCTTGGAGGTCGAAGGACAACGCACCAGCAAACTCTTGAGACCGGTGCCGATCTTTGGTTTAGGTCTTCGGGGCGGGTCAAAAAGAAATCGTGTTGCCATATTAAAGTCGATAAACAATCCGCGCCTTGGCGGTATCGTAGGGAGACATCTCCATCTTTACTCGATCTCCGATGGTTAGGCGAATAAAACGTTTGCGCATTTTTCCCGAAATATGCGCGAGAACTAGGTGATCGTTCGCCAGCGCGACGCGAAACATCGTCCCCGGCAGCACACTCATGATGGTGCCCTCGAGGCTGATTGCTTTTTCAGGTGTCATTATCTTTTGCGATCAGCGCGGCGCTCAGCTGAGCGCCGGCTGTGCAATCAATTCCGGATCTACCGGCGATTGCCCGCAAAGCGGTTCGCGCCATAAGGACGCGGACGGTCTTCACGTGGACGGGCTTCGTTCACGTTCAGTGCGCGGCCGTTGAGTTCTTGGCCGTTGAGCGCGCTCATCGCGGCCCCGGCTT
>Ga0307479_10007557_pt1 | contig 10023 bp, 8 predicted proteins | sample atmos_gasesECM4C_FD_203743 | JGI IMG/M metagenome (GOLD analysis project Ga0307479, IMG submission 203743) | Hardwood forest soil microbial communities from Morgan-Monroe State Forest, Indiana, United States - atmos_gasesECM4C_515 | ecosystem: Environmental > Terrestrial > Soil > Temperate...
TCCGGGCCGAGCGAAAGCTCGGCTGGCCCCGCACCCCGCATCGACGAAGTCGTCGTCACCTTCTTCGCCAAGCCCCACTCCTACACCACCGACGACATCATCGAGATCTCAGCCCACGGCTCCCCCGTCGTCCTGCGGCACATCCTCGAATTAGCCGTCGCCCGCGGCGCCCGCTTGGCCGAGCCGGGCGAATTCACCATGCGCGCGTTCCTCAACGGACGCATCGACCTCACCCAGGCTGAAGCCGTCCGCGACTTGATCGAGTCGCAGACCCTGTTCCAGGCCAAGGTGGCCGCGCAACAACTCGAAGGCGCGCTCGCGCAGCGGCTCCAGCCCATCAAGCAAAAGCTGGTCGAGCTGATTGCCCAACTCGAAGCCGGCATCGACTTCGCCGAAGACGACGTTTCCATCCTGCCAGACGCCATCATCCTGAGCCACATCGCCTCGGTCGAAACTCCACTCCAGCAACTCGCGGCCAGCTTTGCCTACGGCAAGATCGTCCATAAGGGATTGACGCTGGCGATCGTGGGCCGTCCGAATGTCGGCAAGTCGAGCCTGTTTAACCGCCTGGTCGAGCGTGAACGCGCCATTGTCACCGCCACGCCCGGCACCACACGGGACCTGGTCAGCGAAACCGTCGCCATCGGTGGAATCCCGGTGCAGCTCGTGGATACGGCGGGCATCCGCCGCGCGCTCGACGAAGCCGAAAGCATCGGCATCCGGAAATCAATGGAAGCTCTCGCGGACGCCGACCTGGTTCTGGTCGTGCTGGATGCTTCGCAGCCGGTCGCCGCCGAGGATCGTGAACTCCTGGCACAGGTGGCCGAGCGCCCTGCGATCGTCGTGCAAAACAAGACAGACGTGACCAGTCTCCAGTTCTCGGTGGCCAACTCTCATCCGTCTACCGTCCGCACCTCCGCGCTCACCGGAGACGGAATTCCCGAACTTTGCACCGAGATCCTGCGCCACATCGGCGGGGATGCAGTCGTGCAAGCCGAAACCGGATTCCTGACGAACGTCCGCCACCAGGGTCTCGTGCGCGATTCGCTAACAGCCCTCGAAGCCGCACGAGCCGCCGTAGCGAACCGGACACCGCACGAGATGCTCTTGCTCGATCTCTACAGCGCCCTCCGCCCCCTCGACGAAATCACCGGAGCCACCACCACCGACGACATCCTCAACCTGATCTTCAGCACCTTCTGCATCGGGAAGTAGCCCGCGCGGCCCCCGCTGTCACCACGAGCGATCCGACACTTGGAAAATGGCCTCGCATCTTGATACATTCCTCGCCAGCCCTGTGGCCGGAGCAGGCATGTCCCTGGTAGTCAAGCTGGAAGACGATCTCGGCGAACGCAGCGAGTGGGTCATTTTGCACGGGGTCATCCCCGCCCACGACGAGCGCGACTTCCCCGTGCTGCGCTCGATCGACCCTTTCGGAAAGACAGTCTTCAATCACCTGCAAGCCGAAGTCTTCCTCGAAGAATGGGAGAAGGTCAAAAATCGCGCCAAAGACGAATCACAGCGCGAAGCCTGGCAAAAAGTCAAAGAGATGGCCGAAACCTGCAAGTCCGACCGGGACCTCTACCTCAGGTTCGTCGGCCACTAGAGATTTGTCGGGCACCGGGCAGCAGTTCCACGAAATTCAATAGATTTGTCATCCCGACCGAAGCGAAGCGGAATAGATCTGTCATCCCGACCGGAGCGAAGCGGAGTGGAGGGACCTTGTGTTTCTCGTGGTCGGCACGCGCCGCTGGGTCACTACTCGCGGGTGCCCCACCTTTCGTTCTTTGAAAGGTGGGATTGCACCGTTGCCGCGCACTTGGGATTTTTTCCACACTACCCCCACAACCTTGTCATTCCGACGCCGAGCGCAGCGAAGGCAGGAGGAATCGGCTGCTCCCCACTCCCCCCTGTCATCCTGAGCGAAGTGAGGCGAAGCCGAACGCAGTCGAAGGACCCCGTGCCCCGTGCCATCACCGCGAACTCCGAGAACTTTTCCTCCACCGCGCTGGGTTGATGACAGATGTGTAGCTCACACCCGCGCGTGCCGTAACCGCCCCCGGGCCGCGGGTGCCCCACCTTTCGTTCCTTGAAAGGTGGGATTCCACTGCCGCCGCGCACTTGGGATTTTTGCCACACCACCCCCACAACCTTGTCATTCCGACGCCGAGCGCAGCGGAGGCAGGAGAGCCTGCCCTGAGCGAAGTCGAAGGGAAACTGCCTTCTCATCGACCACCTCAGCCCCACAGGCTTGCGCTCGCGGTTAGAAGCTCCGCCTTACTTAGACAGCCCGCCCATCGCTTCCCGAAACAGTGCCTCAAACGACCCGGCCTTCCCCAGCTTCACCGCGTGCGCCAGCGCCTTCTCCGCCGCCGCCCGCTGGTATCCCAGGTTCTGCAACGCCGACAGCACGTCTTCCTCGACCGCGGGGAGAGCTGGAGCCGCCGGCTCCTGTCCCGCTGTTGGCTGCGGCAGTTTATCGCGCAGTTCCAGCACCAGCCGCTCCGCGATCTTCCTTCCGATCCCCGGGATGCGCGTCAACCGCGCCACGTCGTTCCCACGAATCGCTCCCACCATCTCATCTACTGGCATGCCGCTCAGGATCGTAATCGCCAGCTTCGGCCCGATTCCGCTGACCGTGATGAGTTTTTCAAACAGCTGCTTCTCCGCCGCACGCAGAAACCCGTACAGCGCAATCGCGTCTTCCCGAACGTGCGTATGAATGAAGAGCGACACGTCGCCGCCGGCCGCCGGCAGGTCCGAGAACGTCGGCACGCTGATGGTGACGTCATACCCCACGCCGCCGGTATCGACAATCGCCTGGTTCGGATGCTTCGCCAGCAACTTCCCGCGCAGATGAGCAATCATGCTGACCGACATTGTAGCCGGGAATGCCGCCGCTGCCCCTAACACGGCACTGAATCCGCATCCCCTCAACAAAACTGTCATCCTGAGCGAAGTGAGGCGATAGCCGAACGAAGTCGAAGGACCCGCGGCTGCAAGCAGTACCACGAACTTGGGAGCGTTCTCTACCACACTCTCGGTTTGTATCCCCTCGCGCCACGAAAGATTCGGTTCGAGACGCAGCTTGCGCCGCGTCTGAGCCCGGGAGCTCACCATGCTCCCCGCCCCTAGAACCGAAACAAGTACGACACCTTCACAAAGAACAGCCGCCCGTCGTTGATCAACCGGTCGCGTGTGCGCAGCAACCCTCCGTTCGGGTCCGCCAGCAATTCCGGATCGATGTTCTGAAAATCGCTGTTGTACCCCACATAAATCGCCGTCCCCGGATGAATCAAATACGTGATCAGGAAATCGCCGTTCAGCTGCTTCGTAGTCGGCAGGGAAGTGAACGCGGGATTCGCCAGCGTCGCCGTGTACTGCAGGATCATGCGAAACGAAAGCTCACGATTGAATTGCAAATTCCACTTCGTGCGAATGATGTGGTTGTTGAAGATGCCGGCGCTGCTCTCCCGGTCCCGCAGGCGCGAAAATAGATAGGTGTTGTCGATCTTCAGCGCAGACAGCGGCCGCAAGGAAACGCTCGCGTTGGCCGTATCCGAGCGCGCCAGAAACGGACGGCACGCTCCCGCAACCCCCGCCGAAGCATCCGGACACGGCACCACCGTCGCTGCCGCCGCCGGCACGAAATTCACCCCGTCGCCCCATTGGTAGTAACCCTGGAACGTCATCCATTTCGCAAAGCCCGTTCCCCAGGAAACCGCGCTGTTATGTTCGTGGTAATCCTGGTTCTCGGCCAGCGAAGAAAAATCTTTTGGGCGCAGGCGTTCGCGCAGGTCCGAGTAGGGCCACACGATCAGGTAGGTCTGCCGTTTTAGGTTGAGCGAGAGTTCGGGCGTATACAGCAAGTCAAGGCGCGTGCCATCGTGCGCCCACACCCAGTCGGTGTACATCGAAGGTCCCCAGGAAACAATCGGTCCGTTCCGCGGACGGAAGCGATAATCAAACTTGTTCGCCACATCGCGGATATCGACGCGGTTCACGAATCCCGGCAGGCTCGTAAATCCCGGACCAATGTCCTTGTAAGTAGCCTCATTCGCGACATGCACCCCGGAGTAAGTAGTGTCTACATAGGACGCTGGTCCGACCTGATAACTTTCCCCGGAGTTCTGCGTCGAACTCACCACCGACTGCAACGTGGCCGTCCAACTGGGCGCGAACTTGATCCGGCTGTCCAGGCCCCCGATCCGGTTGAACCCTCCCGCCGCCGGATATTCCTCGTCAGTGTAAATCGCGCCAATGCTCGACTGCTTGAAGATGTCCCGGCTCAAACGCCCGAGCGTGAAGTACTGCCGCGAACCCGCCAGCGGATCCGACGGGGCCACGGTGAGCCCCGGTGCCCGGTCATCCGCGGTCAGCACACCAATCGAGTAATCCCCCACCTTCCCCGTCAGCCGCGCCCCATAACTCGGATTCACAATTTGCCGCGTAAAGAAAAGATCCAGCGGCGTGCGGAAATAGTCCGCGTTCTCGATGAAGAACGGCCGCTTCTCCGGAAAGTACACCGCGAAGCGCTGGTTGACCGTGACCTGCGGCTCCTCCGACTCGACCTGGCTGAAATCCGGATTCGCCGTCAGGTCCAGCACCAGGCTGTCGTTCAGGATGATCTTCGAATCCAGCCCGAACGTCCCGCCGATCGCCCGATTCTCAAAGTGCGGGTCGGCGGGGTCGCGCGTGTCGAGATCCCGAAACGAGTTGAGCAGCCCGTAAGGAATGAACTGCAGATTCCTTCCTGGCGAAATCCCCTCCAGCCCGGTCAAAGTTGCCGCCTGTGCCAGCCGTCCCTCAAAGCGATGCGAAATCTGCGGCCAGAACGAGTTTTCGTTCTCGCGCACGATCCCGCGGTACAAAATAATTCCCCACGACTGCTCCCGCGCCGGCGGGAAGCGCAGGCTCTTGAACGGAATCGCCATCCACGCCACGTAGCCCTCCGGCGTGACTCGCCCCTGCGAGTACCACAGCGTGTCCCACGACGTATCGAAGTTGCCGCTCACCTCTTCATGCGGAGCCTCGCTCCAGATCGCATCCCATTGCACCCCGAGCGGATTAATCTGAAACGCATAGGCGCGGCGCCGGTCATGAAACGTGTCGAGCATCACCTCCACCGTATCGTCGTCCGTGACATCTTCCCGCCGAGCCTTCCGCGCCCGGACCTTGCCTGGGTCATCGAAGCACACGAACACCGCATACAAGTTCTTATCGTCGTATCCCAGATAAGCTTCGGTCCGCTGCGAGACACCTTCACCGTCGTGCGGGTCCCGCTGCACGAAGCCGGTCACCCTCGTCATCTGCGGCGCCACTTCCCCCGCAGGCTTCATCGTGGAAAAGTCCTCGATCGACGGTCCCCGCGTGAGGCGCGGAATCGAGATAGCTGGCGGGCCCAGCGCGCCTTGCTCCGGCGTCTCCTGCGAAGAAGAACCTTGCGGAATACCCGACGCGGTCGAACCCCATGCGCGGCTTCCGGGTGGAAACCACGACCCGCTGCAGAGGGGACAAAGCAGGCCGGCGATCAATAGTGGTCTGACACGAAACCCGTACACCCAGGCACACGTCCCACAAACAGGATTCGCCCTGCGCGCCCCGTCCCCCTAACAGGGCAGCCCTGCACAATACACCATCCGCCGAATGTTCCCAAGGACGATATTGGCCATGACCTCCGTGATTACCGGAAGCCCGTTCAGCCTCTGTTGTGACATCTGTTCGAAAGGAGCGAAAGCTAGGAGGGGTTCTTCAGCGGAGGGGTTCTTAAGCGGAGAGGTTCTTAGCTGACGACTAACGACTGATGACTGTTTTTTCAAAACAACGAACTCTGCTTCCGGTTCGGCGTGATCCCAAAATGCTCGTAGGCGAGCATCGTCGCCACCCGCCCGCGCGGCGTGCGATTCAGAAACCCAATCTGGATCAGAAACGGCTCGTAGATTTCCTCGATCGCGTCCGGCTCTTCCGCCAGTGCCGCCGCCAGCGTGTTCACGCCCACCGGACCGCCCTGATACTTTTCAATGATCGTCAACAGCAACTTCCGGTCGACTTCGTCAAAGCCATGCTGGTCGACTTCCAGCATCTGCAGCGCCGCCTCCGCCGTCGCCTTGTCGATCTTCCCGCCCCCGCGCACCTGCGCGTAATCGCGCACGCGCCGCAGCAACCGGTTCGCAATGCGCGGTGTCCCCCGAGACCGGCTGGCGATCTCGACCGCACCGGCGTCATCAACAGCCACTCCCAAAATCTCCGCCGACCGTTCCACGATGACCTGCAGGTCCTGGTTCGTATAAAACTCCAGCCGCAGCATGATGCCAAATCGCGACCGCAGCGGCGCCGACAGCAGCCCCGCGCGTGTCGTCGCCCCCACGAACGTGAACGGCTTCACATCCATGGTGTGCGTCCGCGCCGAAGGCCCCTGCCCAATAATGATGTCGAGCTTATAGTCCTCGAGCGCCGAGTAGAGAATCTCTTCCAGCGCCGGCTGCAGCCGATGGACTTCGTCGATGAACAGCAACTGCTTGTCCTGCAGGTTCGTCAGGATCGCCGTCAGGTCTCCCTTGATCTGCAGCGTCGGCCCGGATGTCTGCTGAAACGCCACCCCCAACTCGTTGGCAATGATGTTCGCCAGCGTCGTCTTGCCTAGTCCCGGCGGACCGTAGAGCAGCACATGGTCCATCGCTTCGCCCCGCGAGCGCGCCGCCTCAATCGCCACCGCCAGATTTTCTTTGACCTTGGCCTGCCCGATGAACTCCGCCAGCCGTTGCGGACGCAGCTTGAGTTCAAACGACGAATCGTCCTCGACCGGCGCCGCCGACACCAGCCGATCCTTCAATTGAGGAGTGTTCCTGAGAGTTGCCACGCTACGGCGATACTAAAGCGAAAGTCGCGGCGAAGCAATTGCCTTGGCAGGCAGTCTGGTCGGATTCCGAAGCCGGAAGCCGTCATCTTTCCACGGCCGTCAGGGTAGTCAGCGAGATGATCGCGATGTTACCCCAACCATCACTGCAGAAAAACTCAGCAGCGTCCGGGGCCGGATCGAGCAACTCCAAGGCGAAATGAAATACCTCACCACCGAGATCGACATGTCGTCTTTGGAAATCTCGCTTCGAGGTGACACAGGCACCACGTGCTTGGGATTCATTGGCGGCCACTTCGTCAGGCCAAAGTCGCGCTAGGCGACATGATTTCAGGGCTTGCAGACTGGGCCGATTCAGTGATTGCATTTTTTATCAATCTGCCATTGATTGTCGTTTGGCTAGTTTCCGTTCTTGCCTTAGTGGTGATTGCCATACGCGTACTTCGGTTCTGTTGGCGGAAGCTGGGACACCAAAACGGGTTGGCGGCTACCTTGGCTGCGTTCCCGGCCCGGCGACCGAGGCAATCCAGAATAACGGAACATCAAAACGGGCATCGACCGTCGGTCGTCTGAGATGGCTGACGAAATCAGCGATTACACTCAGAACCATTTGCTTATGAGCGAAAATGGCGATTATTTCAACAAGAGTCGAGCGGCTCCTAGCCGCACAGGGACGTACAGTCCACCTTGAACCGGCCCTTCTCAGACCTGCCGTTGCTGAATCGCAGTTCATATAAGCCATCTGTTTGAATGTCCCTCCCAGAAGCTTCGTCGAGATGGTTGAACATGATTTCGCCGGATGAAGACTGCTCGCATGATTGCTTCGGACCCGGACAGCTGAACGCCCAGTTGTCTGGGCCAATTGTGATCTTCTTGTGAACTGAGATCGGCAACTGTCTAACGTCTATTTCCAAATACGGATACAAAACATTCCCTTCACAGCGGCTGCTTTGCCTCAGCCGGAGCCGGACCCCGGGTCCGTCATTTCCTTGAAGGCAACCCGTCGTTCCATGCGAATAGGCGGGCATGCTTTCAGACTGTTTGGCTTTAGGTGCGGCTACCGACAAAGCGATGGCGGTGAAGCAGGCTAGAGCCGTGGCGACGATCCAAAGTGTTCGCAACTCCGCCTCCCAGAAGAGGGCGTTGCCCTAACTAGACCCCTCTCCCACATCTCGCCGCGCTACCAAGAAGATTCGTCAACGCTTTCCGGTCACTCTTATGTCTTCGAGCCAGTAAGCGTCGTCCATAACCATGGTGGCTTGAACGACGTCGCCCGGTTTGATTCCGGTAAGCGCAGTTGCGTCCTTGACCCTGTAATCCATGACCATCGAGGCCATCGTACCCGGGATATCGGCGTTCCGTACGGTGATTCGGTTCATCTCCGGCGTTACTTCGAGTACGTATCCGGTCAGTGCGTGCTGCACCATCCGGGGCTGGGCCGGACGTAGCAACCAATAGCTGACGAGCGCAATCGCGAGCAACACAGCCACCGCTGAAATCAGCCAAAATTTCTTGGATCGCATGAGCTTTTCTCCCTGGACTGAAGCCAATCGCCCGGAGGCAGTTTATACGTTCAGTTCGACACGCGCGCCTTGGGAACGGCTCGCGACCAGATCCTTGATTGCTCAGCAGCGCAGCGGTTGACATGAGCCGCAACTCGTAACCAGCCGATTCCGCTCAACCCCGTCACGAAGCAGCAACCACCCTCAGCCCCGCTGGTCGCCCTTCCCGCACCCCTCCCCCTCGCCCGACCCCACTCGCCAAGATTAGTCTTGCTCCTTGCTTGGCTTGTGTGCTACGTTTCGCCGCGATTACGTCCGCCGAAGGACGCTGCAGCTCAACCGTCGCTCCCCATCGTGTGGCTGCGCCGGATCGCAGCAGGCGGACAGCAAGTGACAGCGTCGCTTAGGGGGCACAATGTCACAGCTGTTCTCGACCGACCTTCTGCCGCCTTCGGACCGCGTCGATGCGTGGTATTGGAACGCCCAGCAGATTTGCGGGGATTGCCGCTTTCAGCTCCCGAAGTCTTCCTTTCATGGATCCATCGAGATCAGGCACGTCGGCGGTTTACGGCTGACGCGCTTCTCCTCAAGTTCCCTATCCTTCTGGAAGTGGCCCGCCGACATCGTCCATCCTGATACCCGGCTCTGTATCGTGATCACGCAGATGTCCGGCGTCCGCCGCTATCTGCAGAACGGCGCCGAGATCCTGCTCGAGCCCGGCGACAGCACCGTGATTGACGCCAGCCAGCCGTGGTCTTCCACCTGCGGCACCGATTGCGTGCGACTCTACCTTCGCGTGCCACGCTGGATGATGGAGAATCGTCTGCAAATGCGCGAGATTCCCGCCGCGCAAGGAATTCGCGGAACCGCGGGAATGGGCGCGGCGCTCTCGCGCCTATCGCAGTCGCTCTACAACGAAGCCGAATGGATGAAGGAAGAAGAGAGTGCCGACGCGCTCGACGCCTACCTTGAGCTTCTCGCCGCCTGCATCGGCCGGCGCCAGACTCCCCTTTATTCCGGCCCGGCGCTGCGCGAACGCATCCACCGTTTTATCGAAGCCAACATCTCGGAGCCCACCCTGGGTCCGGGAAAGGTGGCCTCGGCCGTCGGTATCTCCGTACGCCACCTGCATCGGCTGTTCTCGATCAGTGGCGGCACTACGCTCGGGGATTACATCCGGGTGCGACGCCTCGAGCAATGCCGGCGCGACCTAGCCAATCCCCGCCTCCGGGAAAAGAAAATCACTGAGATCGCCTTCTTTTGGGGATTCAGTGACTCCGCGCATTTCAGCCACTCCTTTCGCAAGCAGTTTGGAGTGTCTCCGCGCGTCTTTCGTGAGCAGAGTATGCGCCGGGACCACGGTGTCGTTACGCAGGAACGCCTGCTCGATTTCTCGCTTGCGGAAGCGGCCGACATTGGCGCTTCCCGGCCGAACTAGCCAAGCTCGAGCCGCTGCCTAGCCGGCAGCATCCACCAGCTCCACCTCGGGCAACTCCCGCAAGTCACCTTGACGTGAGGCCCGGATGGCGCCACCCAACAATGCCCAGATTCCCAGCGCTATCCACTCGCGCCAGCTGAAGTGTCCAGGCACCCAGGGAACCACTTTCACCAAGACCATCGCAGAGGTCACCAGCAGGCCAAAGGCCGCCGCGGCGCGGCCCAGAT
>Ga0307479_10007558_pt1 | contig 10022 bp, 8 predicted proteins | sample atmos_gasesECM4C_FD_203743 | JGI IMG/M metagenome (GOLD analysis project Ga0307479, IMG submission 203743) | Hardwood forest soil microbial communities from Morgan-Monroe State Forest, Indiana, United States - atmos_gasesECM4C_515 | ecosystem: Environmental > Terrestrial > Soil > Temperate...
GCTCACAGCGCTTGGCGTGCAGGTTCACATCACCGAGCTTGATGTGTCCCTGCCGGTTGATTCCAGCGGAATGCTTCGGCCCGAGGATTTATCCCGGCAGGCCAACATCTATCGCGGCATCGTAAGAGCATGCCTGAATAACGCGGGTTGCACGGCGATTCAGACCTGGGGATTCACCGACAAATATTCGTGGATTGGATCTCATTCGCGCGGCGCTCGCGGACAGGCGCTGCCCCTTGATCGAGCGTATGAGCCCAAGCCTGCTTACCGCGCAATATTGGAAGAACTCTCGACGGGACGGCCTGCTGCGCATTGACCACTGAAGTTCCCGCTCGCGATCAACGTCTTCCGCGCATGTGTATGCATCTATAATGGTTTTCGGTCCATTCGCCGCATTCAACAACAACGGGTTTGCAGCGGCTGGACCGGAGATTCGCGTGGTACAGATCGTGCCAACCCGGCCTCCCAGGATGTCGAATCGCAAGCGTGTCATTATCCCGCTCGCGGTGTCGGTTTTTTTTCTGTTGGCAATCCTGGTTTCCCAGACCGCCTTTAATGAAACCATCCTCCGCCCCGGCACCAACCAGCAGGTTGTAGTTTTTTATGCTCTCTCGCTGTTGATTTCTCTTCTCTTCGTCGCGCTCACATTTGTGCTGGCGCGTAATTTGCTGAAGTTGCTGGCGGAGCGGCGGCTGGGCGTGCTGGGATCGAAGTTCCGTACCCGCATGGTGGTGGGAGCGTTGCTGCTTTCGTTCGTTCCGGTGATGGTGATGTATTGGTTTGCCTACGGACTGATGAACCGCTCCATTGACAAGTGGTTCTCTACTCCCGTGGAAGAGGTTCGCGCCGACACCGATGCCATGGCTTCGCTGTTAGCCAGCTACGCCGCACAAAATGCGCACTCCGAAGCCGTCGCCATTGCCGCGTCGCCGATGACGAAGCGTGCTTTTGATGGTCATGGATTCTCCGCGGCAGTCCAGGAATTTCGCAGCCACGAGCCCACTTTGCAGGGAGGATTTATTCTCGCCATCGAAAACGGAGTGGCCGAAGCGAGCTTTGGCGCTCCCGCTCCGTGGGGGGTTTTGAAAGAGAAGCTGCCGCTGGCCCAGGCCGCCACCAACCAGCCCGCCAGTTTTACGTGGCAGCAGACCGACTACACGCTGGGCAGCGCGCCGGTTGGGAACGACGGCTTGATCTTAGTGGCCATGCCGCTGCCGCCGGAATTCTCGCGGACGATAAAGCAAATCGAAGCCAGTCAGCAGCGCTATCTTCAGCTCAGCCTCGAGCGCAGGCACGTCCGCCAGACCTACATGGGCCTGCTTTTGCTGCTCACCATGATGGTGCTGTTTGTCAGCACCTGGCTGGCGCTTTTTCTGTCGAAGCTGGTAACGCGTCCGCTGGCCGCGCTGGCCGAAGCCACGCAGGAAATCTCGCGCGGGCGGCTTGACTATCGCATCGACGTCAGCGCCGCGGATGAGATCGGCGACCTCGTCCGCTCCTTCAACCGCATGGCGGAGGAACTGGAAACCAGCCGGCGGCAGATCGAAACTTCCAGCCGCGACGCCAGCGCGGCCAATGCGGAACTCGACCAACGCCGCCGCCAGATGGAAACCATTCTGGAAAGCATTCCGACGGGTGTGCTTTCGGTTGACGCGGTACGGTGCGTCACCCACGCCAATCAAGCTCTGCTGCGCATGTTCCATCCTGAAGGCTATTCCGAGGGAGAACACATGCTGCGGGGGGCTCGCCTTGCCGATGTGTTTCCGCCAGAGGTGCTGCAAGACCTGGAGCCTCTGATGCGGCGCGCCGATCGCATGGGCATGACCACCAGCCAGATGGAAATGTCGTTGCAGCGCGCGTCTCTGAATGTGGCGGTCACGGTGGCAACCCTGCACCATCAGGATGAAGGCTCAGGATACGTGATCGTATTCGAGGACCTCTCCGATCTGCTGAAAGCGCAGAAGCAGGCTGCCTGGCGCGAGGTGGCGCGGCGAGTTGCCCACGAAATCAAGAATCCGTTGACACCCATTGCACTTTCCGCGGAGCGCATTCAACGCCATCTGGAGCGAACTACGCCTTCCGACAAGCCATCGCTCGAGATCGTTCGCTCCTGTGCGGAAACGATTGCCAGCGCGGTGGAGACCGTTCGCCGGCTGGTGGACGATTTCTCCGCGCTGGCGCGCTTCCCGGCCTCCAACCCGCTTCCGGCTGACATCAATGAAGTGATCGAGAGCGCGCTCTCCATGTTCAACGGCAGGCTGGACGGAATTGAAGTGCACAAATCTCTGGCTCCCGACTTGCCCAAAGTCATGGCGGACACGGAGGCAATAAAGCGCGCCGTGGCGAACCTGGTGGACAACGCGGCCGAGGCGATGCAGAGTTCGCTGGTGCGCGAGATCCAAATTTCAACCTTGCTGGTAGCCAGCCGCGACGCGGTCGAAATCACGGTCGCCGATACCGGCCATGGCGTGACCAGCGAACTGAAGGAAAAACTCTTTCTACCGTATTTCTCTACTCGCAAACGCGGAACCGGCCTCGGCCTGGCGATAGTGAGCCGCGTTATCGAAGAGCATCATGGATCGATTCGCGTGGAGGAAAATCGGCCGGTGGGGGCGCGCTTCATCGTGGAACTGCCGGTCGTTCCCGAGCCCGCACTCACGGCTGCCACGGCTCAGCATGCATAGAATTCTCATCGTTGACGACGAAACCGGCATTCGCGAATCGCTCGAGGGGGTGCTGGCGGATGAGGGCTACGAGACTGCTTCAGTCGAGAGCGGAGAAGAATGCCTCAAGCTGCTGCGGCGTGGGCACAATTACGAAGTAGTGCTGCTGGATATCTGGCTGCCCGGCATGGATGGCCTGGAGACGCTGGAAAAAATCCGCGAGTTGGAAAACCCTCCCGAAGTGATCATGATCTCAGGGCATGGCACGATCGAAACCGCGGTGCGCGCAACCAAACTCGGCGCATATGACTTCCTGGAAAAGCCGCTCTCCATCGACAAGACCTTGATCCTGGTCAAGAACGCGGTCGAATCCAAGAAATTGCGCCATGAGAATGTCGATCTGAAAAAACAGCTTCGCCCCAAGAGCATGATCGTCGGCGACAGCATTCCCATGAAGGCGCTACGCCAGCAGATTGGCCTGATGGCGCCCACCAACGGCCGCGTCCTGATCTACGGCGAGTCGGGCACCGGAAAAGAACTGGTGGCGCACGCCATTCATGCGCAAAGCCTGCGCCAGGATGAGACGTTTGTTGAAGTCAACTGCGCGGCGATTCCCGAAGACCTCATCGAGAGCGAATTGTTCGGGCACTACAAAGGCTCATTCCCGGGAGCAGCCACCGACAAGGAAGGCAAGTTTCAAAAGGCAAATGGAGGAACGCTGTTCCTCGATGAAGTGGGCGACATGAGCCTGAAGACGCAATCGAAGGTGCTGCGCACGCTCGAAGAGCAGCGTGTGACCCCACTCGGCGGCGATGAGACCATCGTGGTTGACGCGCGCATCATCGCCTCCACCAACAAAGATCTCGAAGAAGAAATCTCGCGGGGGAATTTTCGCGAAGACCTGTTTTACCGGCTGAACGTAATTCCATTCTTTGTGCCTCCGCTGCGCGACCGCAAGGAAGACATCCCGCTATTTGTGCGGTATTTTTTGAAGGACCTGGCAGCGACCTATGGGCGGCGTCCACGTGAAATTACTGACGATGCCATCGAGGCCCTGATGCGTTACTCCTGGCCCGGAAACGTTCGCGAATTGCGCAACGTTATCGAGCGCATTGTGATCATGAATCCCATGACCACCCGCTTTGACCGCAAGCATTTGCCCACGCTGGTCTATCGCGATGGCCACCGCCGCGCAGCGCGCAGCGAATTTTCCACACTGCACCAGGCGCGCGACGCCTATGAGCGCGATTTTATTCTCAAGAAACTCGACGAGAACCACGGCAACGTCACTCGCGCCGCCGAGGTGCTAGGCCTGGAGCGCAGCCATCTTTACCGCAAGATGAAGACGCTGGGGATTGCTGTCAAGGAGTAGACCGCCGCGGGATCGAGTGCGCTAATGCTTCACCATGTGGATTTCCGTGCCATTCTTCCGAAATTCCACCTTGTCCATCAGCTGATTGATGAGAAAAATCCCGCGCCCGTGATTGGAATATACGTTCTCGCCGAGCGTGCAACTGGGAATGGCATCGGGCGAAAAGCCTGTGCCGGGATCGCGCACGATAATCAGGATGCCGCGCTCCTCGTCGTTGCTCACCAGGCATTCCACTGTCTTGCGGGGATCTTCCTTGGCCCCGTGGATCACGGCATTGGCTAGCGCCTCCTGTAGCGACAACTCAATCGCATCTTCCTTGCCCTCTATACCCTTCATCTGACGGACCACGGCCATCACTTCCTGTACGACAGGGTCTACTGCCTTGCGATCGGCGGAAAGGGTTACACGCAAAATCAAATGCAACTTGTCTGGATCAAAATCTTTTTCGGGAAGAGGTTCCTGGGAAAAATCCACTGATGGCATGTTTGGCTCGTTGTTGGCGATGCAGGACCGCGCTAGTTGATTCTAGCTGGTAATCCTCAGGAACCACAAACTCCACAAATCGCAGCGTCAAGTTTCTAGGGCAGATTCGCGTGAATTGTTTTTGTGAATGTCCCGTCGGGATACCCGCTGCCATGACTGGTTACGTCATAGGACAACGTATAGAGCATAATACCGAGTTTCTTTGCCTGGGCGGTTGGCTCGTACTTACAAAGGGAAGTCACGTCGTTGAGAGGTGTATAGAAGTTATTGGATGGCTCCATGCAACTAACGCCGATAGCGATTTTATTATAAACGGGCTCGTTCGCGGTTCCGATTGCCTTCGCATATCCGGCATATGCGTCCATCGTGGCTTGCAACCCCACATAAGGGCTGTAATCCATCGTTTCTATATAGTCAAACGGAGCGGCGAAGCTCTTCAACAATTCGTCCATGCCGTCCCACCTAGAATAGACCGGAGCAGTCATGATCGCTTCATCGCCGATCTCTTTTCGTATCGCCATGACGACATTGACGATATTGGCGTCACTGCTCGGGGGTTCGTAATCGACGGTCACGCCATCCACGTCCCAATCGTCAACCGCGGCCTTGACGGTTTTTGCAAAGGTCGTCGGGTCTTGCGACGGAAAAGAATCGCCCAGTATGCCCAGAGTGAATTTCGTCTTCTTCGCCTGGTTTTGTTGCCGGGAGCGGATGTCTTGCATCCAGCCCTTAATGGTTGCCTGGCCGTTGTGCAGAACTAGACGGTCGAAATTAAGCGTGCCGTCAGCGTTTAAAATGACATAGAAAAGCGGAACGACATCGACGTAATCGGGCGTCATATCCAGGGTTGGCGACTGCCCGGGTCCGGTCGGCTCCTCGCCGCTCCAGTAGGCAATATAGAGTTCGGTACTCATCTTATCGTCCTCCTTGTCGTTTTCGGCGGCAGGTATGGCATCTCGGCCGGCCCGCCCGTCAGATGCTCTAACTGCCGTCTCCAATCGAGTTCTTCCACAAAGCCGCGCGATTCCCGCCAGTTAGGCTGCACCTTAACGTAAAGTTCGAGAAATACTTTTGTTCCTAACATGCGCTCTATCTGCAGACGCGACGAAGTTCCAATCCGCTTCAACATCTGTCCATGTTTTCCGATCAGGATGCCCTTCTGGCCTTCGCGCTCACAGTAGATGGTAGCGGAGATGCGTGTCAACTTCGCACCTTCTTCGAAGCTGTCCACAATCACGGTGGTGGCGTACGGTAGTTCCTCCTCGGTTTCCATGAGGACGCGCTCACGAATAATCTCGGCAGCCATAAACCGCGCCGGCTGATCGGTAAGTTGATCTTCTTTAAAATAGGGCGGGCCAGCAGGTAGCACAGCCGTTACTTCCTTCAGAAGGATGTCGAGACCATCCCGTTTCAATGCGGAGATCGGAACGATGGCGTTGAATGAATGCAGCTTCTTGTATCCCTCGATCAAGGGCAGTAGTTGTCCCTTGCCCCGCAGCAAATCAATTTTGTTAAGCACAAGGCAAACCTTTGTGGAGGAACGGTTGAGCATCTGGATCGCGAACTCATCGCGCTGATCGAGCTTTCGGGTCGCGTCCATGATCAAAAGAACGAGATCGCAGCCTTCCAGAGCCTCGCGCACCTCGACCATCATCTTGCGGCCCAGAGAACTATCCGGCTTGTGCACACCCGGCGTGTCGATCAGCACGATCTGCGCGGCATCCCGCCCTTTGCCCTTCGGCAGATTGACGATGCCCTGAATTCGATTACGTGTGGTCTGCGGCTTGGGCGAAATGATCGCCAGCTTTTCGCCCACAAGAGCATTGAGCAGCGTGGACTTGCCCGCGTTAGGGCGACCGAGGATGCAGACAAAACCTGAGCGGAAGGGCATAAGGAAAGCTTCTAGCTGCTAACTTCTAGCTGGTAGCAAGGCGAGTTCAACCTGACTGTCAGTATTTCATGAATGATGCGAAGTCTGTGCCGTCGTTCGCGGAACGTAGGTTGAGTAGCTAGCAGCTAGAAGCCAGCAGCTAGAAGCTGCCTTTCATATCAGCTTCAACTGCCGCGGCTGCGTCGCAGTGATTCTCACCCGCTCCACCTTGCGGTCGGTCGAGTCCAGAACTTCGAAGCGCAGGCCGTCGTCGTCCACTGTTTCGCCGCGCTGCGGAATGTGTCCCGCCAGTTCGCTCACCAGCCCGGCCACGGTCGCGGACTCCCTTCCTTCCGGCCGGTTTCCGAATAACTCCGCAAGGCGGTCCACATCCATGCCTCCGGGAACAATGTAGGACCGATCGTTCTCGCGCACCACTTCGGGCTTCTCATGCTCGTCGCGGATTTCACCAACAATCTCTTCCACCAAGTCTTCAATGGTCACCAGGCCCGCGACCCCGCCGTACTCATCGACCACAATTGTCATGCGGATATTGTTTTTCTGCATCTCCCGCAACAGATCGCTGCCGAGCTTGCTCTCGGGGACAAAATAAACGTCTTTCCGCATCAGTGTCTCGAGAGTGCGCCGGGGAGCCTCACTGTCCGGCACTTGCAACACATCCTGCGCATAGACGATGCCTTTGATGTTGTGAATGCTTTCGGCGTAGACCGGCACGCGCGAGTAATGCTTGGCGCGGAGCATTTCGATAAACCTCTCCACCGTGGTTTCCATGGGCAGGGCAAACATCTCCGGACGCGGTTTCATGGCCTCGCGCACCGTCTTGCCGCTGAATTCCACTACCGATTGAATCAGATCGCGGTCCCCCTTCTGAATGATGCCTTCTTCCTGGCCCGCCTCGATCAGCGCATCCACGGCCTCGGCGGTGCTTTCCGGCTGCTCGCGCGTGTTCTGGTGAGTAAGCGAGGCAACCGACTGCAGAAAGCCCAGGACAATAGTCACGGGCAACACCAAATAAATCAGCCCGGTCAAAAGCCATGTCCATCGGATGAGCCAAACGCCGTTGGTGCGCGAGAAAAAAACGAAGGGCAGGAACTGATTGAACACAATGATGATCAAGATCAGGCTGATGGCAGCCTGCAGAATTTCGTAAACACTCCAGCGCTGGTCGGCAAATACCACGTAGCCCACCAGTAGGGCGATGGTGGCGGTAGTCAACTGCTTGAGCACCGACATGGAAAGCGATGCCCGTGAACGGCTGACGTGCAGTTTGGGTTCGACTTTCTGCTCGAAGACGTCGATGTTGTCCTGAAATTCGCGCGAGAGGAATTTGCCAATCTCCTGGTAGACGCGGTCCACGTAGGAAGCCAGCGCCAGCAGGCCCAACAGCGGGATGAGCGCCAGCACGACGTACCAGTTCATGCCTTTCTCCCCCTTACGCCTGGGGTGCGCGGTTGTGCCCGTTCGATCAGGCCCGTCTCCAATTTCAATTGCTGCCGCAATCCGATTTCCTTGCGAGCCATCTCGCCATTGTCGTGCTCATGATCGAAGCCCGCCAGATGCAGGATGCCATGCAGCGTCAGAATCTTAACCTCGTCCGCCAGGGAATGGCCCAGGCGCCGGGCATTCTCGCGGGCGATGTCTGAGGAAATCGCAATCTCCCCAGCGATACGCCCAGCCTGATCGTGCTCGTCGCGCGGCGCTGGAAATGAAAGCACGTCTGTAGGCTTGTCCGCGCCGCGGAATCGCCGGTTCAGAGAGCGCAACTCGGAACTGCTGGTCACCAGCACGTTTACCGGCTTAGGCAAAGGGACCACCCGCTTCGCCCGCAACACAAAACGTTCGAGCGTGGCAGGACTTAACCCAGCGATTCTCTTTCGAAAGATAACCACCTTCTCTTCCATCAATCTCTATAAAAAACCTTGCTACAAAAATAAAGGAGGGCCGGTTCAGCCCTCCTTTGATCCTGCATCTCTACTCTCCGGACGCTTCTCTGGAGTTCTCGTTTGCACTCGGAGTATCGATTTCTTTCGCTTCCGCGCTCTTTCCCCCCGCCAACAGCAACATCTGCTGTTCAGCGACGCGCGTTTTGTGCTCGTCGTAAGCCCGGATGATGCGCTGCACCAGGTGATGGCGCACCACGTCCGATTCATCGAAGTGAACGAACGTCAGGCCATCCACGCGCTGCAGGATATCGATCGCTTCCAGCAACCCGCTGCGGCGCGCGTTCGGCAAGTCGATCTGCGTGATGTCTCCGGTGATCACCGCCTTGGAGTTGAATCCCAGGCGCGTGACGAACATCTTCATCTGTTCCGAAGTGGTATTCTGCGCTTCGTCAAGAATCACGAACGAATCGTTCAACGTCCGCCCGCGCATGAAGGCGATAGGCGCGATCTCGATGACGTTCTTCTCCAGATAGCGGTCTACCTTTTCCGGATCGAGCATGTCATAGAGCGCGTCGTACAGCGGACGCAGGTAGGGATCAATCTTGTCCTGCAACGTGCCTGGCAGAAAACCAAGCCGCTCGCCCGCTTCCACCGCCGGACGCGCCAGGATGATACGGTTCACGCGCTTCGCCAGCAACGCCGAAATCGCCATGGCGACCGCAAGATAAGTCTTTCCTGTGCCTGCCGGGCCAACGCCGAAAACCATGTCGTGATTCTCAATCGCCTCGACGTAGCGCCGCTGATTCACGCTCTTGGGCTGCACCATGCGCCGGCCAAGCGAGCGCTGGCGGCTGGCGTCGGCTAGTCCGCGCAAAGTTGCGCTGGGGTCTGCGGTCAGCACGCGAAGCATGCTGTTGAGATCGCCGTTGCTGAAGGTGTATCCGGAGCGCTGCAAGCTTTCGTAGTCGGCAAACACCTGCTCGGCGCGGGCCACATCGCGGGCCGCGCCCTCCAGTTCGATAGCGTTCGACCGCAGGTCAATGGTGACGTTCAGGCCATCTTCCAGCACGCGGACATTTTCGTCGCGCGTGCCAAATAAAGTCTCGATGTTGGGACTAATCCCGATGCTTTTCTTCATTCAATCACTTCACGAACCATACAAACGAACCATGGAGACGAACCATGGAGACGAACCATGTGGGGACGAACCATGTGGAGACGGGCGCCTCGCCCGTCCGCCGAGCGTAGCGAGGCACCCGACCACAGCACTCTTCCAGAACACACACCTCATCCACTTCACAGACAAAACAGGATTATGCTTGGAGACGGGACCAGCCGGAATCGTGCCCACAGGGCAACTCACTACCATTAATCTAAAGCGTACCCCGAGGCGGGATGGGAGTCAATGGCCGCTTAACCATGACAGCCAAGCGTTTGACCAGTCGAGACTTAGTCCCGTAAAATAACGTATTCGGCACTCACCCGAATATCTCGCTGTACCAGCAAAGGTAAAGAAGCAGACATGGCTAATCATTTTTCGGCGCTGAAGCGCGCCCGTCAGACCACGAAACGCACCGCCACCAATCGCGCCAACACTTCGCGGCTGCGCACCGCGCTGCGCACTCTACGCGAGACCATCGAAAAGGGCGACAAGCAAGCCGCCGAGCAGACCTACCGCGAAACCGTATCCGCGCTCGACAAGGCAATTCAGAAGGGCACACTGCACGGGA
>Ga0307479_10007559_pt1 | contig 10022 bp, 7 predicted proteins | sample atmos_gasesECM4C_FD_203743 | JGI IMG/M metagenome (GOLD analysis project Ga0307479, IMG submission 203743) | Hardwood forest soil microbial communities from Morgan-Monroe State Forest, Indiana, United States - atmos_gasesECM4C_515 | ecosystem: Environmental > Terrestrial > Soil > Temperate...
GGGCTTGCCCGGGTCTGAGTTGGGAGGTAGTTTCAGTTTGCCCTGGATGGTGCGAATCCAAAGAGGTTTTTCTCCGCTGTTGTGCAGGGTGACGGTAATCGCGACCAGCATGGAGTTCTGGTTGGGTACTTCGACAGCTGCAATATTGTCGATAGAGCCAGCGCCTTGCGGCTTGGCGCGCCCGACAAACCCGTAGATGGCGAGCACCACGGCGAGCACAGCGAGGACGATCAGAACGATTTTGGCGGGTGGCAGCTTGCGCTCGGCCGTGGCCATGTCCTGAGTGACGTTGATGCCGACGCCCGGACCCAGGTTGAGTCCGGCCCGTTTGGCGATTACTGGCTCTGGAGCAGGTGGGGCCGGGGGCGGTGCGGGGGCATTGGGGGTGTCGTCAGGCATAAGGCTCTCGTCTCGGAATTTTACGCGCTTCGTGTCGGAAAATCCCACACAGACTAGGGACAACCCGCAGAGGCCAGCAACGCTGAAGACAGACTTTGGACGCCTTATTTCATTACTAAGGATTCACAAGTGGATCAGGATCGTGTACGCCCGTTCTCCCAGACCAATTTGTGACGGACCTCACGGACTTCAGTATCCGGAATCACAGCGCGCGCGACCAGATGTTTGTACAAGGAGAGAGCGCTGCAGCAGTTCCCCCAGGGCCCCTGTCTGAGGCGGCGTGATTCCCGGGCCCAGTTCTTGAGAGATTTGCAGTTGGAGCGTGGCGAGCAGAGGGAAAGTCCTGTCCGTTTGCGCTCTGCCGGAAAGAACCCGGATGCGCGCGGAGACAGCAGTCTCTGGCCAAGAAATTGATTCTGCGGCAACCGCGCCACCGAGGCAGTAGCAGGCCGAGGCGCCACTTCGTCATGTGTTCCTCCCTGCATTGGCTCCAACTTCCTCAGCCGCAGTCCTCGCCCGCGCGAGGCGGTGGCAGAGCTCTACTCGTTTCCCAGACGATCTGTTCGGAGGACAAATGGCTAGCAACAGACGAGAGTTTCTGAAAAGAGCTGCGCTGGCGGGTGCTGGAGCTGCGATGTACCAGACCCTGGGGAAGGGGCGCGCATGGGCGTTCGCTCAAAGCCCGACCAACCTACGCAAATTCGTAACGTCACTGCCCGGTCTTGGACCTTCGGCGAAGAATGAGATCGGCCAATATATTCCGCTGGCCACGAAACACAGCATCAACTTTGCCGGCAAAGCGACCGATCTCTACAACATTGCGGCGGCACAGTTCAGCGAACCGATGCATCCAGACCTGCCAGGAAAAACTGACTTCTTTGGATACGCGGACCTGACTAATTTTGATCAGAAATATCTTGCCGGGGCAATCGTGGCCAAGCGGGGGACGCCCCTTCTGTTATCCGTCACGAACCTCCTGCCCAACCGACATGTGCTGCCGGTCGATCCCACTATCATGGCTGGGCCTAATGGATTGATGGTCGGCGACCTTCCCACAAACCGGATTGCGACCCACCTGCACGGAGGCCTCACTCCGTGGTTCAGCGACGGAACGCCGTTCCAGTGGTTCGCACCCACCGGAAAGCACGGTCCGAGCTTCATGAACGTGCCGGGATTTCCGGCACTGCCCGGCACGGGGACGTACTATTACCCGAACGATCAGAGCGCGCGGCTGGTGTGGTATCACGATCACGCAATCGGCATCACCCGCCTCAACGCGTATGCCGGAATCGCTTCCGCCTACATTATTACCGACGACTTCGAAGCCGGACTCGTGAGTGCGGGGCTGCTTCCCGACCTGGTCGGAATTCCCCTGGTCATTCAGGACAAGGGCTTCGTCGCGGGGAACGTCCACAGGCAGGACCCGACCTGGCGCTGGGGAGACCCCGGCGATCTCTGGTATCCGCACGATTACGAGGTCAATACCTTCCGAGGCGGAGTAGGAAATCCGAAAGGCCGTTGGGACTGGGGGCCGACCATCGATCCTCCATCTCCAAAGACGACCTTGCCTAAAGTGTCCGCGATTCCCGAAGCGTTCTTCGACACCATCGTCATCAATGGCGGTGTGTATCCCAAGGTGAGTGTGCCGCCGAAACGAGTGCGCTTCCGGTTACTCAACGGCTCGCAGGCCCGCTTCTATCATCTGAACCTGTATCCGGAGAGTCGCTCGAATCCAGGCGAGGTGAGATTGGGCACCCCGGGACCGATCATGTACCAGGTCGGCAGCGAAGGCGGCTTCCTGCCGGCGGTGGCAATCCACGACAACGGGACGCCTATTCCGCTGGATCTCAAAACCGATCCCTCGGGGAGCACGGCGTTTCCCGATGGGCCGTTCAACCTGCTGCTGGCTCCGGCCGAGCGTGCCGATGTGGTCATCGACTTCAATGAAGCGCCCGTGGGATCGACCTTCATTCTGTTCAACGATGCGCCCGGGCCTTTCCCGGGGGGAGATGCCCGAAACAACTACTTTACTGGAGATGCGGACCAGACGCAGGCTGGCGGGGCGCCAACCACGATGCTGGGTCATGGGCCGAACACGCAGACCCTGCTGAAGATCACCGTGAGTGCAGGAAGCGGAGACACTGTCGACACGAGAACCTGGCTTTCCCAGCTGAACGTCAAGCTAAGGAGCAACTTCCTCACTGGCAATCAGCCGGGATTACTGTTCCACGACCGCGATCCATCCGTGCCGGCATTTCCATTCTCTGGTGCGGTCGACCGCATGTTGACGCTGAACGAGGACTTCGACGAGTTCGGTCGCCTTATCCAGACTCTGGGGACCTTCACCCAGAACGGTGTCAACAACCAGGGATTGCCGACTTGGGGCCAGCCATACCTTGGGACTCCAACGGAAAACCCGAGGGCGGGGGCCGTCGAAGTCTGGCAAATCGTGAATCAGACGGCGGACACCCATCCGATTCATTTCCATCTGGTGAACGTGCAATTGATCCAGAGACAGGCGTTCACCGGAGACCCGACCAACTTTACGGCCGGCGACCCGATTCCACCCGATCCGAACGAGATTGGCTGGAAGGAAACGGTGCGCATGAATCCAGGTGAAATTACGACGGTCATCATGCAGTTCAACCTGCCGAACCTGCCCACGGCGGCCATGCGCGACGCTGTGAGCCCAAGGACCGGCGGCAAAGAGTACGTGTGGCACTGCCACATCCTCGAGCACGAAGAGCACGACATGATGCGGCCATTGATCGTTGGCTAGTTTTTGACGCGGGCCCCGCTCGTGAAAGCGGGCGGGGCTTTTCTAACTAAGATTTTAGACCAGAATTTTCCCAACCTGCTTTCCCGACCGCTCCGCCCCTCGGAATACGCGGTAGCTCGTCGACCACCTGTTGGTTGATTGACAGGGCATCACCTGATCCAGCCAGGGTGATCAACATTGCCGTGCCTTAGCGTTCTTCCCCAATCCGGGGGTACTCCATTCCCGCAAGCTGGGACGACTTCGATGCCCTCCGGTAGTTTCTTTCTCCGCATACCACGCCGGACGAGTGTGGTTCGTCACAGCCAAGTCAAGAAAAAGTAACGAAAAAACAGCAAATTGCCAACCGCCCGACGGAGTATTCTAGTTCGACTACCAAACTGATCCTGAGCACGGAAATCTGTCGCGATCACTCGCGATTTGTTTGGACGCTTTCGGAAGCCAACCTAATCCAATCAACCCAGGAGAAATAACCATGGCTAAGTTACTTCCCGACCCGAGCTTTTACCCATCCCCGAAAATGGCGATGGAGGCGGCCCCGGAGAAGCTGGCCTACGTGGCTCTGCTGAATCCCACGGCCAATGATGGCAGGGACGCAATGGCAGTCGTGGATCTCGACCCGGCGTCGAAGAGTTACGGGAGCATCGTGAGCCGGGTCGACATGCCCAACGCCGGCGACGAACTGCATCACTTCGGATGGAATGCCTGCAGTTCCTGCTTGTGCCCGCACTCGCCGCACGCGCACATGGAGCGACGCTACCTGGTGGTCCCCGGTATGCGCTCGTCGCGGATTCACATTCTCGACACCAAGCCGGATCCGCGGAAACCGAAGCTGGTGAAGGTGATCGAACCGGAAGAAGTGAAGAAGAAGTCCGGCTACAGCCGGCCGCACACCGCGCACTGTGGGCCGGACGGCGTGTATCTGAACGCACTGGGCTCGGTCGATGGCAAGGGGCCGGGCGGCATACTCACGCTGGATCCTGAGACGTTTGAGATCAAGGGAGCGTGGGAAGCTGACCGGGGACCGCAGTATCTGGCTTACGACTTCTGGTGGCATCTTGGGCACGACACCATGATCACCAGCGAATGGGGAACGCCCTCGATGGTGGAAGACGGGGTCAATCCTGAGCTGTTGCTCGCCGGCGAGTACGGGCACGCACTGCATAGATGGGATCTTCACAAGCGACGCCACCTGCAAACGATGGACCTGGGTCCGGAATACCAGATGGTGCTCGAACTCCGTCCCTCCCACGATCCAAACAACACCTACGGGTTTGTCGGAGTGGTCACTTCGCTCAAAGACCTCTCATCCTCGATCTGGGTCTGGCACCGCGAAGGGAGCAACGGAAGCAGCACCTGGAAGATCCGCAAAGTGATCGACATTCCCGCCGAGCCGGCCGATCCCGAGAAACTTCCTCCTCTCTTAAAGGGTTTTAAGGCCGTGCCGCCGCTGGTGACCGACATCAACCTCTCGCTCGACGACCGCTTTCTGTATGTCTCCTGCTGGGGCAGCGGAGAGTTGCGGCAGTACGACGTGTCCGATCCTTTCAAGCCGGTGCTGACCGGATCCGTCACTCTGGGCGGCCTGGTCAAGCGTCAGGCACATCCGAAGAATCCGCAGAAGCCACTGAACGGTGCTCCGCAGATGGTCGAGATCAGCCGCGACGGCAAGCGGGTGTACGTAACCAACTCACTCTACCGGACCTGGGATGAGCAGTTCTATCCGGACGGGATTCGCGGGTGGATGGCAAAGATCGATACCGACAACGGCGGGATGCGGCTCGACTCTGATTTGTTTCTCGAGGTCGAGAAGTTCCGTCCGCACCAGGTACACCTTGAGGGTGGGGACGCGTCTTCGGACTCGTACTGCTTTTCTTGAAGGGGCATCGATGGGCAACATGACGGGTTCGTGGGCGGCGCTGCTGGGACTGGGTGCATTTCACGGGATCAATCCGGGCATGGGCTGGCTGTTCGCGGTGGCGCTGGGATTGCAAGAGCGCCGCCGCGGCGCCGTATTCGGCGCACTGCTGCCGCTGGGCGTCGGGCATGCCTTGGCGGTGGGAACGGCCATCGTGCTCGCACTGCTGGTCGGTGTTGTCGTGCCCCTGCAGTGGGTGCGCTGGCTGGTGGCCGTAATCCTGGTAGCTTTCGGCGTGAGCCGGTTGATCCGGCATCAGCATCCGCGTTGGGCCAGCATGAAGGTCAGTAAGGGTGGACTGGCGCTGTGGTCGTTCCTGATGGCATCGGCTCATGGCGCGGGTTTGATGGTAGTGCCGATTTTCCTGGGTATGGCAATGCCCGCGGGGCACGGCGCGTCTCATGAGTTCGCCTCTGCCTACCCTGCTGGACCTGCTACCGCGCTTCTGGCGACTTCTCTGCACGCCGCCGGCTACCTTGTAGTAACCGCCATCGTCGCATTCCTTGTGTTTGAGAAACTCGGGGTGGGCATGCTGCGGAAAACCTGGTTCAATCTCGATCTCGCATGGGCAATCGCATTGATCGGCACCGGCCTGGTCGGCGCTGTCGCTTAGGAGTTACGAGACCTGCCCGTACGCCTCCCTGTTCTCTTCTGGCGTTCCCTAGTCATGCTTCATCGCCTTCGCGAATTGTGCGGCCGGCAGCGTATTGAGGACATCGTCCTTGGTCAGCCATGCCCGGCGCGCTTGCAGGATGCCGTAGCGGATCTTGGCGAGGTGCGAGGTGTGGTGGGAGTCCGTATTGATGACGATCTTCACGCCGTGCTGCTTGGCTTGCCTGAGGTGGACGTCATTCAGATCGAGGCGGTCGGGGTAGGAATTCAGCTCCATCGCAACGTTGAGCTTGGCTGCGGATTTCAAGATCGCGTCCATGTCGAAGGCATAAGCGTCGCGGCGGAGAAGCTGGCGACCGGTTGGATGGCCCAGGATTGAAGTGTTCGGGTTCTCGATGGCCTTCAGCAGGCGTTCCGTCATCTTGGCGCGATCCAGGCTGAATTGAGAATGAACGCTGGCGATGACGATGTCCATCTGGCTGAGGACTTCGTCGGAGAGGTCCAGGTTGCCTTCGCCCAGGATATCGACCTCGATGCCGGCAAAAATCTGGATGCCGTCCATGCGATCGCTGGCCGCGCGAATGCGCGCGATATGGCCGAGGGCGCGCGTGTCGTCGAGACCGTTCGCGAAAGCCAAGTTCTTAGAATGATCGGTGATGGCAATGTATTTGTAGCCATGCGCCTTGGCGGCCTCGGCCATTTCTTCGATGGTGTTCCGGCCGTCAGTTTCGACCGTGTGCATGTGGACGTCGCCCTGGAGGTCGGCAGCGGTGATGAGTTGCGGCAGCTTATGCTCGGCGGCCAGGTCGATTTCGCCGAGGTTCTCGCGCATTTCCGGCGGGATGTAGTCGAGCTTGAGCTTGGCGTAAATCTCTTCTTCGGTTTTTCCCGCGACCGGGTTCTCGGTTTTCAGTTCCGCCAGACTGTACTCGCTGAGCGTGTAGCCCATTTTCAGAGCGCGCTGGCGAAGCGCCACGTTGTGTCCCTTGGAACCGGTGAAGTACTGCATGGCGGCGCCAAAGGAATCCGGGGGAAGCAGGCGGACATCGACCTGCATGCCACTGCGTAAGCGGAAGCTGATTTTGTTGTCGCCGCTGGCGATGACGTCCATGAGCGGCGGGTACTTGGCAACGTGCTGGATGGCAGCCGCGCGCTGGGTGTCATTGACACAACAGTGGCCAGTAACGAGGATGTCGAGGTCGCCCACAGTTTCGCGTCCGCGGCGGAGAGATCCCGCCGGAGTAATCTTCTCGATGCCCGGAATTGTGGTGAGGTAGTCCGCGAGTTTCTCGGCTTCAATCTCGGCGTGATCGATGAGGTAGCGGCCGCCGATGCGGCGGTAGTCTTCAATAGCCTTGATCAGCTTGAGTTCGTGTTTCTCGCCCATGCGCGGGAGCTCACGGATTTTTCCGGCGCGTGCTAGTTTCTCGACACCGTCGACGTCGGAGACCTGGTAGGCGCTCCAGATGAGCGCGATCGTCTTCGGCCCAAGACCCTGGATCTTGAGGAGTTGCAACATCGACGGGTGATACTTTTCCAGCAGCTCGACGTGAATCGCGAGGCGACCGTCTTTGAACAGCTCCTGCAGGTTCGCAAGCATGCCTTTGCCAATGCCGGGAATCGCGAGAATTTTCTTGGGCTCGGAGATCAAATCGGCGATGCGCTGAGGCAGATTCTCGATCGCTTGCGCAGCATTGCGGTAGGAGCGAATGCGGAACGAGTCCTGGCCGTCGATTTCCAGCAGGTCGGCGGTTTCGTAGAGCAGGTTGGCAATGGCCTTGTTGTCCATGCAGAAGAAAGATTAAACAAGTTCGGCCGCGAGCGGAAGCGCAGTGGGGTGAACAGGGCTCAGCAAAGACGCAACAGGTGGGATGAACCGGTCTGGATTACGAACTAGGCGTCAGCAGGCCGATTGGGGGGAGGATGATGGAAAGTACTTCCTCAAGAAGCCTTGGAAACGTTGGCTGCCTGGGGACCTTTCTGGCCCTGAGTAATTTCGAATTCGACCGTGTCTCCTTCCTGCAAGCTTTTATAGCCTTCGGTCGTGATCGCACTGTAGTGCACAAAGACGTCGGGTCCATCGTCGCGACCGATGAAGCCGTAGCCTTTGGCATTGTTAAACCATTTGACAGTACCTTTCAGACGTTCCACGTGCGCCCCCTCAGGCAGGCATCTTTTCTCGGGAGCTTCCTACAGGGAGTCCAGGGCCTGCCTGCCGATTTCTGCGAGCATTGTGCGGCGGGGGTGGGGGGCTGTCAAGGAGCCACATCACAAAGCAAAGGACTTATTTCCGTCTCTTCTGTCCCCTCTGTTGCAGGACAAGCCAGAGCACGCCGCAAATGGTTTTGGCGTCGCGGATGGTACTGCGGAGGACCATGCGCACGGCCTTGGACAGGGGTATCAGGCGCTGCTCGATAACCTCGTCGGCCTCGGGCTGGGCCGGTCCGGGTTTAAGGCCGCGTGCCCAGAACAGGGTCATGGGTTCGGCCACGAAGCCGGGGCTGGCATAGAACTTCAGGATTCGCTTCCAGTGTTTGGCAGTGTAGCCGGTTTCTTCCAGCAATTCGCGCTTCGCGGCGGGCAAGGCCTTTTCGCCCTTGTCGATGCGTCCGGCGGGGAGTTCCCACAGATAGCTGTCGGCGGCGTGACGATACTGGCGTTCGAGGAGCACGCGGGGATCGCGGGGATCGTCGGTGGTGGCGAGGATTACGACGGACCCGGTGTGGCGCACGACTTCGCGGAGCACGCGGATTCCGGAGGGTTCGATCACCCGTTCGGACGTAACCCAGAATACGGGGCCGCGGTAGACGAGGCGGCGGGAAAGGACGCGGGCGGAACGGCCGGTCTTCGATTTCGTTTTCTTGCGACGTGCGGATTTTTGCATGCAAAGAATATAAGCGACCCGGGCAGAGGCATGCAGGCCTCGAGCTGCTTGTACCCAGACTGCCGATTTTCCCACCGCACAACCCGCTGGTATGCTGCCGACGATGAGCACTGCTCAGGTGGGTCGACTGACTATCGGAATCGTGGGGCCGGGAAGCCTCGGAACTGCGATGGCCATTTCCCTGCACACAGCAGGCTACCGGATTCCTCAGATCTTCTCGCGATCACCAAAATCGTCACGACAACCAGGGCGTGCTCTCGCGCGCAAAGTAGGGGCACGAACAGCCCTGATTGGAAGGGACGAGTGCACTGCCGACGTACTATGGTTGTGCGTTCCTGACCGCGAGATTCGCAACTGTGCGGAACTACTCGCGCGCTCGGGTCAATGGTCGAGGCGGGTTGTACTGCACTCCAGTGGCGCCTTGACGAGCGACGAACTGGCCGCACTGGGGCGATGTGGAGCATCCGTCGCCTCGGCACATCCGTTAATGACCTTCGTACCTGGCGAGGTGCCGTTGTTGAACGCGGTTCCGTTCGCCATCGAGGGAGATCGGAAGGCGACCCGAACGGCCTCTCACATCGCCCGCAATCTTGGGGGCGCACCCTTTCCAATCAGAAAATCCGACAAGGCGGCGTACCACGCATGGGCAACATTCGCATCCCCGCTGCTCACTGCACTGCTGACCACAACCGAGCAGGTGGCGCGGAGGGCTGGCGTCTCGACGCAAGAAGCGCATAGACGCATGCTGCCCATCCTTTGGCAGACGCTCGCGAATTATGCTTCCCTCGGCGCAGCGAACGCCTTTAGCGGACCCATCGCGCGGGGCGATATCGATACGGTCAAACGGCATCTGCGCGCGCTCGAATCCACTCTGGTGGCTCAAAAGGTCTATGCCGCGCTGGCGCTGGCTGCGATCGAGTACTTGCCGACAAAGAACAAGACTGGTTTAAAGCATGTGATCGAACGAGCTGTCCGGAGATAGCTTCCCGTCCGCCATTCGCGAGTTCGACCGATACGCCAGGGCAAGCAGCGCGAGCACGATAAAAGGCAGCCCTGCAGCCATGCGCAAGGGGAGCGCAAGGATTGACATCGAGTAGAACTCGCGTCGAGCCAGAAGCGAGTGCATCGGGATCAGAAGGATGGACGCGAGCCATGGCCAGACGAGCGTTCCAACCGCAGTGATCAGCATGGCTCTCATCGCCCAGTTCACAGGCAATCTGCGCCACGTCATGGCGAGCAGAAAAATTCCGGGCAAGAGGATCGAGTGATCGTAAACGGCATGTCCGGGAAGCAACACGCCGACCGTGATACTCAGCAAAATGCTGAGAGTGAACCAGAAGTCCGGAGAGTGAGGCGAAGCCGCCCTGTTTTCCCAGGAGAGCACGACCGCGACGAGAAGCAACGCGGCCATGGCGAGCAGGGCAGCGGGTCGT
>Ga0307479_10007561_pt1 | contig 10019 bp, 11 predicted proteins | sample atmos_gasesECM4C_FD_203743 | JGI IMG/M metagenome (GOLD analysis project Ga0307479, IMG submission 203743) | Hardwood forest soil microbial communities from Morgan-Monroe State Forest, Indiana, United States - atmos_gasesECM4C_515 | ecosystem: Environmental > Terrestrial > Soil > Temperate...
TGCATCCAGGTAACGGATTCCAACTCGCTCGGTATAATCTAGTTTCAAGGCTTCGTGGATGATCCTTAGACCTTTAAAAAACTCTCCGGAAAAGGCCTCGTAGGTCTCGTATTCTGTCGTCTGAAGTGACAAGGCACCGGGTTCAACAATGAAGCCTCTTGTCCCGTCGAGTGTTGAAAAAAGGTAGCGTTCGACTTGTTGAGCGGCCGGGGTGGACACCTGTGATGCTTCCCCTGAAGCAGGTTGAGGGAGAACAATCTGGAAGCTCGGTACCCGCTTGTAATCAGGGTACCCTTCGCGACGCATGCTTTCCTGAATGACGGTGAGGTAGTCCTGGACGCTCAAGATTGGATTGTGCCGAACCTGTGCAATCGTAAAATACACTGGAGCATTGGCTAGTTTCTCACCCATTTTAGTGTCGTCTCGCGGTTGACATCCGACTTGACACTTTACACTCAACTTGACACCGCCGGCAACGTTAATCTGAGGGTTTTTGAACTTGGTCAAACGTCGCCAAGGATAACTCTTCTACAGGTCGCTTAATGCGATCAGCATTCGAATAAACGATTGAGTCTACGGTTGAGATCCTTGTAATGCATGTCTGAACGTCTCTCCCGATTTTCCAGAAAGCGATTCACCGCTTCATCGATCGTCAGCGAGATCTTAATTCGGGAGACATGCTCAGCTGCGAATTTGGCGGCATCGCTCAGCGTCCATCCTGATGGCGGAACCCGGACAGCTGAGGCAGCATCCCGACGCTGCTCGTCGGTCAGCCCGGCTGGCAAACGGCCTTCCTGATGGTAAGCGGACAGGTTCGAAAGTTTCCTGCAAGACAACGGGGTGCAGTTTCTCAATGTCGCTCATCCAAGGGCTAGCAAAGAGCCAAGCGTTGCTCAATTTGTCATCGAGAGGTTTGATAGTGTTTTTCGCTTTTGAGCAATCTTCGGTGGAGCACCCAGAAACGTTTTTTCTGGAAGGTTAAACCACTTCTTTCCGACCCCAGGCTCAAGTGTCTGCACGTAAAACCGTTTGACGGTTGACTCTGCATCGCCCATCGCTCTGGCTACGTCTCCAGAGCTCCGAAATGTTTGCGCGTACGTGGCGTAGCTGTTCCTCAAACAGTTTTCCGGCCATCGGATTCTCATTTCTTTGCACAGTTCCTGGCGCATACCGTAGAATGTCGAATCCGCCACGGGAATCGTTGCACCGGCTGTCGCCAGCGGCTTCAATAGTTTTATTGTTGCTGGCTCAAGGGGCACGTACCTAAGCTTGTCACGTGCCCGCGTTTGCTTCGCGACTTCGTCGCGCACCACAATCAGTTTTTTCTTCCAAAGAAAATCCCGCCACTCAATCACGGGATCATTAGCCCGCTCTCTGATCATTTCGCACGTTCGCAGCCCTTGCAGACCTCCTAGAACAAAATAAACCAAAAGCCCTTTGTATTTCTGAGTCGCCTTTAGTCCTTCTCTTGGCCCTTCCAGCGCTTGTACGACCCGCAGAAACCGCTGAAACAATTCAGGGCTCAGCACTTCGTTGTTAACACCCCACGCATCCAACGGCTTCAGCTTCGCCATTGGATCATTTTCCACATGACCTAGATCGTGGGCCCACCGCCACAGCTTCCTCAGCGTCTTGTGATGGCTTCGCCGGTTCGTTCCGGGAGCGATCCCTTCCATGTATCGCAGGATGTCTGCTCGTTTCACCGCGCCCACCCGAAGATGACCCATCGCTTTAGTCATCGCATTCAAACGCCACCGATCGTCTATCACCGTTCGAGCCGACCGGCCCTCCGCTTTCTGCCGGGCCACAAACTTTTCCGCTAGTTCCTGGACGCTTAGATTCCCGTTTTCACCCGCTCCCTCTTTTTCAAAGCGCCGCCACGCTTCCAACAGCAGCGTGGGCTCGTATTTCTCTGATTGTCGAATGACCCCGAGCACATGTTTTTCTTCTACCCCAAGCTCCGCCAACTGCACCGATCCCTGACGCTTGGTCTGCAAAATGAACTTTTCCGCTTCCGCTTTCGTTGCGAAAAACCGTCGGCAGCGTTTCCCGTTCTCTGACAATCTTGCAGGTATCCAAATCCGATAACATTCCCTTGCCTTATACCAGTGCGCTTCCATACCCGGCCAGTATGTTGCTCTCTGTTGCTCTTTTTCAAGGTTTTCGTGGCCGATTTGTCTCTTTTGACCACCTTTGCGAACACCTGTTTAACCCTCTTTTCAGACAGCCTAGGCCGCTCGCCAAGCGGCTTTATTAGCTGTTTCCCTGGGAAGTCAGGGTTGAAAAATCGAAAGTGGGTTGGGTGGGACTCGAACCCACAACCAACGCCTTAAAAGGGCGCTGCTCTACCATTGAGCTACCAACCCTGGGAAAACGGAGTGGAACAGTATAGCTAAAACGGATCGCCGCAAGCGCTTTTGAGGAAGCGCTTATGCAAATCCAAGAATCGGTTTTGCTGGGGGCAAGGCTTCTCCTTCTTCTGGAATGGCATGGGGTTCGCCCTCCGGGGTTCTTGTATGGCCGATTCTCGGCCCCGGACTTTTCTAGCCAGTGGAACCGCGGGGTCTGTTCTTCGGAATAACGTTTTCTCTCTTCCGGTACTGCGGTGTTTGCGGCAAATCATTCGGGCCAAGCCCAAAATGTTCAATCAGCTCGTCTTTCAATGCGATCAGCGACCTTTCCACATTGTCGGCTAACACGGCCTGAGCTTGTTCTCGCGAGATATCGGTCCGAGGTTGAATCGGTTCACCGAACCCCATCCATATTGGTACCCGGCGGAAGGGCAGCCAATTATTGCGCCGGTAGAGACGATCCGTGCCGATGATTACACACGGAACGACCGGTTTACCCGAGAGTATGCTGAGACCGGCGTATCCCGGCCAAACCGGCGCTCCCTCTAGAATCGAACTGGACCCGGCTCGAATGCCTCCCTCTGGGAAAATGCCGACGACTCGGCCAATCTTCAGGCGAGCCATCGCTGCCCGTAACGAAGCGAAATCGCCGGCGGACCGTTTCACCGGAAACGCGCTCAGTGAATCCATGAGCCAAGCGCTCCAACGCTTGCGATATAGCTCCTCCATCGCCATCCAATCGATGTAGCGCGGAAACCAGGATCCAAGCATCGGCGGATCGAAATGGCTAATGTGGTTAGAAACGACGATATACCCTTCGCGTTGGTACGCTTGACTCTTTTGGAGCCTATGGACACGGCAGGACCAGGCAAAGATCAGGCGGACCAAGTGCCGGCAAAAGTAACTGAAGAAGCGGTTCCCTGTTCCTTTCTTGATCGGCATTTAGCTATGTTCCATTTAGCCAACTCTTTCGCCTGTCGCCTAGGCATTTAAGATCGAGGCGGCGGTAAGAATTGGTTCTCCCGTCATACTTGTGTCAGACAGAGGCGCTATTTTGGTGTCATATGCCGGTTGTGCCGCTTAGATCGTTAGCAGAAGAGCCTTCACATTTTCGCCGCCTCAGCACGTTAGCGGGGACTCCCTGCTTTCTTCCCCTAGTCAGCGCTAGTTTGTTCGTTGGACTTGGGAACGCCGTCGGCGGTTCGTACCTGACTCTTTTCGTGATCGACAAGGCTCACCTGAGTGCAATTTCGCTCGGTGTTTTTCTCACCGTTTACTCGTTGAGCGGGATGATCATTAGTACCTCTTTCGGGCGCTGGTTCGACCGTACGCCAAGCTCGATTCCGCTGCTCCTCGCACTCGCTATGACGGTGAGCGGCTATACGCTGCTGAGTGTTACCACGAATTTTTATCTCCTCCTTCTGATCGCTACTGTGCCGCTTGGCACCAGTCTCGCCGTGTTCCCGCAGCTCTTTGCTTTGGCGAAAGGGCATCTCGATCGAGTTGGAACGGATACGGCCGAGAGAGGCATGGCCATGATGCGTGCGACTTGGTCCATTGCGTGGGCGATAGGGCCAGCATTGGGCGCAATCGTGATCAGTTTATTTGATTTTCGTGGGGTTTTCCTGACCGCTGCCATATGCGTCGTGGCGGCGACCGTTATCGTCGCCTCGGCACGAGTGAATGCGCTCCGGCCCGCAGTCGAGACCAGCCCTAAGTTAAAATCGAGCCGAGGAACGATCCGTGAAGCCGGGTTCGCTGCTTCGAGCCTCACCTTTTTTCACATGGCAATGTTTATGGGGTCAATCGCTCTCCCGGTCGTCGCAACTCATGACTTGGGAGGAACCAAGGCGGACGTAGGACTGATCTTTAGCGTTTGCGCTTTCCTGGAGGTGCCAGTGATGTTTGCGTTCGTCCTTCGCCCATCTGCCGCTGGAAATCGCAGCTGGATTTCGGCCGGGTTCCTCGCGTTTATGCTCTATTTCCTAATCATAACTTGGAGTCCGTCGGTGTCGGCATTGTTAGCGGCACAAGTTCTGCGCGCCCTAGGTATCGGGCTGATCTCGTACCAAGGAATCAGCTACATGCAGGCGCTCTTGCCCAATAAAGCTGGTGCAGCAGCTACGTTGTTTTCTAACACGAGCAATCTGGGTTTTCTTCTTGCCAGCCTTACAACGGGAGAGTGGGCGCAAGCCTTTGGCTATCGATCGATGTTTCTGGTTTGTGCGTTTCTGAGCGTCTTGGGATTCGTGACGATTCAGCTCCAATCCAGGACCACCGCGAGGCCGCGTAAGCCGAACCCCGAATGTAATCGAGTGCGATACGGAGAGGCGGAGATCTAAACATACTTGGCCGGCATCGACTCAACCCTGCCGGCTGCCTGCTGTCCTTTCAAAGTCAGGACCGCGACCAGGACCAGGCTGGCGTGAAAGAGAAGCCCTATAATTAGAACGATCTGCCCGGGAATCGGGCCGATCGCCGCGTGCTGCCAGAGCTCGTCGAACGACGTGACGGGCATAGGATGGATGCAGATTTTGGCGATATAGCTGATAGCCTGGACCGCAAAAAGAAACGAGTAGTTGCGTCGCAGCCGGCGTCCGGCCGCCTCCCAAATAGTGATATGGAATTGAAGCCGTTCGTAGTCCTTGGCCAGTTCTTGGTTCCAACGGCTATCGACGCGCACCCCTTCAAGCCGCAGAAGCGGAACGAACATTGAAACCTCCATTGACCGGACGCGGGTCCGCCAGATGTCAAAATATCGATATCGGCGGGCTTCTATGGCCAGAAATACAATGGACATCAAGGCTACCAGTACGAGTGGAAGAGGCGAGTTCGCGGGGCTACCAAACGATACGGACATGGCGATTCCGGTGGTCGCAACGGCCCAGTTGGTCGTTGCATCGAGGCGGGTTCGCCAAACCTTGCTGCGATACATCTCGCCTCGATACAGATGGGCTAACATGCCGAGTTCGGCTGCCGTGTAGGGACTCTCCGACCCCGGATTTCTAGTTGTGCTTATGGCTTTACCTCCCGTGACTAACGAACTCCGTTTTCGCGTTAGGTGAAACTCTTCTTTTGCCGTTTCCGGCGAGCTGTCTCCGCTCGCCGTGAACCGGTTACAGGCAGCCAAACCTCACAGCAGTGAGTCGCCTCAGAAATCGAACTGATCGATATTGTCCTTATTGAAGATAAAGGGCGGTCCGAGCAGGAACTGGCTGCCGTTGATCAATTTAAGTTTCCCGAGTCTGCCTGCCTCAAGTTCTGTGTCGCCTGCTTTCAATTTGCCGTCCACGACTGCCCGCATGGCATAGATCGCGGCGTAGCCAAGGTCAACCGGGTTCCATAGCACAACCGATTTGACACAACCGGATTTCACGAACGGCTTCATCTGGTTCGGCGTCGAAAGGCCGGTAACCGCAATTTTCCCGATCAAATTTGCATGCGTAATGGCATCAGCCGCGCCCGGGAACGCGACGCTCGATAAGCCGATAATCCCTTTGACACTCGGGTTCGCTTTCAGGATTTCGCCTGTGGCCTGGAAAGCCTTTTGTTGATCTTCTTCTGAAGGAAGAATGGTCACGATATTCAGTTTTAGACCCTGCGCAGAAATGTATTTTTTGATCTCCGCAATCCACGCATTCTGGTTTGGGGCCGTCAAAGAACTCGTTACAATCCCGATATCTGCCTCCTTGCCCACCTCGGCTACCATAGAATCGACTAGCGCTTTGGCGATGCCGTCCGGAGTAGCTTGTTGAATGAACCATTCCCGGGCATTCGGCTCCGACTCCGCGTCATAACCGACCACATGAATTCCTGCTTTGAGCGCTTTGCGTAAAACCGGTGAGATTGCGGTTGGATCGTTGGACGCGAACAGGATTCCATCCACACCCTTAGAAATATCATTGTCGATGTACTCGATCTGTTTCTGAATCGCGGCCTCAGTCGGTGCATCTGTCGTGACCTCGGTGGGAAGGCCGTTCTTGGTAAGCTCGGCTGCCGCTTCAGCTTCGCCCTTCGTGGTGGCAGCAAAATAGCCAATACCGATCAGTTTCGGTACATCGGCCAGAACGATCTTTTTGCCTTTTAGATCTTTGGGATTGGTTGGCTGACCGCCGTTGTAGCCGTTATCAGCTCCAAATGCTGGGAGCATCGCCATGGCGAACAACGGCGCCAAAACGATCGAAAAACGCACCGCGCGTACCCTAAATGCCATACGAAGAGAACCCTCCGAACTGATCCGCTCTTCTGACGAAAAATGCGATATCTGACTGCTGCTAAGGGGGGACATAACCCGCGAGTCTAGCCTATCTCCAGCCGCAACGGGATAGCAAAAGTGGCGAAATTCATATAAAAATTGACAAGGAACTGAACCTTCGGACTCCTGAGGATCTTAGCGCGGCATCCGACTTTCCCTGGCGTTGTCAGCTTCAGTTCGCACCGCCAAGTCTCTCCAGCTGCTGCTCATAATCCTGAATAAGATCCGGATCTGCATCGCTTCACCACGAACATCTCGTTCTCTGGCGGGATCAGAATAGCGTTTTGGATCGGATAAATAGCAGCCGACATCGTGTTGAATTGCAGAGGCACATCGTGACCATCAGCGGTTTTCAGGACCGCATCATATTCCCAGATGTTCTTGTCGTTGAGCTGCGAATAATTGGCATAGGGGAAAACTCTTACAACAATAATCGGGCCAAGAAAGCCAACTCGCCTGAAGCTCATTCAGAATAGCAGATAGAAAATAGCAAATAGCAGATTTGGACCCGCACCACGCTCGGCGCAGCGAACCCCTTTTGCTATTTGCTATCTGCTATTTGCTATTCGGCAGCGAGCCTAGGGCGAGCTGCCTGAGCCTGCCGGGCGGCAGGCCGAACATCCGATGCAAACAACGGGTCAAATGGCTTTGATCGGCAAAGCCGAGGTCGATGGCGACGTCAACGATCGGTGTTCCTTGCACGATGCGGCGCCTGGCTTCAGCCAGTCGCCGCATCAGGAGATACCGATAGGGGCTGGTTCCGTAACAAATCCGAAAATGGCGAGCGATGGAGTAGCGGCTTAGTCCGGTTAGAGCCTCGAGTTCCTGTGATTCTACCGGTCGATTAAACTCGGCATCGAGAAAATCTCTGACGGTCTTCATGCGGGCTTTGGCTGCGGTCAAAACCCGCTGCTTTTGCTTCTCATCGCTCCGGCGGACAAGTTGATCGCTAATCCGCGCGATGAATGCATCACTCTCTAGCTCGGGTAAAGCCTGGGGGAATGATCTAAATGCAGCCAAGATCGTGCGGGCAAGGCTCCGATCACTGAAAATCGTTTCGGGTACGAAAGGCAACCTCGGCAATTCGACGGCTTCGCGAATGCGGCTGGGTTCGATGTACACCATACAATAACCGAAGCCGGCGGTAGAACCGGCCCGGCCGTTATGCCGCTCATCCGGATGTATAACGATGACTTGCCCAGCCAGGCTATTGTGAGTGGTGCGCCGATAATCGAAGGTTTGTACACCCTCCAGCGTGACGCCGACGGCATAGGTATCATGCCGGTGCCAATCATAGGCGTAGCCGTGGAACCGTGCCTTGAGGCGTTCCAGCCCGTTTAACGCCGGAGCGATCCGCATCCAGTCCTTTCCCAGAACCCCGCACGATCGTTCAAGAATCGTCGCTTGAATGATTCGATCTTGGTTCATGGTTACTTACGATACCAAGATTGGCATTGTCGTCCGTCAGGATTTAGCCGCTTGGCAGAAACTGAATATCGCCTGTTTTCTAACCGGTGGGTTGACCAAGGCGTTTCCGGAGATAGTTGGCGAACCTTACGTCGATGCGAACCAGGTTGCTTATCTCTCCTTGTTGCGCCAGCCGGTCTTGATTTTCGGAGCTGAAAAGGATGAACTTCTCAACGTCACGGAGCGAGCGCGAGCCCGAGGAGTTCAGGTGGCAATTTATACAGAAGACCTTTTCACGACCTACAATGACTTCGATAACCGGGCAGCGGTAGCATCCGTGCCCACCGCAGATCTGAACCTTGCCGGCGTCGGTCTTTATGCCGACCGGCGAGTAGTGGATAAGATCCTAAAAGGACTCAAACTCCTGAGCTGATTTTACAGGAGAATTTTCTTACAGAAGGTAACGAAGGTTTGAGGCGGGTTTCACAGAAGATCACAAAGGACACAAAGACGGGTTTGAACAGGAGGAAACAGAGCAGGTAGAGGGCGCGGATGGTTACAGGGGCCAGAGCGCCTCTGTTAGCTCCGTTACCTCCTGTTAGAAGCTTTTCGGGGGCAGTCGTCCTACGCTTAGTGGGAGAGTAAACGCAGAAATAAATGGAATCCGATGATGCTCACAAGGGCGGTGCCCCCTTCGTTACCTTCGTTGCCTTCTGTAAGAATTTTTGGAGGATCGGCCAAGTGATGTTGCCGGATAGAAAGACTTTCCGCTTCATACCTTTGCGCCTTTGCGTCCCTGGCCGACGTAGCTAAAGGGGGAGATGGGGCGAAGTCTGCTTTGCGTGAGATTTGTCTTCTCTTCGCGATCTTCTGTTCGCTCTCGTTGGGTGGCTCCTTACGCGGATTCCGCGGGATAGGTCCAGTACTTGTCCGGAGTTAATTCTAGCTTTGGACAGTTACCGAGCTCGTAAATGAAATCGAGCTTTGGCTCAGTATCTAAATAGTAGTGAAAATCGGTTTCGAACTGGCCGGTCTGGGTGACGCCGGTGCCTTTATCGCGATACTCCTGTACGATGTTCTCGATATCGGCATCAGCGATTTGTTCTTTGATGTGGTGCAGTCCTTCTCCGTGTTTATCAATAAACGCCTGGTAGATAGTCGGACCGTACACAGGCTGGATAATCTCGAGTTGCATATCCCCGATCCAGGAAATCCCGATCAAGAACTTAAATGGCTCTGTAACCGGTTTATCATCGACCTTGAGATACTTCAGTGATTCGTCGGTAAACGTTAGCACTTGCCAAGGTCCGACTTTGAGGTTTTCGACCCAAGCTTTCATGCTTCTTTCCAAATCTCGAGTGACCCAGGCAATTTGATAGATTTTCCGTTTCCGGTTGAGGGCGCGAAGTTCTTCGTTGTTCATCTTGATTTCATTAGCCTGAATTGCTTGTAGATCCTAAAGCAGAATTACGAACGATTCGGGCTATGGCAGACGAAATCGACGACACCTAGGCCTCGCAGACTCAGCCTAGGCTAAATTCTTTCCAGCGCTTCGCGCCTCGTATCGCCCACACGCCCACACGCCCACACGCCGATACGCCGATACGCCGATACGCCGATTCACGCCCCTCCTAGCTCCTAGCTCCTCCCTCACCCTCCCGCGCGACATCCGGGGCCGGCTTGAGCCGCGATTGCAATGAACCCTCTGGGATCCAATGTTGAACACCTAGATAACGTTTTGGAGCAGGCGATCCGGATCCGGTATGGAGAGTCCAAAGCTCGGCCCACAGCGCGTGTTCGTCTCGGGTAATGCGCTGCCCAACCCGTTCGTATTCTGCCCAGGATTTTACCATGGAATACAAACGAAAACGATTTGGATTGGTCATGTCTTGGTCAAGGCGGGCATTAAAAGCGCCGTTTCGCAAAAATGCCAATCTCAGCTGAATCATTATTCTAAAGAATCGGACCAGGTTTTCTGGTGCGACCTCGATCTCCATCGCGGTGGT
>Ga0307479_10007562_pt1 | contig 10018 bp, 6 predicted proteins | sample atmos_gasesECM4C_FD_203743 | JGI IMG/M metagenome (GOLD analysis project Ga0307479, IMG submission 203743) | Hardwood forest soil microbial communities from Morgan-Monroe State Forest, Indiana, United States - atmos_gasesECM4C_515 | ecosystem: Environmental > Terrestrial > Soil > Temperate...
GTCGGCCTGGGACATGTTCTGCAGCGAGCGCTGCATGTCCTTGAAGTAGGTGTCGACGACGCCCTTCTTCAGCTCTTCGAGCAGCTCCTGGAACTTCTGCTCCGCACGCGGCTCCATCCACTCGTAGTCCTGCAGCTGGCGGATGGCGCCGCCGGGCTCGGCGGGGAGGTTGTCGAGCGTCTCGCGTCGCTTCTTGGCGATGCGCTCCATGAGCCGCTGCGCCGACTCGTCCTTGGACGCCGCGGCCTCGACGCGCTCGTCGATGCCCTGGCGCTCGGTGCGCAGGACGTTGTCGAGCTTCTCCTGGATGTCCTTGAAGACGCCGTCGAGGTTGAAGCGCTCGAGCTGCTGCTGGCGGCGGCGGCGGAGCTGCTCCATCATCTCCTCCAGGCCCTGGAGGCGGCGGCCCTGCTTGTCGCGCCAGCCCTGGCTCAGCAGGCGGCGCAGCGCGGACTCGAAGTCCCAGCCGTGGAAGACGTCCTCGCTGAGGCGGCCGAAGAGCTCTTCGACGTCGGGGCCGAGGGGGTCCTGGGTGCCGTCCCAGGTGTGGAAGCGATGCGGCCGGAAGTCAGGCGCCGCCATCAGTGGTGCTCAACCGCCAGGCCGCGCCGCAGGCGCATCTCGCGCCGAAGGCGCATTTCTATCCACCGTAGATGGTGCTGCCGTCGATCGGCGTCTTGTTGAGGCGCTTGCTCAGGTGCAGGCCTTCGAGCACGAACTCCAGCACCGCGGCGCGCGACGCCGCAGTCGACGGCTCCTCCAGCTTGGTCAGCGCCTTGTCGATGCCCGGCAGCTCGCGCATCGCCTGCTCGTAGGTGTCGGCGGCGGCGTGGTCGCTGACCTCGACGGTGAAGCCGCCGCGGTCGAAGCGCTGCACCAGGTCGGTGAACTCCTGCACCGTGAAGTGGCGGCGGAAGACGTTGCTCGACGCGGTGCGGATGATCTTCTCCAGCACCGACTGGTCGTCGTTCTCCTCCCAGGTCTCCAGCTCCAGCTTGCCGGCGCTCGACGGCACCAGCGCGGGCAGGTCGCTGATCCGCGGCACCGCCTCCTTCTCGCCGGTGAGGATGGCGCGGCGCAGGGCGTTGGCCTCGAGGTTCTCGTAGTTGGCGATGCTCACCCGCACCGACACGCCGCTGCGCTGGTTGACCTGCGGATTGCGCCGGGCGAGATGGGTGATCTCGGCGATGATCTCCTTCATGTAGCCGGGGACGCGCACCGTGGCCGGCGAGTCCTCGAAGCGCATGCGCTCCTGCTCGACGATGGCGATCTCGTGGTCCAGCGTCTTGGGGTAGTGGGTGCGGATCTGTGCGCCGAAGCGGTCCTTGAGCGGGGTGATGATACGGCCGCGGTTGGTGTAGTCCTCGGGGTTGGCGGTGGCGACCACGTAGACGTCGAGGGGCAGGCGGATGCGGTAGCCGCGGATCTGCACGTCGCGCTCTTCGATGATGTTGAGCAGGCCGACCTGGATGCGCTCGGCGAGGTCGGGCAGCTCGTTGATGGCGAAGATGCCGCGGTTGGTGCGCGGCACCAGGCCGTAGTGGATGGTCAGCTCGTCGCTGAGGTAGCGACCCTCGGCCACCTTGACCGGGTCGACCTCGCCGATCAGGTCGGCGATGCTGGTGTCGGGGGTGGCCAGCTTCTCGCTGTAGCGGGTGTCGCGGTGCAGCCAGTGGATCGGCGCGTCGTCACCGTGCTCGGCGACGAGCTCACGGCAGCGGCGGCAGATCGGGCTGTACGGATCGTCGTTGATCTCGCAGCCGGCCAGCGCGGGGATCTGCTCGTCGAGCAGCCCGACCAGCGCGCGCACCAGGCGCGACTTGGCCTGGCCGCGTTCGCCGAGAAGCACGATGTCCTGACCCGCGAGGATGGCGTTCTCCAGCTGCGGGATGACCGTCTCCTCGTAGCCGCGGATCTCCGGGAACAGCGGCTCGCCCGCAGCCAGCTTGCGGATCAGGTTGCGCCGCAGCTCCGCCTTGACGGAATCGACGCGGTACTCCGACTGGCGGAGCTCGCCGACGGTCGCCGGTAGGGTTGCCATGGGAAGGTGAGCGTACACCCGTGGAGTGCCGCCGGAGGCGCGGGCGTCAGGGGCGCCGGGCGGGTCAGGCCAGGACCCGCTCCTCGGCCTCGGCCGCCTCTAGCCGCCGCAGGCGGCGCGCCGCGCGCATGCGTTCCACCAGGCGGGAGGCGATCTCCGGGTCCTGCCCGAAGTGGAGCTGGACGAAGGAGGCGACCAGGCCGGTGTCGGCCCAGCCCTCGCAGCCCAGCGGCTCGCCGTCGCAGTCGTGCATCGAGTAGGCGGCGCGGAAGGCGTCGGTGCCGTTGAGGAGCGTGGAGAAGTGGGACTCGTGGCCGCGCACGCGCGCCCCGGCGGGACCGAGCAGGCAGTCGCTCATCAGGCGGATCTCGCGGTAGCCCATGCGCGGCGTGTCGTCGAGGGACACCTCGATGGGGAGGACCCCGGCCATGTCGTGGACCATGCCGTCGCCGGTGCGCAGCGTCCGCGCCAGCAGCAGCGCGCCGCCGCACTCGGCGTAGATGGGCAGGCCCTGCTGGTGGGCGCGCACCAGCGAGTCCAGCATCGGCCGGTTTGCGGCCAGAAGTGGCGCGAACACCTCGGAGAAGCCGCCGCCGAAGTAGAGGCCGTCGACGTCGCGGGGCACGCCGCGGTCGTCCAGCGGGGAGAAGGGGACGATCTCGCAGCCGGCGTCCTCGAGCAGCTCGAGGTTCTCGGGGTAGTAGAAGCAGAAGGCGTCGTCGAAGGCGACGCCGAGTCGCACCGTCCCGGTGGACACCGAGACCACGGGACGCGGCGCCGGGGCGAGCGGCTCGGCGGCCGCCATGAGGCGCTCGATGAGGTCGAGGTCGCAGTTGCGCTCCACCGCGGCGGCCAGTGCCGACAGCGCCGAGTCGATCAGCGGGTTCTCGGTCAGCGGCAGCAGCCCCATGCGCAGCTCGGGGATGCGCGCCGACTCCATGCGGGGGATGGCGCCGAGCACCGGCAGTGTCGCCAGCGACCACACGGCGTCCTCGACGAGTCGGCGGTGGTAGTCGGAGGGCACCTCGTTGAGGATCACGCCGATCAACCGCAGCTTGGGATCGAGCTGCCGGACGCCGAGCGCGACGGCGGCCGCTGTCTCGCCCATCGAGGTGACGTTGAGCACCAGCACCACCGGCGAGTCGGCGAGCCGGGCCACCTCGGCGGTGCTGCCGGGGAACGGGTACGAGCCGGAGGCGCGCGCCTCCTCTGAGGACAGGCCGTGCCCGTCGAACACGCCCATCACGCCTTCGATCACCGCGCAGTCGGCGCCCATGCTGCCCTGCGCCAGCGCCCGGCGCACGCCGTTGCCGCCGAGCATCCAGGCGTCGAGGTTGCGGCAGGGGCGGCGCGACGCGTGGGAGAGGTAGGCGCTGTCGATCAGGTCCGGTCCGACCTTGAAGGTCTGGACGGTGCGGCCGCGGCGCGCCAGCGCGGCGACCAGGCCCAGCGCCACCGTGGTCTTGCCCGCGCCGGAGTGCGCCCCGGCGACCACCACACGTGGGATGTGGACCTCGTCGAACATGTGAGTCACTCCGCGCCCTGCCCCCCTTGGCAAGTTGCTGTGTGCGCCAGAACGACCGCAGGAGATGGGCGACGCGATCGCGACGATGCGAGGTCAGCCGTCGGTCTGGTCGGAAGCGACGCTATCACCGCTTTGGCGCGCTGTAAAGCACATTGCGCCCAAATGGACCGATGTGTCAGGCGGAGGCGGCCACCGCAACTGGGGCGTCGGAGACAACGATCGGCGCGGATGATGCAGCCGGACGCACGTCGCGCAGCCGCATGCGGACGCGCTCGCGCCCGTCCCACTCGTCCAGCTCCAGCCCGAAGCAGCAGTCGATGCGACGTCCCCGCGGCAGGTGCGTTTCGACGCCCGGCTTGTTGAAGGCGATCGCCTCGGCCATGCCGCCGTCCTCGTCGCGCAGCAGCACCCGCAGGTGCTGCCTGGTGGCGCCGAAGGACGACGCCGCCAGGACGGTGCAGTCGCGCATCGCCAGCAGCGCCTCGTGGTTGCCCTGGCCGCACGGCTCGAGCGCGTCGAGCTCGCGGCAGAGTGCGGGGACGAGCTCGGCGGCGATGACCACGGCGTCGACGCGGAAGACCCGCTCGGGCTTGGCGTCGCCGACCTGCGCGGCGATCGCCGGCATGAGCAGCGCGGCGAACTCGTCGAACCGTCCGGCTTCCAGGCTGAACCCGGCCGCGAGGGCGTGCCCGCCGTAGCGGAGCAGCGCGGGGGCGGCGGCGTCGAGCGCGCGCACCACGTGCACGCCGCGCACCGAGCGCGCCGAGCCCTTGGCCTCCTCGGCGTCGAGGCAGGCGACGAAGGAGGGGCGGGCGTACTTCTCGGTGAGGCGTCCCGCCACCAGGCCGACGATGCCCATCGGCCAGCCGGGGTCGCCGAGGATCAGGGCGGGAAGGTCGTCGGGCAGCTCGGCGACGCGCTCCTCGGCCTGCTCCAGCGCGGCGGCGACGGCGTCGCGGCGGACCTGGTTCTGCGCCTCCAGCTGGGCGGCGATCTCCGACGCCTCGCGACCGTCGGCGGCGAGGCAGAGGCGCAGGGCGAGCTCGGCGTCCTCCATGCGGCCGGCGGCGTTGATGCGGGGGGCGAGGCCGAAGGCGATGTCCGAGGCACGCAGCGGGGGGCGCAGGCCGGCTGCGGCGCAGAGGGCGGCCACGCCGGGCGAGGGGTCGGCCGACAGCTGGGCCAGGCCGCGGGCCACGATCAGGCGGTTCTCGCCGCGCAGCGGCATCATGTCGGCCACCGTGCCCAGGGCGGCGAGGCCGAGCCCCTGCTCCGCCGAGCCGGTGGGGACGACGCCCTCGATCTCCAGCGCCTGGAGCAGCTTCCAGGCGACCCCCGCCCCCGCGAGCGCGTCGAACGGGTAGGTGCAGCCCGGCTGCTTGGGGTTGATCAGCGCGTCGGCCGGGGCGAGCCGCGGCGGGGTGCCCTCGGGGGCGAGCGGCAGGTGGTGGTCGGTGATGACCAGGCGCATCCCCGCGGGACGGTTGCGCACCACCTCGACGCTGCTGGTGCCGCAGTCGACGGTGATCGCCAGCTGCACCCCACGGCGGCCGAGCTCCTCCAGCGCGGCGCCGTGGAGGCCGTACCCCTCGGTCATCCGGTTGGGGATGTAGGGCTGGACGTCGGCGCCGGCGGCGCGCAGGGCGAGGGTGAGCATGGCGCAGGCGGTGACCCCGTCGGCGTCGTAGTCGCCGTAGACGGCGATGCGCTGCCGCTCGCGGACGGCCACCGCCACGGCGATGACGGCCTCGGGCATCCCGGTGAGCAGGAAGGGGTCGTGGTGGCCGTGCTCGCCGGCGTCGAGCAGGTCGGCAGCGGTGGCGGCGTCGTAGCCGCGCGCCGCCAGGACGCGCCCGAGGACGCTCGGCAGCCCGGGCAGGCCGGTGGTGTTCTCCGGGATCTCCCAGCGTCGGGGGGCAGGCTTCATGGCAACACTCGCACGGACGTTCGATATTTTAAGCGCTGCGGACGCACTGGTGCCACACTTTGCACATGGGGCAGGAGACCCAGGTGGTGGAACGACGCAACGTTGCCGTGCGGGCGCGCCGCGACGCGATCGCGGCGTGGTTCGACGTGCATCCGCGCCAGCTCGCCGGCCTGCCCGAGCCCGTGGTCATGGCCATGGCCGATCGCCTCGACGCCGAGGGGCTGCTCGTCGGCCAGATCGCCGAGCTGCGCTCCACCGCCCAGCGCTGGGAGGTGCTCGCCCGCACCGACGCGCTCACCGGCCTGGCCAACCGCCGCGCCGCCGAGGAGCGGCTGGACCAGGAGACGGAGCGCGCCATCCGCTACCAGCGTCCCCTGACCGTGCTCATCGCCGACGTCGACGGGCTCAAGGCGATCAACGACGAGCACGGGCACGCCGCCGGGGACCAGGTGCTCCGCGAGCTGGCCATCCGGGTCTCCAAGGTGGTCCGCACCAGCGACCTGCTGGCGCGCTGGGGCGGCGACGAGTTCCTGATGATCTGTCCCGAGACCGACGCCGAGGCGGCGGCGCAGGTCGGCGATCGCCTGGTGCGCGAAGCGACCGCGGTCGTCGAGTTCGGCGAGGCGCGCATCGCGTGCGGGCTGTCGGTGGGCTGGGCGACGGCGAGCGACAGCTTCGACGCCCGCCGCCTGGTGCGCAGCGCGGACGGGGCGCTGTACCACAGCAAGCAGACCGGGCGGGGGCGGTCCAGCGGCGCGGCGTAGAGGCCGGTTCGTAGGGACGGGACCCTAGGCTGTTGCGGCCTGTTGTGGCAGCAACTGGCGCAGCACGAAGGGGAGGACTCCGCCGTGGCGGTAGTACTGCACGTCGGTGTCGCTGTCCAGGCGGGCGATCGCGGTGAAGCGCTTCTCGCTGCCGTCGGCGGCGCGCGCGGTGACGGTCATCGGCTTGCCGGGGCGGAGGTCGCTGCTGACGCCGTCGACGCTGTAGACCTCGCGCCCGGTCAGGCCCAGTGACTGCGCCGATTCTCCCGGCTGGAACTGCAGTGGCAGCACGCCCATGCCCACCAGGTTGCTGCGGTGGATGCGCTCGTAGGACTCGGCGATGGCGGCACGCACGCCGAGCAGCTTGGTCCCCTTGGCGGCCCAGTCGCGTGACGAGCCCGACCCGTACTCCTTGCCGGCGATGACGACAAGCGGCGTGCCCGCCTGCTGGTAGCGCATCGAGGCGTCGTAGATGGTGGTGATCTCACCGCTCGGGAAGTGCTCGGTGTAGCCGCCTTCCTTCCCCTGGGCGAGCGCGTTGCGCAGCCGGATGTTGGCGAAGGTGCCGCGCACCATCACCTCGTGGTTGCCGCGGCGCGCGCCGTAGGTGTTGAAGTCGCGCGGGTCGACGCCGTGCTCGCGCAGGTAGTCGGCGGCGGGGCTGGTCTTGGCGATGTTGCCCGCGGGGGAGATGTGGTCGGTGGTGATCGAGTCGCCGAGCAGGGCGAGGACCCGTGCGTCGCGCACGTCCTGCGGCGCGGGCGGCTCGGGAGCGAGGTCCTCGAAGAACGGTGGCTCGCGGACGTAGGTGGAGTCGGGGTCCCACGCGAACATCGCGCCGGTGGGCGCGGGGAGTTTCTGCCAGTGCTCGTCGCCGTCGAAGATGCGGCCGTATTCGGTGGCGAACAGGTCGCTGCTCAGCGCGGTGCTGAGCGCGCTGTTGATCTCGTCGGCGGTCGGCCAGATCTCGCGCAGGTACACAGGTTTGCCGTCGCTGCCGGTGCCGAGCGAGTCCTTGCTCAGGTCGAGGTGGACGGTGCCGGCCAGCGCATACGCCACCACCAGCGGCGGCGAGGCCAGGTAGGCGGCCTTGACCTGCGGGTGGATGCGTCCCTCGAAGTTGCGGTTTCCGCTGAGAACGGCCACAACTGCCAGGTCGTCGTCGCTGACGCGCTCGGCGACGGGGTCGGGCAGCGGGCCGCTGTTGCCGATGCACGTGGTGCAGCCGTAGCCGACCAGGTTGAAGCGCAGCTTCTCCAGTTCCTCGAGCAGGCCGGCGCGGTCGAGGTAGTCGGTGACCACGCGTGAGCCGGGGGCCAGGCTGGTCTTGACGTATTCGGGGACGCGCAATCCCCGCGCCGCGGCCTTCTTGGCCAGCAGTCCCGCGCCGACCATCACCGACGGGTTGCTGGTGTTGGTGCAGCTGGTGATGGCGGCGATGACCACCGAGCCGTCCTCGAGTCCGGGCTCCTCGGGCACGTCTTGCGAAGCGTGCTCGGGGGCGGGGACGCCGGTGCCGTCGACCGGGCTGCCGCCCTCGTCGACCAGCCGTTCGACCTCCTGGGCCACCTCGCCGTTGGTCTTCGGCGTGAACACGTCGCAGAACGACGTCCAGACGTCGGGCAGGGCGACGCGGTCCTGGGGACGGCGCGGTCCGGCCATGCTGGGCTCGACGGTGGTGAGGTCGAGCTCGAGCATCTCACTGAACACGGGGGGCGCGTCGCCGTCCTCGCGGAAGGTCGACTGCTCGCGGTTGTAGCGCTCGACCAGGTCGACGAGGCTGGATGGGCGGCCGCTGTCGCGCAGGTACTGCAGGGTGTAGGCGTCGACGGGGAACAGCGCCGCGGTGGCGCCGTACTCCGGCGACATGTTGGACAGCGTCGCCCGGTCGGCGGCGCTCAGCGCGCTCAGCCCGTCGCCGCAGAACTCGACGAACTTGCCCACAACTCCGTGCTTGCGGAGCATCTCGGTGAGGGTCAGCACCAGGTCCGTGGCGGTTGCACCGGCGCGCAATGCTCCGTGGAAGCGGACGCCGACCACGATCGGCGTCAGCAGGAACAGCGGCTGCCCCAGCAGGCAGGCCTCGGCCTCGATGCCGCCGACGCCCCAGCCGAGCACGCCGATGCCGTTGATCATGGTGGTGTGCGAGTCGGTGCCGACCAGCGTGTCGGGGAAGGCGACGCCGTCGCGCGTCTGCACCACCTTGCCCAGGTACTCCAGGTTGACCTGGTGCACGATGCCCATACCCGGCGGCACCACGCTGAAGCCGTGGAACCCCTGCTGGGCCCAGCGCAGCAGCTCGTAGCGCTCGCGGTTGCGCTCGTACTCGCGCTCGATGTTGGCGTTGTAGGCCCCGGCGTTGCCAAAGGCGTCGACCTGCACCGAGTGGTCGACGACCAGGTCGGCGGGGCTGAGCGGGTCGATGCGGCCGGGGTCGCCGCCGCTGCGGGCCATGGCGCTGCGCATGGCGGCGAGGTCGACCACGGCGGGGACGCCGGTGAAGTCTTGGAGCAGCACGCGCGCGGGCATGAAGGCTCGTTCTTTGTCGTGCTCGCCGGGCGGGCTGCCGTCCCAGCGCGCCAGGGCCTCGACGTCGCCTTCGTCCACGTAGGACTCGCCGGAGTGGCGCAGCAGGTTCTCCAGCAGGATGCGCACCGTCACCGGCAGCCGCGAGGGGTCGCCGATGCCCTGCTCCTGCAGTCGCGCCAGGCGGTAGAAGTCGATGCCGTCGACGCCGGGCAGGGGCGCCCGGGCACCGAACGCGTCAGCTCGGGCCATCGTCGTCACTCCTCGCCGCCGATCGCGCGGCGGCTTGCGATCACTGCTGGGAAGGCCTTCCCATGATCGCACTCGCGCCGCCGGAGCCGCGGCCGCTGACGGCTCTAGACGGGCGCGGCGGCGAGGATGCGGCCGAGGTCGGCGGTGTCGAGGTACACGCGCAGGGCGGCGATGCGACCGCGGTCGACGTCGATGACGAGCACACCGGTGTTGTCGAAGTCGATGCCCTGGCGGCTGGTGCCGGCGGTCTCGAACTCGAGGGTGGCGGAGGTCTCGGTGGCGGTGACGCGGCCGACGGCCAGGGTGCGCTCGGGCAGCGCCTCGGCCAGCCAGGCGACGAACTCGCGCAGCTCGCGCTCGCCGCGGTAGACGGCGCGGGGGGCGTAGCGGGGGAAGCAGAGCTCGGCGTCGGGGGCGAAGAGCGCCGCGGCACCGTCGACGTCGGCCTCGTTGAGGCGGCGGACGAGCTCGGCGGCGAGGTCCTTGGGGTTCATGACCCCAGACTAACGCGCTGCGTCACCGCGCGTCAATTGGGCGCTGCGACCACCACAGGGCAGGAGAACCGCTGCTACCCTCGCTGTCACCATGCACGCTCAGCGCCGCCGCGCCGCGGCCGTCGCGGACCGCAGCGGCGGGTGAGCCGCGCCGCCTGGCCCGGGCAGAACGTCCCCCTCGGCGCCACCTGGGACGGGGAGGGCACCAACTTCGCGGTGTTCTCCGAGCACGCCGAGGCGGTCGAGCTCGACTTCTTCGACGCCGGCGGCGAGCTCACCGCCACCTACGACCTGCTCGAACGTACCGACCTGCACTGGCACGGCTACGTCTACGGCATCGGCCCCGGGCGGCGCTACGGCTTTCGCGTCCACGGCGAGTACGACCCGTCGCGCGGGCTGCGCTTCAACTCGCGCAAGCTGCTCCTCGATCCCTATGCGCGGGCCATCACCGGCCAGCCGGAGTGGGGCCCGGCGACGTTCGGCTACCGC
>Ga0307479_10007563_pt1 | contig 10017 bp, 2 predicted proteins | sample atmos_gasesECM4C_FD_203743 | JGI IMG/M metagenome (GOLD analysis project Ga0307479, IMG submission 203743) | Hardwood forest soil microbial communities from Morgan-Monroe State Forest, Indiana, United States - atmos_gasesECM4C_515 | ecosystem: Environmental > Terrestrial > Soil > Temperate...
GCAAGTACGTGAGCGCCGCGCGCGCAAGACCAATGGCCGGCAAGGCGCGGAGGCGAAGAGTCTGGACCAGCGCAAGCTCCTGCGGGTGCTGCAGGCGGTGCGCGACGGCGATTTCTCGGTGCGGCTCGCCAGCGATCAGACCGGGCTTGCGGGCAAGGTAGCCGATATGTTCAACGAGATCCTGGCGTCCAATCAGCGTCTGGCGCATGAGCTGGAGCGCGCCGGGCAGATCGTGGGCAAGGACGGCAAGACCCGTCATCGCATGTCGAGCGACCGGCGCTCCGGTGCCTGGGGCGCGATGGAAGCCTCGGTGAATACTCTCATCGACGACCTGCTGTGGCCGACGGCAGAGGTCACGCGCACCATTTCGGCGATCGCCAAGGGCGACCTGCAGCAGACCATGAGCCTGGAGGTGGATGGCCGGCCGCTCAAGGGAGAATTCCTCAGATCCGCCACGATCGTCAACACCATGATCGAGCAGATGAGCGCATTCACCTCTGAGGTCACGCGCGTGGCGCGCGAGGTGGGTACCGAGGGCAAGCTCGGCGGTCAGGCCGCCGTGCCCGGGGTCGCCGGCACCTGGAAGGACCTCACCGACAGCGTGAACTCCATGGCCAGCAACCTCACCGGCCAGGTGCGCAACATCTCCGAAGTGACGATCGCGGTGGCCAACGGCGACCTGTCGCGCAAGATCACGGTCGACGTACGCGGTGAGATCCTGCAGCTGAAGGAGGCCATCAACACCATGGTCGACCAGCTGCGCTCGTTTGCCTCGGAAGTGACGCGCGTGGCGCGCGAGGTCGGCACCGAAGGCAAGCTGGGCGGGCAGGCGATCGTCTCCGGCGTGGCCGGCACCTGGAAGGATCTCACCGACTCCGTCAACGCCATGGCAACCAACCTCACCGGCCAGGTGCGCAACATCGCCGAAGTGACGACCGCCGTCGCCCGTGGCGACCTGTCGCGCAAGATCACGGTGGACGTGAAGGGCGAGATCCTCGAGCTGAAGAACACCATCAACACCATGGTGGATCAGCTCAACGGCTTCGCGGCGGAAGTGACGCGCGTGGCGCGCGAGGTGGGCACCGAAGGCAAGCTCGGCGGCCAGGCCGTGGTACCGGGCGTCGCCGGCACCTGGAAGGACCTCACCGATAACGTCAACTCCATGGCGGGCAATCTGACCGGCCAGGTCCGTAACATCGCGGAAGTCTCTACCGCCATCGCGAGCGGTGACCTGTCGCGCAAGATCACGGCGGATGTCAAGGGTGAGATCCTGCAGCTGAAGGAGACCATCAATACGATGGTGGATCAGCTGCGCTCGTTTGCCTCGGAAGTGACGCGCGTGGCGCGCGAGGTGGGCACCGAAGGCAAGCTCGGCGGCCAGGCCGTGGTGCCGGGCGTCGCCGGCACCTGGAAGGATCTTACCGACAGCGTGAATTCCATGGCCGGTAACCTCACCGGCCAGGTGCGCAACATCGCTGAAGTTGCCACCGCCATCGCCAACGGCGACCTGTCGCGCAAGATCACGGCGGACGTGAAGGGCGAGATCCTGCAGCTGAAGGAAACCATCAACACGATGGTCGATCAGCTCAACGCCTTCGCCGCCGAAGTGACGCGCGTGGCGCGCGAGGTCGGTTCCGAAGGCAAGCTGGGCGGTCAGGCGGACGTGAAGGACGTCAGCGGCGTGTGGAAGGATCTCACCGACAAGGTCAACTCGATGGCGAGCAACCTGACCGGCCAGGTCCGCAACATCGCCGAAGTGGCGACCGCCATCGCACGCGGCAACCTGTCGCGCAAGATCACGGTGGACGTGCGCGGCGAGATCCTGCAGCTCAAGGAGACCGTCAATACGATGGTCGATCAGCTCAACAGCTTCGCCGCCGAAGTGACGCGCGTGGCCCGCGAGGTGGGTACCGAGGGCAAGCTGGGTGGCCAGGCCATCGTGCCGGGCGTCGCGGGAACCTGGAAGGACCTCACCGACAACGTCAACTCGATGGCCCGCAACCTCACTGGCCAGGTGCGCAACATCGCCGAGGTCTCGACCGCCATCGCGCGCGGCGACCTGTCGCGCAAGATCACGGTGGACGTGAAGGGCGAGATCCTGCAGCTGAAGGAAACCATCAACACCATGGTGGACCAGCTCAACGGCTTCGCGGCGGAGGTGACCCGCCTGGCGCGTGAGGTCGGCACCGAGGGCAAGCTCGGTGGTCAGGCGCTGGTACCCGGCGTCGCCGGCACCTGGAAGGATCTCACCGACAACGTGAACGTGATGGCGAACAACCTCACCAACCAGGTGCGCGGCATCGTGAAAGTGGTGACCGCGGTCGCCAACGGCGACGTGCGCCAGCGCCTAACGGTCGAGTCCAAGGGTGAAGTCAACGCACTCGCCGACACCATCAACAGCATGACGGATACGCTGGCGATCTTCGCGGACCAGGTCACCGGCGTGGCGCGTGAAGTCGGCGTCGAGGGACGTCTCGGCGGTCAGGCCCACGTCCCGGGAGCGGCCGGAACCTGGAAGGATCTCACCGCGAACGTGAACCTGCTCGCCGCCAATCTCACCAACCAGGTGCGCGCGATCGCCGAGGTGGCCACCGCCGTGACCAAGGGCGACCTCACCCGCTCGATCCAGGTGGAGGCGCGCGGCGAGGTCTCGGAGCTGAAGGACAACATCAACGCGATGATCGGCAACCTGCGCGTGACCACCGAGCGCAACACCGAGCAGGACTGGCTCAAGACCAATCTCGCGAAGTTCAGCCGCATGATGCAGGGCCAGCGTGACCTGGTCACGGTAGGCAAGCTGCTGCTGTCCGAGCTGGCGCCGCTCGTCAATGCCCAGCAGGGCATCGTTTACGTCATGGACGGTGCGACCGGCACGCCCTGCCTCAAGGAACTCGCCAGCTACGCCGACGCCGCCGCCGGCAACCGCGAACCGCGCCGCTACCGCCTCGGTGAGGGGCTGGTAGGTCAGGCGGCCGCCGACCGGCAGCGCCTGCTGCTGACGGATATTCCACCGGATTCCATCCAGGTGCGCGGCGGGCTGCTGAGCGCCCGGCCGCACCACGTCATTGTCCTGCCGGTGCTGTACGAAGGAAACGTCAAAGCCGTGGTCGAGCTGGCATCGCTCGGGGGCTTCACGGCCTCGCACCTGGCGTTCCTCGAGCAGCTGACCGGCAGCATCGTCGGCGTGGTGTTGAATACCATCGAGACGACGATGCGCACCGAGGGTCTGCTGACGCAGTCCCAGCAGCTCGCCGGCGAGCTGCAGGCGCAGCAGACCGAGCTGCAGCAGACCAACGCGGAGCTGGCCAACAAGGCGAAGCTGCTCGCGGAGCAGAACGTGGAGGTCGAGCGCAAGAACCAGGAAATCGAGCTCGCCCGGCGCGCGCTCGAGGAGAAGGCGGCGGAGCTCGCGCTCACCTCGCGCTACAAGTCGGAGTTCCTCGCGAACATGTCGCACGAGCTGCGCACGCCGCTCAACAGCATCCTGATTCTCGGCCAGCAGCTCTCGGAGAACGCCGACGGCAACCTGTCGTCCCGGCAGGTCGAGTTCGCCAAGACGATCCACGGCGCCGGCACCGATCTGCTCAACCTCATCAGCGACATCCTCGACCTGTCCAAGATCGAATCGGGCACGGTCACGGTCGAGTGTGAAGACCTGCTGTTCACGCACCTGCGCGAGACCATCGAGCGTAATTTCCGGCACGAGGCAGACGCACGCCAGCTGTCATTCACGGCCGACTTCGATACGCACCTGGAGCGCGCGATCACCACCGACTCCAAGCGCCTGCTGCAGGTATTGAAGAATCTGCTCTCGAACGCGTTCAAGTTCACCGAGCGCGGTGGCGTGCGCCTGCACGTGAGTCTCGCCACCGCAGGCTGGAGTCCGGAGCACCCGATCCTGAGGGAGGCTCCCTCGGTGGTCGAGTTCTCGGTCAGCGATACCGGCATCGGCATACCGCCGGAGAAGCAGCGGATCATATTCGAGGCTTTCCAGCAGGCGGATGCGGGCACCGCCCGCAAGTACGGCGGCACGGGTCTCGGACTGGCCATCAGCCGCGAGCTGGCGCACCTGCTGGGCGGGGAGATCCGCCTCAACAGCGTGTCCGGCAGCGGCAGTACCTTCACCCTGTATCTGCCTCTTTCCTACATGGGGCCGGCCTATAACAGGGCCGTGACCCGCGGTCCGACCACGGCCGCGGCCGCCGTGGCCGCATTTCAACCGGTGGTGCTGCCGGTGCGGCAGGAGGAGATCGCGGACGATCGGGAAAACCTGCGGCCGCAGGATGCGGTGCTGCTGGTGGTGGAGGACGACCCGCATTACTGCCGCATCCTGCTCGATCTCGCGCGCCAACGGGGATTCAAGATCCTGCTGGCGAGGACCGGCGCCGATGCGCTCACCCTGGCGCGCAAGTACCGCCCGAGCGCCGTGTCGCTCGACGTGTTTCTCCCGGACATGTTGGGTTGGACGGTTCTCAATCAGCTCAAGCGCAACCCCGAAACACGCCATATCCCGGTTCAGATCCTGACGATTGAGGACGAGCGCCAGTACGGGCTCGAGCGGGGCGCGTTCCAGTTCATCACCAAGACCGTCACGACCGATGCGCTCGAAACGGCGTTCGACCGCCTCAAGACTTTCACCGCCTCCCGTGTCCGCCGGCTGCTGGTGGTCGAGGACGATCCGGCCGAGCAGTTGAGCGTCACCGAGCTCCTCGGACACAGCGACGTGGAGATCACCACGGTCGGCACCGGAGCCGCGGCGCTCGCGGCCCTGCGCGGCGGCAGCTTCGACTGCGTGGTTCTCGATCTGCGCCTGCCGGACATGTCCGGCTTCGAGCTGCTCGCCCAGTTGCAGGAGGACAGTGAACCGCGGCGCACCCCGATCGTGGTCTTCACCGGCCGCGAGCTGACCGACGACGAGGAAAGCGAGCTGCGCAAGGTCGCCAAGAGCATCGTGCTGAAGGGCGTGCGCTCGCCCGAGCGGCTGCTGGATGAGACCGCCCTGTTCCTGCACCGGGTGATCGCCGATCTGCCGGAGGCGAAGCAGCACATGATCGAGGCGCTGCACGAGAGCGACGAGCCCCTCAGCGGGCGCAAGGTGCTGGTGGTCGACGATGATATCCGCAACATCTTCGCACTCAACAGCCTGCTGGAGCGCCACAGCATGCAGGTGATCACGGCAACCAACGGCCAGGAGGCGATCAAGCTGGTCGAGAGCACCGACGATCTGTCGCTGGTACTGATGGATGTCATGATGCCGGAAATGGACGGCTACGAGACCATGCGCCGCATCCGCAGCAAGCATCAGTTCCGGCTGCTGCCGATCATCGCCCTCACCGCCAAGGCCATGAAGGGCGACCGCGAGAAGTGCCTGGAAGCGGGGGCCTCGGACTACGTTGCCAAGCCGGTGAACACCGACCAGCTGCTGTCTCTAGTGCGAATGTGGCTGCACCGTTAGCGTGAAGGATCAACGGGGGGTCGGCAGCGCCATGGGCGCCAACGAGAAAGTCAACATCCTGCTCGTCGATGACCAGCCTGCGCGGCTGCTCACCTACCAGTCGGTGCTGAGCGAGCTGGGGCAGAACCTGATATGCGCTCACTCGGGACTCGAGGCGCTGGACAAGCTCATGCGCGAGGAATTCGCCGTGGTGCTGCTCGATGTCAGCATGCCGGGAATGGACGGTTTCGAGGCGGCGCGGCTGATCCACGAGCATCCGCGCTTCGAGAAGACCCCCATCATCTTCGTCACCGGCGTGCACGTGACCGAGCTCGACCGCCTGAAGGGCTACAAGGCCGGCGCGGTCGACTACGTGTCCATACCGGTCGTGCCGGAGATCCTGCGCAGCAAGGTCGCAGTGCTGGTCGAGCTGTACTGCAAGCGCCGCGAGCTGCGCGAGTTGAACCGTACTCTCGCGCAGGCCAACGAGCGCCTGGCCGAGGCCAACACGACGCTGCAGGCGGAGAAGACCCGCGAGCTCAAGGACCTCAATGCCACCCTGCAGCGCGCCAATGCGGAGCTGGAACTCGCCAACCGCAGCCTGCAGAGCGAGGTTGCCGAGCGGGCCAGGGCGGAACAGGCGTTGAAGGAGGCGGACCGCCACAAGGACGAGTTCCTCGCGATGCTCGCGCACGAGCTGCGCAATCCGCTGGCGCCGATTCGCAGTGCCGTACATCTGATGCGCATGAAGCCGGTCACCGACCCACAGCTGAGCTGGTCGCGCGATGTGATCGAGCGGCAACTCTCGCACCTCACGCGCCTGGTCGACGACCTGCTCGATGTGGCGCGCATCACGCGCGGCAAGATCAACCTGTCCCGGGAGCCGACCGAGCTCGCGGCGCTGATCGCGCGCGCGGTGGAGACCGTGCAGCCGTTGATCCAGGAGCGCGGTCACCAATTCACCTGCGAGGTTCCCGATGGCACGCTCACGGTCGATGCCGACCCGCTGCGTCTCACACAGGCCTTTGGCAACGTCCTGGGGAACGCGGCTAAATACACCGAGCGCGGCGGGCACATCAACCTCGGCGTCTGCCGCCAGGGGGCGGAGGTCGAAATCCGGGTACGCGACAACGGCATCGGCATCCCCGCCGAGGTGCTGCCCCGGATCTTCGACCTGTTCACGCAGCTCGATGGCCGCTCGGATCACCCGCACAGCGGGCTCGGGATCGGACTCGCCCTGGTGCGCCGGCTGCTGCAGATGCACGGCGGGACCATCACCGCGCATAGCGAGGGCGCGGGCCTGGGGAGCGAATTCGTGATCCGGCTGCCGCTGCTCCTCGAGGCGACACAGTCCGGGGACGGCAGGGCATCCACCGCAACCGAGGATGCGCCCCCGGTGCGCCGCCGCATACTGGTCGCGGACGACAACGCCGACGCGCTGCAGACCCTGGCGACGGTTCTGGAGCTGGGTGGCCACGAAGTCTTCAGCGCCAGCAACGGCAGCCTCGCGCTCGAGTCCGCCGAGCGGCACCTGCCCGAAGTCGCGCTGCTCGATATCGGCATGCCGCTGCTCGACGGCTATGAAGTCGCGCGGCGTATCCGCGCGCAGGCGTGGGGCAGGCGGATCACTCTGGTGGCGCTCACCGGCTGGGGCCAGGACTCGGACCGCCGCCGCTCGCAGGAGGCGGGATTCGATTCGCATCTGGTCAAGCCGCTCGACCTCGCGAAGCTGACCCAGCTGCTCTCCCGCCTGCCCGCCCCGGAGGCGGATGAGGCGGGCGGGCGCAAACTCAACGCCTAGGCCGACCGCCTATCTTTCATCGGCAGCACTGCGAGCGGCCCTGGCACGGCCCACGAGATAGCCGGCCGCGAACGGCAGACCCAGCAGCACGATGGCGAGAACGATGAGCAGCAGCAACACCTCGCGCGCGAGTTGGCGCGCCTGCTCGCCGGAGGATTTCACGACCTGATCGGCAATCCTGGCCGCGTCGCGGGCGAGCGCCGTGCGCTCGGCGTCGGCCGCCAGCACCACCGCTTCGCGCTCGCCACGCACGTCCGCCGCCAGCGCGGCGCGCTCGCTGTGCAACGCCTCGAGGATCGAGGCCGCAGATGCATCGACCCGTTGCAGCAGATCGATCACGCTCTCACGGACATCAGCTACCGCCTCGTGCACCCGCTGTGGTGCGCTGTCCGCCGCTGCGGATAGTTTGGCGAGGCGCTCGTCGAGCTGGCTGAGCGCGGCGCGGATGTCGCTGCGCGAGTAGCCCGCTTCGCGTAGCGCCAGCTCGGTCCTCCAGATGGTCTGCAGGGTGAGCGACTCGCTCGCGAGCCTGGTGCGATCGGAAACATCCTCCATCGCCTCGGCAATCGTGCCGACCGAGTCGACCAGCCTGCTGTCGGCGCCGCTTTTCTGACTCCACAACTGCACCACCGAGGCGCGCACGAACTGCAGATCCCGCAGCGGATGCTCGCGCGTGTAGCTCGCGACGAATTGCTGGTACTGCACAAATTCACTGGCAGCGATAAGCCGGCGCGCCAGGTCCTCGGCCCCCGCCTCGAGCTCGCTTGCGGCCGTCAGGGCGACCTCCTGGCGGGAGCCGAGCAGCGCGCCGCCGGGCTGCCCGGGCGACAGGAATTGCTGCATCTGCGAGGCCAGCGCCCAGGTATCGAGCAAAGCCATCATCGGGGCCAGGCGGGTCGCCGCACGCTGACTCTCCGCCGCCGCGCCGATCTTCCAGCGCAGCGCATTCGCGAGCACCTCGGGGTCGCTGTCGTGCGCCGCAATGTCGTCGGCGCACTGCGCGACCACCGCGATGAAATGGTAGGAGAATTCGCGCGTCAGAATGCGCGCGTTCAGATCGCGATTCGAGAGTGGCCGCTCCGGACTCCTCACTGAGATCAGCGAACAACCCGCAACACACAGCAGCAGCGCCGCGGCCGCGCTGAGCCGCGCGCCGATGGATGATGCGGCCGAGCCACGGCTGCGTCCCGGGCGCCTCACCGTCTTGGCGGGCCCGGGGGTGGGTGCGCGTGCCAACGCCAGTCGCGCACCAGCGGCATGTCCTCGCCATGGCGGGTGATGTACTGGCGATGCTCGATCAGGCGGTTGCGCATTTCGTCCTTGAGGTAATCGCCACGGCCGGCGAGCTGCGGCAGACGATCGATGACGTCCTGGACGAGGTGGAAGCGATCCATGTCGTTCAGTACCGTCATATCGAAGGGGGTCGTGATCGTGCCTTCCTCCTTGTAGCCGCGCACATGCAGGTTCACGTGGTTCCTGCGGCGGTAGGCGAGGCGATGGATGAGCCAGGGATAGCCGTGGAAGGCGAAGATGATGGGCTTGTCCTGCGTGAAGAGTGAGTCGAAGTCGCGGTCGGAGAGCCCGTGCGGGTGCTCGCTGTCGGGCTGCAGTCTCATCAGATCCACGACATTCACCACACGGATCTTCAGTTCCGGCAGTGCGGCCCGCAAGATCGATACCGCGGCCAGGGTCTCCAGCGTCGGCACATCCCCCGCGCAGGCCATCACCACGTCCGGTTCGCCGCCGGCGTCATTGCTCGCCCAGGCCCACAGCCCGATACCCTTGGCGCAATGCTCCAGCGCCGCATCCCTGGCCAACCATTGCGGCGCCGGGTGCTTGCCAGCCACCACGACGTTGACGTAATGGCGGCTGCGCAGGCAGTGGTCCATGACCGACAGCAGGCAGTTGGCGTCCGGGGGCAGATATACCCGCACCACCTGAGCCTTCTTGTTGACGACGTGATCGAGGAACCCCGGATCCTGGTGCGTGAAGCCGTTGTGATCCTGGCGCCAGACGTGCGAGGTCAGCAGGTAGTTCAGTGAGGCGATCTTGCGCCGCCACGGCAACTGCGCGCTGACCTTGAGCCACTTGGCATGCTGGTTGAGCATCGAATCAACGATGTGAACGAAGGCCTCGTAGCAGTTGAAGAGCCCGTGACGGCCGGTGAGCAGATAACCCTCGAGCCAGCCCTCGCACTGGTGTTCGCTCAGCATCTCGAGCACCCGGCCCTCGTCGGCCAGGAACTCATCCCCCTCGAGCATCACGGCATCCCATTGCCGCGCGGTCGCCTCGAACACCGGAGTGAGCCGGTTCGAGATCGTCTCATCGGGTCCAAAGATGCGAAAGTTCCTGCGCGTAGCGTTCAATCTGATCACGTCGCGCAGATACCGGCCGAGCACCCGCGTGTCTTCGGCCTGCACGGCACCCGGGCCGGGCACCTCGATTGCGTAGGCCCGGAAGTCAGGCAGCTGCAGGTCATGCAGCAGCACGCCGCCGTTGGCGTGCGGATTGGCGCTCATGCGGCGCTCACCCGCGGGGGCGAGAGCGCGCAGTTGCGCACGCAGCCGGCCCTGCTCGTCGAACAGCTCCTGCGGCCGGTAGCTGCGCAGCCAGCTGTCGAGCTGGCGCAGGTGCGCCGGATTGGTGCTTGGGTCGGTCAGCGGGACTTGATGGGCTCTGAAGGTGCCCTCGATGCGCTGTCCGTCGATCTCTTTGGGCCCGGTCCAGCCTTTGGGGCTTTCTAGCACGATCATCGGCCACTGCGGGCGCGAGCGGTTGCCCT
>Ga0307479_10007564_pt1 | contig 10017 bp, 9 predicted proteins | sample atmos_gasesECM4C_FD_203743 | JGI IMG/M metagenome (GOLD analysis project Ga0307479, IMG submission 203743) | Hardwood forest soil microbial communities from Morgan-Monroe State Forest, Indiana, United States - atmos_gasesECM4C_515 | ecosystem: Environmental > Terrestrial > Soil > Temperate...
CCGCCCCGCGGGCAAGGGATCGAATTACGTCTTCACCGAATTTCTTTCCAAGACGAGCACGAAGTTCCGAGCGCAGATTGGAGTGACTCCATCACCCAAGTGGCAGGTGGGCGAGCCGGCAGAACGCAGCTCCGACATGGCCGACAAAGTGAAAAACACTCCCGGCTCAATTGGATACGTCGAATATCAATATGCGGTGAAGGGGAGCATCGCCCACGCCTCGGTGCTGAACGCGGCTGGCAGGTTTGTGCGAGCGTCCTCCGAGAGCATTGTGGCAGCGTGCCAGGCGGGAGAATCGCCACAGTGGAATAAGTTCTCCGCGTCGTTGACCAATATGAGCGGAGCCGATTCTTTTCCGATCACCAGTTTCACCTGGATTTACTTGCGAGTGAAGCCGTCCGACTCTGCCCGCGGCGCCGCGCTCAGCGATCTGTTGGACTGGATGTACTCCGATGGCCAACGCTTTGCTGCCCAGGAAGGCTACTCCGAACTGCCTGCACCGCTGCTAGCGGCAGTAAGAAAGAAAGCCAAAGAGTTGCAATAAGGTTTTGTCCGAAACCTGGCCGCCGGAATAGTACCGGCGGCCAATTTTTTTGTCCGACTGCCACACTGTTGCGGCATTTGACTCCGTCCTTGGCGCCCTGCCATGATTACGCGATGCCGGACCGAAAACTGATCATCGTAAGATTCATTGGAAGCACTCCCAGCACCGCATATTGCGACGTCTGCAAACTGGCATTCCGGACGCAACGGGAATTTGTGACGGACGCCGTCAAGGCCAAACAACAACTGCAATCCGATTTCGAGAAGCATGAGTGCAAGCCGGAAGAGGGCGCCGTTGACGAAGCGCTGACCCACATTCGGTAAGTAAACTACTGACCTGGCAAATCCCTCCTTGCGACGCCTCCGGTACTCCACTCAGCATTTTGCGATAGGATAATCCAGAAACCGATGCGCGACCGCGCAGCGCGAAGGATCTCATCGTATGGCACTCCACACAGAAACCCCCACGTCGCAATACATGAATTACGCCCCCGCGAATTTGAATCCACAAAAAGATCTGCCCAAGGGATTCTTTGATTTCCTGGTGCCCCTGCACAAACAATTCACTCCCTGGCAGCAGAAGCTGGTGGCAAAACGCGCAGAAGTCTTGCAGGCTTCACACCGTGGAAAACCGCCGAATTATCTGCCGGCATCGGAGGCAACTATTTCCGACTGGCGCATCGAAGTTCCCGACTGGTGCGCCGATCAGCGCAACCAGATGACTGGGCCAGCCGACGACGCCGAGTTGACAGTGAAGTTGTTGAATTCGGGATCTCCCGCCGTGATGGTCGACCTGGAAGATTCCACGGCGAACGTCTGGGAGCACATTCTGCTCGCGGCTAATAACACTATCGCTGCCTACAAGTATGAACTCAATTACGACGACAAGAAGCGCAACAAGAAGGTCACAGTGCAGCGCTCGAAAACCGTGACCTGGGTTCGTCCGCGCGGCCTGCATCTCAGCCAGGGCGGAGTGATCAAGAACGAACTCATGTCCGCTTCCCTGTTTGATCTGGCGCTGATCTGGTATCAGATCGATCCGGCATGGCTGCCGCACAACTTCTCTGTGTACATCCCCAAGAGCGAGTCGGCCGAGGAGGCTTTCTGGTGGCGCGATCTCTTCCAAGCATTTGCCAGACAGAAAGGCCTGCCCAAGGATTACATCAAGTGCATGGCGCTGGTGGAAGCGCATCCGCTGGCCTACCAGATGGAGGAATTTCTTTTCAATTTGCGCGAGCACTGCCTGGGATTGAACCTGGGCCGCTGGGATTACATGGCTTCGCTGATCGATTTCATGCTCGAAGATCCCAACTGGATTTTGCCCGACCGCAACACCATCCCGCACGATGTTTCGTTCTTCCAGAACTTCCGTACCCTGATGCCAGAAATTTGCCACAACCACGGAGCGCACGCCATTGGCGGGATGACCGCGCTTTATCCCAGCCGCACTGACAAAGAATTGAATGACCGCGCTTTGAAAGTGCTCGAGCAAGATAAGAAAAACGAAGCCGACTGCCTGATGGATGGAGCCTGGACCGGCCATCCCGACCAGAACGAGATTGCCGTCGCGCAGTTCCCTTTTCCCAATCAGATCGCCAAGCGTCCGAAGCTGGCGAGCGTGCATCCCGATCTGCGGCCAGTTCCGAAGGGCGTTGGCTCGACCACTCTTGTCGGAACGCGCGCGGCGGTGCGCACCGTGATTCGCTATCGCAACGGCGTGCTGAACGGCAAGGGCGCCAGCCTGCTTGACGGCTACATGGAAGACCTGGCCACCGACCGCATCTACCGCCTGATGATCGCGCAGCGCGTGCGGCACAAAGTCAAAGTCGACGGCGACGACGGCAAGCCCGTGGAGCATTCACCGGAATTGGTAACGCGCTTATTTGACGAAGAGCTGACAAAGATTCAGAAAGACTTGCCGGCGGAGATTGACCGCAAGGCTTCGGCAACGCTGCCCGAAGCGCGCCGAAGCGCCGAGCAGATGATTGTGCAGGGCCATCACTCGCCGATCTAGATTGGGAGAGCTTCCATCAGGAACGGAAAAGCCGGTCGAGCCGCTTTCCGACTTGCTCGTGCGTAAGATATTCTCCGCGCTCTAGGGCCGCTTCACCCAGCTTGACGGCTTCAATAAAGCGGGCCTCTTCCTCGAGATATCGGCTGATGGCTTCCAGTGCGAGCGCATCCGCGTCACGGCCTCGCTGGGCGGCGAGTTCCGCAAGCTGATTCTGCTGCTCAGGCGTGAGGTGTACTTCCATACCCGTCAGTTTAGGAGTGGACCGGAAAGCTGTCAACGTTCGATGTCAGCTCCCATCGGTGACATCTCTCCGCCCCGTACCGTAATATCTCTAGGTACAGTTTGGAACCAGAAACGAGGATTATGAGCGCCATCGAACAGCCTGCCTCACTTCAATTCCCTGCCCTGAAACCGCCTCAGCGTTACCTGTTTGGACCCGGACCCAGCATGGTTCACCCACGAGTTTACGGGGCGCTGGCGAAGCCGATTGTCGGGCATCTCGATCCCTATTTCATCCAAGTGATGGGCGACGTGCAGCAGTTGCTCAAGAGCGCTTACGGGACCACCCATGGTGCCACGCTGACAATTTCCGGTACGGGCAGCGCGGGCATGGAAGCGGCCATCGCCAACTTCGTGGAACCGGGAGCGAAGGTCGCGGTCTTCGCCAATGGATATTTTTCCGACCGCCTCACCGAGATGGCGAAGCGCCACGCCGCGAACGTTGTGCGCTTTGAAAAAGCTTGGGGCGAGACCTACACGGATGACGAAGCGCGGGACTTCATCGGTCGCGAGAGGCCGGCGGTTGTGGCCTTCGTGCACGCCGAGACATCGACGGGCGCGTTGCAGTCGGGCCGCGAGATCTGCGCCGCGGCGCACGACGCTGGCGCACTGGTGATTGGAGACTGCGTCACCTCGCTCGGCGGAGTTCCGGTCGAATTCGACCAGACCGGAATCGACGTGGCCTACAGTTGCACGCAAAAAGGGTTGAGTTGTCCGCCGGGGTTGTCTCCCATGGCGATTTCGCAGCGTGCGATGGAATATCTGCGCGCCCGCACAACGCCGGTGCGCAGCTGGTATCTGGATCTGAAATTGATTCACGACTACTCGACCGTCTCGCATCGCTACCATCACACCGCGCCGATCTCCATGTTCTACGCGCTGCGCGAGGCCCTGATGGTCATTGCCGAAGAAGGAATCGAGAATCGCGGGGAGCGCCATCGCCGCGCGAACAAAGCTTTCGTCAAAGGTATCGAAGCGATGGGCCTGCGCATGCACGTTCCCGCAGAGCACCGCATTGTCACTCTCAACACAGTGTGCGTGCCGGCCGGCGTTGATGAAGCCAAGGTCCGCAAGCAGCTTCTCGACGGCCCGGGTATTGAGATTGCTGGGGGTTTTGGCCCGCTCGCGGGAAAAGTGTTCCGCATCGGCGTAATGGGTCCGCTGGCTACGGAAGACAATGTGCAGTTTTTCCTGAGAGAGTTCGAGAAGGCCTTGAGCGCAGCAGGCTATTCGAATTGATAAGACGTTTCGCGGACAACTCACGAGACCGGTTTATCATCCAAGACCCGCGCTAGAGGCCAGCAACCAATGACATTGAAGTCGGTAGAGACTCTTCTCGACGTTTTACATTTCGCGGACAGCCACACCGCGTTGATCGTTCCCGAGCTGAGTCTGCATGTCACCTACGATTCGCTGCGGCGGCAGGTGATCGAAATGGCGAACGCTCTGGCCTCCGCCGGCATCGGGCGCGGCGACGCAGTCGCGATTGCGCTGCCGAACGGCCTGCCCGCCATCGTGGCCTTCCTGGCAGCATCGATTGCAGGCAAAGCAGCGCCGCTGAATCCAGCGTATCCCTATGAAGAGTTTCATTTCTTTCTCGGCGACACCAACGCCCGCATTCTGATCTGTCCGCAAGTGGGCGCAGAATTTGCGCGCACTGCCGCCGACGATCGCAAGATTCCGGTCATGTCAGTGGAGATGAATGAGCGCGGCAACGTGCGCCTGACGGGCGCTCCCACTGGCGTGACTGCGACCGAGCCTACGGCCGAAGACATCGCGCTGGTCCTGCACACCAGTGGAAGCACGGGAAAGCCCAAGCGCGTTCCTTTGCGGCATTTCAATCTTGCCGTTTCCGCCGCGAATATTGCCAACACTTATGCGCTTTCTGAAGAGGACGTCTCGCTGTGTGTCATGCCGCTCTTCCACATTCACGGCTTGATCGCTTCCACCATGGCGACGTTGCTTACCGGCGGCGCCGTGGTGGTTCCTACAAAATTCAATGCGCTTACGTTCTGGCGGACCGTAAAGGAACATCGCGTGACCTGGTACTCGGGCGTGCCTACCATGCATCAACTGCTGATGGCGCGCACCCATCACAAGCCGGTGGAAGCTAGATCACTGCGCTTTATTCGTTCTTGCAGCGCACCGTTGTCTGCGGAACTGATTCATAAAATCGAAAACGAATTCGGCGTCCCCTTTGTCGAAGCTTACGGAATGACCGAAGCGTCGCATCAGATGACTTCGAACCCGCTGCCGCCGCGCCATCGCAAGGCCGGGTCAGTGGGCGTAGGCACCGGCCTTCGGGTCCGGATTATGGACAAGGACGGAAAGTCGCTGGAAAACAATGAATGCGGCGAAATCGCGATTCAAGGCGCAAATGTATTTCGCGGATACGAGAATAATCCCGAAGCCAACGCTCGCGCCTTCGTCAACGGATGGTTTCGCACCGGAGACCAGGGCTTTCTCGACGAGGATTGCTATCTGCACCTGACCGGGCGCATTAAAGACATTATCATCCGCGGCGGCGAGAACATTGCGCCGCATGAAGTGGATGAGGTTTTGCTGAGGCATCCTGCGGTGGCCGCGGCGGTCACGTTTGGATTTGCGCATCCCACGCTGGGCGAGGAAGTGGCGGCCGCCGTGGTTCTGCACGAACCGCACGGCGCGACCGAATCGGCACTCATCAAGCACAGCCGCGAGTCGCTGGCGGAATATAAGTGTCCCAAAAAGATTTATCTGGTGAAGAGCATTCCCACCACTGCCACAGGAAAAATTCGCCGGCGCGCCGTTGCCGCCGCACTGGTGGATGATCAGAAATGAAATTCCTGATTGCGGGCGCAGGGGCCATCGGAGCCTACATCGGTGCGCGCATGGCGCAGGCTGGCTCCGACGTCACGCTGTTCGCGCGCGGGCCCCATCTCCGCGCCATGCAGGAGCGCGGCGTGCAGGTGAAGAGCGCCGAGGGAGATTTCACGGAGCGGCCGCGCATTGTGGGATCACTCGATGAAGCGGGCGTGCCAGACGTCGTTTTTCTTGGCGTAAAAGCGCACGCCTTACCGCAACTTGCGCCGCAATTGAAGCGCGTGCTCGGTCCTGATACCACCGTCGTCAGCACGCAAAACGGAATCCCATGGTGGTATTTCCAGGGTTTTGGCGGAGAGTGGGACCGCTTGCGGCTGGAGCGCGTCGATCCCGGAGGCGTAATCTCGTCAGCGATTCCCGCGCGCAATGTGCTCGGCTCCATCGTTTATTTCGCGACAGAGATTACATCACCCGGAGTGATTCAGCACATCGAAGGCAACCGCATCTCGCTCGGCGAACCGGACGGTTCGCGTTCCGACCGCGTCCGCAAAATTGCCGAAGCACTGATCGCCTCGGACTTGCGCTGCCCCGTTACCACGCGCATCCGCCACGAGATTTGGGTCAAGGTTCTGGGCAACGCGTCGTTCAATCCGGTGAGCGCGCTCACGCGCGCCACGCTGGCCCAGATGGTGCGCGATCCGGGAGTGGCCTCGGTCATCCGGAACATCATGCAGGAAGTGGAGGAGGTGTCCCAAAAGCTGGGCATGGAGCTACCCGTCTCGATAAATCAACGCATGTCCGGCGCGGAAAAAGTCGGTGAGCACAAGACTTCGATGCTGCAGGACTTGGAGGCCGAACGGCCCATGGAACTGGAGGCGCTGGTGGGGGCAGTGGTGGAGATTGGGGAGCGCGTGGGCCTGCCGATGACCGTTACTCGGACAGTTTATAACTGCACCAAGCTGCTGGCGCAAGCCAAGCATTGAGATATCTGGCATCACCTGGGCGCGAGCTCTACGATCTGCAGGAGACGCTTGTCGAATTGGGTCGAGAAAATAAAGAAGCGGTCGGGATCAGGAGCGTAGCACGCAATCGGACCACCGGGATCGGCCGCCGCTTCATAATCGGCAAGTCTCTCGCCAGTCGTCGCATCCACCACGGTATAGACTGTGCCGCGACAAGTGCTGAGAGAAAAGCTGCTGTCGCAGCTCCTGTGAAACTCTAAAGCTACTCTGTTCTTGGCAACCCGGAGTCCGAAATCCGGCAAGCCCGTATCAGTCGGTGTTCTCACCACAATTTTGCGGACAACTTCGGCCGCAGCCGAAATCACATATATAGTGGCCGGAGACGTCGGTCTCATCAAGTAGACAAGACCATCGTCTCCACTTATCGCCACTGAGCGCGAAACCGGCTGGTTCCCCTCGCGCGGAGCGCGAGTATATCTGACGTCGCCGACCTCAATCGCACGCTCGATCTCCTCATCACGATCCAACACGAGCTGTTTCAGAAGATGTCCGGTCGCATCGTAGATCGCCGTGGACGCTTTGTATCCCGGATGATATTGCAGACCTGCAATCAACATCTCGCCCGAGCGAAACACAGCGATTTGCATAGGGAAGAAGGCTATTGGTGGCCGTTCCAGCCGGACTGCCGCTTCATGCTTCCCATCGGGAGAGAAATTGTCGACGAGTGTTATACCAGCGTCCTTGTGCAACATAGCGACGCCACCGCCCGGCCGCACGGCGTAGATATTGACCATGGCACCTGCAGTGTCAAACTCCGCTTCGAGTACGCCCTTGCTTGACAGCCGGAGCAACGGGCCAGCCATGCCCGGGCCTGGCTTGACAAGCTTCACGTAGGAGTGCCTCTGCTCATCGCAAGCGGTCGGCAAAGCAAAACTACCATTGGAAGTGACGCTCGATGACACATGGTCCTTCACCATGAGCAGTTTGGTTTGTGCAGTGGAAGGCATGGCGGTGGCCCACAGAATCGCGACAGTCACGAACCGATTCATACTGCTACCTCTTGATAGCACGTGGCACCCCAGCATCTTTTCGAGGACAAGCGATGCCCGCATGGGCTAATTAGCAATGGGGCTCTGGTAGCCGGCCGTCCGACATAAACGTAACCATCGTCCTGCACCGTCATTCGCTTGTCCAGCCTTATATCGCCTTTTTTCATCCGCCCACAAAAAAAATTTGCTGAGGACTTGACAATGGGGGTATACTGCCCTCGTTGGCTGGTCCACTTATCGGACCACTTGGGACCCCGTTGGCCACCACCCTCAAACCCGACTTTGAAGTTGTCCGTCGGAACAAAGTCTACGAAGAAGTCGCCAAGCAGATCGAGCGGCTCATCATCAACAAGCTGAAACCCGGCGACAAGCTGCCCTCAGAACGCGAATTGGCGGAAACCTTGAGGGTAAGCCGCAGCTCGATTCGGGATGCGATCCGCAGCCTGGAATTGATGGGCCTGGTTGAGCCGCGGCAAGGGACGGGGACCATTGTTCGCGAGGTCTCCTCCGAATCGGTGCTGCATCCCTTCGCCAACGCGCTGAAGCGCCGGCGCGAGCTGGTCAGCGAACTGCTGGACTTTCGCAAGATGCTGGAACCGCCGCTGGCCGCGCGCGCCGCCACCCACGCTTCTGACGAAGACATTTCCGAAATGGACGAGATCCTGGGGCGGCAGGAAGCCAAGCAGAGTCGAGGAGAACCCGCGGTCGCCGAGGACGCGGAGTTCCACTACAGCGTAGCCCTGGCGTCGGACAACAGCGTGGTGCTGAAGGTCCTCGACATTCTGATGGACCTGCTGCGCGACACGCGCGAGCGCTCTCTGCAACTGGAAGGGCGGCCGCAGAAATCACTCGCCGGTCACCGGCGAGTTCTGGCCGCCATTAAGCGTCACGACGCAGAAGCCGCCAAATCTGCCATGCGGCGGCACATCGAAGACGTCGAGGAAATCGTACTGAACGAGTTCAGCTAACAAGTTCTAACTCACGGAGGTTTTTGTCATGGGCCGGTTATTTGCAATCGAAATTATTTATCGGGGAATCTTTCAGAAAACCATGGCTGGCAGAATCAGCCGGGCCATCGTGCTCGCCGCCCATCAGGAAGGCAAGCCGGGCATTTCGTTTGGCCGTTATGGCGACAGTCCGGAGCGCAACGGCATTCCGGCGAAGAACTTCGCCATTGTGGCTACCGATGAGCAAACTCTGCAAGAAGGTATGGCGAAGTACGAACCCAAGGAAGTGGACGTCACCATCTGCGTCGACGACACGCTGTGCAAGGGCGTGGAGTCCTGGGCGTGGTATGGCTTGCAGCCCGTCAATCGCCTGCTCAAACCCGGTGGCACTTTGATTGTGACCTCGCGCGAAGGCCCCGATACCATCACGGCCATGGCCCATCGCAAGGAGACTCCGTACCAACTGTCGATCGTCAAGGGTACGGTTAGTTTTTCAGGCCTGTGGGTATACAAAGACGATCACACTGATGTGCGCATTCTGGGCGCGGTCGCCAAGATCTTGCCGGACCTGTTCAGCTTGCAGTCCGTTCAGAAGGCGATCATTTCTGAGTGGAAAGATGAACTCAAAGCGACATCGGCGGCCAAGTCCTACGAACGCACAAGCAGTATCACGGTGACTCCTGATCAGGGCAATCCTGAAATACCCTACAAGTTTGAGTTCCCCAAATGGCATGAGATGGGTGAAGGCATTGCCATCCCCAGCATTCCCGCCGGACACAAGATGGACGATCCCACCTCGCACGCGCACGGCGGCTTCCAGCCCGATCGCAATCCCACTTTCAAGAAATTCAGCACCCGCACCATGCGGCCGGTGGTGAATTTCGATACCTGCATTAAGTGCACGCTGTGCTGGCTGCAGTGTCCCGACTCATGTTTCGACGTGACGCCGGAAGGTCTGTACGACGCGAACATGCAGGCCTGCTGCGGCTGCGGCGTCTGCGAGGCAGTCTGCCCGGTGAAAGATTGCGTGACCATGGTCAACGAAACCGAGTTCAAGGACAACAGCAGCCAGTGGGAAGACTGGCGCAAGGACAAAGAAGGTTACAAAGTCTGGCTGGAAGAGAAGATCAAAACGCATCACGAACGGTCGCACGGCTTTCGCTATCGCGGGCAATATGAAGAACAGATTCCCGAGATGCTGGAGATTGCGAGCGGAGATTGATTACGGAGATTAAACAAAAGTTCAGCCCTTCCCCCATATAGGAGAGTCCGTCATGGCAGTGGCTACAGTAATCGAAGAACAGAAACAGAGAATTGAAGAAACAGCCCTAATCACCGGCAGCGAGGCCATCGCGGTGGCTTGCAAATTGGCCGACGTGGACGTAATCACGGCGTACCCCATCCGCCCCTACGACACCGTC
>Ga0307479_10007565_pt1 | contig 10017 bp, 7 predicted proteins | sample atmos_gasesECM4C_FD_203743 | JGI IMG/M metagenome (GOLD analysis project Ga0307479, IMG submission 203743) | Hardwood forest soil microbial communities from Morgan-Monroe State Forest, Indiana, United States - atmos_gasesECM4C_515 | ecosystem: Environmental > Terrestrial > Soil > Temperate...
CTCCGACCTGAGCGGCATCTCCATCTTCGAGGAAGCCCAATACCACGGCGTCGAAGCCGCCCAAAGAGTCCTCAAGAAGCTCCACGGCTAGTCTGCAAAGCACATCCACTTCAATGCTGGCAACTTCGGCTGTAACTTTTGGGCGGCAAGGGACTCTCACTGCCAAGGGGCCGGAACGATACTATTCAGCGGGGAAGAAATGGGAAGCCCTCTGGCAAAGTGTCGGCATCAAATAGATATATGATGATAGGAAGCCGAAATGCCTCAGGAGACCCGGGAGAAATGTTGATTCGCAGAGCCCACCACTTGACGTACGCCGACGTCACACCCAAGTCCGTTTACCTGGACCGTCGCAAATTCCTTCGCGCCATGGGCATCGTAGGCGCAACTGCGGTAGCCGGAAAAAGCCTGTTTGATTTGGCCTTGCCGCCGCAAACCACGCTTGCCGCTACGAAATTCGGCGGCCTCGCCAAGAGTCCCTTCAGCACTTCCGAAAAAGAGAACTCCTACGAGGACGTCACGCACTACAACAACTTTTACGAATTCGGCACCGAGAAGAGCGATCCCGCCAAGAATGCGAAGAACTTTAACACTTCCAACTGGACGGTTTCCGTCGAAGGCGAAGTCGCCAAGCCCCGCAAGTTTACCCTGGACGAAATCCTCAAACTTGCGCCCCTTGAGGAGCGCATCTACCGTCACCGCTGCGTGGAAGCATGGTCCATCGTGGTTCCCTGGATTGGTTTTTCGTTCAACAGTCTTATCAAGCTCGTGGAGCCCACACCAAAAGCGCAATTCGTGGCGTTCCAAAGCTACTACGATTCCCGTCAGATGCCTCTGGGACGCTGGGCCGGTATCGAATTTCCCTACGTCGAAGGTCTCCGTCTGGACGAGGCCATGAATCCTCTCACGCTCCTTTCCGTCGGCATGTACGGAGAGTCGTTGCCGAATCAAGATGGTGCGCCTGTGCGCATGGTCATCCCCTGGAAGTATGGGTTCAAGAGCATCAAGTCGCTCGTCAAGATCAAGTTCCAACAGAAGATGCCGCCGACCACCTGGAACCTGGCCGTGCCGAGTTGGTACGGCTTCTACTCCAACGTGAATCCCAATGTGAGTCCCGTGCGCTGGAATCAGGCCAAGGAGCGCCGCTTGGGCGAAATCTTCAGGCGCGACACGCTGATGTTCAATGGCTACGGCGATCAGGTTGCCAGCATGTATAGCGGCATGGACCTGAAGAAGAACTACTAGCCCGGAATTTCCGAATGCACGCTCTGCTCACCAGTAAATGGACCAAGGTCGCCGTCTTCCTGCTTTGTCTAGTTCCTATTGGAGCGTTGATTTGGCGTGCTTTTCACCATGGCCTCGGTGCCAATCCCGTCGAGTTCATTCAGCTCGCCACTGGCCGGTGGACGTTGCGTTTTCTTATCATCACTCTGTGCATTACGCCCTTCCGCAAGCTCCTCAACCTCCCCGATCTCATCCGGTTCCGGCGCATGCTTGGTCTCTTGGCCTTTTTCTACGTGTGTCTGCACTTCCTCACCTATCTTGGCCCCGACCAATCTTTCGATCTTTCTGCCATAGGGCAAGACGTTGCCAAGCGCCCATTTATCACGGTTGGCTTTCTCGGTTTTCTGCTCTTGGTTCCGCTGGCGGTGACTTCGACGGCTGGCTGGATTCGCCGCCTCGGCGGGAAGCGCTGGCAAATGCTGCATCGCGCCATTTATTTCGCGGCCGTTGCCGGTGTGATTCATTACTACTGGAAAGTCAAATCTGATGTGCGCATGCCGCTCTTCTACGGCGCACTTGTCGCCATCCTACTTTTGTGGAGACTGGGAGGCTGGCTTTCCCGGCGAAGATCCGTCGTGGCTGCCAGGCTTTCTTCGGAAGCTGTTCGCGCCGATGGTGCTCGCTGATCTTTGCTAGTGAACGGTGTTGGAAGCAGGCTCAGTGCTGAAGTCCACTCCCCAGAAGCGCGGCGCGGGCGTAAGAAACTCGATCCCTACGCGCTGCCCCTTGTCCCCGAGATCGCCCAGATAGACAATCCGGCATTCCAGTTCTTCTTGCGTCTCTGGGTTGGTAATCACCAGCATTTCGCCGTTGGCCACTTCATGCTTCAGCAGCAAGAGGCCGCCAAAGCCGTTGACCACTACGGTTTCGCAAGTCTCGCGGAACTTCTTGCCGTTGTGGGCGCGGCCCTGCGCCTGGACGCGCATCTTGTGAAAGACTCTCGAGCTTCGCCGGGGTGAGGCTGTAGTGACTTCGCTCATGGCACCCATCTTCGGTTGCCCCCGCTATACCGTCAATCTGTCCCTCCGTACAGGTGTTCCGCAGCCGCAACCCGCTCCGAAGACCGCGGGAACTCGGTTACTGGGCACCCATTAGATGGACGGGTTCTCTGTAGCAAGGCTCAGCCAAAGCTTGAGCTGCTTGCTGAGCGATTTGAAATCCACGGGCTTGGCGATACAAGCATCACAGCCTGCCTGGATGACTCGCTCGTGATCGGCGACCATTGCGTGCGCTGTCACGGCAATGACGGGAATGTGGCGCAGAGCTTCCCTCTGCCTGATCCACTTGGCCAAGGATAGGCCATCCTCGCGGCCAAGTTGCACGTCCAGCAGAACTGCATGGGGTACATTATTCCCGATCGCCGCGTAGCTTTGTTCCAGATTCTCCGCGTACTCCGTTTCGAAGCCTTCCGATTCCAGCCATTCGCAAAGAAGCTCGCGATTCGGCTGGTTGTCCTCAACCACGAGAATCCTCGGCTTCATAGCTTCTCCGAAAGTACTCCGGGAAGAGTCCGCCGCAATTGCACGAGGAGCGTTTCCTGCCACGACTGCTGCTTTTGGAGAAGCAATCCGGCGTGCAATCGAATGTAATCTTGCTCTTCCAGGGTCAAGTCCTTGCTGGTCAGGACAAACACCGGAAGGTCGGCCGTCCGTGAATTTGTGCGCCATTCAGCGAGCAGTTGAAAACCACTAACCTCAGGCAAAGTGAGGTCCAGAATTACGAGTTCTGGCAAGGATGCGGCAACCTGTGAGCGGGCTTCCGCTCCATCGGCTGCAGTGGTTACGGCGTACCCGCGCTTGGAGAGCAGTTCGGCGACAAACTCGCGCGTAGGAGTATCGTCTTCGACAACCAGGATTGGCCGTATCTTTCCGATGTTATTGCGCTGGTTCAAGCAGCGTTCCACTGCCGCCAGCAGGGTGGCCTTCCTCACCGGCTTAACAATGTATTCGTCGGCCCCAAGTGCGGCTCCCGTCGCCGGCTGGTCAACGATGGTTACCAGGATGACCGGAATCTTCGCTGTTCGCGGGTCACTTTTGAAAGTGGACAGGAGTTCCCAGCCGTTGATGGGTTTCATGATGATGTCCATAGTGACGCCGGCGGGCTGTAGCTCTGCGGCCATTTCCAAGGCGCGTCCCGGCTGATTGCACAGCACGACATCGTATCCGGCGGAGGTCAGGTACGATTGAAGAAGCAGTGCTGCTGTCCGATCATCTTCGATCACCAGGATTCGAGCAAGCTCGGACGCCGAGGATTCCCGATGGCGTGCCGGAATTTCAGGTCTCTCAACGGCCTCGGCACACGGTAGCGTGAAGTAGAAACAACTCCCCGACCCTGGCTGACTCTCAAGCCCTAGGCTTCCGCCGTGCAATTCGACGAGCCGGCGGGTGATAGCGAGCCCCAGTCCAGTCCCTTCTGTTTGCTTGTCAGACTCCCCCAACCTGTAAAAGGCCTCAAATATGCGCTGCTGTTCGGCAACTGGAATGCCCGGACCTGAGTCACGAACTTCCACTCGAACTACCCCGTCAAATCTGCGGGCCGACAGTTTGATCTCGCCTCCTTCGGGCGTGAACTTGACGGCGTTTCCGATCAGGTTCATCAAGACTTGTTTGAACCGCGTGGAATCGGCTCGCACACTTAGATCCGCGGGGGCCTCCTGCGACAGCGTCTGAGACTTCTTGTCGGCAAGAGGACGCATGGTGTCGGCAACTTCGGCGAACGAGATGGGAACCAGTACGTTCTCAAACGTCAACTGCAGGCGTCCCGCTTCGATCTTGGAAAGGTCCAGGATGTCGTTGATCAGGTTGAGCAGGTGCTTGCCCCCGGTGTGAATATGCTTGAGGTAGCGCTGCTGGCGGTCATTCAGGGGCCCATAACGTTCCTCGGTTAAGAGTTCAGAGAATCCCAGGACCGCGTTCAAGGGAGTCCGCAGTTCGTGGCTCATGGTGGATAGGAATTGGTCCTTGAACTTGCTCGCGCGTTCCAATTCCTCTTTTGCGCGAAGAATGGAAAACGAAAAGGCCTCTACTTCCTTCTTGGCGTTTTCCAGCTCCGCCGTGCGTTCCTTGACGCGTAGCTCCAAGTCATCGCGGGCCTCTCGCAAGGCTTTCTCATTTTCCTGGATCTGTCCCAGCATCTCGTTGAAGGCATCGATTAAGATCGCCAATTCCCGGCTTCCACGGGTCCGCGGCGCGCGGCCGGAATAGTTCTTTTCGCGGGTGACGGCCTTCGCGACCTCTGCTAACTGGATGATCGGTTGAGCCACCGCTCTCCGAAATATCGAGGAGACGAGCAGCGCCGCCACGAGACATACGGATAGGACCATGGCCGCAATCACCATGTATCTCCGCAAGCCATTGTCCAGCTCCTCTAAATCAGACCGGATGCACACCGTCCCGGTCGGCTTTCCTTCGAATAGAATGGAACGGACGAGCACGACCTCTTTGTTCTTGAACGAATGAGTTTCTACTTGGCGGACGGGCAAAGAAGGAATCGCCGGGACGCCGGCGCCCGCATCTCGCGAGTACGAGGCGAAGAGCCTGCCGTCCGCGGAGTAAATCTCGGCGGACAAAACGTTGCGTGCGGCCTGCAACGCTGCCAGAGTATTCTCCGCCGATTGGCGGTCGTTAAACAGCAGCGCCGAGACGCTGTTCGAGCCGATAATCTGAGCCTGCGTGGAAAGATTCCGCACCATACTGGCTCGGAAAGTGAGCATGTCGTACGCAATGAACGCCGCGCAGGCCAGCAAGAGGGCCGCGCCGCTCACCAGCATGTTCATCCAGGTAAGTTTGCGGGAGATCGAATTGTCTTTTCGCATCCGCATGCGCATCAATCTCCCGACCGGCCGTTCCGCTTTACGCTGGCTGCCACTTTCAGCAGTTCGGAACTCAAGACCAGCCTGGCGCTTTCGGCGCTCGCCAGGTTGATCTCGAAACGTACCCTGTCCCCCTCCAGAACGAATTGAATCATGCCACCTCGCCGTGTGAAGCCGGGCATGTCGCTTACCGTTAAAACCCCGCTTTCATCGAGCGTGTTGAGAATTTCTTTCAGATGTTTTTCTTCTGTCGAACTGATGAACAGGATGCGGCACTCCCCGGCGTCTTGCGTCTTGGATAGTCGCCGTAGCACCACCGGTTTACCGTCCAATGCTTCACCGGCCAGGGTGGAATCGAGAATCGTTCCAAAAGGATCCTGCCCAAGCACGCAAACCGAGAAGGAGTCGCCCTTCCCGGCGGGAACGGCTTCGGGCCATTTGACGAATCTGCCGAAGTTGTAAAGATAGGTCGCTTTGACCTGATATTCATTGGGTTTGGGCTGCTGCGCGAAGAGCACTGTGGTGACGAAGAACGTCAGTGCGGCCACCGCAAGCACGCGCCATCCACGTTCCATGTCCGGAAGGAGGCCGCGCCGGACGCCGGATAGCAAGCTCGATGTGTCCACCAGGTGGCCCATTTGGATTACTTTCTGTCAATGGCCCAGGTAATTTTTCCGTAGACGCCTCTCTTGATGCCTACAATCGTATTCACGTCGGCGCCGAACTCAGCATGTTGGGGTTGCATCAAGTTTTCTCCAACCAATGACAATTCCCAATCCGATGTGGGCCGCCAGCCAAACCGGAGGTCGGCTGTCGTGTACGCTCCTACGGCCTGCGCCGGCAGAGCCGAAACGTAACGAATGGTAGAGTCCAATTCCAATTTCTTCGGAAGATTGAACAAAGATTCGAGTACGAACTGGTGGTGGGGACTCGAACCGTTGTCGGAAACGGTGTTGAGGTTGTCCGTAAAGCCTGACTTGTCGCGCACTGCCAAGTGCAAGTAGGAGTAAGAACCCTTCAGATCCCACCAGCTGACCGGTTTCCAGTCAGGCGTGATTTCCACGCCATACGTGGAGCCTTTTAGAGCATTTGCGAGCGGCAACTGCAGAATCAAGTGTGCCGGCGGGGGCGAACTCTCAAGAAAAACCGCGCCGGGACCATAGCCGTAGAGATCATCATAGTCGTTGTGAAACGCGGCGATATCCAGGTATAGGCCTTTTGCGAGAAGTGCGCGGTAGCCGAGCTCGGATCCCAGCAATTTTTCAGAGACGAACTTCTTGCTGCCGACCACACGCAGAAAGATGTTTGCAAGCAAGAAATCGGTGAGCCGCAAGTCTTGATCGAGACGCGAGGGCGTGCGCACTGCGCGGGAAACCGCCGCCCACACGGATTGATGTTCCGTGGGTGTCCACAGCAAGCGAACGTTAGGCTGGAATTCGAATCCGCTGTAGTTGTTGTGTTCAAACTTCGAACCCAGTGTCACCGAGAGCCGGTCCGGAACGATGGGGATACCGTCTTGAAGAAACCAGCTATAAATACTGTCGGTTTCCCGCTGAGGCTCAAAATCGAGTGTGTCGAAGTGCTGGATAATTCTGTCCGGGCTCCATCGCGCGCCAATCCCCGACAGGAGATCCTGGTTTCCCTTCAGCTTGAAGTGGTAGAGAAAGTCGAGGTCGAAGGTGTTGCGAATTTCATCTAGCTGCGGGCTAAAGCGCGATGTCCGGTCGTAATAGGTCTGCAGTTGAAGGTCTGAGTCTCCGTCCAGCTGGCGCCGCCACCGCCCCAGTAAATTCCCACCTCCAACGTCGTGGGGACCGTTGAACACTTGTACTGCGGGGGGAGAATAGCTTGAGATCGCGACTCTTTCGCCGTCGCTCCCTTTGTACATATCCCCTTGTAGCGTGAAGGCGTCGCGGTTGGCCGCGCCCCAATCGGTTCGAAAGCCGAGTTGGCCGGTTCTCCAATCGTCGAAGTTTGCGCCGTCGGGATGAAACTCAGGACTCCGAATAATCCCTTTTCCGTATATCCGATAGTTGAAGCTCTTGCCGTTGTCGCCACCGTACCGAGCCACACCAATGCCTTGGTCTACATTGCCGGATATGGCTGAGACGAGAGCCCCGTGCGTATCCTTGGCGCTTTTGGTAATGATGTTGATGACGCCGTTGACCGCATTTGCGCCCCAGATAGTGCCACCGGGACCCCGAATGACTTCGATCCTCTCGATGTCCTCCAGCGGCGTGTCCTGGAGCTGCCAATAGACCCCGGCGAAGAGCGGCGTGTAGACGCTACGTCCGTCAATCAGCACCAGTAGAGACTTGGAGAATTGGCCCACGAATCCGCGGACACCTACGGCCCAATGGTCGGAGTCCGTTCGGGCGACTTCGATGCCTGGAGCCAGTCGCAGAACCTCCGGAATGCTGGTTGCTCCAGACCTGCGGATGTCCTCCTGAGTAATGACATAGATTGCCGCGGGAGTTCGCCAGACGCTTTCCGGCTCCTTGGAGGCGGTAGTCACCTCCACGTTGCCGAGTTGTTCGAGACTTAGCTGCTTTAGTGTTACCGGAGCTGCCTGGTCGCTAACCACGGCCTGAGCCCAGCTATTTTGGGACGGGTGTACGAGTACCGAAAGTAAGGTAAGAGCGATTGCTGCCATGCTGCTCCTAGGAAACCGCATCCCAAGGACTTGGGACCATCTAATTTCTTGGTCGTGGTTGCGGTGGAGATCCATTCGGGCCTGCGGTACTCCTTAGCAGGCTAGCATTTTCTTTGTTTTATACTTGATTAGAACATACTAATAATAATCAAACGGTTACTACCGGGGGCAGAGTGATCCAGAAGATCGGAAATCCGTCTGATCATGCGAACCGAGAAGCCACCGCTAAGGTTGCGCTCGATTGCTGGAAAGGAGAACCTGAGTCCGGAAGTCACGCCCGTGAGCCAAGATGAATCTGGAAGAGAGCCTACTGCTCCACAGGTTCAAGCCTCGGGTACAGATCCGATGGGTCCGAATTTAAGACTACTTGTTTGGTCGGCGAGATGAGGTAGATCACCGGGCCATTCGTCAGCGCTAACCTCCCGTTTGGGGAAACCAGGTACGTATAGTTGAATGCCTGATCGGGTTTTAGCGTGGGATTCGACGCGGTCGAGCCCACTAACGCCGTGTCACTGGTTCCTGCAACTGTTCCCACGCCGTCGTAAGTGGCCACGCCGGACTCGTGCGTTATGTTCTGGTGCGTTACGGTGATCGAACCGAAGAGGTACGTCCCATTCGCCGAATGATTCGTGAACGGGCCTCCGGTTTGCATCTCCGCAAAGCCCGCGTAGACTCCTCCGTCCACCAGCATCACAAACGCCTTGCTCGGGCTTACCAAATAAAGGAGAGGAGGCCGCGCTCCTCCCACCGCAGTTACCCGGCCGTTAGGCGCTACGCTGACCGTCGCCGCATCATTGAACGATGAAATTCCACCCGCTTTGCTTTCTTCTCCCGTAAAAGAGTAGCTCCCGGAACTCGAGACCGTGAAAGTACCCGCGACCAGGTCCGACGCTGGTGTCGAACTCGGTCCGCAGCTTGCGCAGAGTCCGCTCACGTACAGAACACTCGGGCCGCTCACCGACGAAATCGAAAATGGGCCTCCGGATTGCTGCAGCGCCGAACCCGTAAACGGAGCGTCGCCGGACTGCGGGTCCACGCTGATAAACAGCACTTCGCTTGCCGAAATGATGTACAGGCTCATGTTGACGGCTTGCGTTCCAACCATAAAGTTCATCGTGCCTCGGCCATTCGATGACACCGTATAGCTCCCCGAAAAAGCCAGACCGCTCGTGGGATAATTCAGGCCGCCGCTCTTATTCATGTTGCCGCTATCGTTGGCGTCCAGCTCGCCGCTGGTGATGCCTCCGCTTCCGTTCGCTGCAAACGCGCCCACCATGGCGAATCGGTTGCGAACGCTGGTGATGAGAGTATTCGTGGTATCTCCGCCAAACGCGTAGTTGCCGCTGATCCTTGATGTCGAGAACGCGCTGGCATCCTGCTTCTCGAAGACCCCTGACCCCAGCGTTCCCGTGTTGTCAAATTCGATGAAGCGGCCCTTGCTGGCCACGCCCGAACTGATCACCCCGAGCGCAAAACGATAGACCGACGTCCCCGCGGAAGTTGCGATGGCCATGCATCCCCGGTGGTCTCCTCCCACGGAATACGAGCTGCTCGCGCTGTTTATAGAAATGTTTGTTTGAACTCCTGTGCTGTTGTTGAGGTCTTCTACGCCCACTGCCCCCGCGATATGTCCTGTGCCGTCGGCATCGAATATGCCGCCCAGCGTCACTGCTCCGTTCGCATCGAAGCCTTGCATCGTGAAGGCGTACTGCCCGTTCAGGAGCGATTCGTGGCCGGATGCACAGGTCATGGCTGGCGCGGAGCCGTTTATGGTGATGCTCAGATTCTGCATGGCGGACTGCGCGCCCGCGCTGCTCGAGTCCGTGGCCTTTACCGCGAAACTCGTTGTGCCGCTCGGCCCCGCCGGCGTGCCTGTGATGTGCCCTGACGAATCCATGCTCAATCCTGCTGGCAAGCCTCCGCTGCCGACCTTCAGCGTCACCATCCCGGCGCCTCCGGAGGTCGCCACCGTTTGGCTGTACCCGGTACCCTGCGTCCCCGCTGGGAGCGACGACGTCGTCACGGACGGAGCGGGCGTGACGTTAATCGTTACCGACGCGGACTTCGTGGAATCCGTTACGGAAGTAGCCGTCACTGTTGCAGTTCCGGCATTGCCAGGGCTAGGCGCATTGTAAGTTGCGGCAGTTGGCGTCTCCCCGGAAAGGGAGCCTGCTCCGCTTAACGCCCAAGTGACCCCTTGGGCCGACGTGCCGCTCGTCGTCGATGCGCTAAGATTTACCTGCTGCCCGAAGTCGATGGCTTGAGCGCT
>Ga0307479_10007566_pt1 | contig 10016 bp, 9 predicted proteins | sample atmos_gasesECM4C_FD_203743 | JGI IMG/M metagenome (GOLD analysis project Ga0307479, IMG submission 203743) | Hardwood forest soil microbial communities from Morgan-Monroe State Forest, Indiana, United States - atmos_gasesECM4C_515 | ecosystem: Environmental > Terrestrial > Soil > Temperate...
AACCTCGGCGAGCGCGTTGAGGGCTGCCGTGGGTTCCAGCGGAATTAGGCCTTGCGCACCGATATTGGCGCGCGCGGCCTCCGAAGAGGCCATGCCCCCGTGGGCCCAGGGACCAAAGTTCACCCCGGTTGCCGGCAAGCCTCGCGCCTTTCGTTCCGCGACCAGTCCATCGAGCAACGCATTGGCAGTCGAGTAGTTGGCCTGGCCGGGTGAACCGAGCAAGCTGGACACCGAGGAGGACACGATGAAGAAGTCGAGGTCGTCGTTCTTCGTCAACCGGTCTAAGTAGTTGGCACCGAACGCCTTGGGCGCCAACGTCGTCCGGAAATGCTCCAGGCTCTGCTGTGACAGCAGCGCGTCGTCGAGCACGCCCGCCAAATGCGCCACTCCCGCGAGCGGCGGCAACTCCGCGCGGATCCGCTCCAGCAGCTTTTAGACTTCGGACTCGTCGCCGACGTCGGCCGCGAAGGTGTGGATGCGGCACCGGTAGCGCTCCGTGATGTCGTCGATTGCCCGTTGCGCGTCGGCATCGGGCGTGCGGCGGCTGGTCAACACGATGTCACCGGCACCGAGTTGGGCCAGATAGGCCGCCGTGTGCAGGTCTACTGCACCGAGTCCACCGGTGATCAGATAGCTCCGATCGCCTCGCGGCTGTAGTGGGTTCGGCATTTGCAGCACGATCTTCCCGATATGCCGGGCTTGCTGCATGCGGCGAAACGCGGTTTTCGCCTCGGTCAGCGGGTAGATCTCGGCGGGTAGTGGCGTCCACTCGCCACTGGCCAACCCGTCCGACACGTCGGCCAGCAGGCCACGAATGCGCTCGGGGTGATGCATGGCGGTCGCGTCCAACGCGACGATCTCGTAGGCGATATCGGGACGGGCCGCCGTCATCTGCTCCGGAGTCCAGATGTCTCGCTTGGCGATCTCGACGAAACGGCCATTCCGCGCGGTGGCCCGCACGGTCGCCTCGACAAACCCCTCATTGGTCAGGCTGTTGAGCACCACGTCGACGCCGGCACCGTCGGTGTCGGCAAGGATCTCGTCGGCGAAATCCGTACTGCGCGAGTCGTAGACATATTCGACACCTAGCTTGCGCAGCGTCGCGCGTTTGTAGGTGCTCGCCGTGGCGAAGACAATCGCACCGTGCTGTTGCGCCAACTGGATGGCGGCCAATCCGACACCACCGCTCGCGGCGTGGATGAGCACGCGGTCACCGGGCTTCAGCTGCGCCCAGTCGAACGCGAGTCGGGCCGTGAGTGCCGCAGCGGGAATGGTGGCCGCCGCTACCTGCGCTGACCCCTTCGGGCAGCGGCGCCAGCAACTGAACCGGCACATTGAACCGGCTGGCGAACGCGCCCTGCATGAAGCCATAGACGGGTTGGCCGACCTCGAGTCCGCTGACGCCGCCACCCAACTGTGCGACGACGCCGGCGAAGTCGCCGCCGAGCGGTCCCGGATCGCCCGGGTTATCGCAGTCGCCGCAACACAGCAACAGATGACGGGCCAAATTTTTAGCCGCGGCTAAGTTCGCTCTGAATATTGGGACGCCCGGCTCGCGTGCACGTGAGCCGGGTTGAACATAATGAGTCCAATCGCACAGGCAAAGGAGCCCCCGATGAGCACGACCAGCGCAGACCGTCCGTTTCGTGTGATCCAGTGGACTACCGGCAACATCGGGCGGCGATCTCTGCACGCCATCATCGGCAGACCGGACATGGAACTGGTCGGCGTCTACGCCCACGGTCAGGACAAAGTCGGCGTGGACGCCGCCAAGCTGTCCGGGTGGCCGGAGCCGACCGGGGTCAAGGCCACCAATGACATCGACGCGCTGCTCGCGCTCCGCGCCGACGCGTGTTGCTACAACCCGTTGTGGCCCAACATCGACGAGTTGGTCCGCTTGCTGGAATCGGGCGTCAACGTGTGCTCCAGCGCGGCCTGGATCACCGGCGGCAAGCAGACCCCGCGGGACCGGCAACGCATCGAGGACGCCTGCGAACGCGGCGGCTCGACGATCTTCGGCAGCGGCGCGCACCCCGGGATGACGAACATGGTCGGCATGGTGCTGAGCGCCTCCTGCGAACGCGTCGACGAGATCCGGATCACCGAGTCGGTCGACTGCTCGACCTACGAATCGGCAGAAACCCAGACCGCGATGGGGTTCTCACAGGATCCCGACACCCCGGGGCTGGCCGACAGCGTGCGGCGGGAAAGTGAGGTCTTCGCGGAGTCGGCGGCGATGATGGCCGATGCGATCGGGGCAAAGCTGGACAAGATGACCTTCGACGTCACCTTTACCGCGGCCACCGCCGACAGCGACCTGGGCTTCATGAAGATCCCCGCGCGAACGGTCGGCGGCGTCTGCGGCTACCACCGCGGGTGGGTCGGCGATCGCAACGTCGTCAGTGTCGGTTTCAACTGGGTCATGGGCAGCCACGTGGTCCCGCCCAAACCGCTCGAGCACGGCCACGTCATCCAGGTATTCGGGCTGCCCAACATGCGCACCGTCCTGCACTGCCTGCCGCCCAAGGATTGGACGGAGCCAGGCTTCATGGGCCTGGGCATGATCTACACCGCGATGCCGGTCACCAACGCGGTCCCGGCGGTGGTGGCCGCCAAACCCGGGATTGTGACGCTCGCCGACCTGCCCCCGGTCACCGGCCGGGTAGATTTCTAGGACCCGGAGGAACGCTTGCGTCCTCTAAGCGCTAACATATTTAGCCGAGCAAAGGTTCTGTTGCCATCACCGTGGATGATAATAGAAGCAAGCTTCCCGAAACGGCGTTACAGACCTAGGTCGGTGAGCGGAGGGCGGTCAGGTGAGGGCTAGTCCAAATACCGGTCGCATTACCAGCGCCTTGAAGCGAGCGTGGATACCCCTGGTCTTGGTGGTTGTCTTCGGTGTTTCGGCACTGGGCGTGTCGCGGCTCCACAAAATCTTTGGCTCGCAGGATCTCAACGCCAACGCCGGCGCGGGGATCGAAATCGTGCAGTTCAACCCGAAGGTCGTCGTCTACGAAGTCGCCGGCGCACCCGGGACCACCGCGAACATCAACTACTGGGACGAGAACGCCAATACGCACCAGGTCAATGACGCGCCGCTGCCGTGGTCGTTCACGATCTCGACCACGCTGCCGGCGGTGAGCGCCAACATCATGGCGCAAACCGACGGCAACCACATCAGCTGCAAAATCACCGTGGATGGTGTCGTACGCGAACAGCAAAACGCCGACGGCCACAACGCTCAGACCTTTTGCCTGGTGAAGTCCGCATGAGCGACCTGAACAGCAAGAGCCACGTCGACACCGAAACCACTGGGCCGATCAAGGTCCAGAGCCGCGGGCGCCCCGAGCGCGGCCACTGGCCACTTATCCCGCACATGATCCGCTGGTTCGCGGTGCCGATCATTTTGGCCTGGGTGTTTGTCACGGTCCTGGTGAACGTCATCGTTCCGCGATTGGAAGTCGTCGGCGAGGCACATTCGGCGCCGATGGCCCCAGTGGACGCGCCGTCCATGAAGGCGATGATGCGTCTGGGGCACAACTTCCACGAATTCGATTCCAATAGCACCGTCATGATCGTGCTGGAAGGCCAGCAGCCCCTCGGCGACGACGCGCACCGCTACTACGACAACATCATTCACCAGCTGCAGCAGGACCACCGGCATATCGAGCACATCCAGGACTTCTGGGGAGACCGACTGACCGCGGCCGGAGCGCAGAGCGCCGACGCCAAGGCCTCCTACGTGATGTTGAACCTCGCCGGCAACCAAGGCACGACGCAGGCGAACGAGTCCGTCGAAGCCGTGCGCAAGGTGATCGCGCACACGCCGGCACCCCCCGGGGTGAAGGCTTACGTCACAGGTCCCGCGGCGCTCAGTGACGACATGCACGTCATCGGCAACGCGAGCCTGGCCAAGATCACGCTGTTCACCCTGGCAGCGATCGCGATCATGTTGCTGCTGGTCTACCGCTCCATCGTCACCACACTCATCCAGCTGTTCATGACCGGTATCGCGCTGGCATGTTCGCGGGGGGTCATCGCGGTTCTCGCGTATCACGATGCATTCGGGCTGACCACGTTCGCGGCGAATATCCTCACAATGCTGGCGATCGCGGCCGGAACAGACTACGGCATCTTCCTGGTGGGCCGTTACCAAGAGGCGCGCCAGGCCGGCGAGGATCGGGAAACGGCGTACTACACGACGTTTCGCTCGGTGGCCCCGGTTGTGCTGGGGTCGGGCCTGACCATTGCCGGGGCAACGTATTGCCTGAGCTTTGCCCGGTTGCCCTGGTTCCACACGATGGGGCCACCCGTGGCGATCGGAATGCTGGTCGTGGTGCTGGCCGGTGTCACGCTGGGTCCGGCTGTGATTTTCGTGGGCAGCAAGTTCGGTCTTTTCGAGAAAAAGCGGGCGGTCAGGGGCCGGCTGTGGCGGCGGGTCGGCACGGCGGTGGTGCGTTGGCCCGCACCGATTCTGGCCGTGAGCGCCGCCATCGTCCTGATCGGCATGATCGCGCTGCCCAGTTATGTCACTAGTTACAACGACCGGTACTACCTGCCCACCAGTGCGCCGTCCAATCTTGGATACCAGGCTTCCGACCGGCATTTCTCCCAGGCCCGGATGAACCCCGACATGCTGATGGTCGAAGCCGACCACGACATGCGAAATCCGGCGGACATGCTGGTGTTGGACAGAGTGGCGAAAAACGTCATGCGCACGGTCGGCATCGCGATGGTCCAAGACATCACCAGGCCGCTGGGCATTCCGATTCAACACAGCTCGATACCGTTCCAGAACAGCATGCAAAGTCAGACGACCATGCAGAACATGGCCTTCCTCAAAGAGCGCATTGCCGACATCCGCAAGTTGGCCGACCAGCTGCAGGTCAACATCGACATCACGGAACGCCAGTACGCGGTGACGCAAGATCTTTCCAAGGCTGCTGACGACAGCGCACGGACCACGGCCGAAACATCGGAAATCACCGATACGTTGCGGAACCATATCGCGGATTTCGACGACTTCTGGCGGCCGCTACGCAGTTACTTCTATTGGGAAAAGCACTGCTTCGACATTCCCATGTGCTGGTCGTTGCGGTCTCTGTTCGACTCGTTGGACGGGATCGACCAGCTTGCCGAGAAGTTCCACGAACTCACGGCTGACATCCAGCGCACCGCCTCGGCCACGCACGAGCTGATGACGCTGTTCCCCGCGCTGATCGCTTCGCAGAAGGCCACCAAGGCCATCACGCTGACGCTGTATCAGACGTTCTCGGCGATGATCAACCAGATAGAGGCGATGAGCGATACCGCGATCGTCATGGGCCAAAGCTTCGACACCTCTAAAAACGATGACTTCTTCTACCTGCCGCCAGAGGCCTTCGATAACCCGGACTTCCAAACGGGACTGAGGATGTTCTTGTCGCCGGATGGCAAGTCGGCGCGCTTCTTCATCACCCATCAGGGCGATCCGATGACCCCGGAAGGCATCTCGCGGGTCGATTCGGAGCGCACCGCCGCGCAAGAGGGACTGAAGCAATCGTCCCTGTCGGACGCCAAGGTTTATCTCGGTGGTACCGCCGCGACCTTCAAGGACATGCACGACGGCGCCAAATATGACCTGATGATCGCAGTGGTGTCGGCCCTCACGCTGATCTTCATGATCATGCTGCTGCTCACCCGAAGTATCGTCGCCGCGCTGGTGATCGTCGGCACCGCGGCCAGCTCGATCGCCGCATCATTCGGCCTGTCTGTGCTCATCTGGCAGGACCTGTTCGGCATCAAAATCCACTGGATCGTCATGGCGCTGTCCGTCATCATCCTGCTGGCCGTCGGATCCGACTACAACCTGCTGCTGGTCTCCCGGTTCAAAGAAGAGATCCATGGCGGACTCAAGACGGGAATCATCCGGTCGATGGCCGGCACCGGCGGGGTGGTGACCGCAGCGGGTCTGGTGTTCGCCTTCACCATGGCTTCCATGCTCGGCAGCGACTTGCGGGTTCTCGGCCAGTTCGGGTCCACCGTCTGTATTGGCCTGCTCCTCGATACGCTGATCGTGCGCACGTTACTGATGCCGTCGATCGCCACGCTGCTGGGCCGCTGGTTCTGGTGGCCGCAAGTTGTTCACCCTCGCGGTGACAACGCGCTCCGAGCGTGACGCGCCTAGCGCTCTGCTAATTCCAGACAGACCGCGACCGCTCTGGCACCGACGTGCAGCGCCAGCACGGGCCCCAACGGGGTCACGATCGCCGGCTCGCACCCCGGTAGCCGCTCCCCCAACGCAGCCACCACCTCGTTCGCGCCGTCGGGGTTGGCGACGTGGTGTACCGCCAGAGCAGCGGTGCCCTCGCCGACGACCTCGCAAACCCGGTCGATCATGGTCGCCGTCGCGTGGCTTGCGGTGCGCACCCGTTGGGCCAGAACAAGTTTGCCGTCGTCGATACGCAACAGCGGCTTGAGCGCCAGCGCGGTGCCCAGCCATGCTTGGGGCCCACCGATGCGGCCGCTACGGCGCAGATTGTCCAACCGGTGCACCACTATGAACGAGTGACCGCGGCTCACCGCCGACCTCGCAGCCCCTGCAACGGTATCCAGGTCGCCGCCGGCGGCTGCGGCCCGCGCGGCGGCCAGTGCGACAAAACCGGTGCCCATCGCGGCTGATTTCGAGTCGACAACCCGAATCGCGGGGTCCAGGTCGGCCGCGGTCCGCTCGGCGGCGCCGTAGGTTCCCGACAACGCCGACGAAATGTGCACTGCTACCACACCGTCGCCCCCGCTGTCGCTCAGGGCCTGCTGGTAGGCGTTGGCCAGTTCGGCCGGAGTGGCCGCCGCTGTCGTGGCGTGGCGCTTGTAGACGTCCTCGGGGATCTCGTCCACACCGTCGCGCAGATCGACCCCGTCCAGCAGGATGTGCAGCGGAACAACACGTATCGCCCACCTTTCGAGCAAATCGGCCGGCAGGCGCGACGACGCATCGGTCACCACCACGACGGTCACGAGCGCCGCTCTCCCCTGCAAGCGGGTGGGGGTACTGCCCCGCAAGCGGGAGGTGCCCCCACCCACTTGTGGGGGCGTGCCCCCACTCCCCCGCGAGCGGGCGGTACCCCCACATCGCTTCGTCCCCCGCAAGCGGGCGGTGCCCCCACTGCATCGTCGCCGGCGCGGGTCATGCTTCAGCCGCGTGATTTCTCGTTCGGCACGCCGGCTTCGGCCAGCGCCTTGAGCATCAGTTCCGCCACCGCCTGGTGCGCCTCGAAATTCCAATGGATGCCGTCGGGATTGCCGCATCCGCTCATAATATGTTCGGCGACAGCGGCTTTGAGATCCACCAACGGAATATCATGGCACTGCGCCCATTCCGTGATCGCCGCCACCGTCCCCGCGCGGCCGTGGTGGGCTTTGCCATACGTCTCGGCGATGTGCACCGAAGGAAGCGACGCCACGATCGGGATGCCTGGGCGGTTGAAATCGATTGCACCACGGGTCTGTTCAAGATACTCAGCGGTCAAATGCGGCGGCAATGCGGCCCTGGCCACCGGCGATAATCGCGGCTGCACCCAGGCATAGCCATCGCGCACCCAGCGCCGCAGCCACGGCGGCCGCACATAGCGGATCAGCTCGCGCAACGCGGTCGGCAACACCGAAGGCAGCGAATCCATCCCGCCGGTCGCGAAGATCACCGCGCCCGCCCTGGGCAGCGCCGCCCAGGCCCGCGGGTCCTGGGTTGCCGCCCACCAGATGTCGCGGCAGGTCCAGCCGATGCGGCCGATCAGCTCCAAATCCCAACCCAACTGCGAGGCAACGATATTGGGCCAGATGCGCGGATCGTCGGCAGGCAAGCCGCCGGTGGGCCCGTAATAGGCCAACGAGTCGGCAAATACCAGGAGTGCCAGCCGTATTTCAGAGGACATCGTTGGCGACCTGAGCAGAAGCGTTCCACACGTCCAGGCGCCAGCGGATGCTGTCAAAGCCGACATCCGGGTCTTCGGAATGCCCACTCAGCTGCACCCAACTGGCATTGCCCAAGCCGCCGAGAATCGGCCAGTTGGCGACCGGCAGCCGTAGCAGCGCGGCCGACAAGGCGGCGATCAAACCCCCGTGGGCCACCAGTATCACCGGTCGATCTGGCCCATCGGGGTCACCCCATTCCGGTTCGCCGGACACCAGCTCGGTGACCACCGGCAGACTTCGGTTGGCTACATCGACCCGGCTTTCCCCGCCATGCGGTGCCCATGTCGCGTCTTCGCGCCATGCCAGCCTGGCGCCCGGGGCGTCGGTGTCGATCTGGGAATGGGTCAAGCCCTGCCAGTCGCCGAGGTGAGTCTCGCGTAACCGGGGGTCCACCCGGACCTGCAGCCCGGTCCGCTCGCCCAGCTTGATCGCCGTGTCGTAGGCACGATGCAGATCCGACGACACGATCAGCAACGGCTGCAGTTTGCCCAGCACTTCGGCGGCAGCGACCGCCTGGGCGCGACCCAATTCAGTGAGCGCGGAGTCCAGTTGCCCTTGCATCCGGCTACCGGCATTGAAGTCCGTTTGCCCGTGCCGCAACATCACGAGACGACGGATCCTCATTGCGCGCTCGCTGAGTCCGCAGAGTTCGATGCCAAGTCGACCGCCACCACCGGACAGTCACCCCACAGCCGGTCCAGAGCGTAGAAGTTGCGATCGTCCTGATGCTGGATGTGCACGACGATGTCGCGGTAATCCAGCAGCGTCCAGCGGCCTTCGCGGGCACCCTCGCGGCGCGCGGGCCGGTAGCCTGCCTTGCGCATTTTCTCCTCGACCTCGTCGACGATGGCGTTGACCTGCCGCTCGTTGGACGCCGAGGCGATGACGAAGCAGTCCGTGATGAACAGTTGCCCGGAAACGTCGATAACGACGACATCGTCGGCGAGCTTGGAGGCGGCCGCATTGGCCGCCACTGTCGCCATGTCGATGGCTTCCTGGGTGGCGCTCATGTGTTGTTTCCGGCGGCCAGGCTGGGGCGAGCGAGGGCGCCTTCACCCCGATACAGCCTGCGCTTGTGGACGTATTGCACGACGCCGTCGGGCATGAGGTACCACAGCGGCCGGCGCAGCTGGGCGCGCTGGCGGCAATCGGTCGACGAGATCGCCAGCGCGGGGATCGCGACAAGGGTCAACGCGTCCTCGGCCAGCTGGCCCAGAGCGTCGGTGATGTGCTCGCGGCGCAGGTCGTAGCCCGGGCGGCTGACCCCGACGAACCGCGCCAAATCGAACAGCTCCTCCCAGCCTTGCCACGACAGAATGGAAGCCAGCGCGTCGGCGCCCGTGATGAAGTACAGCTCGGAGTCCGGGTTGAGGGCGTGCAGATCCCGCAGCGTGTCCCTGGTGTAAGTGGGGCCGGCGCGATCGATGTCGACCCGGCTCACCGAGAACCGCGGATTGGACGCGGTGGCGATCACCGTCATCAGGTAGCGGTCCTCGGCGGCGGAGACGTGCCGCTCTTTCTGCCAGGGCTGGCCACTGGGCACAAACACCACTTCGTCCAGTTCGAACAGGTGCGCGACCTCGCTGGCCGCAACCAGGTGGCCGTAGTGGATGGGATCGAACGTCCCACCCATGACCCCCAGCCTGCGGCGCTGTTTTTGCACGGTTTGCCAGCTTACTTGAGCGTCCGGTCGGGACCGATTTCCCAGCCCGCGCCCCCGGTCAACACGCCATGGCCGCCTCCTGAATTCCGTTACCCCGCGAGCGTCAGGCTAAGACTTTCGCTTGATGCCCCCGCAACAGCCCCCTCGGTGGTGTAGAAGGAGTCTGTGGATGATTTGCGGCTCGGAGCAGTCGCTCCTACGCAGCTGCTCAAAGAGTCCATGACCCGGCGGTTTTACCACCGATCGGAGGTCACAAGCGAAATCACGCTGCCGGCCGTTCCGGGCATGATCGACGAGTATGTGACGATGTGCGCCAACCTCTTTGCGGATGTGGGTAGGAAGTTTTCCGCCGAGGAACTCGCTCAGCTCAGGACGGTTCTCGAGGGCCAGTTGGCAGAGGCCT
>Ga0307479_10007567_pt1 | contig 10015 bp, 8 predicted proteins | sample atmos_gasesECM4C_FD_203743 | JGI IMG/M metagenome (GOLD analysis project Ga0307479, IMG submission 203743) | Hardwood forest soil microbial communities from Morgan-Monroe State Forest, Indiana, United States - atmos_gasesECM4C_515 | ecosystem: Environmental > Terrestrial > Soil > Temperate...
AGCAGGGGTTGCTCGAAGAAGCTCCCAGATAACGGATCATTGGCTGAAGCAGGAGTTGAGGCCGCCGGAATGGCGGCTTCTGGCTTTTGTTGGCGATGTATGCGCGCACGGAATGGCCGGGCAAGCCCCCGGATTGGCGATCTTGGGAACCTTGCTTGCCCTGCCTTTGACGCTGCTGTTTTGCGCCTGCTAGACTGAAAGTTTGTCAGCCCCCTAAAAGACAGACTAAGACGGAAGAGGAGTACGTGCGCGCAGAAACCCGCCATCAACTGAAATCCGACAAGTTCACCCGCACCACGATCGGCGTGGCCGAGGCCACGGCGCATTGGAGCGTCGAACACAAAGCCAAAATCATCACGGCGACGATGGTTGCCGTGGTGGTGATCGTCGCCGTGGGCGGCACCTGGTACTACATCAGCCAGCAGGATGAGAAAGCCAACTTCGAGTTGACCCAGACCGTGCGCACGATGGAGACGCAGATCCGGCCTGCGGGGATGCCCGCAACTCCCGACTTCCCCAGCTTTGGGTCGGCGCAGGAACGCGCCGCAGCCGCCAAGAAACAGCTGCAGGCGATCATCGACAAGTATCCGCACACCCATACCGCCGACGTCTCGCGCTACCTTCTGGGCACAACGTCGGTCGCCCTTGGCGATAACACCGCGGCCGAGCGCGAACTGAAAGACGCCGCGTCGACGCACAACAGCGACATCGCGGCGCTGGCGAAGCTGGCGCTGGCATCGCTCTATAGCAACACCAATCGCACCAAGTACGCGCTCGATCTCTACAAGCAGCTCATCGACAAGCCCACCACCACGGTCAGCAAGGTGATGGCACAGCTGCAACTGGCGAGCCTCTACGAATCGTCGCAGCAGCCGGCGGAAGCCAAGAAGATCTACGAACAGATCGTGAAAGAGAATCCGAAGACCGAAGCCGAGTCGATGGCGCAGCAGAAGCTGCAGGCTTTGAAGTAGGGCGGCCGGCGAGGTCCCGGTGCTCATCGGCTTCCCGGTGTTTACGCTTCGCGCTCGGTGAAGAGCCGGGCCCATTCCTCCACACGCGCGGGCTGCAACAAGGCAGGCTTCAGGTTGGCGGCGACGTGGTCTTTGTTTCCCATCCCGATCAAGGAAGTCGTCAGGCCGGGCGCGGAGCGCGCGAACTGTATCGCGTTCTCGTTGTCGTTCTTCATCCCCAGAGTCTGCTGAATGAAGCCGGGTAAGCTGTGGGTGAGCCGTCCCTGGTAGAGCGTCGCGCTGCCCATGACAGCGACACCCAATTGCGCGGCGGCCGTGAGCACGGAAACATTCTTTTTGTACAGGGACTGGTTGGTCAGAGAGTGGGCCTCGAGCATGGCCAGGTTGAAGGGCAGCTGGATGAAGCGGAAGTGATGGCCTTCGCCCCCGACCTCGCGGGCGAGTTCCACTGACTCGGACAGGCTGATGTAGTCCTGTGTGCCGACGGGAACGCGAAACGCATTCCAGGTCGCCATTCCATAGTAGCGCAGCTTGCCCACTTTCACACTGTGTTCGAGCTGCGCGAAGGCGCGCTTCAGGCGTTCACGAAATTCCTCCTGAGAAACGTCGGCGAGTTGCGATTCCGGGTTGTGCAGGTAGAAGAGATCGATGGTCTCAAGGCCGAGATTGCGGCGGGAACGGTCGATCTGGTTTTCGAGATAGGCCTGGGACATGCAGTGCATGCCACCGGCAAGCTCTTTGGGATCGAGCACGCCGGGTTCGATGTACTCCCGCATGAAATAGCCGCGGCGGTCGGCGGGCAGGTCGCCGTCGAACGAGAGATATCCGGCCTTGGTGCAGACGAACACTTCGTCGCGCTGCACATCTCCGGAGGCGACCGCCGCCGCCAGCGCCGCGCGGATGTTCCGCTCGGAGCGCTGGTGACGGTAGTTGATGGCGGTATCGAGGACGTTGATCCCGGAGCGTAGCGCGATACCGATGGCCTCGAAGTAGGCTGCGTCCGCGGCGGCGTCCGTCTCGCCAAGATATGTACCCAGCCCGACGGAAGAGAGCCACAACTCGTTGGGACCCGGCACGCGATCGGGGCGGCGAAAATGTTCGGCCTCCCGAAACTGCGGAAAGCGGTCCCGATAGCGGGCAGTACCTTCAGGCGTGGCAAAGCCGGAAAGCATAGGCGGAGTGTAGCAGCCGGGGGACCGGTGCAGGCGCTGTTTTTTGGACAGGTCCACAAGAAGGCAAGCGCAGGACCGAAAGACAGGGCCGAGCGATTACCGGGGTAACGCGGCCGTCCAGATTGAGGTTCGATTCCAAGCGCGATTCGCGGAAAATTTCTTAAGAACCCTGTAATCCGGAGACGTATATGTCTTTCCGCCCTGCGTGTGTCGCGCTGTGTTTCTATCTCGCTTTCCTCGGTGCCGCTCGCGGCCAACAGACCGGATCGACTGCCGTGATCACGCAAGGTTCTTCCACCGGGTCGCCCCAGACGGAGCAGCCGGCGCAGGACCAACCGAGTCTAGCCGACATCGCCCGCAAGGTTCGCAAAGACAAGCCGGCCGACGTCCGCATGACCGAGGCTGAGGGGAAAGAACTGTTCCGCTCTGTGGACAAGGTGTTTGATTTTGCCAGCGAGGACACCGGCTTCCCGAAGCATAGCGCCGTCAAGAAGGCGGTGGTGGGCCAGGCCGACATCGAGAAGTTCACCAAGAACCGCTTGGCGCGCGCGGAATATTCCCAGCGCTTCGCGCGGTCGGAACTGACGATGAAAAAGTTCGGACTGCTGCCCCGGGACTTCGATCTGAAGGAATTTCTCGTCAAGGCCAACGGGCAATCGATCGCCGGACTCTACGACGAAGAGACCAAGACCATCTGGTTGCTGAACACGGTTTCGTTCGACAAGCAGGGCCCCATCCTGGCGCATGAACTCACCCATGCCCTGCAGGACCAGAACTACGATCTGGGACGCTGGGCGAAGGCGGGCGAACGGCCGGCGGGCAAAGTGAAAACGGGCGACGATGACAACGGCGTCGTGGATGAGGGCACGACGGCGCGTCACGCCATCGTCGAAGGCCAGGCGATGGTGGTGTACATCGACTACCTGCTGGCGCCGTTCGGACGTAATTTGAAAGACACGCCCGGCGTGGTCGCGTCGATGGAAGATACGGCGGTTTCCGCGACCATCGACACCGAACTCATGCATAAGGCTCCAATGGTGCTGCGCGAGGCGGGGAGCTTCCCCTATCGCGAGGGCTTGTTCTTTGAAGCGGACATCCTGGGCAAGCGCGGCAAGCAGGCGGCGTTCCAGGGCGTGTTCGCGCAGCCCCCGCGGAACACGCACGAAGTCTTCGATTCCAATGCTTATCTCGAACGCGCCAAGCTGACGCCGGTCGTCATCCCCGACGTGCGGCCGCTGCTGAGCAACGACTACGAAGTCTTCGACTCGGGCTCGTTCGGGGAGCTGGATGTGCGGGCCCTACTGAAGCAGTTCGGCGACAAGCACGGAGCGACAGACTTCGCGCCCGCGTGGCAGGGCGGGACATACGTTGCGTTCAAGCGTTCCCAGCCGGGTAGTGCGACGAACTCGGCGAGTGCGCAGCCGACGACGGCCGATGTCGCGCTTCTGTACGTCTCGCACTGGAAGAATACGCAGGCCGCCGAGCACTTTGCGCGCTTCTACGCGACCACCGTCGCCAAGCGCTACAAGGACGCTTCGGTGCAACCGGTTCCCGTCTGCGCTACGGCTCCGTGCCCGGTGGGGGCTGCGCTGGTGTCGACCGAAGAAGGTCCGGTGATCGTGGAAGAATGGCCGGACAACACCGTCATCGTGTCGGAGAGCTTCGACAGCGCCACGGCGGCCAAATTGAGCAGCGCGGTGCGAACGCCGGGACGCGAACAGCACGCGTCGACGGAGTCGCAGGATGAGCTCAGTATGCGGTTGTATGCATTGCCGGCGTTTCGGGCCTTTCAGGAGCGGATTGCCAACGAGATTCTGCGAGGGATCATCATCGGGCGGTAGCGCTTTAGCTCACAGCGGTGGCGAAAGCTCACTTAGCGAACGCCAATCAATTCACTGACCAACCAGCAACGGCTAGGTTGCGGGTTTTGGCTTGGATGCGTAGCGCAGCGCCCCAAACTCCCGCCAATGCTTCATGCAGCCAGACCACGTGTCATCTGTTGTGATCGTCTGGGGTCGCCACTGATGTTGATTTGTGAGATTGCCCAGCGATTGCATCGCTGCAAACTGGACCTCTCGGTCGGGGTCGTCCAGTGCCGATTACAGTCCGTCTAAGGCGCTATCGGAATTCGTGTATTCAAGAAACCGGGCTGCCCCGATTCTTGCGTCAGCTCCCGGTAACGTAAGTGCTCGGTGAGGAGAGGTACGGAAACCACCGGGTCGAGGCTGGATATCGCGAGCAAGAGATTTGATTTTAGGTTTCCACCTACCTGCTGAGAGGACTGGAATAGATCGCTTTGTGCTGAAGGCAAGACGCTCAGGTCCCTCCACTTCAAAAGGTCTGCGAGGATGGCGTTCTCAGCTCTGGATCGGAATTGACCTCGGGCAGGCTCAGAGCAGCCTTCAAGAAGGGTGCTGCAGACGAGTCCCCCTCCCAACTCAGGGCGGCGCCGTCCCGCGTTTTTCTCAGAAATAGTATTCGGAAGGTGCCAGCAACGAGATTGCCTTCCCCTACGCTTCCCCAGGGGTCCGTTGCTGGAGTGGAATAGCTGAAGATGAAGCGCGATCCAGCAACTTTTCCTCTAATCGTCTCACCGACCTGGATCTCGGCTTCAAAATCCCGCCGACTGTAGGCCCGCCCGCTGTAGGTGATGTCGCCCGACCCGGTTTGTCGTACATTCTCGACTCTTCCGGCGATGATCAAGTCGGCCGAATTCACTAACTCAGCTATCGACAAACCTGGGACTATTTCCGCGCACGCGGGCCCTACGCATAAAATGAACGCCGTCAGAGTAAGCTTGAGCAATCGCCCCGCTGACAATTAGACCACAGGTTTGAGCCAGAAGGCTCCGCCGACATTCCCCTTTCCCCCAATTTCCGCTACCATTGCTCGTTTCTCCAACCACTCTCGAGACCAACATGGCCGACTTTTCCCTGCGCGTGAACGGCAGCGACCGCAAGGCCAGCGTCGCTCCCGAAACGCCTCTTCTTTGGGTCCTGCGCGACACCCTGCAACTCACCGGCACGAAGTTCGGATGTGGCGCGGGCCTTTGCGGCGCGTGCACCGTTCACGTCGATGGCGCCCCAATCCGGTCTTGTTCCATTCCGGTATCGCAAGTCGCCGGCAAGAACATTATGACCATTGAGGGGCTCTCTCCGAGCAATCAGCATCCCGTGCAAATCGCCTGGATCGCCGAAGAGGTCCCGCAATGCGGCTACTGCCAAAGCGGACAAATTATGGCGGCGGTCGCGCTGCTGGCGAAGACGCCGAACCCAACCGAAGAGCAGATCACCAGCTTCATGTCGGCGAACATCTGCCGTTGCGGGGCCTATGAACGGATCCGGCGCGCGATCCAGCGCGCCGCCAATGGCGGGGGTGCGCGATGAGCCCGCTTTCCCGCCGCGAATTCATTGCCGCCGGCGTCGCAGCTGGTGCTGGCCTCGTCATCGGTTTCTATCTGCCCCATGGCTCGAACGGCGGCGGCGAGGAGTTCTCGCCGAACGCCTACCTGAAGATCACGCCCGAGAACAAGGTCATCGTCGTGGTCGCGCGCTCGGAGATGGGGCAGGGCGTGCGCACTTCGCTGCCCATGATCCTGGCCGAGGAACTTGAGGCCGACTGGAAGCAGATTCAGATCGAGCAGGCCGGGGCCAGCACGCTCTTCGGCGATCAGACCACCGGAGGCAGTGCCAGCGTCCGCACCACCTGGGACCCGATGCGCAAGGCGGGCGCGGCCGCGCGCGAGATGCTGATCTCGGCGGCGGCCCTCGAATGGGGCGTGGCGCGAGCCTCGTGCAAGGCGGAGAACGGCGCGGTGCTGCATCCACCGTCGAAGCGGAGCGCGACCTACGGGGAACTCACGAACAAGGCGGCGACGCTGCCCATCCCAACTGACGTTCCGCTGAAGCAGGCCAAGGACTACAAGATCGTCGGCAAGCCGCTTCCACGGCTCGACACGCCAGCGAAGGTGAACGGCACGGCGGAGTTCGGCATCGACTTCCGCCTGCCCGAGATGAAGTTTGCGGTTGTGGCGCGGTGTCCGGTGATGGGCGGCAAAGTGGCCAGCTTCGACGACAAGGACGCGAAGAAAGTCTCGGGCGTCAGCTACGTCGGCAAGATCGCCGACTCGTCGATCGCCGTGGTGGCCGACAGCGTATGGTGTGCGACGGAGGGGCGCCGTGTTCTGCAGGTCAACTGGGACGAGGGTGCCAACAAGGACCTCAACACTGCTGCGATTATGGAGTCGCTGCGGCAGGCGGCGACGAAGAAAGGCGTGCCGCTGTACTCGGTGGGCGACGCGACGAAGACGGCGGGGCGACGCATTGAAGCGACGTACGAGTTGCCGTTCATGGCGCATGCTCCAATGGAGCCGGGCAACGCTACGGCGTACTTTCAGGGTTCGAAGTGCGAGATCTGGGCGCCCACGCAGGTTCCGCAGGATGTGCGGGATTCCGCGGCGGCGGCGATCGGTCTCGACCCCGAAAACGTCAAGGTGAATGTGACGCTCATGGGCGGAGGCTTTGGCCGCCGCCTGGAACATGATTACGGCGTGGAAGCGGCCCAGGTGTCCAAGGCCATCAACGGCCCAGTGAAGGTGATCTGGACGCGCGAAGACGATATGCGCAACTCGACGTACCGTCCGGCGAGTTATCACAAGCTGAGTGCGGTGCTCGATGGTTCCGGTTGGCCGGCGGCGTTCTCGCATCACTTGGTGGCGCCTTCGATCAGCGCGCAGAAGGGTCAGCCGGGAGAGGGCGGTGTGGACCCCGATCTCAAGGACGAGGCTGCGCTGATTTATTCGTTTCCGAATGCGCTGGTCGACTATATTCAGACGGAGACGCCGGTCCCGCTGGGCTGGATGCGCTCGGTATATGCGCTGCAGGTTGGCTTCGCCAACGAGTGCTTCATCGACGAACTGGCCACGGCGGCCGGGAAAGATCCGCTGGCGTACCGGCTGCACCTGCTGGCGAAGGACGAGGACATCAAGTACTTCGACACGATCTGGCGCACGGCGCGCATGCGCGGCGTGCTGCAACTGGCCGCTGACAAGGCAGGCTGGGGCAAGCCGCTGCCGGCAGGGCACTATCACGGCATTGCGTGCTTTGGCTGCTTCGGCACGTACATGGCGGAGGTGGTGGAGTTATCGATCGAGCAAGACCAGCCGAAGATTCACCGCGTGGTGGGTGCCATCGACTGCGGGCAGGTCGTGAACCCGAACATTCTGGAACAGCAGATTCAGGGCGGCGTGATCTACGGGCTTACCAACGCGCTGCGAGCCAAGATCACCGTGGAGAAGGGGCGCATCGTGCAGGGAAACTTCGACGACTATGCGCCGCTGCGCATGAATGAAATTCCGGCGGTCGAAGCGCACTTTGTCGAGAGCACGGAAGCGCCGACGGGCGCGGGCGAGCCGCCCATCCCGCCGCTGGCTCCGGCCATCTGCAATGCCATGTATGCAGCGACGAAGAAACGAATCCGGGCGCTGCCGATTTTGAGTTGATGATGAAAGGTTGCAAAGCTTTTGACCGCGGAGAGCGCGGAGGAAGGCCGCTGAGAGCGAAGCGGAGAAAGGCTCACTCGAAATTCAGCCTCGCCCTCCTGGCCTTCAGTCTTTTTTTCATGGCATCGCGGGGAACATTCGCGCAGAGCCCGCAACCCGCGGGAGTGCCGGCGCAGCGCCTCGCGCGTCTTCGCCGCGGGATCAACCTCAGCGAATGGTTTGCCCAGGTTTACGACCCGAAGGGGTACACCAAGGAACATTTTCAATCGTGGAACACGGCTCAGGACATCGCCCTCATCAAGGCGATGGGCTTTGATCACGTTCGCCTGAGCGTAAATCCGGAGCCCATGTTTCGCCACAACAGCGCCGACCAGATTCCCGCCGACTATCTAAGCTACCTCGACGACGCGGTCAAGATGATCCTCGACCACAATCTTGCGGTGGTGATCGACATCCATCCGGAAAGTAACTTTAAGGCGCGGCTTGCGCACGACGACTTCGTCGAGCAGTTCTCCGACTACTGGCGGGCGCTGGCGCGGCACTACTCGAATCTCGACCCCGATCGCGTCTTCTTCGAGATTCTCAACGAGCCTGAGGTCAACGACCGTTATCGCTGGTATGGCATCCAGGCGAAGCTGGCGGTAGCGATCCGCGAGGGCGCGCCCCAGCACACCATCATTGCGGCAGGCGCGCAGTGGTCGAACAACGATCAGTTGCTTTTTCTTGAGCCGCTGCGCGATTCCGACGTCATTTACAACTTCCACTTCTACGAGCCGCACATCTTTACCCACCAGGGAGCGACCTGGGGCGTGAACAACTGGCATTTCCTGAAGCGGCTGCCGTATCCTGCAACTCAAGCTGACACCGAGAAGGCTGCGGAGCAGGAACCGGATGCCGTGAATCGTCTCTATGTGGTGCGCTACGGGCTCGATCACTGGGGACCCGAACGCATTGACGCGGAAATTTCGCAGGTGGGCGCCTGGGCAAAGCAGCGCGGAGTTCCCGTGGTGTGCAACGAATTCGGCGTCTACCGGAAGAATGCCGACCCGAAGGATCGTGCCGCGTGGATTTCCGACGTCCGCACCTCGCTCGAAAAGCATGGCATGGGCTGGACGATGTGGGATTACAGCGGAGGGTTTGGGGTGGTCACGAAGAAACCCAACGAGGCCGCGGTGCCGGATGAGATCACCTTGAAGGCGTTGGGGCTGCACATGCCAAGCGCCACGCCGTGACTCAGCAAACGACTCAACAACCTCAGTAAGCTCCCAGCCACTTCACGGGCAAGCGCGCTGCCAGGGAGTGAGCGAGTGTTTCGTCGGCGGTGACGAACTGTGCGTTGGAGGACATGGCGAGCGCTACGTAGAGGCAGTCGGATAGCGTCCGCCCGGTCGAGAGCGCAACCGGCAAGGCTTCCGGGAGCAATCGTTCCGAAGCAACGGACGGGAACCTTCGGCTTCGCATCGCGTTCATGGCTTGCAGTGCGGTGGCCGATGTGAGTCGCTGCTGCCGCACGGCCTCCCGGAGCAGGTCTCCGAATTCAGCCCAAAAGACGTCAGGCACAACGAACCTGATCTGCCCCTGCGCATAGAGGTCCAGCAACCGCAGAGCCTCGGGCACAAGTTCCTCGCCCTGCGGGGGAAGCACCCACTTCGCGGCGACGCTTGCGTCCACGACCAGCGTGTTCATCTCTGGTGATCCTCACGCAACACTTCTTCGGTGCGGTGCAATACTCCCTTTGTAGACGCACCTTGCGCGCGAAATCGCGCCAGCTGCTTCAGAAACTGCCGGCGCCGTTTCAGTTCTTCGGTTGTCGGAATGTTTTCTGAAAGGAGCGACAGAACCTCCGCGGCGATCGACTTGCGATGCTGGCGCGCTCGGGCACGCAACGCCTCGTACAACGCGTCCGGGACATTTTCGACGTATAGTGTTGCCATAGGCGTGGTCTAGTATATACCTAGGCAGCATCCATGGCAGGCAACGGGTGTGTGCAAGAAGAGCGTTGACGCGTCCAGCGGGATCGCCGGAAAGGAATGCCGATGGCGCGCATCGCTGAAGGCGGCCTGCGTTCTCGTGGGGGACGCTGCCGACGACCTGCTCGGCCGATGTTATGCTAGGCATACTCCCCACAGCGAGGCCGCAATCCTACATGACTGACCCCAACGTTCCTGATTCCCAGCCCGCAAACGAGTCCACCGAGTCCTTCAAGGACGTTCTTTCGCAGTACGAAAAGAGCCACGTGCGCAAACCCACCGAGGCCGGGCGCGAGGGGACGGTGATTGCCGTCTCCACCGAGTCGGTGTTCTTCGATATCGGCTTCAAGACGGAAGGCATCATGCCGCTGGCGGCATTCCAGGGTGCGGGCGAAACGGTGA
>Ga0307479_10007569_pt1 | contig 10014 bp, 9 predicted proteins | sample atmos_gasesECM4C_FD_203743 | JGI IMG/M metagenome (GOLD analysis project Ga0307479, IMG submission 203743) | Hardwood forest soil microbial communities from Morgan-Monroe State Forest, Indiana, United States - atmos_gasesECM4C_515 | ecosystem: Environmental > Terrestrial > Soil > Temperate...
GCGGCCAAGGATCTCCCCCAGCCCCCGGTCGACTTCTTCGACCCCGTGCCGCCGCTCGCCAAGCTGCTCATGGCTCCACCCATCGCCGCGCTGGGTTTCGGCGGGTGGTCTTGGCGCCTGAGTTGCGCCATTGCGGGCAGCCTTTTGGTCGGCGTCGTATACCTCATTGCCCGGCGGTTACGACGCGACCGCTTCTTCGCCGTGGCAGCAGCCGTCATGGTGAGCTTCGACGGTCTCGAGTTCGTCGAGTCGCGAACCGGGGTCATCGATATCATCGCGATCTTCTTCGCGCTCTGCATCACCTATGTGTTCCTGCTCCACTGGCAGGCGCGCACCCGAACGCAATGGCGGGCCACGCTCTACGCGCTCGCCACCATCACGGGTCTCGCTTTTGGCGCTAAGCTGACCGCGCTGGCGCCGACGCTTGTCGCGGCGGCGCTCATCCTCGGGCGTTTCCTCGATCCGCACGCGCTGCGCCTGGTCCCCGCGCTGCGGGCGGTCGCCGGCCCACGCGGGGGCGAGGTGCGAATGTGGCGCGATGCCGCTGGGCGGCGCGCCGCCCTCCACTACGTCGCGGCGGCGCTTATCGCTGGGTCGGTTTTCGCCGCGTGCTACTCGCGCTACCTCACCATCCCCCACAACACCGTCTATCACTTCGTCGCCTGCGATCCCAAGACCGGGCTTCGCGACGGACCCAACCCGAAGGACGACCACCAGGACATCCCGCTGGTCCGCCACGCCGATGGCACGGCGGTGACCATCGCCGGGCACGCCATTCCAAGCATCCCTGCCGCCATCGGCAACATCGCCGGGCAGCTGAAGGCCAGCCTCAACTACCACGACATCGAATGCCGGCCTCATGTCTACGCGTCGCGCTGGTACACGTGGCCAGTCATGTACCACCCGGTGCTCTTCTACGCGATCTACACCAGTCACCACACGGCGGGCGGCACCCCGGAGACCGACTGGATCACAGATATGGGGAATCCCGCAGTGTGGTGGCCGGCCATCCCCGCGCTGCTCTTTTGCGTATGGGTGATGAGCCGTGGGCCGCAGTGGTGGAGGGTGGCGATCGGCGCGGTGATGGTCGCCGGGCTGGGGCTGATGATCCGGTACTTCAAGGCGGCGGAAACCGGCATCGTCGCCGTCCATCCCAAGGCGGTTCCGTTCGACCTGGGGCTGGCGCTGATGGTCGTCTTCGGCGTGCTCGCGGTGGTCTGTGCGGTGGTGTCGCGCCGCCTGGTGCCCGCGCTCTGCGTCCTCGGTTACTTCGCCGCCTGGATGATGTGGGTGCTGGGCAACGAGAAGCGGGTGCTCTTCTTCTATCATATGCTCGGTGCGCTGCCTTTCATGGCGCTCGCCTACGCGTACGCGCTCACCGCGCTGCGTCGCGTCCATGTCACCGTCGGCAGCCGCACCGTGAGCCTGGCGCCAGCCTCCTACGCCGCCCTCGGCCTAGTCTTGGCGGGTTTCGTCTTCTTCTACCCGATGTGGACGGGGGCGCCGCTCACCTCCACCGACCACGACATGCGCCTGTGGGTGGCTGACTGGCAGTGATCCTTCAGCTCGGCCCGGCCGGTGGTCGCATAAGGCCGCGCGCCCAGTGGCCGTGACTGCGACAGTGATGGTCGCCCCCTTGGAATGCTGGCTCCGTTGGGTGCCGTGGCGAACCGCTTCGAGCTGTGGGGCGCTCGCTCGCGGACATGGGGTCGGGTCGCACAAAAGGGGCATTTTGTCCTCACAGGGCACACGGACCACGGGCCCGTGCGATCGATACCGGAAATTGCGGATTCCGCAAGCGATACGAACGCCTGTACGCTACGGGGGCGACGAACACCGCCGCCCCGGACCAGTCCCGGCTCCTCCCGACCCCCCTGGAGACCCCCGGCCTCACCAGCGTCGACGGCGAGGCCCAAGGCGGACGCACCGCCGTCGCCGCGTATCTCGCCCGGCTCGCCCCCAGCAGCCGGCGCAAGGTGCTGGAGTCCCTCACCCTCCTCGCCTCACGGCTCTCTCCCGGGCTCGACGCGGAGAGCTGCCCGTGGGAGCAGGTCCGCTATCCCCACGCGGCCGCGCTTCGCGCCTGGGTGGCCGAGCGGTGCGCGCCGGCGACGGCGAATCGCCACGTCGCCGCGCTCCGGGGAGTCCTGCGCGAGTGCTGGCGGCTGGGCCTGGTCGACGCCGATTCGTTCCAGCGCGCCGTCGACGTCCCCTCGGTGCGCGCCGAGACGCTTCCTCGCGGCCGGGCTCTCCAGCCGGGCGAGCTCCGTGCCCTCTTCGCCGCCTGCACGGACTCGAGGAAGCCGTCGGGCGTCCGCGACGCCGCCCTGCTCTCCGTCCTTTACGGCGCCGGGCTGCGCCGCACCGAGGCCGCCGCCCTCGGCCTCGCCGACTACGACCCCGCCAGCGGGGCGCTCACCGTGCGCTGCGGAAACTGGCGCAAGGACCGCCTCGCCTACGTCCCCGCCGGCGGCCGCGCCGCCCTCGCTGCCTGGCTCGAGCTGCGCGGGGTTGCCGAGGGCGCCCTCTTCCATCCCATCACCAAGGGCGGCCAGCTCGAGCGCCGGCGGATGACCGACCAGGCCGTCGCCGACGCCTGCCAGCGCCAGGCCGCCGCCGCCCGGCTGCGCTCCTTCAGCCCCCACGACCTGCGCCGCTCCTTTGTCTCCCACCTCCTCGACGCTGCCGCCGACCTCGCCACCGTGCGTCGCCTCGCCGGCCACGCCCAGGTCACCACCACCACCCGCTACGACCGGCGGGGGGAGGACACGAAGCGCCAGGCCGCCGAGCTGCTCCACGTCCCGTACGTCGAGACAGCCTCCTGATGGGGCGCGTCCACGTCTTCGCGGATGAGGCAGGAAACTTCGACTTCAGCCGTAAGAAGGGCGCCAGTCGTTACTTCATCCTCACGACCGTCGCCACCGCCGACTGCTCGCCCGGCGACGAGTTGCTCGCGCTGCGTCGTCGTCTTGCGTGGAACGGGGTGGAGGTCCACGCGGAGTTCCATGCCACCGAGGAGGCGCAGGCGGTGCGCAACGAGGTCTTCGCGGTGCTGCAGCGCCATGACTTTCGGGTTGACGCCACCATCCTCGAGAAGCCGAAGGCCCAGCCTCAGACTCGAGTGACGGAGCATCGCTTCTATCAGACCGCCTGGTATCAGCACCTCAAGTACGTCGCGCCGCGCATCAGCACCCTATCCACGGAGCTGCTGCTCATGACGGCATCTGTAGGGACGCGCAAGCAGCGCCAGGCGTTCGGCCACGCGGTGCGCGATGTGGGAATTCAGGTGCTCCCTGGCCGCACCACCCGCTTCGCCTTTTGGTCGGCCGCGAGCGATCCCTGCCTCTGGGTCGCTGACTATTGCAGTTGGGCAATCCAGCGAAAGTGGGAGCTCGGGGATACGCGCTCGTATGACCTGATCAAGAACAAGATCCGCTCCGAGTGGGATGTGTTCGCCCGTGGCTCTCGCCTTTACTACTAGCGAACACAAAACTCCCCTAGACGAGACGCTGATCCTCGACTAGGGGAGCAAGGCTGGCTAGCCAGGCGCGAGGCCTGACAGAGCCCAGGGGCTCTTTCACCAGCCCGACGAACGTCTTGAGTGTACGCATGTACGATGGCGGCTCCTAGGCGGATATACTTCCCTCATAGTAGGCGCCTATACGTATACTGGACCGATGGCTCGCCTGACCATCTACGTCCCAGACCGGCTCTCGGAGAGGATGGCCCAATACCGGGACCGCCTCAATCTCAGCGCCGTCTGCCAAGCGGCCATCGAGCGGGCGGTCGAGGCTGAGGAGCGACTGATCGAGGGAGACCAGCTCGCCCGGTTAGTCGCGCGCCTCCAGATCACCTCCTCACCCGAGGAGCGCATCTTCGCCGAAGGAGTTCTTGAGGGCCGTCTCTGGGCTGAAACCGTAGCGAGCTGGCCTGAGCTGGTCGAGGTGTCGGGGTGGCCTGATGCCGTGAACTCGGTCCAGATCCATGAGGGCCGTGTGCTTCTCGCGACCGTCATCGAGTTCCGAAGCGGCGGCAGCGTCTCGTTCGGCGGGCCACAGTACGCATGGGGTCCACGAGCGGTCCCGCGATCGTTCGACGGGCAGGCAAAGGCGCTCATCCTCGAGCCCGAGTACTGGGGTGGGTTCGTCGCCGGCGCCAAGGAGGTTCACGGACTTGTTCACCCCCTGATGACGCCTAGCGATGCGGGCGGGTCGGAGCAGAGACCCGCGCCGCCTCCTCCTCGATCGGATGCTGCTGAGGGGGTGTCGGCACCGCCGTAAATGGCCTACTAGGGTGGACGCTGGTGGCTTGCACCCGTCAGGCGGGCTCCGGACCGAGATCGGTCCCTGCCGGGGTGATCTGCGTGACCTGCCAGCCGCCCCCAAAGGGATGCGCCTTCTCGGCCGTGAATCGGGCCTTCACGGTCTCCATCGTCGACCCGACGATCGCGCCGACGCCTCCCACGAGGACCGCGGCAAGCACTGCACTCACGGGGTCCTTGGTGAGGGAACCCATCCCAGCACCACCCGCCGCCGCGCCGAGGACGGCGCCCTCGATTGCGGAGGTCGTCCACTCGGTGATGAGCGCTTGGAGCATGGCGAATCCGAGCTGTCCGAGCACGGCCTCGATCTCAGCAAGCGCGTCCTCGTGGCTCTGACGGTCGAGCCGCAACTCGACGTCGTATCCGCCCTGGGGCGCGGTGACCAGTTCACGGACCACGACCCCGGTGAGCGCCTGGACCAGGGCGTCTGCGGTCAGTCCGGGTCCCGTGCCCCGGGCGAGGGCGAAAAACGGACCGGCGAGTGCGGTGTGAAAGCGGTACGTGTGCATCAACCTCGACTCCATCGCGACCTAAAGGTATCGCCAGGTGCAGCCCGGCCCGTGGTGTTCGCCCCAGTTATCACACGGAGGAAAGGTCTCCCCCGCCCGGATGTGCTTGTGGGTGCCGTGATACTCGACACACTGGATCTCGCCGGTCTGGGGAGCTGTCTGGCCGGGCTTGTAGAACATCGCCGCGCCCTCGCTGCACGCAAAGTGGTCTATTAGAATAGCAAACATCTGTTCCCGATGGGCCCGTTACGCCCCGTAGTTCGCTGGAAGGCCGCGGGTCCCTACGCGGGCGCCATCTCGCGCTGCCCGCGGGCCCGCTCGGCGGCGAACTCCTCAAGATGCCGCCGAGGGATACGCCAGCCGCGGCGGCCACCGTACGGGATGCCGACGAGGACACCATCGCGCAGAAGGCGGCGCACCTGCTCCTCGCCCAGACCGAGGAGGCCGGCCGCCTCATGGACTGTCGCGCTCAACTCCTCGGTCGGACGGGGATGAACGGGCACCCCCTCATGGAAGGCCAGCTCAAACGGGTCAGCGGACTCGGCGAGTCTCGCCACCGTCCGTGCCCCCCGCCGCGGAGCCGCCGGCGTGCGCGTGGCGGAGGAGCGGCGGCTCGGAGGAGCGGCGGCGAGGAGGATGGCGAGCTTCCGCGCTGCCGTCAGCCCGTCGATCGCCTGGTCGAGGGCGGCGACGAGCGCCTCGTAGTGCGCCTGGGGGTTCCGTACCTTCATGCCTGCTCTCGTCCGTACCGTCTTCACCGCATCACGTCCACCCATCACGTCGTGCTATATCACGAGTGTACCCCATCGCAGTCTCCTGTCATAGCATTCTTCGGGTTGTACTACCACTGAAAGGCTACTCATATCCCTAGAATTGCGACATGCCCTTCGTCGAGGTCCGCGAGCACCGCGACGCTGCCAAGGACCTGCGCCGCATCCCGGTCGCGATGCGGGAGGCCTTCGACGTCGTGCGCAACGAGCTCGCCAGCGGCGCCGTCCCAGCCGACCTCCGCGAGACGATCCCCCGAGGTCGGGGGCGGCAACGGCGGCTGTTCTACATCTGGGGCCGGTCGTACCAGGGGACGACGTACGGCATGGCGTGGGAGCGCGGGCCGGGCACACCAGGAGAGCCGGAGCGGATCCTGGTGTAGGCGTACGGCGCTCATGAGGGCTTCTACGAGCGCCTGTGGCAACGAGCGAAGGCCTAGCGGCGAAACTCCCCGAGGGGAACGGGACTCTGGAGGGCACTGACTCTTCTCCAGACCCTACATCCCCATCTCGAGATCACGATCGGCGTCGATTGATGGTTCGGGCTCGGACCAGGAGAGCTCGTCCTCGATCTCCCACGGACGGCGCTCCGGCTCGAGCTCGTGCTCGCGTCCAGTCCCGCGCTCCTCGTCGATCCTGGGCTCGCGCTCCGCGGCGTCAACGGCCATCTCGGAGCTGCGGCCAGCGCCATCGCCACGCTCTGACTCGTGGATGTCGGCCACCTGATCGTCGATCACCCGCTCGGCCTCCACCCGCTCCCGCTCCAGCTCCTCGGCGAACCGAAGGTCCGCCGTCTCGGCTCGCTCGTGCTCCGTCTGAGCTTCGCGATCCGCAGCCACGGGCGTGGACCCCTCGGCGGCCAACCCACCCACCGTCGGCTTGAGTAGCTCGGCTTCGGACGACCCCTGCTGGGCACCCTCCTCCCTGGTCGGTGGTGCGGTGCCCTCGGCGAGCTGGTGGACGGCCTCGCCCCGCTCCGCTGCCTGTCCTTCGGAATCTCCGCGACCGTCTGCGTCTCTGACGACTGGCGGCGCGAGCGTCGGTGTCTGCTCCACTGAGCGGTCCTGGTCGCCGGCAAGCGCCGGAATGGCATCGTCACGTTCTACCGGGCCCCCCTCCTCTCCACCTTCGACCGTCCCGCGCGTCGCCGCGGCCTGGGCCTCTGGACCGTCGAAGTCCGACGTGAGCTCGGGCGCCTGGCTTCGCGCCCACTGCGCAGCGAGGACCTCGTCGACCGTGCGCTTTTCGTCCAGCTCGCCGGCGTGGCTGACTCCCTCGACGTCCGCCTCGGGGTGCTGGTCGACCATGTAGTAGCGGACGGGATCGCGGCCACGGCTGAGCGCGGTGTAGTGCCACTCCTGGCCACCACCACCGGGCCGCAGCACGAAGGCCGCGTCCACCGTCTGCCCCTGCGCCTTGTTCACGGTCATCGCCCACCCGTGGGTGACGTGCGGATAGCGGTCGAGCGGGAGCCAGCGCTCGGTGCCGTCGCGCAGCTCGACCCGCAGCCGCTGCCCCTCGGCGTCCACCTCAGCTACCCGCCCGCGCATGCCGTTGCGCACATCGAGGCCACGCCGGTAGTCGTTCTTCGTCAGAAGCACCTCGTCGCCGGCTTGGTAGGTGCGGCCGTTGTGGCAAAGCTCGGGCCCGCTGACCAGACCTTCCCGGACGAAGCGCTGCCGGGCGAGTGCGTTGAGCAGGTCCACGTCGACGTTGCGGTGGCCGAGGAGCAGGGTCTCGCCACCGGCCTGGCTGGCTCGGAACCAGTCGCCGACCATCGCCTCGCGGGCTCGGGCGCCATCCGCCGCGAGGAGCACCTGTCCGCGCCGCATATATCCACGGACGGCCTCGTCGGTCTCGCCGGCGCGAACCATCGACAGGAGGCGCCGCTCCCCCTCGTCGCGCTGGCGACGGTTGAGGGTCAGCTCCATGCGGTCCTTCTCGGCGCTGAACTGGTACATCGCCCGGAAGGGCCCACCGGAGTCCATCGGTGGCAGCTGCTTGGGATCACCGACGACGACCAGCTTGGTGGCGTCCCGTTCGCCGAGGGCCATGAGCTCGGCCAACTGCCGCCGGCCGACCTGGCCCGCCTCGTCGACGATGACGACCGCACCCGGAGGCATGGCGTTCTCGCGCCACTCTCCGAGGAGCTTGTGCAGGGTGTAGCTGGGAGCACGCGTCTGTCCCTCGAGCAGCTCCGACGCCGCACCGGTGTACGCCGCCCCGACCACGTGGCGGCCCTCGGATCGGTATCCGGCCACGAGCGCCTCCAGGGCCCGCGTCTTCCCCGTCCCCGCCGGCCCGATCACCGTCGAGACCCCGGCGCCGCCCTGCGCCAGGCGCCGCACCATCTCCGCCTGCTCCCCATTGCCCGTGAGCAGGTGGGGCCGGTCCGCGAGCACCTGGTCGACGACCTCCGGCGAGAGGACGCCGGCTCGCTCCCCCGCCCGTGCCCGGATGGTCTCGACGATCCGCTGCTCCTGTTCGAGGACCTCCGGCGTGGTGTACCGCGCATCCCCGTGGCGGTCGGCGAGGGTCAGCCGCCGCACCGCGGCGACGTCCTCGAGGAGGGCATCCGCCTCCCGCAGCAGCTCCTCGCGGGTCGCCCCCTGTGGCGCCGCCTCGGCGAGGGCACGGACGGCGTCGTGCCGGGTGAAGGTGCTCACGTGATCGGTGAGCCGCTCGAGCACCAGCGCCCTGCTCATCGCCGGCGTGAAGTCGATCGTGGCCTCCACCCGGTTCAAGGCGTCGAGGAGCTCCTCCGGCCGGACCCCGAGGTCCCCGGCGATCCGAGCCCAGCTGCGCCACAGGTCCGCCTCGGGTCCCTCCCCACCGAGCTTCGCCTGACGGCTGCTCAGGGTGGCAACCCTCATCCCGTCGGTTCCGAGCATGCGCAGCGCGGTGTCCGCGTCGATGTGCTGTTCGGCCTCCGCACGGGTCATCACGTCGGAGCGAACCACCAGGTCCCGCGCCTGCTCGGTCGCCTGCTCACGGATCTGACCGCGCCTCGACGAGTACGCCTCCTTGAGCGCCTCAAGCCGCGGCAGCGCGATGTCGGCCATGCCCTTCTCGACCGCGGTCCACGCAGCCCCCAGCTCCCTGGTCGCCTCCCGCCGCGCCGCCGCGTGGTACACGTAGCCGCCGGTCTTGGCGAGGCGGAAGAGGTCCTGACCGTCAAGTGCTCCCCAGCCCCCGTTCTCTGACGAGCGGGTGCGGTTGGCAACGATGCAGTGGGTGTGGAGCTGAGGGTCGAGCCGGGTCGTCCCGTCTGGCATGTCCACCGGCCGGCTCACCCGGTGGCGGAACCGGGCAGCGATGAACCCGCTCCCGTCGACCCGGCGCAGCGTGCCCTTCCGGCCGTCCCCGTGCCGGCGATGGCAGGCCTCGTCCTCCATGTACTGGAGCGCCTCGCCGACCGCCTGCTCGTGGATCCGCACCAGCTTCTCGCGGACGTCGGCCGGTCCGAGCGCGTAGAGGACGGACATCGACTTCGGCGCGGAGAAGGTCAGGTCGAAGGCCCCGACTGCGGTCTTCCGCCCCAATCGCTCACCGGTTCCCGGGTCCACGCCACCCACCAGACGGCTGAGTGCCCCCTCCGCCACTTCGCCCTTCAGCTCCAGGGACTCGGCCTGGCGACCCCACCACCGGCCGGGTGCCTCGCCCTTGAGCGCGTAGTAGTCCTCCCGCGACTGGGCGACGGCCTTCTCGTAGTAGGCGGCGTTCTTGACGGTGCCGATCGAGAGCATGCCCGACGCATCGTAGCGGGACGCACGTTTACGTGCAACTGTGTGCGAAGGAGCCTGAAGGGATCCGGAGCGGTGCACTGGGTGGTCCGCTCTCCGAAAAATCGACGGTCCGCTCTCCGAAAAATCGACCTGGAGCCGAAGGCTGAAGAACCTGCGCACAGCTGGCGAGAAGCTCGGCTGGTGGCGTGGCGCGCAATGGAGCTGGCGTCCTCGGGCGCGAGCTCCATAGCGGAAGGCGCCCCGGTCGAGGCGCGGTCGCCCGCGAGCCCGCGGACTGCGCGAGTAACTCCGTCGTGCCTCGACCGCGCCCCCGGTGACTGCCGGTCCGGAAGGGCCAGCGGTCACGGCATCCGGCACGCGCGGCCTCACGGGGCCCGGACGGAAACGCCGCTCGAGGAGTCCCAAGGGGGGTGGTGGCGCGGCGCCGTCGGCTGTGCCAGCATCGCACCCATGTTCGACCGCTTCCGGCGACCCGCCCCTCCGCCGCCCGGCCGTCTGCCGGCACAGCGTCTGGCTCCGACCCGGCCGACTTCACCCGCGGCCCCCCAGCGGATCGACCTCGACGTGCCCTTCGCCGAGAACGACCAGGCGAAGCGGCTCGGGGCACGATGGGACGGCGAGGCGCGCACCTGGTACGTGCCGCCCACCATCGATCCCACGCCTTTCAGCCG
>Ga0307479_10007570_pt1 | contig 10013 bp, 6 predicted proteins | sample atmos_gasesECM4C_FD_203743 | JGI IMG/M metagenome (GOLD analysis project Ga0307479, IMG submission 203743) | Hardwood forest soil microbial communities from Morgan-Monroe State Forest, Indiana, United States - atmos_gasesECM4C_515 | ecosystem: Environmental > Terrestrial > Soil > Temperate...
AAATTGACCATATCGCCAAAGGCCGAGGAATTGTCAAGGGCTTTCGAGAACGTGTAAGCCGCCAGGAAGGTCATATCGCCGGCTTTGCGCTCCACGGTAACCTGACCGGAGTGATAGATAGAATTGGCAATGGTTCGTGTATAGGTGTTGCCAAAAGCATAGCATTCAGCTCCGGCACCAGGGCAATAGTTCGGATTCAGGAGCGTATTCCTGGTGCCGTAAACGCACCCCGGATTAGGTGTCGGTGTTAGGCACACACTCGTTGGACCGGTACCGGAAAGCAGGAAAATATCGTCCTCATTGCCAGGTCCACAGCCGACGGACTGCGTGGCCGTATCGAAAGCTCCCATCGTGTTGAGTTGCATGCACAGCGCCGCGTTGCCCGGGTTGGCTTCCTCCGAGGTGATGAGTTTGTGGCCCTCCGTGCCCACGTAGGACAGCGTAAGCACCGTGGACTTATCCAACTGACGCTGAATGGACAAATTGAAGTGCTCCGCATAAGGGAGCTGATTGTGAGGGTCGTAGCCGGGTGAAAAGGAGATCGGCTCGTACTTCGAGAAATCCAAGGTCTTATTCGCGGGACTGCCCGGAATCGGCACGGTGAAGGGGAAACGCTGTCCCTGTGGTGTCCCGTCCTGGCGATTTCGGAAGGGTTCGTCAAACAAAACAGGAGCTGGACTGGACCAATATAGGCCGAACGGAGCGTCTGCCACCTCGAAAAACAGGTTCAGGTCTTCGATGGAGGTATAGTAGATCCCGTAAGATGCACGAATGCTGGTCTTGCCTGGACCTCCGAAGAGTTTGCCCAATACCCCCTCGCTAAAGCCCGGCGAATAAGCGAGGCCGGCGCGAGGGCCGAAATTCTTGTATCTCGTTGGGATAAGGGTCTTGGGGACGCCGGGGTCGCCAGGATATACAAAGCCTTTAGGAGACAAGGGGAACAGCACGGATTGCTCTCCCGGAATGATGGACTGGATCTTGCCCTGCGTGTCATACCACGGCGTGCTATATTCCCAGCGAAGGCCGAGGTTCAGTGTGAGGTTGGTTCTCACCTTCCAGGAATCCTGTACGTAGGTACCGGCGTACTTCGTGCGGGAGTCCAGGATCTGTTTCGAAGCCTGGGTGTACCCGTTCGGGCCACTCGAGCCTTGCGGCGCGCCCAGGAGGAAGTCGGCGAAATCCACGCCAGTTGCGCTGCCACTAAAAACGAACCCCCCGAAAACGTTAGCGAAATTGCGTTCGTTGACTTGCAGGTATCGGTATTCGCCTCCGAATTTCAACGTATGCCTACCCACCATCTTCGAAAATCCGTCGGTCGCCATGTAGGTATTGTCGGGCTGGAAGGTGTTCAAAGGAGGTACGCCGATATTGAAGTTCTTAAAGATAATCTGCGGCACGTACTGTTTATAGGAGGACGGCGCAGCGGGGATAATGCCGAGGCCGTTAGCGTTGTTGAAACCAAGGTCCGATAGATTCGCGAAGCTGCCTTCGGGGTTGTCCTTGTGCGTAGCGGTGCGGAAGAAGGTCAAGCGTGCCTCGTTCACAGCCGTAGGTCCGAAATTCTTCGTGTTGCTCATGACGAATTCTTGCGCCCGCGTTGGTGTTGACGAAGGGAAGCCTGGAACGCTGGCATTGGGAAGCGCCAGTGACGCGGCCGAGTCATCATAGTGGTAATACCACGACCAGTTGCCGGTCTTCTGATTGTTGAAGTCCACGCGCTGTCCGTACTTATTATCCCTTATACTATCTTTCTGACTGTTATTTGAATAGTTATTTATTGCGCCACTTAGAGTTGGCGCCGGAATATACGGGAGGATTTTGCTCGCCGGCAATGACCAAGCCGCCTGCGGGATCACGCCACCTGGAAACACGCAACCGTTCGGCGTGCTGACCGGATCAGTCCAGGTGGTCGAATTACAAGTTGCTGACGAATAGGGCTCCCCGTTGACGACCGTCTGTCCCGTCACTGGAGCCAGACGCTGCGTTAGTAGCTGGGCCCAGCCGCAATCGGGACAAGTTCCAGGACGGCTGCCATCGACAGTGCCGGTGAGGGTGGTAGGGTCAAAGTCGCCCTTACGTTGGTCGGCGGTCGGCAAGGTGACCAGCCCGGTTTCGGCGCCGGACACTTGTCTCGTACCTTGGTAATCCGTGAACCAGAACAGTTTGTTCTTCCAGAACGGCCCTCCCACGGCATAGCCAAACTGATTGCGCCGGAGTTCGGATTTGGAGGTGAAGAAGTAATTGATCGCATCCAGCTTGTCGTTTCGCAAAAACTCGAAAACGTCGCCATGGATTCCATTCGTGCCCTGCTTTGTAATTGCGTTCATCACCGCGCCGCTGAATTTCCCGTATTCGGCGTCGAAGCTGTTGGTGATCAGCCGGAATTCTTCCACGGAATCAAGATTCGGTACTAGCCCGGCGCCCAAATTGCGCCCCTCGCTCACATCGCCGCCATTCACTAGGAAGGCGTTCGCCGTTTCGCGCTGGCCATTGACGGAGATGTTGCCTGCGTTCAAATTGCCCGAAATCTGCCGGTCACCGCCGATGGTGCCGGCGGTCGACGGCGCCACGCCGGCTTGCAGGCCCAGTAGATCAATATAGCTGCGCCCGTTCAGCGGCAGCGCCAGCATCTTCTTCGATTCGATCACATCGCCTAACTGCGTGCTTTCGGTCTGCACTTGCACGGCGTTGGCCTCGATCCTGACCTCTTCTTGCACGGTGCCAACCTCGAGCGCCACGTCGATGCTCAACTTGTCGTTCACCTTCAAATCGATGTCCGTCGTCGTGAACGTTCGGAACCCCGGGGCGGTAGCGGCGAGCTTGTAAGTTCCCGCCGGCAATGCCAGGAAGCGAAAGGAACCATCCGAAGCTGAAACGGTCTCCTGCTTGAAATTGGTCTCTACATTCGTCGCTACGATGCGCGCCCCGGCAACCACGGCTTGCGAACGATCGTGCACCACACCCAGAATCGATCCGGTTACATCCGCACGCAGAACAAGCGGACCGCAAAGCATTGTCAGAACGAGGAGAACAGCAGAAACTCCCCGTTTAAAACGATTTTGCATTGGGCACCCCCAAATGGGCGTAGCATGTCACAAAACACTAGTCGTAATCAAGATGGGCATTTGTCCGGCGGCCCGCAGCGTCGTTGCCCCCAGCGACAAATCGAAACGCATACTCCGCGTGCGCACCTGCCATTTCTCCTCTGTTAATCCGATTTAAGTGGATGAACTCCGATTCCGGGAACGCTCTTCGATTGCTCCGGGCAATCGCCGCGCTCTACGGACAAGAAGCAGCTCGCGCCGGCGTCTTGCTATAGAAGCAAATAGAAAGTAAATGTAAGTAAGCGAAAGCAGTGGGTTCTGGCGGTCCGCCGAGCCATTTCATCGACGCCTTGTTCGCTTCAGGCCCAGACTTGCTAGCGACCTTCCGGTCATCAGGTCTGGACTCGTCCGAGGGACACGCGTAGCCAAACACACCAAGGACGCGCGCAATCTATAAGTTGCCAACAGTAGCCGTCTGGGAGCGCGTCCCAGCCCTCGGCTGCACGGCGATCCGGTTACCGGATTTGAATCCGTCACGCAGCAGCGGCCAACGAAAAGGCGACCTTGGTCCGTAAGCAATTCGCGATTCACACGGAATATTCAGGCCGATGTCGCGGAAATGATCCTTAGGCGTTGAACGTCTTTTACCGGGCCCATAGGTGGCATTCGAACGGCGCTCATGCTTAGATCCCCTTCAGGTGATGATAGGGCCAGCCAGCCCGACAGCAAGGCTCGTGAAAGCTCCTCCTTGCTCAAGCCCGGATATGACGGGAAGACGATGGCACAACATAAATGGCTGTCGCTCCCAGAATTCCGGCAAGGGCTACGCTTTTCCAAGCCAGGTCGTAGCTATGACGGGCATCAAAGATTCTGCCGACAATCCAGGGAGCCGCCCATTGACCGACGGAGTAACCCATGATGATGAGCGCCAAAAGCTTGCCCAGCGCGGCAGTGCCGAAACACTCCGCGGTCACAAGCGGAATCAACATATAGTCCGCGCCCATCGAAAACCCAAAAATGATGGCGAAGGTCCACAGTAGAGCCGACGATTGTGGGTGAACAAGCAAGAATACCGAGGCTCCAATCAAGAGATAGAAAAAGGTCATGATGTGTGTCTTCGGAAAACGATCGGCGAGGTAGCCGACAATCACGCGTCCCCCCAAGCTTGACGCCAGCAGAATGGTAGAGAATCGAGCGGCGGCGGTTGCCGAATAACCCGCATCCTTCAGAAAAAGAATGAAGTGCTGAACGACGGCTCCTATGGTTCCAATGACCAAGGTTGATCCTGCAAGCAAGAGCCAAAAGCTAGCTGAACGGGCGGCTTGAGCGACCCCGATTGAGGATGAAGACGGGGGTGACAAATTCTCCGGCACCATTTCAGGCTCCTCGCCAGGCTCGGAAGCAATGCCCAGGTCCTCCGGAGCGGAACGCGTGACCCAGACGGCCACTGGAAAAAGCACGACGAGAGTCCCCGCGCCAAGCAATTGCAGAGCATGGCGCCAACCTAAAGTCTGGGCGAGGTAATTGATCAACAGCGGGGCAACCACTCCTCCCAGTCCAAGACCAAGGTAAGCGCAACCCATGGCCCGCCCGCGACGCCTGGAAAACCAGCGTGAAATCAACACCTGGTTCGGGATTGGTCCGGCCAGGACGTAACCCAGAACTTCCATGATGCAGAGACATTCGAACTGCCAAAAGCGGGTCATCCAACCCATGAGGAGAAGGGGAACTCCGACAAGGGCAATTCCCACAAGAACTACGAATCGAGCACCGACTCGATCGATTAGTGTTCCGGCCAAAACGCCAAAGGGAAGCCCGGCGAACAAGAACCCGAGAAAAAATCCCTGTGTAACCTGGGTCCGAGTGAAGCCGAGAGACTCCACGAAGTACGGGTAAAAAACGGGGAATCCATAAAAGGTGATTCCCACAACGAAGAAAAGATTCAAGAAGGCGGCAAGAACAATCCACCAACCATAGTACACGGGACTTGATGAATCGTTTGAGACGCGAGCCATTTATCTCTCCTACAGTTCGTTCTCGCTGCAGAAAACGGATGCGAAGCTTAGCTTGAATAGCCAGGAGACTTCACCCAAATTCGGGGCCAATAATCGCGCATAGAGATTCAGGATTGCCGGGGTGTGCATTTTGGCCGCGGAACATGCGTGTCAGCAAACGTGAGTGAGTAAACCCGTGGGAGCGCAACAGTTCAATAGCCATAAGATTGGCGGCCAAACAGTCCACAATGAGAATCTCGCGCGCCGAGCGCTTCATAAATTCCAGGAGAAGGTTCTCCGCCACCCCCCGGGTCTTTGCCACCCAGGGACTGAGATGATCCGCAAACAAACCATTCCGACCAAAGGCATAGCCTTGTGGGAGACCGTCACTCCAAACACCCGCAGCGAAATCAGGCGATCCGTCGCGCAGCGAACGTAGCAGAAAACTGCGATCCGCGCCGAACACCTCCCGATCGAATTTGAAGATGGGTTGAAGTTGCTTCTCGGTCAGCAGAGTTTTAGAGGAACTTCCAGGGCTCGCGATTGGGTTGGTTGGCCTCCTCAGGATCCATCGCTGAATCTCATATTCGGTCACAAATCCCAGCTTGCGGTAGAGCGCTTCGCCCTGTGGGGTGGCGTCTAGCTTCATCGTGGGAATCTTCCGCTGATCGAGATACGCGATGGTCATTTTCAAAAGTTGAGTTCCGATTCCACGCTTTTGATACCTGGGATCGACCAAAACCATTCCGATCCAGGCAAAACGATGCTCGTAGGTGATCGTCGTCGCCGTGCCGCAAACCCGTGCATCTTCCTCAGCGACAAAGCATCCCGCCGGACTTAGCTCGACGAAGCGAAGCCAGTCAGCGGCGGTCTGATTCCATCCAGCAAGTGCATTCAGACGAAGACCTGCGGAAACATCGAGTTTTGTCATCGTGCGAAGGTGCATATCCACAATTTCCTGAAGAATTGTAAACTGCGGGGAGCATACCGGAACCTTCGAGACAGTTGCTATCAATTCGCATACAATTGCGCGGCAGTTCTCGACGGCCCAGACATGAAAAGAGAAACGTAGTCGCTATGGCGAGTGCTCCGAACTCCATAAAGGATGTAGCAAAGCTGGAGGAACTACTTAGCGAACCCACCCGAGGCGCAATTCAGGCCATTGGCGCACTTGATGGCGACATCGTGGTGTTGGGCGTGGGCGGGAAAATGGGGCCGACCCTTGCTCGAATGGCCAAAAGGGCTTGCGAGTTGGCGGGAGTGAAGCGGCGAGTTATCGGCGTAGCTCGATTCTCAGATTCCGCGTTGCAGCGCCGCTTACAAACTTGGGGCGTCGAGACCGTGCGCTGCGATTTGCTAGGCCAGAGGTCGATTGACAAACTATCTGATGCCGCCAACGTGGTTTTCATGGCCGGAATGAAATTCGGAACCACGGGACAGGAACCGCTGACTTGGGCGATCAACAGCTTCCTGGCGGGACTGGTCGCGGATCGCTATCGAAACAGCCGGATCGCTGTTTTTTCGACGGGAAATGTTTACGGTCTTTCTCCCATTTCCAGTGGTGGTTCGCGAGAAGAAGACGCTCTAAGTCCCTCCGGGGAATACGCGATGAGTTGCCTTGGACGCGAACGCACTTTTCAGTACTTCAGCAGTGCGCACAACACCAGGATGACGATTCTCCGCCTGAACTACGCCAGCGAGCTTCGCTACGGCGTGTTGCTGGATATTGCTCTCCAGGTGCACGCTGGGCGGGCCGTACGGCTTTCGATGGGATACTTAAACGCGATTTGGCAGGCCGACGCCTCGGCTATGAGCCTGGAATCGCTCGGTTGCGGGACATCTCCGCCAAACGTGATCAATATTACCGGGCCGGAAATCCTCAGTGTACGTGCGGTCGCCGAGGAATTTGGGAAAAGGCTGAACCGGCCCGTTTCCTTTGAAGGAGAAGAAGCGCACGACGCCCTTCTGAGCAATGCGCAAAAGTCTTATCAGCTCTTCGGCCGCCCTCGTGTGAGTGCGCAACAAATGATGGATTGGATCGCGGAATGGGTCAGCCGGAACGGTACCACCTTGGCAAAACCCACCCACTTCGAGGAAAGGGCAGGGCATTTTTAAGCACTGCCATTGCCAGAAAGCGCGGTGAGACAAATGCTCCCAAGGATGGACGCGAGGATTCGACTGGTCTTGCAGACCGGCACGGTGATTCCCGCTCACCCGCTTGCGCTTACGGCCGAGCGCCGGTTAGATGAGCGCCGTCAGAGGGCCCTGACTCGCTATTATGTGGCGGCCGGAGCAGGTGGCTTGGCCGTCGGCGTACACACGACGCAGTTTGCGATCCGAGATCCCCGCGTCGGCCTATTTGAACCTGTCTTGAGATTGGCCGCAGAGGAAATGGATCGCGCCGACCTGTTTCAAACGGAGCCATTGGTCCGCATCGGAGGTATCTGCGGGAAAACGGCCCAAGCATTGCACGAAGCCCAGCTATTGAAGGAATTAAGATACAGTGCTGGCCTTTTGAGTTTAGCCGCCGTGAAGGACCTCGAGGAGCAAGCGCTCATCGCCCATTGTTGCGAAGTCGCAAAAGTTTTGCCGATCGTCGGCTTTTACTTACAGCCTGCCGTAGGCGGCCGGGTGCTTTCTTACAAATTTTGGCGTCAGTTTGCAGAGATTGAGAATGTCGTGGCGATAAAGATCGCTCCGTTCAATCGGTATCAAACGCTGGATGTTGTACGCGCCGTCGCAGAATCGGTCCGTGATATTGCTTTGTATACTGGCAATGACGACAACATCCTCAGCGACCTGGTCACCCCGTATGTCTTCAAGATTAACGGGCAGCTGCGCGAGAGCCGAATCGTGGGTGGCCTACTGGGACATTGGGCTGTATGGACAAAGTGTGCCGTTGAACTACTGAAGGAATGCCGCGCGGTAGCGGTCGGCGTCCAAGCAATCCCAAAGTGGGTTTTGCAAAGAAGTGTAGAGGTGACCGATTGCAATGCGGCATTTTTCGATGCGGCAAACCATTTCGCCGGATGCATTGCAGGTCTGCATGAAGTGCTGCGAAGACAAGGCCTGTTGGAAGGAATCTGGTGCTTGGATTCAAACGAAATTCTCAGCCCTGGGCAACGGGAAGAGATTGACAGAGTCTATCGTGCATACCCTCACTTGAATGACGATGACTTTGTCCGCGCATCGTTGGACACCTGGTTGAAACCCTAGAACCGCAGATGACCGCCTCCCCCGTCTCCAACTACGCGTGATCCCCGATCGTTTCGCTAACAGCATCCCAATACAACTTCTTCCCCGACCAGTACGACTGCGCCGCCATTATGCACGCCACCGAATGTCCAAATCCTTCCTCGACCGTGCAGTGCGTACGCTGCCGCGAACGCAGGCACTCGAACCAGTTCACCATGTGCTCTGTCGTCAAGTCATCAATTCCCATCGGCGGAATCTCCGCCTGCCCGGGCAGCAGAACATATTTCGAAGCGCGTTGCTTATCGATGTCCGCGTCGTCTTCGTGATTTCCCTTTTCCTCCGTCACCTGATACCGCGGGCTGCCCTCGCCCCCAATATTGGTGAGCGTGGCCTTTTTCCCCATGTACCGCGTGAAGCTTGGCGAGTCGTTGCCAAAGCTCGTTGCATAGCTGACCAGAAAACCCTTTGGATATTCCAGTAGCGCTTGGAACGTATCCGCATTCTCGCGCCCATCGTGCCACGCGAAAATCCCGCCATTCGCCACCACCGAATGGGGAAAGCTGTCGTTCATGTACCAATGCACAAGGTCGATCGCATGACTCATCCATTGGTCGGCAATGCCGCTGGAAAACTCTTTGTACAAGCGGAATTCACAGTAGACTTGGGGATCGAAAGGTCGATACGGCTTGTTCAGCAGCCATTTCCGCCAATCGGTATCTTGTTCGCGGAGCAACTTGGTCCCCGGAAGTCCTCTCCACCGCGCTCCGTTATAATTCCAAACAATCTCTATTTTGCTTACATCTCCTAAAACGCCCGTCTGGATCAAATCGTGCGCTGCTTTGGGATATGGTTCGCTGCGATGCTGCGTGCCCACTTGCACGATGCGCTTGCTTTTCGTCACCGCGTCACGCGCGGCCTTCACTTCTTCCAGCACGTTCCCCATCGGCTTTTCCACATACACGTCCTTGCCCGCTTCCACCGCCATTTTCAAGATTGTCGGATGCGAGTGCTCTGGCGTCGAAATGAGCACTGCGTCGACATCCTGCAGCGCCAAGGCATCTTCCACGTACTGAAATCCCCGCGGCGTGCGCCCGTAATATTTTTCATTCGCGGCCACGGCCTTCTCGCGGTTCACTCGCCAGAGATCGCACACGGTGGTCATCTCCACGTTGTAGGTGCACTTCAATCGCGAGGCGATCAAATCCAGCTCTTCGCCCCGGTTTCCGGTCCCGATGTGGCACAAAGAAATTCGATCGTTCGCGCCCACAATCTTGCTGTAGGAAAGTGCGGTACTTACCGATGCCGCACCGCCCGCGAGCCATGCCGCCGATTTGGTCAAAAACGTCTTGCGGTCCATCGTGCTTTTTGCGTCACTCATTTTATTCTCCTGGACCAGTCTGCTCGAATCGCTAACCCTCGGCATGCTGGGGAGTCACCCCAACGGCATACAAATAAATCTTGGCAAGGGTAGAGAACATCACGCGTGCTGCTATCATGTCAAGGGAGTGGAACCAACGGGGTTAGGATTCCGGCGGGAGCAAGTTCTGGGTCCACGTCTGCAACGTGGGCTCAAATTTCTGACCCCTACACCTACAAGCCGATACGAAAAAGGTATTTTTGACCATAACTGGGGGATAGCCGTCAGTCCGGGCGGCTTGTTTTCAATTGATGGGAACCAGCGATCCATTTTGTTGGTCGCTGTCGTTCTCCTGAATCTCTGGTCCGGGTGGAACAGAGAAAAGAAGGGCTTGACACAAATAGTGAAAAGAAAGTAAAAGCA
>Ga0307479_10007571_pt1 | contig 10013 bp, 11 predicted proteins | sample atmos_gasesECM4C_FD_203743 | JGI IMG/M metagenome (GOLD analysis project Ga0307479, IMG submission 203743) | Hardwood forest soil microbial communities from Morgan-Monroe State Forest, Indiana, United States - atmos_gasesECM4C_515 | ecosystem: Environmental > Terrestrial > Soil > Temperate...
GATTCCCTTGTCGCTCTCCGGAGACGCTGGCGCGCCGTTTTCCGACCGAAGATCGCCACCGGGTAAGCCTACCGGCTTCTGGCGCTAGCTTTTACCGCCCCCGGGTGGGGCCACTCACGCGGTGAATTGTGCCGCTGCCCAGGCCTGGGTAGCGTGGGGACATGGCTGATTCTGCGCTGCAGCAGCAACTCGACGAGGTGCGTGCGCTGCTCCGCCGCGCGCGAGAGTTGTTCGGCGCCAACCCCATCGAGCCGCCAGCCGATATCGCACCCGATCCCGATACGGCCAGGACCTGGATGCTTTAGACCGTCAGCCCGTTTAATCCGCGCTTTTGCGGCGGCGGCGCAGTTGATGCGCCAGCAGTTTTTCGATCGCCACATCGAGATCGTGGGGGTCGGAACCTCCGCGGACGGGGTGTGGCCGGGCGCAACGATTTCGTTGCGCACTTCCAGCAACGCTTTGAGACATGACACGTCGGTCAGCAGGATAGCCTGCGCCAAACTCTCGGCGTCGGTGTCCATCGCCTCCGCGCTCAGAGCAACGCTGTGCATATATCCACCGCGGCAGGAGCGGACAAGAATATGTCCACTCGGGTGCACGGTGTCAAAGGCGGGATTGGCGTCTGTCATCGACCGCCGTCAACGATGCCGCCGAGGTTGCGTGCCGCCTCTCCCTCGTGCTGGTCCCACATCGTCGCCGACATCCTCAGGTTGTGAGCCATATCGGCATGATCATCGGCTTGTTGCTCGTAGCACTGCCGTCGTAGCTCGAGCAGTTCGCGGCCGGCTTCACGCAGCTCACCGAAGATCGGCCCGAGTGAGTCCAGACTCTCCTGGATCGCGGGGTGCGATGACGGGACGGTCCGCAGATAGTCGGAGGTCTGCTGGTGATGAACAGCGGCTTCACGCAACTGCGCGGGCACCACATGGATTCGATCTGCCATCCGCTGTCTCCTATTCATTCGCCGGTGGTGAGGCCGGCAGCTCACTCTTGTCGGGCGGCCGACGTTGCCGCCGGCCGGGTTGGTGTCGGTGCTTCGGTCCGAGCCGGCGCGGTCGCGGTCGCCGACGCGGGCGGGTGCTCCCAGCCTAGAAAGCTCGGCCCGGTCACGGTGGCGATGTGCTGAATCTGGCCGTCAAGGAGCGCTTTACCGTGGCCAAGGGCAAGCGCGTGGCGATCGGTGAACATGCCGATATCTCCGGGAATGACCAGCAGCGGATCAATGGGATTAGTGACCGCCGTCCCCGGCGGGGGGATGGTGATTCCCTGTTGATGGAAGGCATCTGCGATCGGTGTTCCGCCAACCGCGGCCTTGATGGCCGCCACCAACTGAGGGCTGCCGGCCGTCAATGTCTCAGCGTTGGGCAAGGTGACGGTCGTCTGGCCCGCCGGTGGCGATTCGGGCTCCTCGCCGGATTCCTGTCCTTCGGCGTCCTTGTGGCCTTCGGATTCATCTGACGGTGCATGGTCCTTCGAGTTCGCATCCGCGGATGCCACGTGGCCTTCGTCGACATCTGTCGGTTCGGGCTCGCCGCCGCCAAGCAATTTGGAAAGCGGGAGCCCACTTGCGCTATTCCAGCCTGGGATGGAACCCGGCGCTGAAAACCCGCCCGGCAGCGATCCCGTGCCAAGGCTGGGAATGCTCGGCATCATCGGCGCCATCGGCATCGCCGATGCCGGCGGGGCCGCTGTCGGATCCTGCGCGGGTAAGTCCCCGGCCAGCAGGCCGGGATCGTCAAGCAGCGAATCGAGGTATGGATCCCCTCCCGCGTCGGGCAATGCCGCTCGCCGTTGGCTAGCGCCGGCCGGGGGTGAATCATCGGGAGCGGCCGGTGCCGGCCGCCGTTGGTTGGGAGCGGCCGGTTCATTTTTCGAGGCGTCGTACAGCGATGTCCATGCGGCCATCAGCGCGGACTTCGACGTGTCATCGAGGCTCGCGTTCGCGACCACCGCACGAATGTCCCTTAGCTTGCTGATGAGGAACCGCTGGAAATCACGCGCTCCTGCCGGGGTGTCCAGATCTGATCGCGTTCGTACCGCCGCTTCGGTTTCTTGCTGCAGGTTGTTGAGCGCTTCGCTACCCTCGACGGTCTTCAAGTGTGCATTAAGGATTGCCGAAATAACTTGCATATCAAGTTGAGAACTCGATGAATTCTGATGCGCCAGAGCAGCTTCGGCGTCTGCGATGGCTTTGGCGGCCTCGCCGTGCTGGGGTTCAGGTGACGCCGGATGTGCGCCTGATGTCCGCGCAGGTACGCGCGGATCTCCCGGCATCGCCACGGGCGCCCGGCCGAACGGGTCCGAATGTTGTTGACGGATCTTGCTGACAATCGCGTCGAGTTGTTCCAGACGTGTCGTGGGGTTGACGACGGCGAACACCTCATTCGGCGTCAGCCCCGTCTGCCATGCGTTCGGGTCGCCCGTGCGGTTCCGAACATATTTGATCGCGGCGAGTAAGTCCATGTACGTCGCCATTTGTCTAGGCAAATGGCGCTAGGCCCCGCTGTGGGCGGTGTCGCAACCCCTCCATGCCGGGTGAGAGTACTGAGGCATGCTGCTGCCGACAATTCACCTCGTGGGGGCTGTGAGCGAATAACCAACTTGGTGTCGCTCTAGCCCGCGGGGGGTGTGTAGTGTGCCCGCAGGCTCTGCAACACAGCGCTTTTGGCGCGATCGAGTTCGTGCGCATGCGCAACCACTGCCGCGATCTCCCGTTGTTTCGCAACCAGAAATTTTTGAAATTCACGCGCGCCCATAGGAGTGTCGATGGCGGGGCCGGCCTGGCCCGACACCACGCGGTCGATCTCGGCGGCGATCGCATCCAGCCGGCTGACGCTCTCGCGCATCACGGCGTGAGCGCTGGCAAGCGCCTCAGCCAGCACCCGGTCGGCGTCGGCAACCGTACTGTGCTGCCGTGCCATCGCTGCCTGCCGTGCCTGGATGGCGCCTGGCGAAGGTCCGGCTTGCTCCGACATGGGTCAACCTCCTTAGAGCGGCCGACGAATCTGCACGTTGCCGCCCAGCGGACTGATTCGCACCGACGCACCCGAGTAGGGCGCTTCGACAACCAGATTGTTGCCGATGGCCAGCTGCACGTGTCCGGCATGTGGGAAGACGAGATCGCCCGGCCGAACCTGCGAGCGCGGCACTCGGATTCCGTCGTTTATCTGCTGATAGGTGGTGCGGTCCAGGTGAATACCCGCCTGCGCGTAGGACCACTGGACCAGCCCGGAACAGTCAAACTGGTCGGGGCCGGTTGCGCCCCAGACGTAAGGACGGCCTAGTCGCGACCGCGGCGCGCACCGCAATTCCGGCGCGGCCGTCCGCTGAGGGCAGCCGCAATCGGGTCAGATCGGAGCCGTGATGGTGCAACATTCGGTAACGCAGCGCACGCAGCGCCAGCAGGTGCCTTCGGGTCCGCCGGCGGGCCAATAACACGTGGGCTCGTTGAGCCCGCAGTCGCGCTACGCGACGGCGCATCGCCTCACGCTGCGCCATCGGCGTCGGCGGTGTAACGACCGTGTCGGCACGGGCCTCGTCGAGGACGCTCTTGGTCAGCTCGCGCGCCTGGGCCCGATCCCGTTGGGCGCTGGCGATGACGGCCTCGGCCGCGGCATCTGTCCGTGCGGCCGACACCAGAGCTTCCCGGCTGTTGTGTGCCGTGAGCTGATAGCGACCACGGCCCGCACCGCTATTCAGTCCGCTGGCTCGCTGCAGCAGTCCCCGGTAATGGCCGGTGCCCGCGTCCAACGCCAAGTGACGACTGCTGCCGACAAACATTTGATGAGCACGGCTCAACGCTTCGACTTCGCTTTGGATCACGAGTTCCCCTCAACGCTTTCCTGTTCTGTCAGGCTCTGGCTCGTTGACTCGACCGCATCGGTGAAGGTGCGGACGCGCGGGAGCGCTCCGGCAGGGATGATCCCCCGGTTGCGGATGTCCCACACACCCTCGCTGCTAACGCCGAGCAGCGCCGCAATGATCGGTTCCGGTAACGACGACTGGGCGCATGCCCCATCGAATCGAGCGCTCAAGCTGGCGGGCATCCGCTTGAGCAGGTCGGTGCGCGTCGCCTCGAGCTCCTTCAGGTGCTCCATCAACCGGGCCGTCGAGTCGGCTCCGGCGTTCACCGCCACCCGCCAGGAGCTGGCGGCCAGCATCTCAGCCTTCACGCACTGCGCGATCACAGAGAGAATATACGTCTCGTATTCGTTTGATGTCGTCGGGGGCAGTCGATCAATGACGGATTTGATGGCATCGAGTTGCGCTTCGGCGTAGCCCTCGAGGACTTCCGTGTCGCTGTGACGGTCGACCACGACCGCTGCGGCACGTCGTGCGGTCATCGCTTCCGGCGTCTGCGCGGCGATCAGCCGGGCCAGCTCAGCATCAGGATCAGCAGCCACCAAGAGCCGCGAGTACGTGCCGGGCGGCAGGCCAAGCCCGTTTTCAACCTTCTGAACTGTACTTTTGTGCGGTTTGCGGGCACCACGCTCCAGATAGCTCAGTCCCATGATGCTGACGCCGGTGGCGGCCGCGAGGTCTGCCAGTGACCAGTCGCGGGACTCGCGCAGTGCTCGGATAGCCGCGCCGGCCGACTCACGGCTCATCGCACGCTCCGGCCATAGGCCGGATATTACACAGGCAACGAGCTTTGCCGATGGATATACGTTTCTGTCACGTTTCTCTTGCGCGAGACGCCCGTATATGTATACGCTTTTGCCTACGTTTCATCCGGAGAAGGAGACCGCGACATGGGACAACCCTGCACAGCCAACCCAGAACTATGGTTCGGCTACCCCGACGACGACGGTGGTGACGGCGCGGCGAAGGCGCGCGCATATGAGCGGTCAGCCACCGAGGCCCGGATCCAGTGCCAGCGCCGCTGCCCGCTGGCGCAGCAGCGGCAGTGCGCCCAACGCGCCATCAAGCACCGCGAAGAGTACGGCGTCTGGGCCGGCGTCAAACTCCCGGGCGGCCAATACCGCAAGCGCGAACAGCTCGCCCGGGCCCACGAGATCCTGCGCCGTATCGCAGCCGGCGAAATCAACTCTAGACAACTCCCGGAAAATGCAGCCCTGCTCCTCCCGGAAAATGCAGCCCTGCTCGCCCGCAGTGAACACGAGGCCGTTCCGGTCACCGCAGTGGTGTTGCACCTGCCCGCCGCGCGGGTTGGTCCACGTACGGCCGCGTAGCAGCGCGCCGACGGGTCGACAGTTTGCTGAGGCGGCCGACGGGGTAGGCGTTTGGGCAAGACCCAGTCTGTCCACCCCAAAAGGCGCACCCATGACGTTCGATCTGACACCGACGGCAGCACAACACTACCTGGCCCGGCGCACGCACGAGTTCGCCGAATCCGTGATACGTCCGGTTGCGCTGGGCTATGACCAGCGGCAGGAGTTTCCCTGGCCAGTGCTGGAGGAGGCCGCCAAACGCGGCTTCTACAGCCCGTTGTTTTATCGCGACCTGATCGGCGACCCGACAGGATTGTCTCTGCCGATGTTCATGGAGGAGCTGTTTTGGGGCTGCGCTGGAATCGGTTTGGCGATTGTCATGCCGGCACTGGCGCTGTCGGCGATCGGTCAAGCCGCGTCGCCGGAGCAGATGTTGCAGTGGGCGCCTGAATGTTTCGGAACGCCAGGCGATCTCAAACTCGCGGCGCTGGCGATTTCCGAGCCCGAAGGCGGCAGCGACGTCCGCAATCTGCGCACGCGTGCCCGCCGCGACGGTGACGACTGGATTATCGACGGCCACAAGATGTGGATCGGCAACGGCGGCATCGCTAATGTGCACGTGGTCAACGCGGTGGTCGACGAAGAGCTCGGCCACCGCGGTCAGGCGCTGTTCGTGGTGCCGGGCGGTACACCCGGGCTGGAAATGGTGCGGAAACTCGACAAGCTGGGCTGCCGTGCCTCCCACACCGCAGAGTTGCATTTCGACGGTGTCCGGGTTCCGGGAGCCAATCTGCTTGGCGGACAAGAGAAGCTCGAACACAAGCTCGCCAAAGCCCGGGAGGTGGTGGCGAGTGGAGAACGATCGGGCTCGGCCACGTTAGGCACCTTCGAGCAAACCCGCCCGATGGTCGCCGCCCAGGCGATCGGGATCGCGCGCGCCGCATTGGAGTACGCGACGCGGTACGCCACAGAGCGGGAGGCGTTCGGCGGACCCATTATCGACAACCAAGGCATCGCGTTCCCGCTGGCGGACTTGGCAACCAAGATCGACGCTGCCCGGCTGCTGACCTGGCGTGCCTCCTGGATGGCGGCCAACGGGGTCCCATTCGAGCGGGGCGAGGGCTCGATGTCGAAGCTTGCCGCCAGCGAGGTTGCGGTCAAGGCGACCGAACGCGCCATCCAAACAATGGGCGGCTGGGGCTACATCACCGATCACCCGGTAGAGAAGTGGTATCGAGATGCCAAGCTGTACACCATCTTTGAAGGAACCAGTGAAATCCAGCGGATGGTCATCTCGAACGCGCTGGGCGCCGCCGTGGGCACCCCGCCACTGCACGTGGTGATCGAGCCGTCCGGGGGACCGCTGAACCGGATGTTCGGTCGCGGCACCCCGCTGCGAGCCCGCATGGCTGATGCGGCGTTGTCCGTGCAGCACCAGATCCCCGAACCGATCATGCGGGTCGCAATCAAGGTGCTACGGCCGCCTGGCAGGTAGCCGCCTTGGGCGTAGTGTCGTGGACGATGAGCAACCTAGAGACTGCGCCGGACGAAGTCGCCTGCAGCGCTTCGCGGGTCGCGGTTGCCTCGCCGGTGGTCCAAGTGCTGCATCCACGTGAGGTTCCGTTGGGTGGGCCGCGGGCGATCCGGGTACAACGGACATTGCCGCAACGGCAACGCTCGCTGATCGGTGCGTGGTGCTTTATCGACCACTACGGCCCCGTGTCGGCGCGCATGGACGTCCCGCCTCATCCACACACGGGACTGCAAACAGTCAGTTGGTTGTTCCGTGGGGGAGTGGAGCATCGCGACAGCGCCGGAGTGCATGCCCTGGTCCGGCCCGGCGAACTGAATTTGATGACGGCGGGCGCGGGTATCTGTCACTCCGAAGTGTCGCTCGAGTCGGCGGCTGTTTTGCATGGTGTGCAACTGTGGGTGGCCCTGCCCGACTCCGCTCGCGACACCCGGCGCAACTTCGCTCACTATGTGCCCTCACCGATATCGCTGCCGGGCGCGGTGGCGCGCGTGTTTCTCGGAGAGCTGGCCGGCAGCCGTTCGCCGGTGCAGACCTTCACTCCGCTGCTCGGCGCCCAGATCGATCTCGACGCGAACGCCCGGCTGGACATCGACGTCGACCCGGCCTTCGAGCACGGTGTCCTATGCGATGCCGGGCCCGTAGAGGTGAGCGGGACTACCCTGGCGGCCGCCGACCTGGGGTACCAAAGCCCTGGCAGCTCGGCGCTGCACCTGCGCAACGTTGGGGATCGGCCGGCTCGTGTAGTGCTATTGGGCGGCACCCCCTTCACCGAAGAGCTGGTGATGTGGTGGAACTTCGTCGGGCGCACCCATGACGACATCGTCAGCTATCGCCAACTGTGGGAGGACGCCGACGAACGCTTCGGCGCCGTCCTGGGGTACCAGGGTTCAGTCACCCGGCTGCCCGCTCCGCCACTGCCTACTACCCGGCTGCGGCCTCGACCGCTTCCCGAACGGAGGGGGGATACATGACTGCCGACAAGACCGGCGCGCAAACCAAGGTCAGCATGGGGGACAGCGAGTACACCATTGCCGTCGCGGGTAAAACCGTCGGTTTCGCCGCTTTCGTCGATCGTGACAATCAGCGCGTTTTCCACCACACCGAGGTCGATCCCGAATTCGGCGGACGCGGCCTGGCGACCATTCTTGTCGAAGAGGCATTGAACGCGGCCCGCGCTGACGGCAAGCGCATCGTCCCGGTGTGCTCCATGGTCGCCCATGTGATTGAGAAGCATCCCGAGTTCGCTGACATCACAGACCCCGTCACCGCCGAAGTCCAGCGGTGGCTGCAGACGCAGCCCAGCAACTAAGCCGCCGGGTGAGCCCGCTGACGCTGGTTCCGTAGCGGCGCGAGCTCGAAACAACCCTCGTTGTCGTTGCCGCGCGTAGCAACACGAACACGGTTCTATTGGTGTTTCGCTATTAGGTGGTGTCTGACCCCTACGCTTCGGTGATGCGGCCTCGTAACGACGCCGCCACTGCGGCCGCAGCCCAGCCCAAGGGCGGGGTAATTCCCGCCGCGGCCACGGAGGTCTCGGCACCGATCCCGTCACCGCTCATCGGCTGTTCGTGGTCACGGGGTGGGTGCCAGCGCCGCCTCGTATGCGTCACCAAAGCCGCCAACGCCCTGGCGGCCGGCTAACCGATCGGAGGAAACGACATGGATTTCGCACTACTACCTCCGGAGATCAACTCCGCGCGCATGTATGCCGGCCCTGGCCCGGGACCGATGCTGGCCGCTGCGGCGGCCTGGGAAGCGCTGGGTGCCGAGCTGCAATCGACGGCGAGCTCGTATCAATCGGTGATCGCGGGACTCACCGCTGGGTCCTGGCTGGGCCCGTCATCGGCGTCGATGGCTGCCGCGGCGGCACCCTATGTGGCGTGGATGAATGCCACCGCCACGCAGGCCGAGCAGACGGCCAACCAGGCCATTGCGGCGGCCGCCGCCTACGATGCGGCGTTCGCGGAAACGGTGCCGCCGCCGGTGGTCGCGGCCAACCGCAACCTGCTGATGGCCCTGGTGGCGACGAACTTCTTTGGGCAGAACACCCCGGCGATCGCGGCCACCGAGGCCCAGTACGCCGAGATGTGGGCCCAGGACGCCGCGGCGATGTACGGCTACGCGGGTTCGTCAGCATCCGCGACAACACTGACGCCGTTCACCCCACCACCGCAGACCACCAATCCGGGCGGGTCGGTCGGCCAAGCCGCCGCGGTCGGCCAAGCCACCGGCACCTCGGCCGGCGACGTGCAACGCACCGTCGCGAGTGTCCAGCAAACGTTCTCCGCGGTGCCCAACACACTGCAGAGCCTCGCCACGGCGGCGCCAGCAGCCGCGGCGGACCCCCCGGACCCGCTGACCACGTTGAGCAACCTGATCACCATCTTTCTCGACGCACCAGGCAGCCTGGCTGGACTTGGTGTGGACACACCATTTTCGATCTTCAGTTACCCCCCCGACGTCCTCAGTTATTTCATTGCGGTGCACACCGATGACCTGATTAGTGGCTGGGCAGGGGTAGAGAGCTGGCCGGGCATAGGGCCGATTCCCCCAACGCCGTTTCCGGTGATCACGAACCTGGGCGGGTCGGCGGTGTCGGCGGGCCTGGGCGAGGCGAACACCGTCGGCGCACTGTCGGTGCCACCGGTCTGGGCTGCGGCGGCCCCCGCGATACGCCCTCTCGCACTGGCGTTGCCGGCCACCAGCGTCGGCGCCGCCGCGGAGGCGTCCGCAGGTAGCGCCGGAAGCCTGTTCGGTCAGATGGCCCTGGCGGGCATGGCCGGGCGCGCCATGGCCGGTACGGGCGGCCCGAGCCAACGGGAGCGGATCGGCGAGCGGATCGGAGCGCCAACCCGTAAGCCGACGGAACCGCCGCAGCCTGAGCCGACGGAACCGCCACAGAGTTCGGTGGGCGGCCCGATCACGAGCATCGCTGCCGAACTACGAGAATTGGCCGCCTTGCGCGACTCGGGGATTCTTACCGACGAGGAATTCACCGAGCAGAAGCGGCGCCTGCTGCCTCACTGAATCCCTCCGTCGCGGAAAGCCGTGACGAAGTTTGCAATTCGGAGATGGGTTCCCCACGGTCACCTTGCCGAAGCTAGGTAAGCCCCTGCTCCTCCCTCCACCGAGACCAGTATTTGTTTGCGTTGGAGCGCCGCAGTGCTGCGAGTTTCTCGCATGTACTTTCGAGCTTGGAAGCCTCAGCAAATAGTTGTTCAAGGCGGCCATTGTTCTCACGTACCCATCCGATTTCATCCGCTGCTGACAAATACTCGATTTCGTCGTCGCTATCGAGATACTGTTTA
>Ga0307479_10007572_pt1 | contig 10013 bp, 9 predicted proteins | sample atmos_gasesECM4C_FD_203743 | JGI IMG/M metagenome (GOLD analysis project Ga0307479, IMG submission 203743) | Hardwood forest soil microbial communities from Morgan-Monroe State Forest, Indiana, United States - atmos_gasesECM4C_515 | ecosystem: Environmental > Terrestrial > Soil > Temperate...
AGGTGTCCCACTCCTCGCTGTTGACGAGGTCCATCCACGGGCCGGTTTTGCCGTGGCCGTGTGCCAGGAAGTTTGTGTGAGCGGCGCTCATCCTAATGACTTAAATTAAGTTGACTCGTTACAGCAAATATTCTATCCTCGGTAATGAGCATAATACAAGTTAGTCATTACAAGCCAGCGCCGGAAACACCGTGAGTGCCGAGAGCAAAAGCGCAACGTTCGCCTCCGTCGCCATTCGCAAGCCTGTTGCGCCGGCAAACCGCCTCGCCGTTTTGGCAGCATTCTTTTCTATTTATGTGATCTGGGGCTCGACGTACCTGGCCATCCGCTATGCCGTGGCATCCATTCCGCCGCTGTACACCGCCGGTTTCCGGCACCTCGTTGCGGGAAGCATTTTACTCTTGTGGGCGTTTGCGAAAGGACTGCGACCCACATGGCCGCAGATTCGCGCCAGCCTGGTGATCGGATTCTTGTTTTTCCTGGTCGGTCACGGTTCGCTGCATTGGGCGGAAACGAAGGTGCCGAGCGGTCTGGCGTCACTGCTGATCGCCTCCGAACCGATCTGGGTTTTCCTGATGGGTTGCGCTGCGGAAAAACGCTGGCGGATGAACGGATTTCTGCTTGCAGGAGTGGTACTCGGGCTTGCTGGCGTCGCACTTCTGCTGGGCCGCGACGTGTGGTCCGCGGGTAGCGGCGCTTTCTGGGGTGCGGTGGCTTGTCTGATTGGCGCGATCTCGTGGTCCGCGGGAATTGTCTATTCGCGCCGATCGCACCTTTCCGGCAGCCCGTTACTGCTCTCCGCGCTGTCGCTGCTGGCTGGTTCGGCGATGCTGCTGGCGACTGGCACTCTACTTGGCGAATACCGTGGGTTCTCGTTTCAAGACGTTCCGCTGCGCGCGTGGCTATCGCTGGCGTATCTCATCGTGTTCGGTTCGGTGATCGCTTTCAGTGCCTATAACTGGCTGCTTGAGCACTATTCACCGACGCTGGTGGCCACGCACACCTACGTCAATCCAGTCGTCGCGGTGCTACTGGGCTGGTGGCTGGCAGGCGAGCATGTTTCGGTAAACGTGCTGCTTTCCGCGGCAATGGTGATCGCGGCGCTATTTCTGGTCGACCGCGGCATGGTACGGCTAAAGCCTTAGTTGACTCTGGTCGGTCAGTACGGAAAAGCGGGCGTCAACCGCCGCACTCCAAAAAGGATCTCGTTACATCGGGGAAATGTCGACGGTGGCGCGGGTGTTTTCCCACTCGACGCGCAGGGTGCAGCCCTTCGCTCCCTTGTCGAAAGCGATCGTGAAATTTTCGACGAGCCCGGAACTGGCGCCTGCCGTCATATCCACTCGCACCAGATCGGAATCCGCGCCGGGATAGGGAATGCCCCACTCGCCGGTCTTCTTGCTTACGATCAAAACCCATTTGTCTTTATCGGGAACCGTGAACAGAGTATAGCTGCCGGCGGGAACGTGCTTGCCGCCAACCATCAAATCCGCGGTGGTGACAAAGGTGGTGGCTTCGTTGGCTCCGGTGCGCCACACCTGCCCGTACGGGGCAATGTCCGAGCCAAAGATCTTGCGGCCTTTGACGCGCGGACTTGAATAATCGACCGTAATGGATTTCCCGCCCGGCAAATCGCATTTGGCGCTGGCCGGCGGGCTCGGCCGTTTCGATTTGTCCTGCTGCGCAGGTACTCCAATTGCCGCGACTGCGACGGAAAATAAAAGGGCGCTTCCTACGAATAGAGCCTTGCTCATGGCGTAGCCTCCTGTCTCAAAGACTGTACCAGAAACCGGCAAAGGAAATTGTGAAGCACAAGAAAAACCGGCGGCGCGGATCGAAAAAGCTCCGCGCCGCCGGTCGTATTCATCAAGATCAGAACTGACAATCGCAATCTATTGATCGTCTCCGTCGCCCTTGCCCTTTTGAAAGAGGTCAGACATCACCGCGGTGCTGGAGTCGCACGCGTGGTTGAGGCAGGGAAGTTTGAAGCCAGCTTCCACGGTCTTCAAGAGTGAGAAGTGGTTGTAGCGCACGTTGCTCTGTACGCCTGTGACGCCGTAGTTGGTGTCCACAATTAGCAGCACTTGGTTGGTTTCCGGCGCAGTGCTGTAGTCATTCTCATCCCAGACAATGACGATTGCGTTGTGGCCTTCCTTCCAGGACGGCGACTTGTGGATAGCATTGACCAGCGTCTCGACCGCCACATCGCCTCGGTACATGAGCGCCGGATTTAGTCCTGCCTGGGTCCCGTTATCGGAAGGATCGAAGTTGCAGAACGCCCCGGCATTGCCCCGGCCATGCTGATCGTTGCACTGATTCGGCGCGATGAACGAATACGACGGAACATCTCCCGAAGCCAGATCAGCAAACAAGCCGCCCGGCCCGTCAAACGGCACTACTCGGTTCAAGCTCAGACCTTTGTGTTGACCTTCCTGCACCGAGCGGAAATACGCAAACGGATTGTGCTTCACCGCATAGAGAAATACCAGGTCGCCGGAGGTCAGCGGCGGAGTCAATGTTGGCAGTATCTTCGTAAAATCGGTGAGGTTGGTGTAGTAGCCGTCGCTGACATTGATCAGATCTGTCCCGGTCAAAGGCAAAGACTCCTGATAGCTCTTCCACGAAAGACCCGACTCAACCAGTTGGTCGGCAATGGTTTTGCCGACAGTGTGCGGATTCGCAGCGATGGACTGCACACCATCGATGTTGATGTCTCCCGGAGGCCCAGTGGTTTCATTGCTAAAGTCGATGGCAGGCGTCGCCGCGTCAGTTCCGCTTCCCCAGATTGGGCAGATCAATCCGCTCGGAGGATTATCCGTCGATACCAACCCCGAACTCAGGTTGGTGGTGCAATTTCCGTTATGCCAGTCGGGATAGTTGTCGGTGTGGATTCCGAAGTTGGAACCCCCGCTGATTTCCAGATAATTGGTCAAGCTCGGATGTGCGATCGCGAAGTAGTTGTGCGAGCTGTTCGCGGATTTGGCCAGGTTATTGACAAACGGATTGTTCGGATTTCCCACCACCTGGCCGTACCCGTGATTTTCCATCATGATGATAAAAACGTGATCGAGCTTCGGCACTCCCTTGGGAACCGGGCCCTCTTGCGCGGCCGCTGTGGCCACGATGGCCAGGGCCGCCAAACACAGCATTACAGTCTTACTCGACATGAACATCACCTCTCCGGGTTTCATTTGCGATTTGTAGGCCGGCCGCCTTGCGGGGCGCAGGTACCGGGCTCGGCCACGAAGGACTGTGGTGCACTCGCGTTGCTGGGGAGTTACAGGGTAACGAAAGCTCGGTAAATACCCGATGTGGCCTACAATGCCAGTGGGAAGATTGCAGAAGCCGCCGGGCACCCTGAGTTTGCTGTCCGCCGATTAAATTTGCATGAATGTTCCAGAAAACATGAATCGCAAGTCAGGCCCGCTGGCAGGAATCAAGATCCTGGAGCTCGGGCAGGCCATTGCAGGCCCATATGCGGCCGCATTCCTGGCGTGGTTCGGTGCGGACGTCATTAAAGTCGAGCCGCCTGGCACTGGCGATCCACTGCGCAATTGGCGGGTGGTCCATCAGGGAACTTCTTTGTGGTGGTACTCGATGGCCCGCAACAAAAAGTGCATCACGCTGAATCTTCGCGTTCCCGAAGGGCAGCGGCTTGCTCGCCAGCTCGCGCAACGGGTGGACGTGGTGCTGGAAAATTTTCGGCCGGGCACACTTGAGAAGTGGAAGCTTGGTTACGACGACCTAAAGGAAAAAAATCCGGGGATCATCCTGGCGCGAATTTCAGGATACGGCCAGACCGGACCAAACTCGCAAAAACCCGGTTTTGCAGCGGTTGCGGAGGCTTTCGGAGGTCTGCGGTATGTGACCGGCGAACCCGGCCGCCCGCCGGTGCGGCCCAACCTGAGCCTGGGAGATTCCGTGGCCGGTTTGCACGCCGCGCTGGGAATATTGATGGCGCTCTATCACCGCGACGCGCGGGGAGGCTGCGGTCAGGTCATTGACGTCGCGCTGTACGAATCGGTCTTGAATCTGATGGAGGGAACGATTTCTGAATATGATCTGGGCGGGGTAAAACGCGAACGCGAAGGGATGCGGCTGACAGGAATCGTCCCCAGCGGCACTTACCCTTGCGCGGATGGCGCGTACATCGTCATCGGCGCGAATGGCGACAGCATTTTCAGGAGATTTATGTCCGCGATCGGGCGCGACGATATGGCCAACGATCCCCGTTTGGCGCAGAACGATGGCCGGTCACGCCATGTAGACGAGATCGACGCGGCGATTTCGACCTGGACTGAACGCCACGCGGCCAGCGAAGCAATCCGATTGCTCGAAGCGGCGGAAGTACCGACCGGCCCGATCTACTCGGCGGCGGAGATGGTTCAGGACTCTCATTACCGTCAGCGCGAAGTGTTTCAAGACGTAACGCTCCCAACCGGGCAGACTTTGAAGCTTCCCACTGTTGCGCCAAAGCTCGATTCCACCCCCGGTGGTTTACGCTGGATTGGGCCGGCTCTCGGAGCGCATAATATCGACATCTATCGAGATTGGCTTGGCCTCCCCGCCGCCGAGCTGGAACGCCTATCCGCAGAAGGCGTAATTTAAGCGCACTCTAAGAATCGAAAACGGCTGCAGAAGAGGGCAGCGGCATGATTCTTGTCGACGAAAAGGGCCAACGCGATCCCCAACTGCTGGTGATTCGACAAACGGATCACGCGTTCCTTGCAGGTTTTTTTGCGCGCGAATGGGGCAACGACCGCTTCAGCAAACCGCAACCGAACCCGTCGTTTACGCTTGCGGTCTCCGAGCACGATAACGGCTGGGGCGAATGGGAGCTGCAACCGGAGCTGGATCCCAGGACCCGCATGCCGTACAGCTTCATGTCGATTCCAACCGCTACGCACATCGCGCTGTACCAGAAGGGAATCGAGCGACTGGTTAAAGTCGATCATTACGCCGGGTTGCTGGCCAGTTTGCATGCCGCCGGGCTTTATGATCGCACGCGAGCCACGATGCCAGGATTCTCAGCGAAGTACGTCAAGGCCGAGGAAAGTCATCTGGTGAATGACTTCGTGCAGCAGCTGCGGCTGCAGCAGCTTCGATTGAAGGTGGATTTGCGGGCGAACGCGGCCAGCAAGCCGTTTATGGACGATCCGCTGGTGAATGCGAACGTGGCGCGACTGGAAGCGCTGGATCGATTGTCACTGCACTTTTGCATGAATCCCCAGCAGGATGCCATGGTGGATGCGGTGCCGGTGAATGAGCAGGGTGAAGACGCCGACTTGGAGCTTCATGCCGAAGGCGCGGGGGTGATCGCGGTTGCGCCGTATCCGTTCCGGCGCGACCCGTTGTCATTCAGCATCATGGCGCGGCGGGTGCCGAAGAGAATTTATTCGGACGATCTGGATTTTCAGAAAACCCTCGCAGCAGCGCAATTCTTTCCGATGAAGTTTACGCTGCGCGCGCGTCGCGAAAATGCCTTTTCGCAAGTTGCGGGAAGCTAATCGGCACCCGCTCTTCAGTCTGCTGACTTCTGCTTTGCGCTTGACTTTTTTTTCCACTGCCAGCATCGTTAAAAGCTTTGCAAGTGACGGCGCCCGCCGCCGTCTTACAGAAAGGCCCGAACCGTTCGCTCATGACCCGAGTACGCCTGTGCTTCCACGACCGCTGCTTTGATGGCACCGCGTCGGCTGCCCTGTTTTACCGCTTTTATCGAGGACGCTTTCAACCCGACGCGGAGTTTCACTTCACGGGGATGACCCACCGAGCGGTGCAGCCGTGGGAAGATGGGCTATTTGACGGCGACGAAAATGCCATCGTCGATTTCAAGTACTCGAATTCGCCGAAGGTCACCTGGTGGTTCGACCATCACCAGAGCGCGTTTTTGACGCCGGCTGACGCGGAGACCTTTCGCGCGCATCCCGGCCCGCACATGTTTTACAAGCCGGACTACAAATCCTGCACGATGCTGATTGCGGATACGGCGCGCGAGAAATTCGGGTTCAATACCGAGCCGTTGAAAGAACTGATTCACTGGGGCGACATCATTGACGGCGCGCAATTTCCTACCGCCGAGTCTGCGGTTGAGCTGGTCGAACCCGCGACACAGCTGGCGCTGGTGATCGAGGCGGCGCCGGAAGACGGCGTGCCTGCCAAAATAATCACGGAGTTGGCTTACCGGCCGCTGGCGGAAATGGTGAAGCTGCCGATTGTGGCGAAGCACCTCGGACCGCTGCTCGAACGACATCGGCGCTCCATCGAAATTCTTCGCCAGCGGATTGAAGCTCGCGACGGCGTGATTTTCTTCGACGTCAGCGATCTGGACCTCGAAGGCTACAACAAGTTTATTCCCTACCTGCTTCACCCTGAGTGCGTTTATTCGATCAGTGTCAGCGCGTCAGCCATGCGCGCCAAAGTTTCCCTTGGTACGAATCCCTGGAACCTTGCTACCGCCGATCAGAATCTCGCCTCGTATGCGGAAAAATTTGGCGGAGGCGGCCACCAGCGCGTTGCGGCCATCTCCTTCGATCCTGCGGATATTTCGCGGGCCCGCGAAGTCGCACATGGGCTGGTAGAGGTTCTGCGTAAAGGCAAATAGTTCGAATTCATTTTTGTGTTCGCCCATCCGCAACGCTTTGCTTGCGTTGCCGCCGCGCATGTCTTACTCTGTAGGTGTTCTTGGTAGAGGTGCGGAGCTCATTAGTAGCGTGGCCTGCTTTTCCGGACAGCTTCGGAGGCCGACGCGAAAGGGAGAGCGTTCAGCAATTTCACTCCGCCGAAACACCGTCTGTAGCTGAACAGCCGGTCGTTGGGGGACAGGTCCAGGGCCTGCCCACTGTCATCCTGCTTGCGGGGTGAAGCGCTATCGAGAGGCAGCGATCCCCGAGTTTCTTCGCGGTTCTCTCTTCTCTTCCGCGTTCTCTTCCAAAACTGATTTTTCGATGAGGATTCATGGATCCCTTTGCGCTCACGCGATCGTTGATCGACATCGAGTCTGTAACTGGCCGGGAAAAAGCAGTCGGCGATTTTCTGTTCTCGACGCTCGCTAAAATCGCCGCGAATACCAACGGAGCGGTCGAATGCATGGAGGTTTCGCCCGACCGGTTCAACGTGCTGGCGACGTGGGGCGCGCCGGTGGTGACGCTCTCGACGCATATGGACACCGTTCCGCCATTTTTTGCGTCGAGCGAGGACGGAGAATTTGTCCGTGGGCGCGGCGCTTGCGATGCCAAGGGAATCATCGCTGCGATGATTTCCGCCGCTGAGAACTTGCTTGCCGCCGGCACGCGCAATTTTGCATTGTTGTTTGTGGTTGGCGAAGAAAAGGACAGTCTCGGAGCGCTGTGCGCCGCAAAAAATCCGCGCGGCTCGAGATTTGTGATCAATGGCGAACCGACGGAAAACAAGGTGGCGCTCGGTTCGAAAGGTGCGCTGCGTTATGTGCTCACGGCGCGCGGACGCCTCGCTCATTCCGCATACCCGGAGCTCGGCGATTCGGCGACTGAAAAACTGCTCGACCTGCTTGCCGATATTCGCAAGTTGCCGCTGCCGCAGGATTCGCTGCTGGGAAAAGCAACGCTCAACATCGGAACGCTCTCTGGCGGCCGCGCGCCAAACGTTATCGCCGATGAAGCCCACGCTGACTTGATGTTTCGAACCGTGGGGGATCCTGAATCAATTCGCGCCGCGATGCGCGCGGTTGTGAATGGCCGCGGACAATTGCAGGAGATGCTGCATACGCCGGCGCTGCACCTTGAAGCGATGGACGGATTCGAAACCGCGGTGGTCGCCTACACCACCGACATTCCAAATTTTGATGGCGCTTGGGGCAAACCGTTTCTCATCGGCCCGGGCAGCATTCATGTGGCGCACACAGCGGAAGAACATATTCCGAAGAAACAGTTGCTCGACGCCGTTGGGATCTACACGCGCCTGGCGCAACAGTTGATTGCGGGAGCGCACTGAAGATGAATCTGCGCATCGCCGTCGTCGGTTACGGAAAAATGGGCCGCGCAGTGGAACGGCTTGCTTCAGAGCACGGCTGCGAAGTGGTTCGAATCGTTCGCTCCGCGGAAAACGCGGATGGCCAAGCGCTTGGCAGGGAAGCTCTTTCCGGAACTGAGGTGGCGATCGAATTGAGCAATCCGCAGGCCGCTCCGCAAAATATTCGGCGCCTGATCGAAGCGGGCGTAGCTGTGGTCACCGGAACGACTGGATGGTTCAAGGAGTTGCCGCAGATACGCGAATTGACGGAATTGAAAAATGGAAGCGTGGTGTGGGGCCCCAATTTTTCCGTCGGGTTGCACCATTTTCGCGCCACGGTGGCCGAAGCCGCGCGGCGTTTCGCGCGCGAGGAAGCCTACGGCGCGTGGGGATGGGAAATTCATCACGCCGCAAAAAAAGATGCTCCGTCCGGCACGCTGCTGGCTCTTGCTGAAGACATTTCGCGCAGCGGCTATTCGCGCACCGTGAGCCTCAGCGCCAATCGTGCCGGAAGCGTGCCTGGCACGCACGAAATCGGCTTTGATTCCGCCGAGGACACCATCACGCTGCGCCACACGGCGCGCAGCCGCGATGGATTTGCGCGAGGCGCACTGCGCGCCGCGCGCTGGCTCGCCGGCAAAAAAGGCTTTTTTGAATTTCGAGAAATCGTGGACGAGCTGCCATAGGCGGCCACGCAGTCAAATCAGGAAAGAGGAGGTCGCGATGCAATTCGCTGGATGCGGTACGGCGCTGGTTACGCCGTTTCAGCCAGATTTTTCTTTGGACGATGCTGCGCTGCGAAAGCTTGTGCAACGCCAATTGAACGCCGGCGTAGATTTTCTCGTGCCGTGCGGCACCACCGGCGAAAATCCGACGCTGACTCGTCGCGAGCATCTTCGCGTCGTCGAGATCACCATGGAGGAAGCCAGCGGAAAAGTTCCTGTGCTTGCGGGGGCCGGCGGCTACAACACCCAGGAAGTCATCGAACTGGCACGCGAACTCGAATCGCTCGGCGCCGACGGCCTGCTTTCCGTCACACCGTATTACAACAAGCCCACGCAGGAAGGGCTGTACCAACACTATCGCGCCATTGCCCGGGCCACGCGGCTGCCGATCATTCTCTATAACGTACCCGGCCGCTGCGGCACCAACCTCGAGCCATCCACGGTAAAGCGTCTGGCTGCGGTGGAAAACATCGTGGGCATCAAGGAAGCCTCGGGAAATATTTCGCAAATGTCGGCACTGGCAAACGCAGTGCCGGACGATTTTGCGATTTTGTCCGGGGACGACGCTATCGCGCTTCCGCTCTTTGCCTTGGGCGGACGCGGCGTGATTTCCGTTGCGTCGAATGAAATTCCCGCCGAAATGGTGCAGCTTTGCCGTCACGGGCTGCGCGGCGAATTTGACGAAGCTCGCGCCATCCATCGCAGGTTTCTCCCGTTGATGGAGATCAATTTCGTCGAGTCGAACCCGATCCCCGTCAAAGCCGCCCTTGCGTTGATGGGATTGCTGGAATTGGTTTGGCGCTTGCCGATGGTGCCGCCGAAGGCGGAAAATCTGGAGCGTATCCGGGGAGTCCTGGAATCGCTGGAACTTGTCGAGAGGTCTTCCGTTGCCGTCGCTGGCGTCGCAAATTGAAGAGTTGTTCGACCGCCCACCGGAAACGTTTTCCGATGAGCAGCGGCGCACATTTCAGAAATTTAAAGATGCTCTAAATAGCGGCGAGATTCGCGCAGCGGAACCCCACCCGTTTTCGCCTTCGGGCTGGCGCGTCAACGCTTGGGTCAAAAAAGGCATTCTGCTCGGATTCCGCATGGGCTCGATCGTTGAAATGGGCCTCTATCCGACGCCGCAACCGTTTCTCGACAAATCCACCTATCCGGTGAAAACGTTGCACCTCAATGATGGCGTACGCCTGGTTCCCGGCGGCTCCAGCATTCGCGATGGCAGCTACGTTGCGCGCGGCGTGGTGTGCATGCCGCCGATGTTTATTAATGTTGGCGCGTATGTGGACGAAGGAACGATGG
>Ga0307479_10007573_pt1 | contig 10012 bp, 11 predicted proteins | sample atmos_gasesECM4C_FD_203743 | JGI IMG/M metagenome (GOLD analysis project Ga0307479, IMG submission 203743) | Hardwood forest soil microbial communities from Morgan-Monroe State Forest, Indiana, United States - atmos_gasesECM4C_515 | ecosystem: Environmental > Terrestrial > Soil > Temperate...
ATTGCTGAAAATCATTGACGACGAATCGAAACGCAGCTCAAAGTCAAAGCAGTCATCATCAATGAGTATTGAGTTTGGTTTCCGGTCCTCCGCAGAACTGCGGGGGCCGCAAGAATATTTGGTGCAAGGCCTTCATGCATTTTGGATTTTATCTCGTGATCGCAGCGCTCGTTCTGATGGGCGTGGAGGTTGTTTACGCGCTCTATCAATTGGCGAGCTTGGTGCTGTAGGTCCCCAGGGAAGGCTGCGGTATTGCGCGTCGTGTCGCGAACCGGGTCGATGAACTTCGCCGCCGGCACATCCCTAACGATCCGTTTCGGCGCTCCCGATAACCCTATTCGGTTAGGTTAAGATCCATTTCGCGTTGCGGCTGTCCGGCGGTGCGGTAGGGGTAGCCATGGCCCCTTCCTTTCACACCGCCGATCGGCAAACCTATCGACGCGTCGTGGTCGTGGGCGTCTTGTTCTGCTTGGCCTCTGTCCTGATCAGCTTCTCGCTGCGGCCGCCGGTCGAGGAAACCGTTGTGCTGATGAAGGCGGACCGGCTGACGCGCACCGCCGGCGAGGCGCGGCCCGCGAACTAAACAGGTTTTCGACGCTTCTCGCCGCGGCGGGCCGCAGGCTATAATCGCCGCAGGCCGAAAGGACGGCGGTGCAATCCATGAAGAATGGGCTCTATTCCGTTCATATCTACATGCTCGACGGCGTGAGGGGCCGCGACAGTGGCATCATCATGCTCTGCGACGGCAAGCTCGTCGGCGGCGGCCCCTATTTCTGGTCGGTCGGCACCTACACCATCGGCGACGGAACCTGGAAGGGCGAGCTGTCCACCAACCAGCACACTCCATTTCCCGACCCGTTCGTGCGCCCGCTGTTCGGCGGGCAGGAAGTCACAAGCGGATTTTCGGGAACGTTTGCCGATGACGGCGCCGAGGTGTTCGGCACCACGCTGGTCGGTACCCGCAGCCTGAGCTTTCGCGCGACGCTCAAACGGCTCGCGGATCTCTGAGGCGACGCCTGCGCCCGTGATTGTTCCGTGCGCAAATTCCGCACGGGTTCCGCGTCTCGTTCAGAAAAATTCTGGCACTCGCGGGCGGCTGGTGTGGTTCCCCTGCAACCGTCAGCGCGTCGTCGCGTTGATAGGCAAGGCTTCCGAAGGAGGACACGCATGAAGAAAACATTGGCTGTTCTGGCGACCGTCGCTGCGGTCGGCGCGACGAGCCTAGCGGTGCCGGCTCCGGCGCAGGCCCGCGGGATCGGTCCTGGTCTGGCGTTTGGCCTGGCCGCCGGCGCGTTGACCTTGGGCGCCATCGCCGCGTCTCACCCTTATTACTACGGGTCCTACTACGGGCCGGGTTACGGCTATTACGATAGCCCCGCCTACTACTACGGCCCGGGACCGTACGCCTATTACGGCGGTCCGTACTACTATCGGCGCCACTACTGGCACCACCACTGGTAGTGAAGGAAAGCCCGGAGCATCGCCTCCGGGCTTTTTTCGCCCGCCTACGACCAGAATGGTGGCCGTGACGGCCGCGACGTCCTCTTGGCTTTTTCAAGCGTGGTTACGAAAAATTCCTCGCGCTCGCGCTCGAATTTTTCCTGCGTGGCCTTGAAACGTGCGACGCGCGCGGCGATTTCTTCGCGCTCGCGCGTGATACGATCCTGCTGTTCCGTCATGCCCATCCCTTGTTGTGATTACGAATCAGTCAGTCATATCTCGCACACATTCGCCGTCGCGATTACGGCGCGATTGCGGAAAGCGCATCGCTTTATTGTGATGGAAACGGCGCGTGCCGAAAGCTGGTGAGCAAATTGTGTTCGCGGTGGATAATGCGCGCGCCGTTCTTGTCGTCTCCATGTCTTCCCGGTAGCGAAAAGAAACAAAAAGGGGAGACCATCATGGCAAAGATTGATCTGGATGCGTTGGGGATTGAGGAACTCGCTGCCTTGCGCGAGCGCGTGATCGAAAAGCTCGCGGAAAAGGTGGCGGCGCGGCAAGCCGAGCTCGAGGCCGAAATGGAGCGCCTGACTCAGTACGGCAAGCCGGGGAAGAAGGCGCAAGCCGCGCCGGCCGCGACGAAGCCGCGCAAGAGCGAAGAGAAGAAGAGCGAAGCTTCTGACGAGCCGCCGGTCGCCGAAGCGGCCTAAGCACAGCGGCAGACCGCGATCGCCGATGACGGCATCGCATCCGAAAACAACGGCGATCGAGGGCGAAGTCGGTTTGGCCGTGCTATAAGTCGGCACGGCCAGGACAAACGGATCCTCGTTTCATGATCGCATCGGACCTTCGCAGCGGCGTGGAACAGCTCGGCGACATGATCGCCGCTGCTTCCACCATCATTCCCTTCACCGGCGCCGGCATTTCCACCGAATGCGGGATTCCCGATTTCCGTTCGCCGGGCGGAGTGTGGACGCGCAACCGGCCGATCCCGTTCGACGAGTTCGTCGCGAGCAAGGATGCGCGGGACGAAGCCTGGCGCCGTCGCTTTGCGATGGAGACGACGTTTGCCGCGGCCAAGCCCGGACGCGGCCACCGCGCGCTGGCTTCGCTGTATCGTGCCGGCAAGGTCCCCGCGATCATCACCCAGAACATCGACAACCTGCATCAGGCCTCGGGCTTTGCCGCCGATGATGTCGTCGAGCTGCACGGCAACACCACCTATGCCCGCTGCATTGGATGCGGCCGGGCCTACGATCTCGCATGGGTGAAGCAGCGCTTCGACGCGGACGGCGGCGCTCCCGATTGCACCGTGTGCGACGAACCGGTCAAGACCGCGACCATTTCGTTCGGGCAGGCGATGCCGGAAGAGGCGATGGCGCGCGCAACTGAGCTTGCCCAGCATTGCGACCTGTTCATTGCGATCGGATCGTCGCTGGTGGTCTGGCCAGCCGCCGGGTTTCCGATGATGGCCAAAAATTGCGGTGCCCGGTTGGTAATCGTTAACAGGGAGCCGACCGAGCAGGACGACCTTGCCGATCTGGTAATCCCGTACGATATTGGGGAAACGCTGGGGCCATTCGTGGGCAATTGATTCGCCGCTGTGCAAGACTGTTCATAGGTTCAAGCAAATTTGCTTTTTTATCTATGCGCCGCAACCTGGGATGTTATCTTTGATTCGAGAGATTCGCGCGGCGTCTTCACGTCAAATTTGAGATGGACGCGTGTTCCGGAGCCGTCACAGGGCGTGACGGGCCGCAATTGATGTGTGAGGTCCGCAGTTATGGGGTCGGACGGATTTGAGTCCAAGAAGCACGGGGTTCCGCTGTCCGGCGGAACTTCATCCAACCGGCTTGGGACCAGCGAGTTTTCGGGCGGCGCCGCGCGCGACGCAGCGATCGACGCGGTTTCGGGCCTCGGCGATACCGCGAATCTCGTCGAAATCTCCGGCGTCATCAAATGGTTCGATGCCTCGAAGGGCTACGGCTTCATCGTGCCCGACAATGGCTGGCCGGACGTGCTTTTGCACGTCACCGTGCTTAGGCGCGATGGCTACCAGACGGCCTACGAGGGCGCGCGGCTGGTTTGCGAATGTGTGCAGCGCGCCAAGGGATATCAGGCGTTCCGCATCCTCTCGATGGACGAATCCACCGCGATCCATCCGGCGCAGATGTTGCCGCCGCGCACCCATGTCAGCGTCACCCCGACCAGCGGCTTGGAGCGGGCACAGGTCAAATGGTTCAACCGGCTGCGTGGCTTCGGCTTCCTGACCTGCGGCGAGGGAACGCCGGACATTTTCGTGCACATGGAGACCTTGCGCCGCTTCGGCATGACCGAACTGCGCCCGGGACAATATGTGCTGGTGCGCTTCGGGCCCGGCTCCAAGGGCATGATGGCGGCCGAAATCCACCCCGAGACCGGCTCGCCCGCGCTACATTCGCACTGAGAGCCGGTGCTCCGGCCTCATACGACAGAGCCGTTCCTCAAGCTAATCGCTTGAAGCTGCAGCGTTCTTCGCGGGCCGCTGCGGCGCGATCGAGGCCGATTGTGGTGCCTTGCTGCGAGCGCTCTGAGCGTGTATCGACTTCTTCCCTGGGGAAATCGGGGTATAGCGCAGCCTGGTAGCGCGGCAGTTTTGGGTACTGCAGGTCGTTGGTTCGAATCCAGCTGCCCCGACCAAAAATCTTCGGTCCGGCCCGGATATCTATCAGTCGGGCGCTTTCCCGGCCGCTCAGAACTCCGTCTGGGTGCCAAGCTCGATGACCGGGTTCGGCCGGATGCGGCGGGCCGAACAAACGAACGATAAAATTGCCTGGGTCATGGCTCGTCGCGCAGGTACGAGCCGTGCGCGCTCACCGGCCTCGGGTCAGGGGCCGCATCCAAAAGGTCGCGCGGTGCGAAAGTCACATGGGCCAGTCTGTCAACGCTTGCTTCGATCTGTCGATCGGCGATCAAGAGTAGCAAGTGGATGAACCCTCCTGCGACGGCGACAAAAAGCCAGAAAGACAATCTCATGTCTCGCTCCCGGTGGTCGCACAAGCGAAATCAGAAAACAGGCCAATGGAAGGCGGCGGTGTGTAAAATCCGAGTTGCGGTATGGAAAAGCGAGGTGGGTTCCCGTGCCTTCCCATCGCAGACCGGGGCCTTAGTCGGGCAACTATTAGGCAGGGCCGCTTGCGGGTTTTTGAAATCACCGTGCGGTTGGCCCGATCGATGAAGTCTCAAGGCCTTTGTGCGCCTTCCGAGCATGCCGCGCGGACGGAGCCGTCAGGGTTCCGATCTGACCGGAGGCGCGAGCGATGGCGATGGCAACGCTCGAGCGGACGGTGACCTGGACGTCTTCGCCTCATGATGCATATGCACAATGAAGGTCGCGGGTACCGGCTTTCGCCTAACTAACAAACGCAAAGCGTTTGCGCGCAGGTTATGCTCGAATAAATCCATCGATGCGCACGTAATCGCTGTTCGTCGAATCGGATAAGGCGCAATCGTCAGGCGCAGAAAAACTATTCAGCGAATCCTCCAGCGCTGTCGTTCCGCCGAGCGGAGCCGTCCGATGGGAGCGAAAGCCGCGCCGCCTTCGCTGATCGAAACACGTCGATCGACGGCTCGCTCCTGCGTGCACGATGACCGGCGACGAATGATTGGCGCGATCGTTACAAGTGATTTTTGCGAGCGAATAGTTGAAGGAAATAGTTGCAGGAAAAACGAACGCGCAACTCGAGAGCACCTTTGTAAGGTGCGTGTAAGCACAGTGATCTAAGGACAATCAATCGCAGTGATGACGAGGCTGATGGCTCCGGTGTTTCTTGTCTTATTCTCGAACTCTCGATCGCTGGGAGCGTTCAAGTGAATTTCGTCAGAAACCTCTCGAGGCGTTCTCGAACACTGGTCTTTGTCTTTGTCGCTATTGGGGCGGCGACGCTGGCGTGGCGTAAGGGATTCGTCGGGCTGGTTGACGGTCGCGTCCAACGGACGGAAACGACCTCGTCCGTCTCGGCACCGGACAACCGATCCGAATCGGAGGCCGTCGATCTTACGGAGAAGCAGGCCGAGGCCGTGAAGTTTGAACCGGTGGGCGCGCGCGACTTCGCGGTGTTGAAGACCGCCGTCGGCGCCATCGACTTCAACGAGAATCTGCTAGTTCAGGTCTTCTCGCAATATACCGGCAAGATCATCAAGGCGAATTTCAACATCGGCGACGACGTCAAGCAGGGCGACGTCCTGTTCACGATCGACAGCCCCGATCTCCTGCAGGCGGAATCGACCTTGCTTGCAAGCGAAGGCGTGCTCGGACTGCAGAAACGCACGCTGACGCGCGTGACGACGCTCTTGAAGGCCGGCGGCATGGCGCAGAAGGACGTCGACCAGTCGACCTCTGATGAGCAGACCGCCGAGGGCGCTTACAAGGCTGCACGGGACGCGGTGCGCATTTTCGGCAAGACCGATGCCGATATCGATCAGGTCCTCGCGATGCGGAAGGTCGATTCGACGTTGCGGGTGGTGAGCCCGATCTCGGGACGGGTTGTCGCGCGCAGCGCGGCGCCGGGCTTCCTGACCCAGCCTGGCGCCACGCCGGCTCCTTATTCGATCGCTGATTTGTCGACGATGTGGATGCTCGCGAACGTCATCGAGAACGATGCGCCGGCCTACAAGCTCGGCCAGGATGTCGAGGTAACGGTGCCGGCCTATCCGGATACGATCTTCAGGGGTCACGTCACGGCGCTGGGGTCGACGATCGATCCCAATTCCCATCGACAGCTTGTCCGCTCCGAAATCGAGGACCCGGAACATCTGCTGCGTTCGGGGATGTATGCGAGCTTCGTGATTCGGGTCGGCGACCCCGTGCGTTCGTTCGCGGTGCCGGCGAACGGCGTCGTCAGGGAAGGGGACGGCACGATGACCGTGTGGGTCACCGCCGACGGCCGCCATTTCGCGAAGCGGGGTGTCAGGATCGGTCTGCAGCAGGATGGTTGGGTTCAGGTACTGGAGGGTATCCAAGGCGGCGAAACCGTGGTGACGGACGGCGCAGTATTTCTGAGCAACAAGCTCTTGTTGGGGGATGCCGGCTGAACGGGTGCTTAGCCGATCAGCGTGACAGGCACGGTAGGTTCAATTGATCAAGTCTTTGCTCGTATTCGGACTGACGCGCAGCGCCATCATCGTGCTCGGCATTTTCGTTTTCTGCGCGGCCGGGCTCGTCGCCTTCAGCAAGCTCAATATCGAAGCCTATCCAAATCCGGCTCCGGTGATCCTCGAGATCACCGCGCAGGCGGCCGGTCTTTCCGCTGAGGAGATGGAAAAATACTACACGATCCCGATGGAGGTCGGACTTTATCCGACGCCCGGCGTCGTCAACATCCGCTCGACCTCGTTCTACGGCCTGTCCTTCGTCAGGGTGACCTTCAAGTACGGCGTGGACTATTATTTTGCCTTGAGCCAGGCCTCGATCAGCCTGCAGCAAAACGTGACGCTGCCCGGCAATCAGGTCGCCCAGATTCAACAGTCCAGTCTGGTCGGCGAGATCTACCGCTACCAGATCGTCGGTCCGCCGCATTTCGGCCTGACCAATCTGCGGACCTTGCAGGACTATGTTGTGACGCGCCGCCTGCTGACGATTCCGGGCGTGGTGCAAATCAATTCCTGGGGCGGCACGACCAAGCAGTTCAATGTCGACGCCGACCTTGGCAAGCTCGAGGCTTACAACATCACGATTCCTCAGCTCATCACCGCGCTCGGCAATGCGAACATCAATGTCGGCGGCCGCGAGATATCGGTCGGTCAACAGTCGGTCAATATTCGCGGCATCGGGCTGGTCGACAGCGGCGGCGCCGACGACGTCACCAAGGGCTACAAGGTTCGCGATATCGAGAACATTGTGCTCACCCAGTCGAACGGCCTTCCAATACAGGTGAAGGACATTGCCGCCGTCTCGGTCGGGTACGTGCCGCGGCTCGGAATTGCCGGCAGGGATCGCGACGACGATGTCGCCGCCGCCATCGTCGTGATGGGACGGACTCAGCACACCAACGATATCATTCCGAAGGTTCAGGCCGAGGTCGAAAAGCTCAATCACGATGGAAGCCTGCCGCCGGGAGTCAAGATCGTTTCCTACTACGACCGCAGTTCGCTGGTCGGCGTGACCACGCATACCGTTCTGCACAACCTGATTTTCGGCTGTGTTCTGGTCTTCCTGATCCAGTGGGTTTTCCTCGGCGACCTCCGCAGCGCCGTCATCGTCAGCGCAAATATTCCGTTCGCACTATTCTTTGCGATCATCATCCTGGTGCTGCAGGGAGAGGACGCCAATCTGCTGTCGCTTGGCGCGGTCGATTTCGGCATCATCGTCGATTCTGCCGTGATCATGATGGAGAACATCTATCGCAATTTCCAGTCGACGTCGCAGCATCGGCAGACGCTGCTGCATCATCTCTCCGAAGGCTACTGGGGGCCGGACCCGACGTCGGTCACGGGCACCGCCACCACCAGCCAGCGATGGTCGGAGCGGTTGCGTTTGATCTTCGTCAGCGCGCTGCAGGTCGACAAGGCGGTGTTCTTCACCGCCGCGATCACGGTGACCGCCTTCGTGCCGCTGTTCACGATGCAGGGCGTCGAAGGTCAGATTTTCGGGCCGATGGCGCGTACCTATGGTTACGCGCTGGCGGGAGCGCTGCTCTCGACCTTCACGGTGACGCCGGTGCTGGCCTCGCTGCTGTTGCCCGGGCATGTCGAGGAGGTCGAGACCGTCATCGTGCGCGGGGTGCGCGCGGCCTATACGCCGGTGCTGCGCTGGGCGCTAGGCAATTTGAAAGCCGCGGTCATCGTCGGCATTGTCTTTCTTGGACTGAGCGTGGCGGCGGCATCAAGATTGGGCAGCGAGTTCCTGCCGGCACTGGAGGAGGGCAATTTCTGGATCAGGGCGGCGATGCCGCCAACGATCTCGCTCGATGCGGGCACCGAAGCGACGCGCAAGATGCGTGAAATCCTGTTGCGCCATCCCGAGATCATCACCGTGGTCTCGCAGCATGGCCGCCCGGACAACGGCAGCGACGCCTCGCCGTTCTCCAATGTCGAATTGTTCGCGCCGCTGAAGCCGTTCGACGAATGGCCGGCGAATCTGACAAAGGAGATGCTCACGGAAGAGCTGCAGAAGGAGTTTGCCGAGGAATTGCCTGGGATAGGTTTCAACTTCTCGCAATATATCCAGGACAACGTGGAGGAAGCGTTGTCGGGCGTGAAGGGCGCCAATTCGGTCAAGATCGTCGGGCCTAACCTGCAGACATTGGAGACGCTCGCGACCCAGGTTCTGGCCGAGATGAGCAAGGTTCAGGGCGTCGCCGACCTCGGCGTCTTCCATTTGCTGGGGCAGCCCAATCTCAACATCAAGATCGACCGGGATAAGGCCGCGCGCTACGGGCTGAACACCGGCGACGTCAACACCGTGGTGCAGGCGGCAATCGGCGGCACCACTGCGACGACCGTGCTGGAGGGCGACCGGTCCTTTGCCTTGGCGGTCAGGCTCGATCCGAAATTTCGCAGCAGCGTCGACGCCATCCGCGGCATCAAGGTTGGTTATCAGACCCCGGCGGGCACCAACGCCTACGTTCCCTTGAGCGAATTGGCGGACATCTCGCTCGACACCGGCGCGTCCTTCATCTACCGCGAGCGCAGCCAGCGCTACATTCCGATCAAGTTCAGCGTCCGCGGTCGCGACCTCGGCAGCACGGTCGCCGAGGCTCGGGAACGGGTCGGAAATGCCATCAAGCTTCCGAACGGCTACCAGATCCTCTGGGCCGGCGAGTTCGACGACCTGCAAAATGCGAAACAGCGGTTGATTGTCGTGGTCCCGATCACGCTGCTCTTGATTCTTGTTCTATTGTACGGCCTGTTCAATTCGTTGCGCGACAGCCTGCTGGCGGTTGCCGGCATCCCCTTCGCGATCGGCGGCGGCCTGATCGCGCTCTATCTGGCCGATCTCGATTTCAGTGTATCGGCGGCGATCGGGTTCATTTCGCTGTTTGGCGTCGCGGTGATGGATGGCATTCTCAACATCACTTATTTCCGCGAGCTGAGGATTCAGGGCATGGATGTCGCCGAAGCGGTATTCCGCGGCGCCGAACAGCGCATGCGGCCGATGTTGATGACAGCGCTCTCGGCCGGCGTCGGCCTGTTTCCGGCCGCGATCTCGCACGGCATTGGTAGCCAGGTGCAGCGCCCGCTGGCGACCGTCGTCGTCGGCGGCATGTTCATCGGACCGCTGCTGCTGCTGATCGTCGCGCCCGCGCTACGACGGATTTTCCTGGCGCGCGACCACGTCAGTGCGCCCGTCGCCAGCGAGACCCCGGCTGCCGATCCCGGCTTCGAAACGTGATGGCGTTGTTGTAATGGGCGGCATTTCAGGTGGATCAGCTCGATGTTGAGTAACAGCGCCCGGTCGCGGCGGAAGGTTCGCGGCGTGCTGGTTGCGGCGCTCGCATGCGCCATTTCGGGCTGCGCGGTCGGACCGAATTTCTCGCCGGCGCCGGCGCCTGCCGTCGATGGCTATTTGCCCGGAAAACTAGCGGCGCCCGAC
>Ga0307479_10007574_pt1 | contig 10012 bp, 4 predicted proteins | sample atmos_gasesECM4C_FD_203743 | JGI IMG/M metagenome (GOLD analysis project Ga0307479, IMG submission 203743) | Hardwood forest soil microbial communities from Morgan-Monroe State Forest, Indiana, United States - atmos_gasesECM4C_515 | ecosystem: Environmental > Terrestrial > Soil > Temperate...
CTCTTGTGAGGGAGAACCGACAGTTCCACAAGTTCATTATTATCACGATAATAGTACCATCTGCGCACGATTCTGTTATTCGTCGAGAGAACGCTTTAGGAGCTCCTGTCCGGTCCCCACTATCATCGTCGTGCTGCCTGGGGATCTTCACGCGCTGAACGGCTTTGTGACCCTCCGAGCTTCGTGTTCGACACCTGCGAATTATTCTGGTCGGATTTAGTGCGAACCCCTGCTTTTGCCTAACGAACCAGTGCGATCCGAGCGAATTAATGTAATACAAAAACCCGGAGCCTACGGGGTCCGGTACCTTTTTGTCATTTACGGCTTTCCTTCAGCCTAAACGGAAATAACAGAAGACTCGTTTCTCCTGGGTCGAGCCCTTTAAGCTGAGGGGTCCGCACCTTTTTGACATTGACGCCGAAATGTCGGGCGAATTCCATCAAAACTTCACATTTTTGCAGGTTACGGACCCCTCGTCTGATACCTTTTTGACATCGGCACATGTCCTCGACGCTAGGATCCGGGGTTTGTTCTCGACCTATGGAATAGCAATGGAATGATTGTTCGCATACGATTGCGAGCGACGTCATTTGAATGTCCACCGAAGTTAAGAAAGAGATTCAGCTCGAGATCGCCCATGTGTTGTTCATCGACATCGTCGGCTACTCCAAGCTTTCGATTAACGAACAACGCGCGGCGATTGATGAACTGACTCAAGCTGTTCGCGCGTCCGAGCAGTTTCAAAACGCCGAAGCCGCGGCCCGATTAATCAAGATTCCGACCGGCGACGGAATGGCGCTGGTTTTTTACAAAAGCCCGGAAGAGCCGGTGGAATGCGCGCTCGAGATCAGTCACGCCCTCAAAGAACACCGACAACTTCGAATGGGAATACACAGCGGTCCGGTCAGCGGCGTGATCGATGTGAACGGTCAGGCCAACCTCGCCGGGGCCGGCCTTAATATGGCGCAACGCGTGATGGACTGCTGCGACGCCGGACACATTCTCCTCTCCAAACGCGTTGCTGGCGATCTAGGAGAATACGAACATTGGCGGCCGCTCCTGCATGATCTCGGTGAATGCGAAGTGAAGCACGGGATGCGCGTGTCGATTGTGAATCTTCACGCGGATGAGGTGGGCAATCCGCGGCTGCCGAAAAAGTTCCAAGCGCTGAAAAAGAGCCGAACGCGCATGCGCTTGGCCATCGCAACGGCAGCGTTACTCGCGCTGGCGATCGCGCTGGTTGTATTTTCAAAGAGATCGGCAAAATCGACGTCAACCATTCAGGAAAAAAGCATCGCCGTTCTGCCGTTTGAGAATCTTAGCAGCGACAAAGAGAATGCATACTTCACTGATGGCGTGCAGGATGAAATTCTAACCGACCTGTCAAAGATTGCGGACCTGAAAGTCATCAGCCGCACCTCGGTGATGCAGTATAAGAGCGGACTTGCGCGTAATCTCCGCGAGATTGGGCAGCAATTGGGCGTAGTGCATTTGCTCGAAGGCAGCGTGCAACGTGCCGCCAACAAGATTCGGGTGAACGCGCAGTTAATTGACGCTCGCAATGACGCGCATCTCTGGGCGCAGACGTACGATCGCGACCTTGCCGATGTGTTCGCTATCCAGAGCGAAATCGCCAAGGCGATCGCCGACCAGTTGCAAGCGAAGCTTTCGCCGACCGAGAAGAAAGCGATCGAGCAGTCGCCCACTACTGATCTGGCGGCTTTTGACCTTTACAGCCGGGCGAAGTCACTTCTCCTCACGGCAGGGTTCAGCGCGCGTAGCGAGCAAGACGTGCGCAAGGCGATCGAACTACTGGATGAGGCGGTGAAGCGCGATCCCTCATTTTTCGAGGCCTACTGCCAGCTTGCCTATACGCACGAAACGCTCTACGCAGTGACCGGCCTCGATCATACTCCGGCCCGACTCGCGCTGGCTGAAGCTGCTCTCCAAGCCGCGACACGACTGCGGCCGGATGCTGGCGAGACGCATTTTGCGCGCGCGCGATACCTTTATTTTGGGCGGCGCGACTATGCCGGCGCGTTGACTGAATTGGAGAACGCGCGCCGAGCTTTACCAAATGATCCGAGTATCTTCGAACTAACCGGCTACATTTTGCGTCGTCGCGGCCAACGGGAGGAAGGGCTGCGCAATCTGCAGCGCGCAGTAGAGCTTGACCCGCGCAACCTTTATACTCTGCAACAGATTGCGCTTACTTATCAATGGCTGGGGCGTTATGCCGAGTCGATTGCTGCGCTGGATCGGGCGCTCGGAATCGTGCCCGACAATGTCGAAACGCGGGCGACTCGGGCATCGTTTGAACTCTGGTGGAAAGGAGACACTCAGCCGCTCCACCAGACGATTGACGCAATTCTGGCGCAAGGAACGAGCGCCATTGCTCCCGCCGCGTCCGAATGGTTCGCTTGTGCGCTGGCTGAACGCGATTCGGCTGCGGCTGAACGCGCGCTCGTCGCGGGCGACAATACCTGCTGGGGCGAAGGCGCGATTGTTCTGAGCCGCAGCTTTGGCGAAGGGTTACTGGCGCGGATGACCAAAGACGAGGGACGCGCGCACGCTGCTTTTGAAGCGGCTCGCGCTGAACAGGAAAAAAGAGTGCAAGTGCAGCCCGACTACGGACCGACGCTCTGCGTCCTCGCCATGATCGACGCTGGCTTGGGGCGCAAAGACTTAGCCTTGGAAGAAGGCCGCCGGTCGATTGCGCTCACGCCGATCGAAAAAGACGTCGGCAACGGCAGTCGCGTTCTTCAATATTTTGTAATCACGGCGGCGTGGGCGGGCGACAAGGAGCTTGCTTTGCAGCAACTGGAAACTGGACTGCGTGCTCCCAACGCGTCGTTCGCGCTGAGTTACGGCGCCCTAAAACTGCTGCCTTTTTGGGACCCGCTGCGCGGCGATCCGCGCTTTGAGAAAATCGTTCAGTCGCTCGCGCCGAAACAATAGACCGGATTTGTCGGACAAATTCCGCCGTTTACTCCCGCGCTTCTCCGACTCGATCCAATCCATCCGCTCCGGAATGATCCGCGCTTCCAAAAACTCGTTGCTTGCCCGCGCGAGAAGCGGACAAATATAACGCGCTGTTACGTCAGCAGTGTCGTTCACCACCCTCGGATACGGCGATGTGACAACCGCAACCGACCATAAGCGCGCCAGCGAAAAATCTAAATCTCCGACGCCAAGCCCGACGCCGACACGACGCGGCTAAGGCGCGAAAGAACCAACATTACCGAGTAATAAGATTGCTCTGGTGAGTTTTTGTAATACAAAAACCGCGGAGCCTACGGGGCTCGAACCCGCAACCTCCGCCGTGACAGGGCGGCGCTCTAACCAATTGAGCTAAGGCTCCTCGCGAGACGCAGACTGTAGCGCGGCTGCCCTTAGCCGCAAGGCAACGTGATATTACCTCTAGTTTTCCTCCAGCGATTACGGTCGCTCGCTGCCAGAAAATTCTTCGCAACTGGGACATCACGACGCTAGTTGAACATTTTGTGGTCAGGCCGCGTCGAACGTTGCGAAGATTGGACGAGAAAGTTATAATCGGACTCGATTTGGGCATGGACTGGGTTTTACGATGAGCGACGAGCGCAGCAGAGAGTTCGAGAGTTTCGACGAGGCCGCGTCGAATCTTCCGCTACTCGACAAGCTCGACCGGGTCATCGCTTCGCTTCCGCCAGGAGATCCAATCCGCCGTGATCTGCTCGATCTGCGGCCGCATGTCTCGGATCAATCGCAAATGATCGGCGAAGCGCGGCAGATGATCGAGAAGCTCGAAGAGGTCATCAAGAAGGTGACGTCACCCGCGAACCGGATCGGCACATTTCTGGGCGCGACCTCCAAAGACACCGGCCACATCGTCGTTGGCGGCGCCGATTATTATTGCAATGTCGACCCGCGTATTCCGCTGGCGAAATTGAAAAAGGGAACACGCGTTCTGGTAAACGAAGCGTTCGTCATCGTCGGTGATCTCGGTTTCGAAACAGCCGGCCCGGTCACTAAAATCACCGAGGTGCTCGGCAAAGACCGGTTGCGGGTCGGTTCCGAGCACGGAACACAATCGATTGTTTTGCAACGCTCATCTGATCTCGCAGCCTCGACCTTGCGATCGGGTGACGAGGTCCGAGTCGATTCCAATTACCGGATGGCGCTGGAGATGTTATCGAGCACGAAATCTCACGAACATTATCTCGATGTTGTGCCGGAGCTGCCTTGGGAAAAAGTCGGCGGCCAGGAAGAAGCCCTCCAAGCAATCAAGGACGCGATCGAGCTTCCGCTGTTGCATGTCGATCTTTTCAAAAGATTTCAACACGCCACTCCGAAGGGATTCTTGCTTTACGGCCCGCCCGGTTGCGGCAAGACGCTAATCGGCAGGGCGACCGCTTACAATCTGACCAAGCAGCTCGGCGAAAAGACCGGCGCGCCAATGAAGGAATACTTCATGCACGTTAAAGGTCCGGAGATTTTGAACATGTGGGTGGGGGAATCCGAGCGGATGGTCCGCGAAATTTTCGCCACCGCGCGCGAGAAACGCCGCGACGGATTCATGCCGTTCCTGTTTATCGATGAAGCGGAATCGGTTCTCGGGACGCGCCGCGCCTCGCGCTATTCGAATATTCTTTCTACGCTGGTGCCGATGTTTTGCTCGGAAATGGACGGCATCGATTCGTTGAACGATGTCGTGATTATTCTCGCGTCCAATCGCGCCGATTTGATTGATCCCGCCATTCTGCGGCCCGGCCGGATCGATCGCAAAATTAAAGTCAATCGGCCGAATCGGGACGGCGCCCGGCAGATTTATCGGATTTATCTTACGCCCGATCTTCCGTATGACGGCTCGCTTAGCAAAGAAGTCGAGAACATAGGAGCCGCGGTGGACAAACTGATCGAACGCTTCGTCGATTGGCAATTTACCCGCCGCGATGAAAATAAATTTCTCGAAGTCACGCTCCGCAGCGGCCGAAAGGAAATTCTTTACCGGAGCGATCTCATTAGCGGCGCGATCATCGCCTCGATTGTTGAGCGCGCGAAAGCGATGGCGATCAAGCGCGCGATCGCGACCCAGCAGGAGGAGGGCATTCGCGAAATGGATTTGCAACTCGCGTTCAACGCGGAATATATCGAGAACGACATCTTTCCAACCACCGATATCACCGAAGATTGGCTTAAACTGATTGATTACGATCCCGAAAACGTGGTCAAGATCGCGCCGGTTAAGCCGATTCGAGATTCAGCCGCCCAGACAGGATCGGGAGTCATCTAATGCTGTGGGGGAAGGTGTTAGCTTCCCAAGAATATGGCTGAGCCTCCGCGACTTTCGGAAATCACGCTACCGGAAGAGAAATCGATAATTTATTTAGATTTCATTAATGATGGCAGGAAGCTGGCAGCTTTCCCTACAAAAGAAATTCCGAGGGAGAGCGCAGGAGTCGATCGATTATGAACCGCGTCTTTGGTCTCGAGACCGAATACGGCATCACCGTCAATGGCGCGGACAGTGTCGATGTTGTGGCCGAATCGATCGAGCTCGTTCGGCGCTACACCGATCACGGCGCTCACATGAAGTGGGATTACGAACTGGAGGATCCGCATCTCGACGCGCGCGGTTTTCGCGCCAAGGGCCTGATGCAGGACACGGACGAGTCAGCTTATTACGAGATCGACAAAAATCGACCGCTCAGTTTCGAGGAAATCAAAAGCGACCTCGTGCTTTCGAACGGCGCGCGTTTTTATAACGATCACGCCCATCCGGAATATTCCACGCCGGAATGCACGACGCTTCGCCAAATCGTGGCCCAGGACAAAGCCGGTGAGCGCATCCTGGCGGAGTGTGCGCGGCGTAGAAATTTGAAATTGCCGAACGGTCAGCAAGTTCGTCTTTACAAAAACAACACCGACTTCTTCGGTCACAGCTACGGGTGCCATGATAATTATCTCATGCAGCGCGACGTCCCCTGGGACCGGATCGTCAGCTCGATTCTCCCTTTTCTAATTACCCGCCAGATTTTCGCGGGCGCCGGCAAGATGGGCGTGGAAGGAGAAGGCACTTCGGGCCAGCCGGGACTGTATCAAATTTCACAGCGCGCGGATTTTTTCAGCGTTGTGGTCAGCATCGACACCATGAATCGGCGGCCGCTGATCAACACGCGGGACGAGCCGCACGTCGACGCGAGCCGTTATCGCAGGTTTCACGTTATTCTCGGTGACTCAAATATGAGTGAATGGGCGACCGCGTTAAAAATCGGTACCACCGCGCTCGTGCTTGGTATGATCGAACGCGGAGAGGCGCCCCAGCTCGAAATCGCGCAGCCGGTCGATGCCAATAAATCGATCAGTCGCGATCAAAATTACGATTGGGTCATCGAATTGAAGGATGGTCGCAAGATTTCCGCCATCGAAGTTCAGCGAATTTATCTGCGGGCCGCGTCGAAACTTGAATACGAAGCGTCAACCGCCAGTCCGGCTCGGACCGAAGATCGACAATGGATTTTGCGGGAATGGGAAAATGTTCTGAACGATCTGGAGCGCGATGTCATGACTACGCGCGACCGGGTCGACTGGGTGGCCAAGAAATTTTTGCTCAACGCTTTGCAGGAAGAAGAAAAACTTTCCTGGAGCGATCCGTGGCTGCAATCGATCGACCTCGAATATCACAATGTCGATCTTGAAGCCGGTTTGTATTACGAGCTGGCCCGCCAGGGATCGATTCAACGCCTCGCCAAAGAGGAAGAGATCAAGACCGCGATCTTTACCCCGCCTGAAACAACTCGCGCATTTTTCCGCGGACGTTCGGTTGCGCGCTTCAACGATCAGATCGCGTCGATTCAGTGGGACGAACTGGTTTTTGCCAACGGCGCGCTCTCGCGCCGTGTCGCTTTGCCGGAAGCTTTTGGCGATGCGCGGCTCGATGCTCTCAATCATGCCGCGCGCAATGGCAAAGATTTTTCCGAATTCATGCGCGCCGTCAGCGCGATCGATTAGAAATTAACACCGGCCTTCAGGCCGGTGTTGTCAAACTGCGAAATACGGAAGCCGTTTAAACGGCTTTTTAATTGCGCAGCCACAAGGTCACCGGTCTGAAGACCGGTGTTACAGAAGGCGTCGTTACGACCACGCAATCAAGCGCAGTTCGTGCGATTGCATGAGATGCGGATGAGTTGGAACAACGCGGACACTGAATCCGTAGGAGCCGCTTTCAGCCGCCGGAACAGATCCTTCGTAAAGATAACTGCCGTCGCCGTTCCGCCCGCTGGCGCTTAGAACGCTCACCATTGGATTTTTGATTCCGCCGTTGTGGGCTTCACCGTGGTACGCTTCCACGCGAACGTGGCTAGGATCGACATCTCCCAGATAAACGTGCGCACTGAGCTGGAGCGATTCGCCGACCAAAATGTTTTGTCGATCTTTGTTGCCGACCTGCACGTCGTGGATTCGAACTTGCGGCCAATCTTTGCGCATCCGCGCTTTCCATTCGCTCAACTGCGTGGCCGGTTCGCCGCCGTTCTGGGAAAAGTTTTCGTGTGAGCGGGCGGCGGGAAGGTAAAGCCGCTCGGTATATTCCTTAACCATTCGGTGAGTGTTGAAGACCGGCGTCACGCTCCGGATCGATTCACGCATCATCTGCAGCCAAGCGAGCGGAAGTTTGCCATCAGGCTTGGTGTAATACAGCGGGATGATGATGTTCTCGAGCAGCTGATAAAGACTGTTCGCGTCGCCTGCGCTTTGGAACTCCACCGTGCCGTCGTCAATTTCAGCGGCGATTGCCCAGCCGTTGTTCCCGTTGAAACCTTCGTGCCACCAACCGTCAAGCACGCTGAGATTAATTCCTCCATTCGGGCAGCATTTCATTCCGCTTGTCCCACTCGCTTCCATCGGCCGCAGCGGATTGTTCAGCCAAAGATCGACACCCTGCACCAATCGGCGCGCGATGTAGCTGTCGTAATCCTCGAGAAACACGACCCGGTGTTCGAATCCGGCTTCGCGGCTAAATCGGTAAACTTCCTGAATCAAGGCGCGGCCACCTTCATCGCGCGGATGCGCTTTGCCGGCGAAAATAAATTGCACCGGCCGCGTCGTATCGTTGAGCAACCGCCTCAGTCTCTCTTGATCGCTAAATAAAAGCGCGCCGCGTTTGTAAGTCGCGAACCGCCGCGCAAAGCCGATTGTCAGAATTTCTGGATCGAGAATCTGACCGACACTGCGAATCGCTTCCGGTGAATCGCCGATGCGTTCCCGGCGAATACGAACACGCTCGCGCACGAATTCGACCAGGCGATGTTTCAATTGCTGATGGGTTTCCCACAGATGTGCATCCGGAATGTCGGTCACTCTGCGCCAGAAGTCGGGCTCGGTGATGTTTTCTTCCCATTGGCCGAGATATTTTCGGTAGAGCGCGGAAAACTCCGGTGCCATCCAGGTCTTAGTGTGAATGCCGTTGGTCACGCTGGTGATCGGCACTTCATGCGCCGGCACGGCGGACCAGACGTCTTTCCAAAGCGAACGGCTCACTTCGCCGTGCAATTTGCTCACTCCATTTGAATGGCGGCTCATTCGGAGCGCAAGAATGGTCATGCTGAACGGGTCCGAGCGGTCGACCCGGGTCTGCCCAAACGAGAAAAGTTCGTCGAAAGGAATCCCGAGCTCTTTGGCGAAGTCGCCGAAATATTTGCGCATCATGTCCCGCGGAAACGAATCGTTGCCGGCGGGCACCGGCGTGTGGGTCGTAAAAATGTTCGCCGAAGCGACAATTTGAAGGGCGGAATAGAATTCGAGTTTTTCCTCCACCACTTTTCGGCGAATCCGCTCCAGCGCGAGAAACGCAGAGTGGCCTTCGTTCATGTGAAAAACTTCCGGCTCGATCCCGAGGGCGGTGAGCGCTTTGACGCCGCCAATCCCGAGCATGATTTCCTGCCGCATCCGCATTTCCTGATCGCCTCCGTAAAGCTCAGCGGTGATCAGGCGATCTTCGGCGTTGTTTTCCGGGGTATCAGTGTCGAGGAGAAACAAATTGATTCGACCGACCGGTAGTTGCCAAACCTTGGCAAACACTTCGCGGTCCCGAATCCGGACCGAAATCAGAAGATTTGCGCCATCGCGTTGCACTTCCCGGATCGGGAGATGATGAAAATTTTGATTCAGACTAATCGCGTGCTGCGCGCCGTCCTTGTCGATTTCCTGCCGGAAATAGCCGTGCCGATAAAGCAGACCGACGGCGACGAAGTTGAGATCGAGATCGCTGGCCGATTTGCAATGGTCGCCGGCGAGAATACCAAGGCCACCGGAATAATTGGGGATCGATTCGTGAAATCCGAACTCGGCCGAGAAATAGGCGACCGGTCTTTTGATCGCGGCGCCCGCTCCCATTTTTCCGTAGGTATCCTGACGAGCGAGATAATTTCGGAAGCCATCGTGGACCTGCTTCAACTCTTGAAGAAAGGCGTTGTCCTGCGCGAGTTCCTCCAGGCGCGCCTGGCGCGAGAGCTGGAGCATGCGGACGGGATTGTGATTGGTCCGATTCCAAAGATCTGGGTCGAGATGACGGAAGAGGCGGCGGGCCGAGGGCTCCCACGTCCACCAGAGGTTGAAGGTCATTTCCCGAAGCGGCTCCAACGACGCCGGAAGGGTCGGGATTACGTTATAGGTCTGAAACGTCGGCATGAGCGGCAGCGGCGAAATGGGAAGGTGGCGAAAAATTCTTGGGCGGCAAGTTTCTCAATGCGCCAGCTGCATAACGCGGGCCAAATTTTCCCTCAAAGCGAGGGTCGAAACGCGGTTCTTTTTGGGGCGACGCCCAACCCAATGACAAAACCGGTCACCAGACCGCAGAGGTGCGCCGACGTGCTGACTTGTGGCGTCGAAAGGTCGAACAGGACTTGGATAACGATGATGAGAAGGATGTTGAGAAGACGTTGCTTTGCCTGCCAGGCGTGACGATGGCGAACGAGAAATCCGGCCCAGGCGCCAACAATTCCCATCACACAACCGGATGCGCCAACGAGCTCGG
>Ga0307479_10007575_pt1 | contig 10011 bp, 14 predicted proteins | sample atmos_gasesECM4C_FD_203743 | JGI IMG/M metagenome (GOLD analysis project Ga0307479, IMG submission 203743) | Hardwood forest soil microbial communities from Morgan-Monroe State Forest, Indiana, United States - atmos_gasesECM4C_515 | ecosystem: Environmental > Terrestrial > Soil > Temperate...
CACCGCGTTACGCCAAGTTCTCCTGGATAAACCGCGGGCTCAGATGGACGTCCACCTGGATCAGTGGACCATCCCCGATCGCTTTGAAGCTGTGAATCTCGCCGGCCTTGATGACGAAGATATCGCCGGCACAACCTTCGAATGTCTGCCCGTTCACGGTCCAGAATCCGCGGCCCTCCCGGACAAATTGGATTTCATCGTAAGGATGCCGGTGCGGGCCCGGGCCTTTGCCAGGCACCGCGTTCAGTAAAAAGACCGAAACGTTCACGTCGCCGTGCTCGGCGCCGACAAATTCGTGCGAGCTGCCGACAAAAGGCAAGTTTTCCTGACGAACGCGGTACATTCTTATCCTCCATTCGCTGATCCTTGCATGCATTTCAAAGGTGTTGGATGCCCGGCCTTTCTTTTCGGGTGCGCGCTGTACTTGCAGCCCGCCAAGAATAGAGTGTCGGGTGCTCCGGGTACCACTCTTGTACCTGGGTCTCCGATTTCTGGGCTGCTTGCCGCCGAACACCGCGGGTGGCCTTTCTTCATGGCTGCTGCCGCACTCTCGCCATCGGCCAACGCCGCGCCCGACGATGCCTGCTCGCTTCTTACTCAGTCGCAGCTCAACTCGGCGCTTGGCGTCTCGATGGAACCCGGCAAGGGTTCAACCGACAAGAAAGTCTGCACCTGGAACATCAAGGCCGCCAACGCCGAGGCTGACAAGGGCGTAAAAACCGTCACCCTTCTGCTTCAGAATTCCGACACCTTCCAAGCAGGCAAGTTGGCGCCGGTAAAGTCTATCGTCGTCACATCCGTCACCGGCCTCGGCCATGATGCCTACTACCTGGCTGTAGGGAACAATGTCGGCCTCATCGTCAAGAAGGGCAATGTCGCGTTCAAGGTCGCCGTCTACGCTAGCTCGCCGCTCGACAAAAAACAGGCGTTGGAAAAAACCCTGGCCCAGCAAGTCCTGTCCAGCCTCTAACCGGCGCGAAGCACAGAATTCCCGCAGCCTCGTCCCCCGGGGTCGTAACTGCCCCAATTCCCCCGCCTTATGCTTTTGGCGGGCGGCCATGTTCGCGTCTTGATTGCGCCCGGCAAGGGCGCCTAGACAAAAGACCCCTCTTGTTTTTGTCAACATTCCATCGTGGACTCGCCGCTCCAACTTTCCCACGAGCAGAACCGAAAGCCCAGCAACCAAATTATCCGTGACCTCTGCTTCCACTCCATTCACGAAACTCTCGGCGATCCTCTGCCCACTCTGCGTCTCCGCGTTATCTCTTCCTCCCGATCTCGAATTTTCCCGCCGTTTCCCAGCATAATTCCTTGCCAAAATAAAAACAGGCCGGAGAAGATTCTCTCCGGCCCGCAAAACCAATCGTACTGAATTATTCCTGATTCTACTTCATAACGAAAACAGTCACGAAGGTCAACAGCACCAAGGTTTCTACGAACGCCAGCGCCAGAATCATCGGGATAAACATACTCTTCGCCGCGCCCGGATTCCGTGCAATGCCTTCCTGCGCTGCTGCGCCGATCTTACCCTGACCCAGACCGCAACCGAATGCCGCGATGCCGACGCCAAAGATCGCTGCAATCCAGAGTAGCCCTTTGCTGCCGCCCGCTGCAGCCGCTTCTCCGCCCTGCGCGAATGCTGCCGGCGCCAAAAGCGCGACACCTGCGAGCGCAGTCAACAACATACTCAGCTTCTTCATTTACTGCCTCCTTATAGATTGCCGCCAGGAGGTGGTTCCCGGACACCGTACAGCCGGGCTCACACTGGAGCGACAGCTCGCCGGCAAACTCAATAGCCGGCAAATTCGACTAGTGCTCTTCGGTTGCCAATCCAAGATACACCGACGGAAGCGCTGTGAAAATGAACGCCTGAACGAACGCCACTAACAGATGCAATGCAATAAAGACAAGAGGAATGAGCGCCGGAAATATTCCAAATGCCGCTCCTAGCACTGGGGATTTGCTCCAACCCCAGGCAGAAAGGCCGGAAAGCAGACTCACGAAAATCACGTAGATCATGTCGCTCGCAAAAATGTTCGCATAGAGACGCACGGTGAGTGAAAGGACGCGCGCACACGTGCTGATTATCTCCAGCGGCAGAATGAGCCAGGCGATCCAAAGGGGTGTCCCTGCGCTGAAATTCTTGAGATAGTGGCCGAGACCGAGATGCCGTATACCCTGAAAATTGAAATACAAGAAAGTAAGCGAAGCGCAGGCCAGGGGCACCGTTCTATGCCCTGTTGGTGCCGAAAACAGTGGAAAAACGCTCATCAGGTTTGAACACAGCACGAATATGCTGATCGCCCCGACGAAGTAAATGAACGTGCGCGCGTGATGTCCGGCAGCCTCGTCGAGAACATCCCGAATGCCGATTCTCATGGGATTTGTGAGAACCATCTCGGCAATTTGCTGCATGGGACCCGGCTTTTCCACGGACAACCGGGAGCGGAGCACTAGCGTCAGAAGTGTTAAGCCAACGACCAAAAGCAGCGCCATCACGATATGTTGAGGAATGGGCACCTCGGGATCTTCCGGCTTCAAATGCAGCGTGTGCAGTATTGCGAGCGCAAAGGAACCAAGATAATGGTTCACAAAATGAGTGATAGGACTGAGCTGTTCTTCCATCGTCTAGCGCCCTCGCCGGGCGAACTCCTCAAGCTTCGGATTTCAGGACTTCCCACACACTGGCCGTCATGATCGCGGCTACAAGCGCGCACAATCCCAAACCTATGCTGACTAGGGGAACGTGCAGATAAACAAATATACCATACGCTCCAAAGGCTACCAAAACGTAACGGAACACAAGCGCGAGATATGTGCTCACTGGAGAATCCGTTGATTTAGCAGGTGTTAGAGGGGCTTCAGAGCGGCCCGATGCAACGTTTGCCTGCGAACTGACAGCCAGCATCATCGCCCGGATGCCCCGGCTGAGCCAGCGGAAGTTTAGCCAGCCAAGCAATGCGCCGCCGGCAAGACCTTTTGCCCAGTCTGGGCGATGAAGCGCCGTGGCCAGCGCGGCCGAGGCAAACCCGAACCCCAGCGTCAGCGCCGCAATTCTGACCAGAACCTGCTCACCGGGCAGGCCAGCTTCGAATTTGCGCGATTGTCCGATCATTGCCTTGAGATCATCGCGGACGGTAGCGGCGCGCGATGTCAATGAGGCTGCTTGCGAATCCCAATGCTCCGCCAATGATCATCAACCACGGCGAAGTGTGCAGCCATTTGTCAGCGAGATAGCCGAGAAAGCCCGCCAGAAGTATCGCTCCGACGATGGTGAATGGCAATTCCATCGCCAACGCGGACTGCTGGGTCATGTCCCGGACTACTTTTTCCGATTTGCCCAACTTAGGCGGATTGTTTGGTTCGTCGGGCATAGAGAATTATTTCTCAAAAAGCAATTCCCCTGCTCGGCTGGTCGCTTTCACAACCGCTTTAATCAGCGTCACTCGCAGCTTGCCTTCTTCCAGCTCCAAAATTCCATCGATCGTGCATCCCGCGGGAGTCGTCACCGCGTCCTTCAGTTGCGCCGGATGCTCTCCCGTCTCCAGCACCACGCTCGCGGAGCCTTTCATCGTTTGCGCGGCAAGCAGCGTAGCCACGTCGCGCGGCAATCCTACTTTCACACCAGCTTCGGCCAGCGATTCCAGAATAATGTACGCAAACGCCGGCCCGCTAGCCGAGAGTCCCGTCACCGCGTCCATATTCTTTTCGTCTACCACTACCGTGCGCCCCACGGCGTCAAACATCGCCCGCGCAATTTCCAGATGCTCCGGTCCGGCATGCGCGCCGCGACAAATCCCCGTCATACCACATCCCACCGCCGCAGGAGTATTCGGCATCGCGCGGATCACCGGAATCTTCGCGCCCAGGTGCTGCTCCAAGTAGCTGGTCGGCACCGAAGCCGCCACCGAGATAACCAGCGTATTCTCGTTAACCTCCGGCGCAATCTCCTTCAGCACTTCCGCGATCGCTTGCGGCTTCACGCCCAACAGCACAATGTCCGCGCCCTTCACTGCCTTGCGATTGTCGGTAGTGACGAATACCTTGAGTTCGCTGCCGATCGATGCAGCTTTTTCGCCGTGCTTCACGGTAGCGGTCACTCGCTTGCCGGTAAAAAGTTTTTGCCGGAGATACGCGCGCAGCAGTATACCGCCCAACTTACCTGCGCCGAGCACCGCCAGTCTCTTATCCGAAAGTTTAAGTGGCATTAGTCAATTGTGTTTCGCTGCAAAATGATCAGCTGAAGTTTCCCTGTAAAGCAAGGGAGTCAGCTGTGGCCCCGAAGCGTGCGATTCAGCTGTGTCGGCAAAGCGGGCAACTCATTGTTCCCGACGCTGCTTCCCCCGTCAACACCTGAAGGCCCTCCGCTTTCGCACTTCCGAACCTCAACGCCCGCATGCGAGAATCACGTGAGCCTCGCAGCAAGACCATCAATTGAGGTTTCACCATGAAAAAACCGAAGCCAGCACAGTGCAATTCAGCCGCAAAACGCAGTAAGGTCCCCAAAACCGTGGATGAATACCTGGCAGCCGTCCCCGAACCGGCACGCTCCACCCTGAAAGAAGTCCGGGCTGCAATCCTCGCAGCCGCCCCTGCCGAGACCACAGAAATCATCAGCTACGGCATGCCCATGTACAAAGACAAAGGCACGTTGATTGGCTTTGCCGCATTCCCGAAACATTGCAGTCTGTTCCTGGCCACTCCGTCACTCTTGAAAATGTTCAAGAGCGAACTGTCGCGCTACGAAGTCTTAAAAGGTACCATTCGCTTCCCCACCGATGAACCAGTTCCCGCCAGCCTTGTGAAAAAGATCGTCAAAGCCCGCGTAGCCCAGAACGACCAAAAGAAAACTCCATAATCGGTTGCCCGCCCTTCGGACCACGCCTCTGAAGCCGGGTGGTTACGGATTGGTGGGCTGGCCGCTCCTTCTCCGCGAGTCTCAGAGCCTTGAGCGTCGCTGCGTTATCTTTACCCCCGATTTGTTTGTAGGTTTTCTCGCTCCCCCAATTCAACGCGGCCATCATCAGGCTATTGATTCTAAAACAGTTACGTAAAACTAAGAAATTTCTTGAGAATAGGCCCGCCACCTGTCGATTTCCGCCTCCCTCATTCGACGAACTAGTGAGGCAAGCAAAGTGGCCTCAAGGGAGTCGAACATGGCAAACCAACACACAATACCTCAGACCACCAAGCGGATCGTCCGGGCCATCCTGATCGGACTCGCCCTCGTCATTCTGGTCGTGAGCCTCGATCAATCTGCGACCCAGTTGTCCAACCACCTCGGCACCGTCGCCAAAGACGCCATTGCGCTCCTGCCTTCTCTGGTGCTCACGGCGTGGCAAGCTTCGCAGGCTTCCGCTGACCACCCCTTTTCTCTCTGCGCCCTGCAAATGTTGCTATCCTTGCCGCTGCTGCAAACCGTAGCCAAGGCAGCGTAGTTGCGCTCAGAATCCCGACCACCGCCCCAGGGACCCCAAAAAATTCCCGAATCTGTCGATTTCAGTTGGTCCATTCGATGTATCAGTGGCAGTAAGAATTAAGAAGTTTTGCGGCAGCAGAATCTAAGGGGAGACCGCCATGAAGTTCATGATGATTGTCAAAGCGAGCAAGGAATCCGAAGCGGGAGTGATGCCCAGCGAGGATATGCTCAACAGAATGGGCAAGTACAACGAAGAACTGATGAAGGCCGGCGTGCTGCTGGATCTCAGCGGCCTGCAGCCCAGTTCCAAAGGCGCACGCATTAAATATTCCAACGGCAAGCGCGTCGGAGTCGTTGACGGGCCATTCGCGGAAAGCAAGGAACTGATCGCCGGCTACTGGATCATTCAGGTAAAATCCCGCGAAGAAGCGCTGGAATGGGCTAAGCGCGCTCCCGCTCCGCACGAAAACCAGGATTGCGAAATCGAACTCCGCCAATTTTTCGAACTGGAAGATTTTGCTCCCAGCGAAGCCATCGATCGCCACAAGGAACTTGGCAAACAACTGGGAGCCAAAAAATAATTCTTGGAACATGTCGATTTCGAAGGCTCTCATTCGACGTATCTTTAGCAGCAATCTTCAAACGGTCGCAAATTACGGGTTTCAGGGGCTGTACTTACAGCCCTGGAGGTGACAAAGGCCTCGGTGCCCGACCGAAGAAACGAAAAGGAGACAGAACATGCGATTCATGATGCTGGTCAAACACGCTCAAGAACTTTCCGGACCGCCGCCAAAGGCGCTGATGGAGGCGATAGACAAACTTACCGAAGAATCCAAGCGAGACAGCACCATGGTTGCCGCCGGCGGCCTTGCTCCGGTCGCTGCCAGCACTCATGTCCGTGTGGCCCGCGGCGAACTGAAAACCACCGATGGCCCGTTCACGGAAGCCAAGGAAATCATCGGCGGCTTCGCCATCTTCGACTTGAAATCCAAAGAGGAAGCGATCAAAGGCGCGGAGCGCTTCATGGAACTTCACCGCAAACACTGGCCCGGCTGGGAAGGCGAAACCGAAGTTCGGCAAATTTTCGGCCCCGAAGAGTGCAAGTCGTAATAAACACAAATTGCAGCACAATTTTGAACGGAGGAAGAGTCATGAAATTTCTGAGCATCTACAAAGCAGCAGAAAGAAACGCTCCACCATCGCAAGAAGAAATGTCCAAGATGGGCAAGCTCATCGAAGACGGTTTCAAGGCCGGCTGGCTGGTCTCCACAGAAGGCTGCCTGCCAAGCGCCCTGGGCGCGCGCGTACGGCTCTCGACTGGGAAGCTCGCTGTGACCGATGGTCCTTTCACCGAAGCCAAGGAGCTGGTCGGAGGGTTCGCCATCCTTCAGACCAACTCCAAACAGGAGGCCATCGAATTGACGAAGCGATTCCTCTCTGTTGTCGGTGAGGGCGAATGCGAGCTTCGCCAACTCTACGAAGCCGGCGAGAAGAGCTGCGTCGAGAAAGCCGCGGCTGCTTCCTGAGTTCATGAGTCGCGGTCCTGATCGGACGTCCGGACCGCGACTCAACTCTGCAACTCGCGCTGCGACTTGGCGCGGCGCCTCTTTCACTGGTGAAATGTTTCTCGTAAGCTGAATCTTTCACCAGTGGAAAGGGTCGCCGTGCCCAACGAAATCGAAACCGCAGCCACCCATCGGGCGATTGACGCTGTCTGGCGCATTGAGTCTGCGCGAATCATCGCCGCGCTTGCGCGGATCGTCCGCGATGTTGGCCTGGCCGAAGAGCTCGCGCAAGACGCTCTGGTGGCCGCGCTCGAACAGTGGCCCGGCTCCGGCGTACCGGACAATCCCGGCGCATGGCTGATGGCTACCGCCAAGCATCGCGCGCTCGATCATTTTCGTCGCAACAAACTTCTCGAGCGCAAACACGAAGAGCTCGGCCGCGAACTCACTTCCCAGCAGGAATCCGCCGTGGCAAATTTTGAAGCCGAATTCGACGCCGCCAACGAACAGAATTTTGGCGACGATCTGCTTCGCCTGCTCTTCATTTCTTGCCATCCGGTGCTCTCGACAGAAGCGCGCGTTGCGCTTACGCTGCGCCTTCTTGGCGGACTGACCACGCAGGAAATTGCGCGGGCATTTTTGCTTCCCGAACCGACCATCGCGCAACGTATCGTGCGCGCAAAACGCACGCTCGCCGAAGCGCGCGTTCCGTTTGAAGTTCCTCGCGGACCTGATCTTGCTACCCGGCTTTCATCCGTTCTCGAAGTTCTGTATTTGATTTTCAACGAAGGCTACTCCGCCACCGCTGGTGAAGACTGGATGCGTCCGGCGTTGATTGAAGACGCGTTGCGGCTGGGCCGCATTCTTGCGGGGCTCGCTCCTGACGAGCCGGAAGTGCATGGCCTGGTGGCGCTGATGGAAATTCAGGCTTCGCGAACTCACGCGCGCACTAACTCGGCTGGTGAACCCATCCTGCTTGCTGATCAGGACCGCACGCGCTGGGACCATGCGCTGATTCGCCATGGACTGGCGGAGCTTGCGCGTGCCGAACGGTTGAATGGCGCGCGAAGTCCCTACGCGCTGCAAGCCGCCATCGCCGCGTGTCACGCCCGCGCCAACACAGCCGCGCAAACGGATTGGCCACGCATCGCGACGCTGTACGCTACGCTGGCGCAGCTTACGCCGAGCCCAATCATCGAGCTCAATCGCGCGGTCGCCGTTTCAATGGCGTTCGGCCCGCAGGCCGGGCTCGACATCGTCGATTCGCTGACCTCCGATCCGGCGCTCAAGTGCTATCATTTGCTGCCCGCCGTCCGTGCCGACCTGCTGAAAAAAGTAGGCCGCCTCTCTGAAGCGCAATCCGAATTTGCTCGCGCCGCTTCGCTCGCGCTAAATTCCCGCGAACGCACGCTGTTGCTCGCTCGGGCGGCGTCCTGCGCGGCTGGAACAGCACCGGTCTGAAGACCGGCCGCTACGAAGGCTAAGGAGGTGAACATCCAGCAGAAAGGGAAAGCTGTGCACACCAAACAAATGGTAATCTCACCTTCCCCGAAGTGGTGCGCAGACTGCTCGAAAACCGCCCTGCTTCTGCGATCTCGCCGTCGGAGCCGAAACGTTTTACATGCGCGATGGGAAGACTGATGTGGAGAAGATGACGCTTCCGCTGCAACCGATCGCAGAGGAGTTCTCGTCTGCCGGACTCGTCGCGGCAATTCGCGGCGCGCAAACAGACACGATTCGCTATCGCGGAGTTTGTCAAACAATCGACTGCGGCAGGGAGGTGATTGCCTACTGGGCATTCCTGACTGAGAAGAAAGTGATCTACTTTGGCCGCAGAGGCGAAACGCACGTGGAGAATTTTCCAGTCGGAAAATCCTAAGCTGAAGTCGACTGGCGGTGCTGATAGCAACTATAGTTCCTATTTTGTGGCGAGCGGAGGGTGTGCCCCTAGCGCGCGAGGCCGCCGATTAGGGTCTTGTCCAGGAGCAGGCGAAGGACCTGGTTGGGGAACAAACCGAAGTAGACGGTGCCGATGGCCGTGATGGCGAGAACGACGTTCACGGTGGCGGGAAAGGCGATGCGGGCGGCGGAGGCAGAGTCTTCGCTGGGCTCGCGCATGTACATTGCGACGATGACCTTCAGGTAGTAGTAGGCGCCGATGGTGCTGTTGACGGCCATCAGGACAGCTAGCCAGATGAGGTTGGCGTTGACGGCAGCCTTAAAAATATAGAATTTGCCGAAGAAGCCCGCGGTGACCGGCAAGCCCAGAAGAGAAAGAAGGAACAGACTCAGTGCGGCGGCGGCCCAGGGATGGCGTTGTGAGAGGCCGGCATAGTCTTCGAGCGTGACATACTTTTCGTCCTTGCCACCCAGTTGCGAAACGATGGTGAACGCGCCGACTTTCACCAGCGCGTAGCTCAAAAGATAGAAGAGAACTGCGGCATAGGCGGGGACACCGCCGAATACGCTTGAGCTGTCGGAAGTCATGCCTGTGACCGCGGCGAAAGCTACAAGAATGTAGCCAGCATGGGCGATGGAGCTGTAAGCGAGCAGGCGCTTGACGTTGGACTGCACCAGCGCGCCAAGATTGCCCGCGAACATGGTGAGTACGGCGAGAATCCAGAAGGCCCAGAACCAATATTGCGTGGCGGACGGAACGGTGGCGAAAATTCTCAGCAGCAAGGCGAAGGCTGCGGCCTTGGGGCCTGCGGCGAAGAACGCGCTGACCGGAGTGGGAGCGCCTTCGTAAACGTCAGGCGTCCAAATCTGAAAGGGGGCGATGGCGACTTTGAAGCCAAGGCCGATCAGGATCAGGGCCAGGCCGAGCTTCATGAGCTGCATTTGCGAGTCGTCTATTTGGCCCATGCTGGTGAGGATAGTGGAGCCGGATGCGCCGTAGACGAGAGCGATGCCGTAAAGGAAAAATGCGGTGGCAAAAGAACCGAGCAGAAAATATTTCAGCGAGGACTCGCTGGATTTGAGCGTGTCGCGGCGATAACCGGCGAGGACGTAGCTGGCGATTGAGCTCATTTCGAGGCCGATGAAGGCGGTAAGGAGTTCCTGGGCGGAGGCGAGAACACCCATTCC
>Ga0307479_10007576_pt1 | contig 10011 bp, 11 predicted proteins | sample atmos_gasesECM4C_FD_203743 | JGI IMG/M metagenome (GOLD analysis project Ga0307479, IMG submission 203743) | Hardwood forest soil microbial communities from Morgan-Monroe State Forest, Indiana, United States - atmos_gasesECM4C_515 | ecosystem: Environmental > Terrestrial > Soil > Temperate...
ACACGTCCTGCACGGGCTCCCGCGGGCGTGCGCCGCCGACTGGCTCGGCGGTCATGCCCATGCAACGCCTGAGCGGCATCACAGACGGAGGTATGTCATGTTACAGGCCAACGGTTGGTTGCGATCGGCGGCGGCGGTTGCAGGGCTGCTGCTGGTCTCCTCTTGCGGAGGGGGTGGCGGTGGCGGCTCCATGCCGACGGAGCCCGGTCCGACGTCCAAGACCGTGATGGTGACGGTCGCTGATTTCAGCTTCACGCCCAAGGACGTGTCCATCAACCCCGGCGACTCCGTCCAGTGGGTGCTGTCCGGCTCGGACCTCTCCCACACGGTGACCGCGGAGGACGGCTCCTTCAACACGGCTTTGAACCAGCCCGGCGCCACTTTCACGCAGACCTTCAAGGGTGGCGGCGTCACCATCACCTACCACTGCAACACCCACTGGAAGTCCATGGGGATGCAGGGGTCGATCGCGGTCGGCAGCACCAAGCCGCCTCCTCCTGGTTACTGAGGCCGGCGCCGCGGCGCTCCGGGAGCTCATACGATGGGCAGGACCAGCGCCGCACCCCGCGGGGCGACCTCGGGGACGCGCGCGCTCGGGCCTCGGGCCGAGCGCCGCCGCCAGGCCTCCGGCCGGCCGATGCCGCGCCGGCTCGGGCTGGCAGCTCCGGCCCTGCTCGCTGCCGCCGCCCTGGCAGCGATGACGGCGATGACGGCGATGACCGCGTGCGGCGGCAAGGTGCGGTCCCCGACCGAGCCGGCGCCTGGCGGCGGTCCGGTCGCTCAGGCTCTGACCTTCACCCAGGTGCAGGCGGGGATCTTCACCCCGAGGTGCGCCAAGTCCGGCTGCCACGCCAGCTCCTCCGCCCAGGGCGGCCTGGTGCTCGACGCGGGACAGGCGTACGGCAACATCGTCGGCCGGCCGGCCCAGGAGGCGCCGCAGCTCGACTACGTCCGGCCGGGCAGCCCCGACGCGAGCTATCTGCTGAAGAAGGTGCGCGGCGACGCCGACATCAGCGGCAGCCGCATGCCCCAGGACGGGCCGCCGTTCCTCACCTCGCAGCAGATTGCCGGCCTGGCGGCATGGATCCAGGCCGGGGCCCCGAACAACTGATCTTCCGGTGATCGCCGGAATGGGAGGAACCGTCGCCGTGCCACGCCCGCGCCTTCCCCATCGCATCCTCCCGTCGCGGCAGCTCCTCCCGGCACCGCCGGCTGCCGGCAGCATGCGGCGGCGGCGGCCAGCCTGGCCCGCCCCGGCAGCTCTCGCCCTGGCCGCCTGCCTCTCGTGGACCGGCGCCGCTCCGGCCGTCGCCGCCACCGCGGAGCCGGCCCAGCCGCCTGCCGGAGCGAGCGCCCCCCAGCCGGCCGCGGCGAACGCGGCCCCCGAGCCGGCCGCCGTCGCTCCGGAGGCACCGCCCGCACCCCCCGCCGCAGCTCCCGAGCCGGGCGGCGCCCCGCCGGCACCCGCCGAAGCCACCGCCGCGCCTCCCGAGCCGGGCGCCGCTCCGGCGTCCCCGGCCGCACATCCCGAGCCGGGCGCCGCCCCGGCGTCCCCGCCCGCACCTCCCGAGCCGGGCGCCGCCCCGCCGGCACCGGCCGCACCCTCGGCTGCTTCCCCCGAGCCGGGCGCCGCCGCTCCGCCGGCGCCGCCGGCCGAGGGGAACTCTCCGCCCCAACAGGCGGACGACTCCTATCTGACGGCGCCGCAGCCGGTGACGAACGACCCGGTGGGCAGCCGCCTGATCGACGTCGCCACCCCCTTCACCGTCGGCCGGCAGCGGATCGAGCTGCTGGTCACCCACCGCTTCAACCAACCCGTCAACCACGGCGGCACCTGGCACAACCTGTTCGGCCTCGACAGCGGCGCCGACGTGGGCGTCGGCTTCACCTACGGGCTCCTGCGGCGCCTCGACCTGTCGGCGTACCGCTCGCAGTTCCAGGAGGACTACGAGCTGGCGGCAAAGCTGCAGCTCCTGCAGCCCTCCCGCCGCCTCCCCCTGTCGGTGGCGGTGCGCGCCGGCGCCGACCTGCTGGGACGCCGGGGCGTGAGCGAGCCCCACCGCCCCTTTGCGCAGGCGCTGCTCGCCGGCCGCCTCGCCGCCGGCTGGAACGTCTTCGTGTCACCGTCGTGGGTGCGGGCCACGCCGCTGCTGCGCAACGCCTGGAACGTGCCCGTCGGCGTGACGGCGCCGCTGCCCGGGCGCTGGCTGCTGGACGGCGAGGTGATCGCCCCCAACCATGCCCTGCACCGCATGCCGGGAGCCAGCACCTTCGCCTGGCATGCCGCCTTCACCAAAGGGGTCGGGTGGCACATCTTCCAGATCGTGCTCGGTAACTCCCGCGCCTCCACCGTCGACCAGATGATCGGCGGCGACTTCGCGGGCGGCTTCACCACGCACGACGTGCGGCTGGGTTTCAACCTGATCCGCTACTTCAAGCTCTGAGGCGCGGTCACTCTCGCCTCCCCGCGATCGGCGCTCCCTCCCACCCCCTGGGGAAGGGAGTCCTGTCCTGTTTGCAGCCGCCGGCGCCTGGCGCGCCGCCGCCAGGCGGCAAGGCCGCCGAGCAGCAGGGCCGCACCCACACCGGCGCCCAGGGCCAGGCGGCGCCGCCGCGCGGCGGCCATCTCCAGGGCCAGGGTGGGGCCGCTCTCGCCGTCCTCGCCCAGCGCCTCCGGCGACGGGCCGAAGAGGAAGTGCGACACCCGCGTCAGCACCGGCCGGTGGTCCGCGACCCAGCGATAGCCCCACTCGAGCACCAGGCGGGCGCCCGGGACGCGCTGGTAGACGGTCAACCAGCGGCGCCGGCTCGGCCGGCCGGGGGCCAGGGCGAGAGTGCGCAGCACCGCCTCGGCCCCCTGGTAGACCTCGCCGTCCGGCATGATGAGCTGGACCGCGCGGCGGAAGCGGGCGCGCTGGATGGTGGGGAAACGCGCGCCGGCGGCCTGGAACGGCTCGAAGGCGACCTCGCCGCCGACCTTGCCTCGCCAGCGGGCCACCCAGGTGCGGCAGAAGCCGCAGTCGCCGTCGAAGATCAGCAGGGGCTTGGCGGGGGAGTTCGGCACGTGCATGGGGTCTGTGCTCTGCCGGGGGAGCGGCTTCGGCATGCCTCCATCCCCATCATACTCCCGCGCCTGCCTCGCTCCGGCTCCTCCCGCGCCTGCCTCGCTCCGGCTCTCTCGGCCGCTCAGGCCCCTGCCCACATTCTTGAATTGACGTGACTTAGCAGGCCGTTGCCTGGCCGGCAGGGGATTTCCCGGCGGGGCACGAGTCGTCGTATCCTGGAGGTCGCCCTGGGGAGGGCGAGTGGATGAACCGGCGGCGCAGCGAACGCGTATCGAGGCGGGTGGAGGTCCAGTTCTGGCAGGTGGGCCAGAAGATCCTGCGCGGCTATAGCACCAACATCTCCGCCACCGGCATGCACATAGCGACCGCCAACCCGCTGCCGCCGCGCGCGCGGCTGCGCATCGAGGTGCTGCACGGCGACCGCGGCTTCCTGATCGAGGGCGTGGTGGCGCACCGCCGCGCGGTGCACCCGGAGCTGATGAAGGTCCAGCCTCCGGGCATGGGGGTGCGCTTCCTGAGCCCCGACGAGCTCATCCGCGAGATCTTCCCCCTCGAGGGCGCCCTCGCGCCGGCTCCGGACGTGGTGGACCCGACGGCGCCTCAGGAAGCGCACGAGGCGCAGCAGGATGAGGACGTCCGCACCTTCAGCGTCCGCTTCGCCAGCGCCAAGGACTTCCTCGGCATCTACCATCGCGACATCGTCAACGGCGGCCTGTTCGTGGCCACCAGCCGGCCCGGCCGGATGCGCGAGATCGTGCGCATCGAGCTCCATCCTCCCGATCCCGTGCCGGAGGCGATCCTGTTGCCGGCGCGCGTCGTCCAGCGCTTCCAGCCCCAGCCGGGGACCGGCCCGATCCTGGTCGGCATGGGCGTCGAGCTGCTCGATCTGCCCGAGACGCTGGCCCGCCTGCAGCCCATCGCCGAGCGCCTCGCCAGCCTGGCGAGCTGACCTGGTTCCAAACATCGGCGCCTGCCGGTAACTCCCACCCCCTCGGGAAGGGAGTTCCTTGTTAGACGCGCGCCGGCGGCGGCGTCCCGCCGGGCGTCGCCGGACGCGCCGCCGCCTGGCCGTCGCGGTCCCACTCGAGGCCGAAGGCGGCGATCTGCTGCGCGATCCGCACCGGAGCGCCGGAGCTGTTGTCCATGAAGACGATCTTCCCCTGGGCGTGATCGGCGACGTACTTGAGGGCGTCGGTGTACTCGAGGAAGAGCAGGAAGTTGGCGTCGACGCCGGCCTGGCGCAGGTTCGCCGCCGCCTCCTTCATGCCGTCGGCGATGTTGCGGCGGAACAGCGCCAGCCCCTCGCCGCGCAGCGCCGACGCCTTCTTTTCGGCCTCGGCGCCGATCGTCTTGTAGGCGGCTTCCGCCTCGGCATCCTTGGTCCGCTTGACCAGCAGCGCGGCGCCCTCGTTGGCGGCGGCGGCCAGCAGGTTCTTCGACGACACCACCCGGGCCATCGAGTCCATGATCTCCTTGTCGAAGGTCATGTCGGTGATCTGGATGTCGCGCACCACGAAGCCCCAGGAGGAGACCACCTCGTCGAGCGTGTGCTTGGTGTGCTCGACGATCTCGGCGCGCATGGCGAGGATGTCGGCCTGCAGCGTCGTGGCCACGAACTGGCGGATCGAGCCGTCGATGGTGCGCTGCAGGGCGAGCTGGAACTCCTGGTAGGACGCGAAGCTGAACACCGCGCGCTTGATCGTCTCCTCCTCGGCGTTGGCGGCGGCGTAGACCACCATGGTCGAGAACTTGACGTTCGCCTGGTCGCGGGTGATCGCCTGGAACTCCATCTGCAGGGCGCGATTCTGCAGCGACAGCTCGCTCGCGATCTTCTCCCACGGCAGCTTGACGTTGAGCCCTTCGCGCATCACGCGCTGGTACTTGCCGAAGACGGTCACCACGGCGACGTGCGACTGCGGCACGCTGCGCACCTGCCGCAGCAGGAAGACGAAGACGGCGAGCAGCAGGATGCCGAAGATGAAGAGCTGCGGTGGCATGGTTTCTCCCTTGGCCCCCGCGCGGGCGGGCATGGACCGGGGCCGATACTAACGCACGGTGAGGACCGCGACCGTCGAGCTGCGGAAATCCTGGCCCATGCCGGAGGCGCTGTCGGCCAGCTCGTGCCGCACGGCGAACAGCCGGTTTCCCTTGTGGCCGTAGGTCCAGGTCTGCTTGCGCAGGTTCTCGAAGAACAGCACCAGGAAGCGTCCTCGCGTGTGCTCGCTCTTCTCGGCGCCCAGCGGCAGCCCGTCGGCGCCGATCCAGACCGAGAGCCGGGTCTCGGCGGACTTCACGTGCTTGCGGGCTTCGAGCGAGAGGCGCGGCGGCAGCGTCAGCACCAGCAGGCGGGCGGGCTTGCCGAGATAGGTGGCCGCCTGCACCTCGGCCCCGCGGGCGAGGGAGAGGTCCTGCGCCAGCGCCGCCGCGCTGTCGAGGTCGCCGGCGACCTCGTTGAGGCTCAACACCTGCAGCGCGTTGTAGGTGGGGGTGCGCCTGGCCGGATCGAGGATCTGCGCCCGGAGCTCGAGCAGCGTCTGGCGGGAGGTGCTGCGCGGCAGGCCGACACGGATGCCTTGCGGCCCGTCCTCGACCTCCACCGTGGCGTGGGACTGGTCGGTCCAGTGCTCTTCCGTGCTCTGGCGCGAGAGCTGGAACTCGAGCGAGGCCTGGATCGGGTCGGTCGCCGGGAAGCGGGCCAGGATCGCGGCCAGCTGGGCCAGCTCCTCGGGGCGAGCGGCGGCGGCGGCCGGCCGGCCCGGCACCGGCGCCAGCTCCGGCGCCGCCGGCAGCTCGGCCGCCCGGGCGGCGGCCAGGACGAGCGCGAGCCAGGCACAGGTCCGCGGGATGGCCGCCCTCCTCGCCCTCCTCGCCTTCATCGCCCTCATCGGCGCGGCCTCCTCGCCGTGCGGCGGTTGCGTCTGGCGCTCAACTCATCGATCCTTGGCGGCCGCTCCGGGGGCCTGCTCCAGGCGGGTGGCCGCGGCCTGAAAGGAGCCGCCGGCCCGCCGTAGAGAGGCCGCAGACTATCATCGGCCACGCCCCGTCCGGCCGGGAATGCGCCGGACGGTGGTACCGTTGCTACGTCTGGCCCCGCGGCAAGGTTTTGCGCCTCGCAGCGCCTTCGACGCGACCGCGCCGGGCTGCCGGCGACCTGGCTGCGGCTAGAATGCTCAGGGCCCGACAAGCAGCCAAGGGCCGGTGGCAAGCCGCGCCGTCGCCGACGAGCCCAGGAGGTATGGAGATGCCCTACAGTCCGCTGTTGGTGAAGCCGATGCGCGAAGAGTTGACGTCCGCCGGGGTCAAGGAGCTGCTGAGCCCGCTGGACGTCGATGCGTTCATGAGCGAGCGGAGCGGCACCGCGATGCTGGTGGTGAACTCGGTCTGCGGCTGCGCCGCCGGCATGGCCCGTCCGGGGGTCCGCCTGGCGCTCCGGCACGCGCATCGGCCGGACCGCGTCGCCAGCGTCTTCGCCGGCCAGGATCTGGAGGCCACGGCGCGGGCCCGGGGCTACTTCCCCGACATCCCGCCGAGCAGCCCCTCGATCGCCTTCATGAAGGACGGCGAGCTGGTGTACTTCATGCCGCGGCATCGCATCGAGGGACGCGACGCCGAGGCGGTGGCGCGGGAGCTGATGGCGGTGTTCGAGGAGCACTGCGCAGCCCCCGAGGCCGCGGCGTCCCCGGCGCCGCCGGTGAACGTCGCCGGCTCCACCGCGCACTGACCGCTTTCGCCGGCGCCGGCTCGCGCATGGGGACCTTCCACCGCAACAAGAGCGCCCTGCACGGCATCACCGTGGTGGTGGACACCACGGGCCCCGAGGTCTTCGTCGGCAGGTGCGACGACGAGGACGAGCGCGGCATCGTGCTCGACGACGCCGACGTCCATCGCGACGGCGACGGCGGCCGCTCCAAGCAGCAATATGTCGAGCGCGCCGCCCGCTTCGGCGTCTGGAAGAAGCACGACCGGCTGTTCATCCCGCGCGAGCGGGTCGCCTCGGTGCGGCGCCTGGGCGAGGTCTGAGCCGCGCCGCCGCGCCCCGGTCCGGCCCCCTGCCGGGGCCGCCGGCCGTGTCGAACCGACCCGCCACCGCCGTGCCGCCGCCCGCCGGCGGAGCGGGATCGAGGGGTAAGATGCTGCCGCGCGGCCGCAACGGAGCGGCCCCGCCCTGCTTGCCGATGAAGGAGCCCGCGCTCATGGCCTCGATCGACCCCCAGGTGCGACGGCTGCCCGACCTCGCGGGCGACCGAGCGGTGGAGCCGGAGCCGCTGAGCGCGGAAGCCGCCGAGGACGAGGATGCCGAGCTGACCGAGGCCCCGGCCGCGCAGCCTCGCGGGCGCGCCGTCCGGCCGCGCATCCGCGAGTTCGAGGCCATCGTCGAGGAGGCGATCCGCGAGACCCCCGACACCACGACCCTGGTCTTCTTCACCGGCAGCGAGCGCATGGAGTACGAGGCCGGCCAGTTCCTCACCATCCGGCCGCACCAGTTCCCGGCCCTCGACCGCTTCGTCAAGTTCTTCGAGGACGTCAAGGGCAAGCGGGAGCCGGCGCGGGCGTACTCGATGTGCTCGGCGCCGCACGACCGGCGGCTGGCGGTGACCATCAAGGAGGAGCTGTACGTCACCGGGGTCACCAAGTACCCGCCGCTGATGTCGCCGTTCCTGACCTACCGCGTGCCGGCGGGCACCCGCATGGTGCTCACCGGCTTCGGCGGCCCCTACGTGCTGCCGCCCGACATCGAGGCCCGCACTGACCGCCTGATCCACGTCTGCGCCGGCTCCGGCATCGTGCCCAACATGAGCATCATCCGCCACTGCCTGGAGACGGGGATGAAGCTGCGCCACGTCCTGATCTATGGCAACAAGACGTGGGACGACATCATCTTCCGCCGCCAGCTCGAGGAGCTGGCAGCCCGCCATCCCGGCCAGCTCGAGATCGTGCACGCCTTGAGCCGCGAGCCGCACCCGGAGACCATCACCCGCTTCGGCGCCAGCGTCAGGGCCGGCAGGGTGTCGGAGGCGCTGCTGCGCGAGGCCATCCCCGATCCGAGCGCCGCCCACGTTTTCACCTGCGGCCCGGGCATCGGCAAGTTCGAGCGCCAGGCCGCCCGCGAGAAGGGCGAGGAGCCGCAGCCCCGCTTCCTCGAGACGGTTCTGGCCGGCCTCAAGGCGATCGGCGTGCCGCGCGCCCACGTCCACCACGAGATGTACGGCTGAAGCGCGGTCGACCCCCCGAGAAGGAGACGAGCCGCATGAACGCCATCTTTCCGCTCGCCGTCCCGACCAACGAGCCGGTCCGCGCCTACGGGCCGGGGTCGCCGGAGAAGGCGTCGATCAAGCGCCGCCTGCACGAGATGGTGCGCGAGACCGTCGACATCCCGGTGATCATCGGTGGCCGCGAGGTGCGCACCGGCGACATCGCCGAGGCGGTCTGCCCGCACGACCATGGGCACGTGCTCGCCACCTTCCACCAGGCGGGCGCCGCCGAGGTGGCGGCCGCCGCCGAGGCCGCCCGGCGGGCCTGGCGCGACTGGTCGGAGACCTCCTGGGACCTGCGCGCGGCGGTGCTGCTGCGCGCGGGCGAGCTGCTGGCCGGGCCGTGGCGCGACACGGTGAACGCCGCCACCATGCTCAACCAGTCGAAGACCGTGCACCAGGCCGAGATCGACTCGGCCTGCGAGCTGATCGATTTCTGGCGCTTCAACCCCTATTTCATGCGGGTGCTCTACCAGGAGCAGCCCTGGTCGCAGCCGGGGATGTGGAACCGCGTCGACTACCGGCCGCTCGAGGGCTTCGTGTTCGCGGTGACGCCGTTCAACTTCACCTCGATCGGCGGCAACCTGCCGACCTCGCCGGCGCTGATGGGCAACACCGTGCTGTGGAAGCCGGCCTCGACGGCGGTGCTGTCCGGCTACTACATCGCCAAGCTGCTGCAGGCCGCCGGCCTCCCCGACGGCGTCGTCAACTTCCTGCCGGGACGCGGCAACAAGGTGGGCGACCCCGCTCTCGCGCATCCGGACCTCGGTGGCATCCATTTCACCGGCTCGACGCCCGTGTTCCAGTCGATGTGGAAGCAGCTCGGCGACAACATCGCGCGGTACCGCAGCTATCCGCGGGTGGTGGGGGAGACGGGGGGCAAGAACTTCGTGTTCGTCCACCCTTCGGCGGACCGCGACGCGGTGGTGACCGCGGTGGTGCGTGGAGGCTTCGAGTACCAGGGACAGAAGTGCTCGGCGGGATCGCGTGTCTACGTACCGCGGTCGCTATGGTCGGGGGTGCGCCAGGATCTCGCCGACCAGGTGAGAGGAATCCGCATGGGCTCGCCGGTTGACTTCCGCAACTTCATGGCGGCGGTCATCGACCAGTACGCGTTCGACCGCATCAAGGGGTACATCGACTATGCCAAGGGATCGGCGGATGCGGAGATCCTGGTGGGTGGGGGTTGCGACAGCTCGGCAGGGTACTTCATCCAGCCGACCGTGGTGGTGACCACCGACCCGCGCTTCAAGCTGATGACCGAGGAGATCTTCGGGCCGGTGGTGACGGTCTACGTCTACGAGGACGGCGACCTCGACGCGGCGGTCGATCTCTGCGAGTCCACCAGCCCCTACGCCCTGACCGGCGCGGTGTTCGCCGAGGACCGCGCGGTCATCGAGACGCTCGGCCGGCGCCTGCGGCACGCCGCCGGCAACTTCTACATCAACGACAAGCCGACCGGCGCGGTGGTCGGCCAGCAGCCTTTCGGCGGCGCCCGCGCCTCGGGCACCAACGACAAGGCCGGCTCGATGGCCAACCTGCTGCGCTGGACCTCGCAGCGCGCGATCAAAGAGACCTTCGTGCCCGCCCGCGACTACCGCTACCTCTTCATGGCCGACGAGTAGCCTCCCGGGGGAGCCCCCTCCGGGCCGCGCGGGGCGGCGGATTGGCGACGGACGGCGACCAACAGGCTC
>Ga0307479_10007577_pt1 | contig 10011 bp, 8 predicted proteins | sample atmos_gasesECM4C_FD_203743 | JGI IMG/M metagenome (GOLD analysis project Ga0307479, IMG submission 203743) | Hardwood forest soil microbial communities from Morgan-Monroe State Forest, Indiana, United States - atmos_gasesECM4C_515 | ecosystem: Environmental > Terrestrial > Soil > Temperate...
CCTCGTACTCCACGCCCAACTCTTCGAGCAGCCACAGGATGCGGTGCGACCGCGAATGGTCGAGATGGTGAACGACGATCATGGATGCGCTGTCCCCGGATGCATATGTCGAGAGATATGTCTTTTTGTCACATACCTGAGTGAAATTATGCGGCCGGAATTCCGGTGTCGCAAGGCAGATCGGTCGGATACCAACAGCCAGGCGCGTTCGTCACGCTCTTTCGCCGAACGTTCGGAACGACACCGAAGGCCTGGGTGGTGGCTCTTCAACAGTTTGGACTCGCGCAGAACCCCGCCGGCTAAATTCACGGTTTCAGGCAACCGAGCCGCTCGCGTCCCGCGCTCATGCTGGATAGTATGCACTATCTAGTCTATCCTAGACGCCGGCCGCCCCGGGTGGCAGCGCCTTACCGCGGAGAGATTCATGAGCGTCGTACCTCAGAAAGCGAGTGCCAGCAGTTCGCAGTCTGCTGCCGGTGATGGAACGGAGTGGCCGCCGAGCTGGAACACGATGCCACACGGCATCAGTGTCGGCCGCTACGTCGATCCGGGCTTCCAAAAACTCGAATACGAGAAGCTCTGGAGCAAGGTGTGGCAAATCGCGATTCGCCTGGACGAGATTCCCGAAGTCAACGACTACACCGTATACACAATCGGTGATCAGGCGGCGCTCCTGGTAAGAGTCGATCAAAACACTGTCAAGGCGTACCACAATGTGTGCCCGCATCGCGGTACCGCGCTGGCCGAAGGATGCGGCTCGCTGAGCAACGGACGCATCATATGTCCGTTCCATGGTTGGCGTTGGGATGCGATGGGCAGGAACCAATTCGTGCTCGAGCGTCAGGAATTTCGCGGCGGCCAACTGCGTGACACCGACGTTGCCTTGAAGGAAATCAAGTCGGTGGTATTCGCTGGCTTTGTGTTCATCAACTTCGATCGCGATGCCGGATCGTTCGATGACTTCATAGCGCCGGTACGCGGCTATCTTGAGAATCTCGCGATCGGCGCGATGCGTCACTACTGGTGGAAGGCGATTCCAATCGCGGCGAATTGGAAAGTTGCGCAGGAGGCATTCTTCGAGGGTTATCACGTGCCTGCCACGCATCCGCAGCTGGAGCCGAAAGCGGCCGATTTCATCTACGGCGAGCAGATGGGGCGGGAAGTGCAGTTCGCACACTGGAACGTCGAATACGAAACCTTCGCCAAGGGGCATGGCCGCTTCTACGGCAAAAAGACCCCTATGGCAGGCAATGTGCAGGCACAGAACGGAGATGCTGTGGCGGCGATGGCGGCGCGTTTGAAGCTGCTCGCCGATGGAATGGACGCGCAGGTGTTACAGGGCGATATCGACGTTCTCCTGACTCTGCAAGGTAAGCAGCTGCAGGCGGGCTCCAACCTGGGTGCCGAGTACGTGAAGGCGCTGTATGCGAAAGCTGCTGCCGAGCAGCGGCCGATGCCTGCGCCGACCCCGGAGAACCTGGGTATGTGGGGCGGTGAAGTCTTCATCTTCCCGAACTTCCTTGTCCTGCCGCAGTCCGGCAATGCCATGATGTACCGCGCCCGGCCGTTCGGCACGGATCCTGATCGTTGTATCTTCGAGATCTACTCGACGAAAACGTATCCCGCCGCCGTGAAGCCTCCGCGAGCGGTCGTTCAGGAGGTGACCAACACCGGAGATCCGCAGCAGGTGCTGCTCATACCACGCCAGGACCTGGGCAACATCCCGCGCATGCAAAAAGGCCTGCACTCGAGGTCCATGCGCCAGACGTGGCTCGCCAACAATCAGGAAAAGATCATCCTGAACATGCATCAGGAACTGGATCGATACCTGCGTCCTTCGAAGTGACGGATGCTATTGAATCGGCATCTCACTTGGCTGCCAGGTTGCGCACCCTCGCCAGATAGGCGCGCACTCGTCTCGCATTCGTACCGGTGTCGCCGCCGCCGACGCGGGACTCCGATCGCACATCGATCCGGCTGCCGGCCGACTCGGGCTTGACACGTACCACGACATCGTCCTTGAAACCAAAATACCGGGTAGTGTCGGTCGCTTCGACCCGCCCCTCCGCAGGAACGACCGCCAGGATATCCCACCCCATATCTTTTGCGGCCTCTTGTGCCAGTTGCACGGCGCCCGCGGGAGGCAGCGTCAACAGGAGCGGTTGAATGTCCGGGTAAGCAGCCTGTTGCGCCGCGGGCACATCGATTTTATTGCCCATGATGGATTGGATGCGTTGGTACTCTACGGGGTTCAAAGCGCCTGAGGCCAAACGCAACGGCACGGCGTCCTTGAACGACGGCGGATCGTTCAGATCCGTCGTCACATCATGTATCGGCGGCGCACCGCGTGCCCGGAAAATCCCGATCCCCGCAACTACCGTGATCACCGCAGAGAGCGCAATGACAGCGACGGTGCCGCGCGACCGCGCCAACGCTTGCCTGCCTCCCGCAACGAGGCCAATGGATCCAACAACGAACGTGACGGCGAACAACAGAAAGCCAATTGCTGTACCCAGCAGCGCCGGTAAGAGCGGGAGCAGCCGCAACCTGTAGGCGGGACCCGCGATCACGAGCAGGGCAAGGGCCAGGATGCCGACGAAGAACGCAATTCTCGTCATCTTCACAGGCCAGCGCGGACGCTCTCGTACGGTCGTGCTCATCGGAACCCCCAGGCATGCGAGCCGGGACCAAGCCCTGTTTGAAAACGCGATATGCTAGCACGGCAGGCTACACCGTCAGAAACGGCGTCTGGCAGCCTCACCGGCACAGTTGGCGCGAGACTACCGCAGATCAATGGCCAACAGTACATTCATCTCCCACGAGGCGTTCATTCGCCTGATAGCATTCGCCACCATCCTGGCGCTGTTGGTTCTCTGGGAACGCCGGGCGGCGATTCCCGGGGTCCGGATCTCTCCTGTGCGCCGCTGGTCGAGCAACTGCGGCATGGGAGTTCTGGACACGGTGATTCTGCGCTTGATCTTTCCGGCTGGCGCAGTCACCGCGGCCATTCTGGCAGCGAAGCAACACACGGGTCTCTTCAATAGCCTGCCGTTTAACGGCTCCGGAGCGCTCGTCGCGAGTGTGTTGCTGCTGGATCTGGCGATCTATCTGCAGCACCGGTTGTTCCATGCAGTTCCCTGGCTATGGCGCATTCATCGCGTGCATCATGCTGACCCGGAAGTGGACGTGAGCACGGCGCTGCGGTTTCATCCGCTCGAGAGCGTGCTGTCGATGTTGCTGAAGACAGGGATGGTGATCTGCCTTGGCATGCCAGCGGCCGGCGTGCTCGCATTCGAAATAGTGTTGAATGCTGCCGCCATGTTCAATCACGCGAATGTGTCGATCCCGCCGCGGTGGGAACGCTGGATACGCTTCGCGATCGTGACCCCGGAAATGCATCGAATGCACCATTCCACCCACGTCGCGGCCGCGAACCGCAATTTTGGGTTCAGTGTTTCAGGGTGGGACCGGCTTTTGGGCACTTACCTGGGTCCGGGCAGAGCTGAGCTGCGCAGTCCGGTCGGTCTGCCCGATGCGCCGGCCGGCCCCGAGCACGTGCGGCTGTCCTGGCTGCTATTGATGCCGTTCAGGAGATGAGCCTGGGCGAGGCTATTGGGCGTAGGGTGTAGTCGCAACCTCGATGTGGCGCATGCGTCCGAGCTCAAACCGTCTGCCTGCCGATGATCACAGCTAAGCGTGCAAGCGTCTCGGCACTCATTTGCCCGGGTCGAGTGACCAAAGCTGTCGATAGCGCGGTGTGGGCGGCGGAGTGGGGCGGTGCGCGGTGTAATCGCTGCGCAAGCACTCTGATGATACGTTGAGCGTTGGCAGCATTCCGGGCCAGGTTTGCGAGTGCCAGATCAGCGCTGACGTGTGCTTCCCGGGGATGCCAGCAATCATAATCGGTCACCAGGGCCAACGTCGCGTAGGCGATTTCGGCCTCCCGGGCGAGCTTGGCTTCCGGCATACCCGTCATGCCGATCACCGCGGTCCCCATTGATCGATACCAGTTGGATTCCGCCAGGCTCGAGAATGCCGGGCCCTCGATACACACGTAAGCCCCGCCGCGATGCAGCCGCGTCTCGAGGGCACAATCGGCAACCGCCTGGGCAACCACATCGCTCAATGCAGCGCATACGGGTGCGGCCATGGATACATGCGCTACCGCACCCTGGCCGAAGAAAGTGCTCTCCCGACGCCGGGTGAGATCGATGAATTGATCCGGTAACACGAGATCGAGCGGCTGGATGTCCTCACGCAGGGAGCCCACCGCAGAGACCGAGATCAGGTATCGAACGCCGAGGGTTTTGAGAGCGTACACATTGGCGCGGTAAGGAACTTCGCCCGGAATCAAACGGTGACCCTGGCCATGACGCGCCAGAAAGGCGACGGGCGTGCCATCGAGGGAACCGGTCACCACGGGGCCGGAGGGAGCGCCGAACGGCGTCTCGATCTGCTGCTCTCGTGCCTCAGTGAGGCCCTCCATCGCGTAGAGGCCACTTCCGCCAATGACACCGATCGCTATATTTCTCATGACTGGCCTCATGACTGGCTCCATAGGCACGTCCTGACAAGCATGCGGAAACGACTCTCCACAGCATAGCTCGGAAAAGCGCCGCAATGCCAAGGCTCGATGCGCTTCGGCGGCGTACCTGCAACAGCATGCGGCGAATGACCCTGAAGGTTGATATATTCATCCTGCACCGGTGAGAAATCCCCGCGCCAGGCACGCTCATGCACGCAACGTTACCGCTACTCCAAAACACGGATTTTCCCTCTCTCAAGCGGCGGGCACTCAATACGCTGCAGGTCAATCTCGGCTATCGCTGCAACCAGACCTGCGTGCACTGTCATGTCAACGCCGGGCCCACCCGCCGCGAAATGATGGATGAGGCGACCAGCGAGCTGGTCATCCAGGTTTTGCGCGAATGCAGGATCGGGGCGCTCGATATCACCGGTGGCGCACCCGAGCTGCACCCGGCATTTCGCACGCTCGTCGAAGCGGCGACGCAGCTCGGCGTGAAAGTCATGGACCGCTGCAATCTCACGATTCTCTTCGAGCCAGGCCAGGAAGGATTGGCGGATTTCCTGGCCACGCAGCGCGTGGACGTCATTGCCTCACTCCCGTGCTATTCATCCAAGAACGTCGATCAACAACGCGGGGAGGGGGTGTTCGACAAGAGCATCGCGGCGCTGCGTAAGCTGAACGCCCTGGGTTACGGACAGCCGGGAAGCGGCTTGGCGCTTGACTTGGTTTATAACCCGCTCGGACCGTCGTTGCCGCCGCCCCAGGCGGCTCTCGAGGAGGACTACCGCCGGGAGTTATTCAACCATTTCGGCGTGCTATTCAACCACCTCTATACCCTGGCCAACATGCCGATCCAACGGTTTGGGAGCACCCTCATCTCCAAGGGCCGGTTCAGCGACTATATGAGGCTCCTGAAAGAGAACTTCGCGGCTGCCAATCTCGAGCAAGTCATGTGTCGGGATCTGATCAGCGTCGGCTGGCGCGGCGATCTGTATGATTGTGACTTCAACCAGCAGCTCGGCTTGCGCCGTGCCGAACAGTACGGCGCACATGTAAGGGACCTGTTGCGCAGGAGCATCGACGGCGATCCCATCATTGTTGCAGACCATTGCTATGGCTGCACCGCCGGCCAGGGAAGCAGTTGCGGCGGCGCTTTGACGAGGTAGGCGTATTACACAAGGCCGGCACAACAATGAAGAAAGTGTTCCTTGCTCTGCTCATTCTTGCCGCCATCATTGCCTTCGTCGCGCTCGATTTAGGCCGCTTCCTCACGCTCGACTCTCTGAAACAGGCCAAAGGAACCCTCGCGGTCTGGCAGACCAACGCGCCCTGGCTCACGGCAGCCGGCTACTTCGGCCTGTATGTCGCAATGGCGGCCCTGTCATTGCCGGGAGCTGCGGTCATGACCTTGGCCGGGGGCGCCATCTTCGGGCTCGCAGAGGGCACCTTGCTTGTTTCGTTCGCATCGTCGCTGGGTGCCGTGTTGGCATTCGGCAGCGCGCGTTTAGTCCTGCGCGATAGCGTCCAGCGGCGAGTAGGGGACCGGTTGAAGGCGGTCAACGAAGGCCTGGCGAAGGATGGCGTGTTTTATCTGTTCACGCTGCGCCTGGTGCCCGCGTTTCCTTTCTTTGTGGTCAACCTGCTCCTGGGGCTGACCAGCATACGATTGAGGACATTCTACTGGGTCAGCCAACTGGGGATGCTGCCGGCCAGCATCGTTTTTGTTTACGCGGGGACACAGCTTGCGCGGATCCAGCGCCTGTCCGATGTGGCCTCGCCCAGGCTGCTCCTGGCCTTTACGCTGTTGGGAATGTTCCCGCTGATCGCACGGGGACTCGTTCGCGCGCTGCAGAAACGCCGCGTCTACGCGCGTTGGCAGCGGCCTTCCGGCTTCGATCGCAACCTTGTGGTGATCGGTGCGGGCGCTGCTGGACTCATCAGCGCTTACATCGCGGCCACCGTGAGGGCGAAAGTCACGCTGGTCGAAGCTCATCGGATGGGCGGCGACTGCCTCAACTACGGTTGTGTGCCTAGCAAAGCTCTGATCCGAAGCGCGACGCTCGCATATCAAATGGCGCACGCCGACCGCTATGGGATCGAGCCGGCCGCGCCGCGGGTCAACTTCAGGTCGGTGATGGCACGAATACAGGAGGTGATCCGGACGATCGAGCCCCATGACAGCGTGGAGCGCTACACCCAGCTCGGTGTGGACGTGATGAAAGGCTACGCCAGGATAATCGATCCTTGGACGGTTGAAGTGGCTCTCAACGAAGGTGACCCCCGCCGTCTCACGACGCGCAATATTGTCATCGCCACGGGCGCCAGCCCCAGCGTTCCGTCATTGCCGGGCCTCGAAGATGTCGGCTACGTTACCACCGATACTCTGTGGGAGGAATTCAGCGCGTTGGAAGCGCCGCCGCGACGGCTGGCCATCTTAGGTGGCGGACCGATCGGCTGCGAGCTCGCGCAGAGCTTCGCGCGACTGGGCTCAACCGTGACACAGGTCGAGATACTTCCCCGGATTCTGATGCGGGAGGACGAGGAAGTATCTGCATTCGTGCGCGCAAGGCTCGAGGCCGAAGGCGTGAGTGTATTCACGGACCACAAAGTGCTGCGCGCCGAGAAACATGCGGACGCCAAAGCGCTCATCATCGAGCACCAAGGTAACTTAAAGCGCATTGAATTCGACGCGTTGATCTGTGCCACCGGACGCACGGCGCGACTCAAGGGATATGGGTTGGAGACCCTGGGTATCGAAACGGATCGTACCATTCACACGAACGAATTCCTGGAGACACTCTATCCCAACATCTTCGCGGTGGGTGACGTGGCAGGTCCTTACCAACTCACGCACGTTGCGGCACATCAAGCGTGGTACGCGTCGGTCAATGCACTCTTCGGCAGCGTAAAGAAGTTCAAAGCGGACTATTCGACCATCCCATGGAGCACCTTCACGGATCCCGAAGTGGGGCGCGTGGGACTCAGCGAACAGGAAGCGAAGCAAAGGAACGTGCCTTACGAGGTTGCCCGCTACGAGTTGAAGGAACTGGACCGTGCTATTGCGGACAGCGCGACGGAGGGGTTCGTCAAGATCCTTACGGTGCCCGGGAAGGACCGGATCCTCGGCGTGACCATCGTGGGCAGGCATGCAGGGGATCTGCTGGCGGAATTCGTTCTCGCCATGAAGCACGGTTTGGGGCTGGCCAAGGTGTTGGGTACGATTCACATCTATCCAACCCTCGCGGAGGCTAACAAATTCGCGGCAGGAGAATGGCGTCGCGCGCATGCGCCACAGCGCCTGTTGCCGTGGGTAGCGCGCTATCACGCGTGGATGCGGGCATAGTCCGATGAAGCTATCGATCGTTCTTCCGGTACTCAACGAGGCACAACAACTGCCTCAGGTCTTGGAATGCCTGCGTCCAGCGAGGGAACGTGGAGTGGAAGTCATCATCGTGGACGGGGGCAGCGAGGATGGAACGGTGGCAATAGCGGCCCGATCGGGTGCTCGTCTCGTGAGCAGTTCGAAAGGTCGCGCGCGGCAAATGAACGCGGGCGCGAGGATCGCTGGCGCAGAGGTGCTTCTTTTCCTGCACGTGGACACCGTTTTACCGGAACGTGCTGATCTGCTGATCGAATGCGCGATCCGCGATGGCCGCCGTGTCTGGGGCCGCTTCGATGTCGATATTCGAGGTCGGCCATGGATGCTCAGAGTGATCGCAATGCTGATGAACTGGCGTTCGCGAATCACCGGGATCGCAACGGGCGATCAGGCCATATTCGTTGTCCGAACCGCGTTCGAATCGATAGGCGGATTTCCGGAGCAGCCGCTGATGGAAGATGTCGAATTGTGCAAGCGGCTGCGTGCTCTGTCGCCTCCCGCTTGTCTGCGCGCCCGCGCGGTTACCTCCGGCCGCCGTTGGGAGAGCCGCGGCGTATGGCGCACGATCGTTTTGATGTGGCGATTGCGCTGGGCCTACTGGCGTGGTGTACCGGCCAGTGTGCTCGCAAACCTCTACGAATGAGTGACACCAGGATCATCATCTTTGCCAAGGCCCCGCAACCGGGATTGGCCAAGACTCGGCTCATTCCGGCCCTCGGCGCCGAACGCGCCGCGGCACTTGCACGGCGCATGCTCGAAACAACGTTGGAACGTGCCCTTGCTGCGCAAGTCGGCCCCGTGGAATTACGTGTAACGCCGGCGATCGGCGATGCCGCCTGGCGTGGCATACCGCTTCCAGACAGCGTTGAGATCAGCGCCCAGGGGGATGGGGATCTCGGCGCGCGACTCGCGCTCGCGGCGCAATGCGGGCTCGAGCTGGATACAGCGGTAATGCTGATCGGTTGCGACTGCCCGGAGCTGGACTCCACGGCTCTGCGGGAGGCAGCTCAGACCCTGCGAAGGGTCGATGCAGTCATACATCCCACCGCCGATGGGGGTTACGCATTACTCGGTTTACGCCGATTTCATGCACGACTGTTCAGCGATGTCCCCTGGAGCACGAGCAGCGTTGCACGCAGAACCATTCAGCAGCTCGATGCCTTGCATTGGTCGCTCCATGTCGCCGCCCTGTTGCACGACATTGATGAGCCCGCGGACCTTCGGCGCCTGCCTGCAGAATGGCTTCCTTAGCAGGTTGAGCGTGAGCGGGCAGGGCGGCCTGAAGAGCCAGGCATGCCGCAGAGCCTGGCGACTGTTTCTGATCGATCCTCCTTAAGCCGAAAAGCCGGGACCACGGCATGCGTGGTCCCGGCCCCTTTCTTCAGCCGTATTCCTTGAAGCGTCTCCTCAGTTGTTTTGCGATCCGGACGCGATCCACTGCGAGATCTGAGTGATCTGCGCCGGGGTCAGGTAGGGTCCTCCCAAGGGCATCTGCTTGCCGCTGATGGTCACTGCGCCCATCAGCTTCTGGATCACATAGCTGGTGTTCGGGTTGCCCGGCGAGACGAACTCTACGAGTGGTTGCTCGAGGGTGAACTGTCCGACCCAGGCCTTATAGGTGGTAGCCGCCGTTGTCAGGTTCAGCGCACCCGGAAGCGCGGTGCCGATACCGGTATGGCAGGTCGAGCAAATGGGCGCGAAGATCGTGGCTTCCAACTGCGTAAGCGTCGGAGCCGGAATGATCTGTCCGCGGAGCAGTCCCGTGGGGTTGGTTGCCGTCGCAACATTGACATACCACATGCTGTTCTGGAAGTTCATCACGCCGGTCGGACCGACCCAGAACATCTGGATCGAGAATTGGTTCGGATTGAAGACCGTCCCATTCATGGTCCCGAGCGTCAGAGCGACCGTCTCCGTTCCGACTGTTCCTGCCGCGCCGTTAAGCAGTTGGACCGTGGTGACACCTGTCACGCCGGTGGTATTCACGAAGACGGTGACCTCGTTCGCAAGGGTATCGACCGTTGTGGCAGCCGTTCCGGTCGCCTGGGTCGCCGCGATCGGAATCGCCTGCAATCCCGACAGCGGCGACCACGTTACCGTGATG
>Ga0307479_10007578_pt1 | contig 10010 bp, 9 predicted proteins | sample atmos_gasesECM4C_FD_203743 | JGI IMG/M metagenome (GOLD analysis project Ga0307479, IMG submission 203743) | Hardwood forest soil microbial communities from Morgan-Monroe State Forest, Indiana, United States - atmos_gasesECM4C_515 | ecosystem: Environmental > Terrestrial > Soil > Temperate...
TTTGATCACGTCCGAATCACGCGCTGTGATCGCGACGTTCGCTGTCAGTCCAACCTTCGCGAACGCCTCCTGAAGCGATGAAGGCCCGGCAAAACTGAACGTGTAGGTGACTAACGGATAGGCAGCCAGGGCCTTGAGCGTAAGCCGTCCGCCGTGCGCCAAGGGATGATCGCGCAGCACAACGACTGTCCGGTGCCAGCGATAGCACGGGAGAAGCGTCAGATCGGCGAACAGCTGCTCAGACCCCGTAGCAATCGCGCAGTCAATCTGGTCGTGGGCAACCATCTCCGCAATCTGCTCGGAGGTGCCCTGGTGCAGGTTTAGCCGAACATTCGGATAGCGCCCTCTGAAATCACGAATGACGTCCGGCAGGACGTACCGCGCCTGCGTGTGTGTGGTGCCTATGGAAAGGCTTCCCCTGCCCTCGTCGCGCAGCTCGGTCGAAAGGTCGCGAATGCTCTGCGCTTCCTGGAGGATTCGCAGGGCCCGGTCGATGACCTGCTGTCCAGCAGGTGTTATGCGCGTCAGATTGCGTCCTTCGCGCACGAATATCTGAAACCCCAGCTCGTCCTCGAGCAGCTTGATCTGCTTGCTCACGCCGGGCTGTGACGTATGCAGCTTCTGGGCAGCGGCCGTGATGTTGAGCCCGCACTGGGCGACGGCAGCGAGATAACGCAACTGGTGCAGCTTCATCCTGCAAGACTAGCGCAACCTTGCACGTCGCGGCGAATGCTCACTGGGTGTAGCAGTACCTGCCTGTGATGGGCCCGTCACCCGTTTATAACCGGGATGGAGTCCTTCAGAAGAAATGCTTCGTTCTGGCGCGGACGGCCTGTGTCTATAGTCCACCCCACTATGGGAGAACTGCTGACACTTGAGCTGGAACAGAAGGCCGTCGCCGTCCGCGAGCAGCTTGCCGCCGCGGTGCAGGAATTCGGCCGGGTCGTTTATTCGAACAGCCTCGGCGCCGAGGCAATGGTGCTGACGGACATTATCTGGACGCACGTCCCGGCTATCGACATCTTCAGCATCGACACAGGCCGCTTGCACGAAGAGACGTACGAGGTGCTGGAGAAGCTGCAGCGGCGTTACAAGCGCAAGATCAGGGTCGTTTATCCGGATGCGCAGGCACTGGAGGCCCTGGTCGCCGATCGAGGCGTAAACGGCTTCTACGAGAGCCTGGAAGCGCGTATGGCGTGCTGCCAGATCCGCAAGGTGGAGCCGTTCAAGCGGGCGATCGCAGGTTATGGTGCATGGGTGACGGGCGTGCGCCGTGAGCAATCGGCGACGCGTGCCCAGGCCAAGCCGGTCGAGTGGGACACCGATTACGGCCTGAATAAGGTGAGCCCGTTGCTGGAATGGACCGAAGAGCAGATTTGGCAGTACATCCGGGCGCGGAAGCTGCCGTACAATCTGCTCCACGATCGCCAGTTTCCCAGCATCGGCTGCCAACCTTGCACACGCGCGATACAACCCGGCGAGAGTCGCCGCGCGGGCCGCTGGTGGTGGGAACAACCCGAGTCCCGTGAATGCGGCTTACATCCGAGAATTCGTCAGGTAGCGGCACAGGCCTGACAGACGCGCGCCTGAGAGACAACCCATTCCGCATGGATTACCTGCCCGTTTTCCTGCAGCTGCAAGGGCGGCCGGTGGTCGTCGTTGGTGGCGGACGAGTCGCTGCCCGCAAGGTTGAGCTACTGCGAAGAACCGGCGCGCGCATCACAGTCGTCGCGCCGGAATTGCGTGACGAGCTGCGCGGACTTGCCGCAAAAGGCGAGCTCCAACATATCCAGGCGCCCTTCTCCCCGTCACACGTCAACGGCGCTGTCGCTGTCGTCGCCGCCACGGGACTGACTGAGATTAACGCAGCCGTATCGGCTGCCGCGCAAGGGCAGCACATCCCCGTGAACGTGGTGGATGACCCCGCTGCTTCCACGTTTATTTTCCCCGCCATTGTCGATCGTTCGCCCATCCTGATTGCCATCAGCTCCGGCGGACAGGCTCCCGTTCTCGCGCGGCGTATCCGCGAACAGATGGAAGCACTTCTGCCCGCGAGGCTCGGCGCCTTAGCGCGCTTTATGGGTGACAGACGCAAGGCTGTGAAGCGGGCGCTGAGGACTGCCGCGCGTCGCTCGTTCTGGGAAAGAATCGTTGGCGGCATCGTTGGGGTGCGTGTCTTCGCGGGCGACGACGCGCAAGCTGGTAAGGATTTCGAGCGCGAGCTGCGTACGAGCCATCTTACGCGGTCGGCTGGTACGGGCGGGCGTGGACTGGGTGAGTGTTACCTGATCGGTGCCGGCCCTGGTGACCCTGACCTGCTCACCCTTCGCGCGCTGCAATTGCTTCAGCAAGCGGATGTGATCCTGTACGACCGGTTGGTTCCGGCGCCTGTGCTCGAACGCGCGCGCCGCGATGCCGAGCGTGTGTTCGTCGGCAAGCAGCCTGGGAATCATACCTCGCAAGAGAAGATCAACGAGCTACTCGTGCACTACGCCCGCCTCGGGCTGCGTGTGGCCCGTTTGAAAGGCGGCGATCCATTCATCTTCGGTCGCGGTGGCGAGGAGATCGAGGTTCTCGCCGCGCAGGGTATTCCGTACATCGTGGTGCCCGGAATCACCGCTGCGCTCGGTGCGGCGGCGGCGGCAAATATCCCCCTGACTCATCGCAAGTTGGCACAGAGTGTTACGTTCGTTACGGGGCACGTTCTCGACGACGAATCGCTCGACTGGCATTCGCTCGCGGGGGCGCGCCAGACGGTGGTGTTCTACATGGGGGTTGGCCACCTGCCACAGATTGTTGCAAAGTTGCGGGCTGCCGGAGCAGCTGCCGATCATCCCGCCGCGGTGGTCGAGCGGGCTACGCTGCCGGAGCAGCGTACGTTACGAGGAACGCTCGAGACGATTGCCGGGGTAGCACAGGCTGCGAATGTTGCGCCACCTGCCTTGTTGATCGTGGGCGACGTCACCGCGCTGGGGGTTGCGGATTCGCTGATCGGTTCTGAACTTGAGGCCATGGCATGAGCATTTCGGATGGATTCTCCGGCGCGGTCGGCAATACGCCCCTGATCAGGCTGCGCGGTGTCAGTGACGAGACGGGCTGCGAGATTCTCGGCAAGGCCGAGTTCATGAACCCGGGTGGCTCGGTCAAGGACCGCGCCGCGCGCGCCATCGTCCTGGCCGCAGAGAAGAGCGGAGCGCTGCCACCGAAGGGAACTGTGGTCGAAGGCACGGCCGGCAACACCGGAATCGGCCTGGCCCACGTGTGCAATGCTCGCGGCTATCGCTGCGTCATCGTGATGCCGGACAACCAGTCGCCAGAGAAATACCAGCTGCTGGAAACATTGGGAGCGGAAGTGCACAAGGTGCCGACTGTCCCCTACAGCAACCCCAACCAGTATCAGAAAGTCGCGCAGCGTCTGGCCGCGTCGCTGCCGAATGCGATCTGGGCCAATCAGTTCGACAACACCGTCAATCGGCAAGCGCATCTCGAGACGACGGGACCGGAAATCTGGACGCAGACCAACGGGCGCGTCGATGCGTTTACGGCTGCTTCCGGTACAGGAGGTACGTTTGCCGGTGTAGCCGAGTACCTGAAGTCCCGTCGCCGTGCGATTCGCACGGTGCTCGTGGATCCGCCGGGCAGCAGCTTGTTTGAATACGTTCGCAACGGCACGCTCAAGTCCACCGGTTCGGGGTCGATCACCGAGGGCATCGGTATCGCGCGGATCACGGCGAATCTGAAAGATGCGCCCATCGATGATGCCATTCACGTCGAAGACGCGGATACCGTTCGGTTTGTCTATCGGCTGCTGCGCGAGGAAGGGCTCTTCCTGGGGAGCACAAGCGGCATCAATGTTGCAGCGGCCGTGCGTGTCGCACTCGAGCTGGGCCGCGGGCACACCATCGTCACCATATTGTGTGATGGGGGTGCAAAATATCAGTCGCGGTTGTTCAATCGGGAGTGGCTGGAACAGAAGGGCCTGGGCCCGCACGCCGGCAACCCGGTTTCGAGGCCGCCGATTACTTTAGAGAAAGCGCTAGTAGCGTAAGCGGCGATTTCCGGGAAAGGCCGCCATGCGGCCAACGCACGCCGAGAGCTAGTTACGGGACGCGGGAACGGCTATGCTTACGACGTTCGTCGCTCCCGGAATAATAAATGGCAAGCATTGACCTGCCGCGGGCACTCCACGACTACTTTGCATTCGCAGAAACGACTCCGACGCGCAACGGACGTCGATTCTCCATCACTCTCCCCTACGTGCGACCGGACGGTCGTTTGGATCGTCTGCAGTGGTGGTACCACTTGTCGCCGGCCAAGGAGAAGGCACTGGGCGACAGCGCGCCGGATACGTTACGCGCCGAAGCCGTCGTGCGTTTCACGGTTCACATCGAGCGATGGCTGCAGAACACGCGGCAGGATTTGTTTGGAGACGGAGCAATTCCTCACGTCTGCGCGGAGGGCAATCGCGTCGTCGCTGCCTATAAAGTTGACCCCGTAACATCGGAGGGCATGTTACCGGACAACGAAATGCAAGAGGCCGGGGGCAGCACTCCAACAGAGAGTGACCACCGCCCGGCCAACAAGACAGCCTTCGGATAGGCCAGTCAGGCTCCCCTCAGGCTGCGGACATCTCTCGCTCCTTCGGGGCCCGCTTATCCGGTGCCGCTCCCGGCCCTAAGGCAACTTCCAATGCCTCGGAGACGTGCTCTACCCACACGAACTCGAGAAGTGCCTTCGCACTCTGGGGAATATCCTCGAGATCGCGCCTGTTACGCGCTGGCAATATCACCTTCCGGATACCCGCCCGCGCTGCTGCGATCATCTTTTCCTTGATGCCGCCCACCGGCAGGACGAGCCCGCGCAGACTGATCTCGCCTGTCATGGCTACATCCGGCCGCACTGCCTTGCCTCTCAGCAACGAGGTCAGCGAGATGAACATCGCGACGCCAGCACTCGGACCGTCCTTGGGGATCGCTCCCGCGGGTACGTGAACGTGTATGTCGCTCTGATCGAACTGCTTCGAATCAATCCCAAACTCGGGCGCCTGCGCCTTCACCAGGCTGAGCGCAGCCTGGGCACTCTCCTTCATGACATCACCGAGCTGTCCGGTCAGGATGAGCTTGCCGCTGCCCGGAAACTTCGCCGACTCGACAAAGAGAATGTCGCCGCCGACCGGGGTCCAGGCGAGTCCGGTTGCGACGCCGGGCACCGACGTACGCTGCGCCACCTCGTTTTCGAAGCGCGTCGGTCCGAGAATATCCGCGACGTCGGCAGCGTCGATCTTCACGGTGGTGGTCTTCCCTTCCGCGATGCGCATCGCAGCCCGGCGCATCAATGCGCCAATCTCGCGCTCCAGATTCCGGCAACCCGACTCGCGCGTGTACTCGTGGATCACCCGCTTGAGTGCCGCGTCGGTGATCTCCACCTGCGCCGCGTCGAGGCCGTTCGCTTTCATCTGGCGTTGCACAAGATAGCGCCGCGCAATCTGTAGCTTCTCCTCTTCCGTGTACCCGGTGAGTTGGATGATCTCCATGCGGTCACGCAGCGGCCCAGGGATCGTTTCCAGGACGTTGGCGGTCGCAATGAACAGCACACGGCTCAGATCGAACGGCTGCCCGATGTAGTTGTCGCGGAACGTTGTGTTCTGTTCCGGATCGAGCACCTCCAGCAACGCGGAAGCCGGGTCGCCCTGGTAGCTCGCATTCAACTTGTCGATTTCGTCCAGCATGAAGACCGGATTGCGTGTGCCCGCCTTGCGCAGCCCCTGGATGATGTTGCCCGGAAGCGCGCCGATGTAGGTACGCCGGTGGCCGCGGATTTCCGCTTCGTCATGCACGCCGCCGAGGCTCGCACGCTGGAACTTCAGTCCCAGGGCGCGCGCGATGCTCTGACCCAGCGAGGTCTTGCCCACGCCGGGTGGTCCGACGAAGCACAGGATCGGGCTGCGGCCCTGCGGGTTCAGCTTACGCACGGCGAGGTACTCGAGGATGCGGCGCTTGACCTTTTCGAGGCCGTAGTGGTCCTCGTCCAGAATGCGTCGTGCGCGCTCGATGTCGATGTCCTCGACGTCGGTCTTCGACCACGGGAGAGCCACGAGCCAGTCGAGATAGCTGCGCACCATCCCATACTCAGGGCTGGCCTCGTTCATCCGCTGCAGCCGCTTCAGCTCCTTGCGAGCGTGTTCATTGACCTCGGGCGGCATGCCGGCCTTCTCGATGGCCTCCTCGAGCTCCTTGATCTCGACGTCCGAACTCTCGTCATCACCGAGCTCTTTCTGCAACTGGCGCATCTGCTCGCGCAGCACCGCCTCGCGCTGGCGTTCGCCCAGCGCGGTCTGTGTCTGCTCCGTGATGTCGCGAGTGATCTTCAGGACTTCGAGCCGGTTGGCCAGCAGCTTGAGCACCTTGTCCAGGCGCTCCTGCAAGTCCAGGGTCTCGATCATTCCCTGCTTCTCCTGCGGCTTCACGTCCATGAAGCTGATGATCAGGTCGGCCAGGCGACTCGGAGAGTCCATGGATTGGATGGTGCGAGCCAGCTCGGCCGGCACCTGCGGCAGCAACGACAAGGCTTCGATCGCTCGAGCCTTGAGCACTTCCGCGCGAGCTTCGACCTGCGGACCGGTTGTGTTGATTTCCGGGAGCAGCTCGGTGCGCGCCGCGAAGTACGGCTTCTCGTGAACAAATTCTGTAACACGGAATCGGCCCTCGCCTTGCGCAACGAGGTGATGCGTTCCATCCGGCGCGGTCACATAGCGAACGACGGTGGCCAGCACGCCGACCTGGTTGAGATCGTGTGATGTTGGCTTTTCAACGGCGGCATCGTGCTGCAGCAGCAGTCCGATCTTCTTCCCGCTGCGCACAGCTTCCTGTGCAGCCGCAAGGCTCTCTTCGCGGCCAAGCGTGATCGGGACCACGGTGCCAGGCAGGAGCGCCACATTGCGCATGGCGATGATTGGAACGACGTCGCCAGGCAGAGGCGGCGACTCGCCGTGCGGAGCTGAATCTGGTGTGTGTATATCGGCCATGACTTTACTCTTGTCCTCGATTGTCGCCGGCTCTTACGAGTCGGACTTCAAGACAGCCGTTGATGTAACGGGTGTCACCGAGCCGGAAGCGCGCCCCGGCCAGTGCGATTCGTCGTACAAAGTGTCCGTGTGGAATTTCCATGCGACGGACCACCGAGTCCGAGCTACCAAGACGCGCCGGACGTATCGCCCTCACGGTGAGGGCGTTTGGTTCCAGCCTGATGTCGATGTCCTCCGGGTTGACTCCGGGAAGAGCAAATACGAACTGCAGCCCTTCCGTTGTCTCCTGGATGTCCACAGGTGGTTCCCACACCGCCGCATCCGCGCCCGGTCCTACGTAACGGACGAATTGGCGCTGCATGCGGTCAGCCCTGTCCAGGAGCTCGCAGGCCTGGGCCCACATCCAGCCAAACTGGCGATCAATGCTCATGTGCGTCGTGGGCCCAGCCCAACCTCCCATTAGAAGCGTCCAACGGAAGTGAGGGCGAATGGTGGGTAGTCAAGTGAGGTGCTCCTTCCGGTCGGGGGTCCCCGAGGGGCTCCTACGTCGGGACCGCGATCGTGTGCCTGTGGCGCGGTCACCCCCGGACTCTGTGGCGGCGGTTACTAGGCGCCTGGGCCACGGTCACCGCGGCGTCTGTACTGCACGGCGCCAGCCCGACGACGCGGCCAATTCGGCCCACTTCGCCGCGAGCCCGATACTGGCCTCGCGTCGCAAGCACGGGACCTGCCTCACCCCCGGTATATTGGGGCGTGCATACCGATAATCATCGTGCGACAGTGCGGCCCGCCGCCAAACTGAAGGCTACGTCGCGTATGCAATCATGCACTTGAGCCCTGCTGAGCTCGACGCCTTGCGCCTTAGCCTGGAGGTGGCCGCGCGCAGCGTACTCTTCAGCTTACCGTTTGCCGTGATCATCGCTTGGCTGCTCACCCGCGGACGATTTGCTGGCCGGTGGTTGCTTGATGCATTCGTGCACCTTCCCCTGGTGCTCCCGCCCGTCGCTATCGGCTACGTGCTGCTACTGCTTTTCGGCAATCACGGGCCAATCGGTAGTTGGCTGCACGATAATTTTGGCATCCAGCTCGCCTTCACCACGGCAGGTGCTGCGCTGGCGACGGCTGTGATGGCCTTCCCTCTCATGGTCAGATCCATCCGACTCTCGCTCGAGACTGTCGATCCGGGACTCGAAGCGGCAGCTCAAACGCTGGGTGCCAAGCCGTTCGATCGGTTCGTCACAATCACGCTGCCGCTGATGCTGCCGGGTGTAATCGCAGGTGCGGTCACGGCGTTCGCCGCTGGCCTCGGTGAATTCGGCGCGGTCATCACCTTCGCCGCAAACATACCCGGCGTGACACGCACTATTCCACTAGCGCTGTACACAGCGATTCAATCTCCGGGCGGCGATGACCAAGCGCTGCGGCTGGCCATCCTGTCGTTTGTGCTCGGACTCATCGGGCTGTTGCTCGCAGAGATGCTGGCGCGCCGGGCCCGCAGCCTGGTGGGTCGCTGAGTGGCGAGTCGGGTAGCTCCACAATGCTGAAAGTCAGGGTCGTCAAACGGCGCGATGGCTTCACGTTAGATGCCAACTTCGAAGCGCCAACGCCGGGCGTGGTGGCATTGTTCGGTCGATCGGGCTGCGGCAAGACCACGACTATCGACATTATCTCCGGCTTACTCGGAGCCGATGAGGCACACATCGAGTTAGATGGGTATGTGCTCGAAGATACGGGTGCGGGGGCGCGACGCGGCGCAGCCGCCGGGGCTGCCCGCGCGGCAATACGCATCCCGCCCGAGCGGCGGAGTATCGGCTACGTGTTCCAGGATGGCCGCTTGTTTCCTCACATGAGCGTGTTGCGCAACTTGCGCTATGGCATGACCCGTGCTGCCCGCGCTGCACCTGCCTCCTTGCCAGTGGGGCAGCGCATCGAGCTGGAGCCAATTGTGTCGTTGCTCGGGCTCGAGCGGCTGCTGCACAGGGGTCCCTACCAGCTCTCCGGCGGCGAGAGGCAGCGAGTGTCGTTGGGGCGCGCGTTGCTGTCACAGCCAAGGATGTTGTTGCTCGACGAGCCGCTGGCTGCGCTGGATGCCGCACGGCGGGAGGAAGTACTCCCGTACCTGGAAAAATTGCGCGACCACTTCTCGATTCCGATGGTCTATGTAAGCCATCAGTTTGACGAGGTGTTGCGGCTAGCGACGCATGTTGTGCTGATGGAGGCGGGGCGCGTGCTGGCACAGGGTGCGCTGAACGAAGTCAGCCTGCTGCCGGCGCTTCGGGACATCGTGGGGGCGGATTCTGTGGGGGCTGTACTTGATGGCGCGGTTACAGCGGTAGACACGTCTGCTGGGATGGCGGATTTGAGGGTCGGAAGCGGGGTCCTGAACGTTAGTGTGCGAGGCGTCAGGATAGGCGAGCGTGTGCGGGTGCAGTTGCTTGCGCGAGACATCATATTGGCTGTGGAAGCTCCGCGGGGACTCAGTGTTCGGAATGAGCTGCGCGGGGTCGTGGTTGAGCTTGTGGAGGATGAAGACGAAGCCGTATTGGTGACTGTGGACGTGGGGGGCGCCCATGTACTGTCACGGGTTACCCGGAGTGCTGTGGGAGCGTTGGCGTTGCGGGTGGGGATGGGGGTCTGGGTGTTGGTTAAGGCTGTGTCTACGCGGGGCCATGCGTTTCGCGTGTCGGGTCTGTAGGGCGCCGACGCTCGACGAATTGACACGTCGTAACTCGTCAGAGCAAGAGGTTCTGCGCCTCGCCGCTTTCGAACATCTCATCGAGCGCCCGCCGAGCCAGATATTCCTGATAGTGCATCTCGAGTATCAAGCGAACATCTGCCTCGTCCACAGACGCAGCCGCGGATAAAGACGGCGTGGGCTCTACAACATACCGTGCGGACTGCGCCGACCGCCCCCGCTGGCCGTCTCTGGCAAGCGTAGCTGCAACCGGAAGCTCGGGAGCTCCGGACGGTGTCGGCCCGTATACGG
>Ga0307479_10007579_pt1 | contig 10009 bp, 7 predicted proteins | sample atmos_gasesECM4C_FD_203743 | JGI IMG/M metagenome (GOLD analysis project Ga0307479, IMG submission 203743) | Hardwood forest soil microbial communities from Morgan-Monroe State Forest, Indiana, United States - atmos_gasesECM4C_515 | ecosystem: Environmental > Terrestrial > Soil > Temperate...
AGGTTGTCGGTATAGGCTTTCACGGTATCGTCGAGAAGTTGTTTCTGCGCATCGGCGCTGCGCAATTCAAAATAGTCCATGGCGAGTTCCGCCTCGAGACTGAGCTTGGCGGTCTCGTAGTCGGCAGCGGTTGCTTGCGCTTCTTCGCGCGCGGCAGCGACGAGGCGCCTCACGCGGCCCCAAAGGTCGATCTCGTAGGAAAGATCGAAAGGCAGGATGAAATCGCCCTTGCTGGATTGTTGGATTCTCGACGGAAAATTTGGCGAGAAGTCTGAACTCTTCACATAGCTAGCGCTCGGCGAGGTGGAGATGGTTGGAAACTGCGAAGCGCCATTGAAGCGAATCGCTGCACGAGCTTCACGGAAGCGCGCTTCCGCTACTTTCAGGGTCTGGTTGGAAGCGGCGATCTGCTCTTCCAGTTGATTGAGCTGCGGATCGCCAAAAATCTCCCACCAATTTCCGTGGCTGGTCTGGTCTCCGGGTTTTGCTGGTTGCCACTGGTCCGAATCTTTGAATGAAGCGGGCGGCTCTTCTTTATATGTCGGTGTCGTCGGGGCGGTGGGCCTGACGTATTTGGGGCCGACAGTACAGCCCTCAAGCGTCACAAACAGCAGCACTAGAAGCAGCGCGACGATTCCGGTAAGGATGAGACGGAGCGCACCGATTACGTAGTTCATTGCTTGGATCCAGCTGTTGGTTTGCTGCTCAGGCGAACGGGCATGCCGGCGACTAGAGAGTCCGATGGATCGACGATGACGGCGTCCGTTGATTGCAGGCCAGAAACGATTTCTACGCTATTGCCGTAATCGCGGCTGATCTTGACGGGAACCAACTCGGCTTTGCCGTTGCGAACCAGTCCGACCTGCAAGCCTTCTTTGCGGAAGATGAGCGCATTCGAGGGAATGGTTACCGAGCGAGTTTGATCGGGCAACTTAAGGTGCACAAAGACATAAGCGCCCGGCAAGAGCTGGCCGGTGGGATTGTCGACATCGACTTCGACGAGCAGGGTACGCGAAGCGATGTCGATGGCGTTGGCGTTGCGAACGAGAGTGCCATGGAAAGTTTGGCCCGGGAATTCATCGAGGGTCAAAGTGGCTGGCGCACCAGAGCGCGCGGCACGGGAGTACACCTCGGGAACTGCTACGTACAGGCGGAGCGTGCGAATGGAGGCCATGTGAAACAGCTCTCTCGGTTGGGTGTTGGCTCCGGCATCGATGAGTGCTCCAATGTCGGTATTGCGGGCAGTGATGATGCCATCAAAAGGGGCGTAAATCTTTTCGAACGATTGCAGCTGTTCAAGACGCCGCACGTTGGCGGAACTTGATTCGGCCGCGGCTTTCACCGCGCTAAGATTGCTGACCGCCTGATCGGTTTCCTGCTGAGACACGGAGCCGTTGCTCACCAGGCCTTGCCATCGGCTCGCGGTGATTTTGGCAATGTTCAGATTGGCTTGCGCCGTGTCCAGGTCGGCTTGAGCCTGTTGCAATTGCTGGTCGACTTCAGGGGTTTCAATCTCGGCGAGCAACTGGCCTTTCTGGACATGCGCGCCAATATCGAAATACCAGCGCTTGAGATAGCCGCTGGTTCTCGCATAGATGGGTGCATCGCTGAATGCCTGGGTATTACCGGGCAGGATAATTTCCTGTGTGGGGGCGCCTTCCTTCGGAAAAACCACGGCGACGGTGGGAATGGCGGCTTCTTGGGTTCGTTGCGTCAGCCGCGATTCAGCGACCGCGCGCGAATGGATGCCGGAGTAAATCAAGAGAGCGAGAGTGGCGAGCGCGGCTGCCGCGACAATGATTGCGGTTCTGCGCTGGGTTCCGGGGCGAGAGTGAAGTCCATCCGGAGTTGCCTGTCCGGGCTGCGCTTCGATCGTTTCTGGTTCCGGGGTGGTGGTCACATTTTCCTCGCTCGATGTCATGCGCTTTCCTCTAACTCACGATTCAATTGGTTGAGCCCGCGGGCTGTTGCGTTTCAGCTGAGGGATCACGCCGTCCGTGAAGCAAGCTGAAGACCGCGGGGACGAAGATCAATGTGGCCACAGTGGCGCATAACAAGCCGCCAATGACAGCACGGCCCAGCGGTGCATTCTGCTCGCCGCCCTCACCGAGCCCGAGTGCCATGGGGATCATGCCGATGATCATGGCCAGCGCGGTCATGAGCACCGGGCGAAAACGCGTGAAACCGGCTTCGATGGCCGCTTCGACTGGATCTCCATGGTGCAGGAGCCGTTCTTTCGCAAAAGACACCACAAGAATACTGTTCGCGGTTCCGACGCCCATGCACATCACGGCACCCATCAAGGCCGGGACGCTGAGCGTCGTATGCGTGAAGAACAAGAAGCCGACGATGCCGGCGAGCGCGGCTGGGAGCGCGGTGATGATGATGAAGGGATCAAGCCATGACTGAAAGTTCACCACGATCAGGAGATAAACGAGAACGACGGAGAAGATAAGTCCACCCAGCAATCCCAGGTAAGAGCTGCGCATCGTTTGCAGCTGGCCGCGAATGGTGACGAAGCTGCCGCGCGGCAAAGACTTGCGGTTGGCATCCACGATGCGCGTGATCTCGCGTCCCACCGCGCCCAAATCACGCCCCTGGATGGCGGCGTAAATATCGACCACACGACGAATGTTGTAATGCGAGATCACTTCCATCTCATTCGAGCGAGTGATGGAAGCGACATCCGCGAGAATTTCGGGGCGCGCGGCGGTCGAGGAATTGAGCGGAGTGTTCTGGAGGTCCTGGAGAGATTGAATCGAATATTGCGGAGTCTGAGTCACCAGGTTGTAGCTCACACCGTTCTTCCAATTCAGGAAGAACATCGGGGTGATCTGGAAACTACCGCTGAGTGAGTTCAACAAGCTACTGGCTACATCGCGCTGAGTGTAGCCACCTTGGGCGGCCTTAGTACGGTCCACAGCCACATCGAACTCCGGGTAATCAAACGCTTGCTGTATGCGCGCGTCGGCGACACCCGGTACGTGCTCGACTTCTTGCAGCATGCGCGCCGCGACTTCACGATTGCCGTCAATATCGGTTCCCTCGATTTGGATATCGACAGCGGCCGGCAAACCAAAATTCAAAACCTGAGTGACGATGTCGGAGGGCAGGAAGTAAAACGTTGTGCCGGGATATTCGCGGGGCAGCGTTTCTCGCAGGCGCTGAATATAGTCTGTCGTGGTGTGGTGATCTTCGTTGAGGGACACCAGGATATCGGCGTCGCCTGCTCCGATGAGGCCGGATGTACTGTGCATGAAATTGATGCTGCTGTATGGCAGCCCAATGTTGTCCAGGATGTTGTTCACTTCGCGCTCGGGGATTTCGCGGCGTATGCTGCCCTCAACGAGATCGCACAGCTTCGCGGTCTCTTCGATTCGTGTACCGCTTTTGGCGCGGAGATGCAGGATGAATTGACCGCTGTCGGTGTTCGGAAAGAAATCCTGACCGAGCCACGGCACGAGCAGAAACACCGCAGCGCAGGCCAGAAGAAAAGCAGGAACAAAAAGCAACCGCCGGTGGACCAACGTTGTCAGGAGGGCGTGGTAGGCATTTCGAAGCCGTTCGAATCCGCGCTCAAACCCCAGCTGGAACTGCACCAGAGGATTCCTTGAGTTGGCGCGGTCGTGGTGTTTTGCTTTCAACAGATACATCGCCAGGGTTGGCACGAGTGTCCGGGACAAGATGTACGACGCGAGCATGGCGAACACCACTGCTTCGGCGAGAGGCACAAAGAGATATCGCGCTACGCCGCTCAAAAGGAACATGGGCAAGAACACGATACAAGTGCAGAGCGTAGAGACCAGGGCGGGCACGGCGATTTGCGCTGCGCCATCCAGGATGGCGTCGCGCTGGGCGTGCCCTTCCTCAAAGTAGCGCTCGATGTTTTCAATCGTGACGGTAGCGTCGTCCACAAGAATTCCGACGGCGAGGGCCAGTCCACCGAGGGTCATGATGTTGATGGTTTCGCCCAGAAAGCTGAGGATCATGACGGAAGTCAGGATAGACAGGGGAATGGAGACGGCAATAATCAGGGTACTGCGCCAGCTTCCCAGAAACAGCAGAATCATCAGCCCGGTGAGACACGCGGCGATGACGGCCTCGCGGATGACACCGTTCACGGAGCCTCGGACAAAGATGGACTGATCGGCCAGAGGCAAAATCTTGAGTTCCGGAGGCAGGGTCTGGGCAACACGCGGAAGAAGGCCGCGAATGCCCTTCACGACATCGATGGTAGAAGCGTTGCCGGCTTTGAGGACGGAGACCAGGGCGCCGCGACGGCCATCCTGGCGAACGATGTTGGTCTGCGGCGCAAAAGCGTCGCGCACATTGGCAACGTCACGAAGATAGATCGTGGAGTTCCCAACGACCTTGACCGGGAGGTCGTTCAGTTCGGGGACGGTCTTCATGCTGGCGTTCAGTCGAACGTCGTACTCGAACGGGCCGATCTTTGCTGTTCCGGAGGGCAAAATCAGGTTTTGCTGTTGCACGGCGTTGAGAACGTCTGGTGGCGAAAGCCCTTTCGATTGCAGCAAGCCGGGATTCAAATCGACCATGACCTGGCGTTGTTTGCCCCCGTACAAGAAAGGAATCACAGCCCCAGGCACGGTCACCAGTTGGGGCCTGAGGAAATTCTGTCCGAGGTCGTTCAACTGCTGTTCCGAAAGACCATTTCCGGAAAGGCCCAACTGCAGAATGGGCACGCTCGAAGCGCTGTAGTTAATGATTAAGGGAGGCAGAGTGCCCGGCGGGAATTGGCGAAGGCCGGTTTGCGAGATGGCCGTCACTTGGGCATTCGCGGTGTCCAAACTCGCGCCGTGTTGCAGGTATATCCTGATGATGGCTTGGCCGTTTACGGTAGTGGATTCGATGTGTTCAATGTTGTCGACCGTGGTGGTTAGCACGCGTTCAAACGGGCTGGTGAGGCGGCCTTCCAGTTCTTCGGGATTCATGCCGGTGAACTGCCATGCAACCGCGATCACCGGGATATTAATGTTCGGGAAAATATCGGTCGGCGTGCGCAAAATCATGATCGGGCTCAGAACCAAAATGAGGACGGCCAGAACGATGAAGGTGTACGGCCGGTCCAGAGCGACTCGAACAATCCACATAACTAGAACTCCTTACACGCCAATTGCGAATTGACCGCGCGAGCTGATGCGTCGAGTCGATCTAACAAGCTGCGCTTGACAACCGTACCTCCCGAGGGAATGCGGCCGTCGAGGACGACGATTCAGTGACGATGCCGTGGGCCAATAATCCCATCCGAACCGGTGAATATTAGGAATCCCACAATCGCCAATACACCGACAAACAGAAATGTGACCATGAGGGCCTCCCTTCCTCCCTGCGTCAATCACACGCATTGCACGCGACCTGCTCTTGTGAGAGATGTCTGGTGGTACCGCTTGTTGGTGAAGCGGCCCTTCCGGCGGTCCAAGCTGGGCGGACAAAGTGATTCAATCTCTCGCGCAATTTCCTTCGTCCATGAAACACTCGAGCCTTTACGGCGGTAACGGAGATGCCCATGATTTGCGCGGTCTCTTCAGTGGATCGCTCGCCAAGTTCACGTAGCTCAATCGCTTTTCGCATTCCTGGTGTTAACTCATTCAGGGCCTGGGAGAGAATCTGCTGCCTTTCTTTTTGTGCATAGAGTTGTTCGGGATCCAGGCCCTGGTCTTCGAGGTCAAGCCGGGATGACGACTCTCCGGTTTCCGCTGATTCATCGAGCGACACATCCCATTGGCGGTGCTTCTTGCGCAGTCTCATCAGAGCAGCGTTGATGGCAATGCGAGAAAGCCAGGTGGAAAACCGGGAATCGCCATGGAATCTGTTGAGATGAACAAAGGCTTGTTGAAAGGACTCCTGCAGGACATCTTCCGCATCCTCGGTGTTCCTCATGATTCGCCGAGCTAGATGAAAAACCGTGTTTGCGGATTGTCTGCAAAGGATTTCGAACGCGGCTGAATCTCCACGTTTTGCAGCGAGAAGAAGTGCGTATTCGTCTTTTGCATGCGTGCGTCGCTTGGCCGGCGCGCCCGCTCCACTCAGGTTGTAAATTTCCAGGTGTTGCGTGGCCATGGGCTGCTCCTTTCAAGCAATAGCAACTGCTAGTTCCGTCGTTGCGTACTCGGTTAAGCAGCGTGTCGTTGTGATCGCGAATTCCCTCGCGGTGTGGTTGATCCAACCCTGTTCCCGGGCTACATCAGCCATTATCTGAAAGGAAATTCTGCCGCACTGGTACTGAGCCAGCACGAAGCGCTCCGCCGTGTCGGCGTCCTTGATCGTTTGCAATAACCAGTTCAGTTCTGTTCTATTCACGACGTACTCCTTTCCGCTCAACTGATGATTCGATTTGTTTCGCCTCGATGTTATGGACGATATGCCGGGTGTAACAACCGGTGGCGATGAGTTCCGCGCCTTGTTTGAATAACTTGGCTAGCACCTTCTCTCCGTTCTTGTCGATGAAGGTCACGCCGGTAAGGTCCACCACGCACCTGCGTTCCCGGCGGGCAGTTTTTGTTTTCGTCCAGGTGGACTTCAGTTCTGAAATCCAGGGATGAACGAGTCGGCCTTCCACCGTCCACTTTTGTTCAGTCGGTGTCTCGGCAATCGTGATTCGTAGCATTCCCATGGCTCGCGCTTCGTCCACTGGTGCTGTTCCTTCGACTATCAACTGGTTTCCCGCCTCAATTTCGAACTCTTCCCCAACCCCGAACTTTCACGAACGGGACGTAGTTCTCGAACGCTTGCGCATATGGACTTCCGACCCGCCTCGCGCAAAGCGCACATCGTCCATATACGCTTTCATCAGCTGGATGCCACGCCCATGTTCGGAACCGGGGTCCGATGAGATGCCGTTTCCAACAATCTTTTCGAAGTCGAATCCTTTTCCCTGATCGGTTACGACGATGGATATTTCATTGCCGGGGTGACAGCGGCAGCGGATGTGCACTTTCGTTTCTGGATCTTCCTGATTTCCGTGCACGATTGCATTGTCGAGCGCTTCGCGAAGGGCCAACTCGACATCGAACTCTTCTCCCGGAACACACTGCGATCGTTTAATCAGCCTCATCAGGCGGTCCACGAGCGGCGAGATGGCTTGAACTTCGCTGGGCATCCAAAAATCAATTTCCATAACAGAAGACCGAGAGCGTTTTCCACGGAACTGCAATTGAGAATCTGGCGCTGTGTTCAGGCTTCGCATTCCACCCATGGCAAAGGCCTCACGCCAGGAGGAGTGCACTACCTGGGCCAAAGCGAGGAGAGTTCCAAGGTCCTGGAACTTATTGATTCGTTGTGGGATGGCGAGCCAAGAAGGGTGTTTTACATCATGCTGCCAGCGTGCTACTGCCAAGAATCTAGCAGACTGCTAGCTTTCTCGCACATCAGAAACGCGATATCAGAAGTCGGAGTTTTTGGGAGAAGGAGCTTAGGTAAGGAATGAAACTGTACGATTATGCAGAACGGCTTGAGATTCCCAGTTTGCGTATCCTCAGTTGGAGGGTGGAACGATTCATTCCAAGACGTACCGCTGCGCCATGGGGACCTGCAACAACCCAGTTACATTCCTTAAGCGCTTGGAGGATCTGTTGACGTTCGGTTTCCTCCAAAACGTTGTGAAGTGCGTCGTTGCTTTCGGATTTCGCGGCGACGGCTCTTTCTTCCGGATGACTGGTTTTGGGAAATTTTAGATCAGCGACATCGACGTTAAGCGCGGGGCCTGTCGAAATAATTACGGCGCGCTCGATCACATTCTGAAGTTCTCGTATGTTCCCCGGCCAGCGATACCGGCAGAGTGCATCCATTGCCGCTGATGGAATCATTTCTACGGCCTTTTTCATGCGCGTGGAAAACTGCTGCGTGAAGTGCCGCACCAGGAGCGGGATATCCCCGTCGCGTTCCCGCAACGCCGGAACCTGGACAGGAAAGACATCCAGCCGAAAGAAGAGATCGGAGCGAAACTTCTGCTCGCTCACCATCGCTTCTAAATCGCGGTTCGTGGCGGCAATCAGACGCGCATCTGTGCGAATCGTGCGCGAGCTTCCCAACCGCTCGAACTCTCTTTCCTGCAGCACGCGGAGCAGTTTGGTCTGAAGTTCGAGAGGAATTTCTCCTATTTCATCCAGGAAAATCGTGCCGCCATCAGCTACTTCGAAGCGGCCGATGCGTTGCGCGATCGCTCCTGTAAATGCGCCTTTCTCGTGGCCGAACAGCTCACTTTCCAACAAGCCGGTTGGAATCGCGGCACAATTTAGTTTGACGAAGGGCTTTGAGCGCCGCGGACTCAAATCATGAATGGCGCGCGCGATCAATTCTTTTCCCGTGCCTGTCTCTCCGTAGATCAGCACTGTTGAATCGGTCGGCGCGACGGTTTCCACCCGTTTTAGGACTTTGCGCAGAGAAGGGCTACTCCCGATGATCTGAGCGAAATTCATTTCCGCGCGGATTTCATCTTCCAGATAGAGTTTTTCTTTCGAGAGCTGCTCTTTGAGTTCGCGAATCTCGAGGAAGGCAAGCGCATTCTCGACGGCGAGAGCAATCTGGTTGGCAACCTGGCTAAGAAATTCGATATCGGCCTCACTAAACGCAGCGTCTCGGAGCCGGGCGAGAACCAAGGTGCCAAGCGCGCGATTCCGGCTGAGCAAGGGCAAAAAACAGAAGGACTTCAAACCTTCACGAACCGCGATCTGAACGATGGGGAAATGGAGCCAACCGGTGAAGGGGCTCTGGAGGGTCAGCGGCTTCATGGTTCGAAATGCGGCGCCCGAGGGCGATCCCTCGATCGAATAGACCAAGTCTTCCTGCAGGAACCCTTTGCCTTCTGGAAAATCAACCGCGTAAAGTCGCAGCTGTTTGTTATCAGCATCTGGGAGCGACAAGCCGGCGTAGTCGCACTGCATGACGCGCCGGACGTCCTGGGAGATGGCTCGCAGGAGATCGCGAAGCTCCAAATTCGAGACCACCTGATTCGTCACGTCGAGCAGTAGCCGGAGCCGGTCGTTCTTACTCCGCAATTCCTCGGACGCCCGCAGCAAGGCCGCGAAATTCATCGCGTCGTCGAAAGCCAGCGCAATGTAGTCCACCACTTGGGACACAAACCCGACTTCGTTTGGCGAGTAGGTGCCTAACTGCTTGCTGCCGAAAATGATGGCCCCCAATTTGCGGTGCGCCGTCGTCAATGGGAGCGCGCAGATCGAACGAGTATGGAACCCCTGCAAAATCGCTTTGAGCCGGCCATGGCACTGCTCCATTTCGTCCCCAGACCTCAGCACCGGTTCTTGCCGCTCGTAAACCCTTAATGTGAGAGTCTCCTCAGGCGCTAGCTGCTCTTCGCGAATCGGCCGGGATGGAGTGGTCATGTCGATGAAGTAGTTTCGAAAAATATCCGTGGCTTGGTCACACAGAGACACCCCGACGACGTCGAACTGCACGACACCATGCAGTTCGTTGACCAGTACGCCAAAAAGCTCTTTAAGGTCGCCGTGAGCTCCGACGGCTTGGGACACGCGGACGAGCGTTTCGTACCGCACGGCAAGGGGCGATGCTGATACGACTTGCGAGTCATTGTTCACGATCTGCCGCCTGTTTGGGTATGCGCATTCCGTGCCAGCTGCCTGAGACCGTCAGGTCTAATGATTTCTAAGCGTCTGAGAATAAGCTTGCGCGCTCATAGTTTCTATTGAGTATGGTCCTTAAGATCAAATGATGCTTTGTATCGGTACTAGGTTACATATGGCGCGCTCCTTAGGATCCTTGCTTCCTCAAGTAGCCCGCAGCGAACGCGTCACGCGGTAGCGCCGTTCAGGAAAAAGAGCATGGTGACGGGCTTTGTGCCTTTATTCCGCCACGCGTGTCGCGTCCCATTTTGCACAACCACGCCGCCGCGCTTCAAATGCAGCGCCTCGCTGTCGTCCAGCTCCAGCCAAATCTCTCCGTCGTAGACAACCGCGTAGTCGACGGTGTTCGTCTTGTGCATCCCGGGATCTTTCTCTTCAAAGTGATCGGC